>Ga0247840_10000217_pt1 | contig 118011 bp, 94 predicted proteins | sample LaCruzMarch2015__FD_192404 | JGI IMG/M metagenome (GOLD analysis project Ga0247840, IMG submission 192404) | Freshwater microbial communities from meromictic Lake La Cruz, Castile-La Mancha, Spain - LaCruzMarch2015_17m | ecosystem: Environmental > Aquatic > Freshwater > Lake | place: Spain... | reverse complement strand
GAATGGTTTATTGAAGACAAGGATACTTATGTTCTTAAACGTGTAGCAAAGAGTAAATCGCTGATTGATAGCGATAAATACGCTTAAGTTGACGCGTATGCCCGTTAGGGACGCAATGTAGGTAGAAAAGTATCATGCAAAACAATCTAAGTCCCTTTAGGGACGCAACCTTTGGCAGATAATAAACCCGATAAATATACAATTCAAGCTTGAAATATTTTTCTAAGCCAGGGCCACATATGTCAAAGGAAAGAATGTATTTTTTTTAATAAAGAAGGGTTGCGTCCCTAAAGGGACTTTGTAAGCACGCATCCCATATTTTCTACCGACATTAGGTCCCTAACGGGACCATTCCAGCTGTAATAAAAGCTATTCCCTGTTTTGTAGTGCATCCAGGTCTTCCCTGGTGTTGACATTGGCAAGGAATATGGGCTGAAATAAGGGCCATGCTTGCAGGTCAATACCGCGGAAAGGCAGACTGCGAAAAAGCTCAGGCAATTTGTAGTTATGCTGCGCGAAGAAGGTCTCCATCGACGAAATCGCATCACGCTGATAATACCCGATCAGGGGTTCAAAATGCTGAGGGGCCATTTGTGGCACGGCGATCATTGTATCCCCTGCATTTTCAAAGATATAGTGTAAAAGTGCAGCACTGACCAATGGTGTATCCACAGAAAGGACGAGGTTATGCATTGTCCCGGAATTTGCCAAACCGCTATAAATCCCCATCATAGGTCCTTTTCCTGGGCTTACATCCGGAATAACACGATAAGGATATGCATTATAGGAAGCTGAATTTGCGCTGATGAGGATGTCTGAACAAAGTGGCCTTAATGCCGCTATCACCCATTCAATCAATGGCTTACCATGTAACAAAGCCAGGCCTTTCTCTCCTCCAAACCTTTTGCTTTCACCACCTGCCAGAATAATTCCTGTTATCATACCACAAAATTGCGTAAAAAAGCTGTGCCATAGCCATTTTAAAGCCTCGGTATGATATACGTCAGGTTTTGACAGTGATAATTCTAAGTGAAAGGTTTTACATTTACATCCACTTTCAAATCCTGATGATGATGGCAGAGGTTCACCTTGTTATGCTTTTCTGTTTCTTTTTCATCGCCTTTCTTTATGGATCGGTGGGGCATGGGGGTGCCAGTGGCTACCTGGCGATTATGGCCTTGTTCAGCCTGGACCCTTCCCTGATGCGCAGTTCTGCTTTGATTCTGAATCTCTTTGTGGCAGGCATCGCTTTTGTCAATTTCAGACTGCATTTCCAGGTAAGGATGAAGTTGTTTCTGCCTTTTATCCTGGGTTCTATGCCCATGGCTTATTGGGGCGCCACACTGAACATCAACCCGATGATGTATAAGATCATTCTTGGTCTGGTGCTTTTACTTGCAGTGGCCCGCCTGGTGTACAGGCCATCGAATGATTACAGCCTGCGAAAAGACCCACCCTATTGGGTCCTGGGTGCCATCGGCATGATCCTGGGCTTATTAAGCGGGATGATCGGCATCGGTGGTGGGATTATCCTCAGTCCGCTGTTGATTTTTATGCGCTGGGCTTCCGTAAAGGAAACTGCACTGTATTCTTCTTTGTTTATCTTATTCAACTCTGTTGCCGGACTGTCTGGCCTTGGGCTTGCGAACATTCACCTAAGCCCTGACTTTCGTTATTGGGTAGTCGCGGCACTCTTTGGTGGCTTGCTGGGGTCCTGGAGTGCGAGTACGGTGCTACCACTGAAGTATTTCAGGTTAACACTGGCGATTGTCCTGCTGTTTGCTTGTTATAAGTTGATTCTGGTATAGGACGGAATCCTTTGCGGCACAGAAGTTTTATGCTTGTTTAAAGAACAGGCAACTATCCCCAAAACTCAAAAATCGGAAATCATGGTCAAGGGCATATTGATAGGCATGCTTCCAGTTTTCCCCAAGCAAAGCCGCAACCAGCAATAACAAGGTACTGCCCGGCTGGTGAAAGTTGGTGATCATCCCTTCAATAAGCCGGAACTTATAGCCCGGCGCAATGATCAGCCTGGTTACCCCTTCGATGGTATCCATTTGATGTTCATCCATATAGGCAAGCAGTTGCAGCAGGCTCTGTGCAAGTGGCACATCCGCAGGCAAACTTTCATAAACCTCCCACTGATCGAGGAAAAACGGATTTTCTGCCTCATTGAGCAGCTTGACTCCAAACCAATAAAGGCTTTCCAGGGAACGCACACTGGTAGTACCGACAGCATAACAGCCGGCATATTTCTTTTCTATCAAACGCTCCAGCAACTCCCGGCTCACAAAAAACGGTTCAGGATGCATGGGATGATCCCCGATCAAGGCAGTTGTCACAGGCCGGAATGTCCCTGCCCCGACATGCAGTGTCAGATAATCTGCTTGTATGCCTTTACGGGCAAGGCTTTCAAAGACATCCTCGGTAAAATGCAGTCCGGCAGTAGGAGCAGCAACAGAACCATCATGTGCTGCATAGACTGTTTGGTAAGCAATCTCGTCATTTTCTTCTGCCTCTCTTTTCAGATAAGGTGGAAGGGGCATGTCGCCAAAATGCTCGATAATTTCGGCAAAAGGAATATCTTGCGGTAACCAGCTAAATTTCAACAACTTCGCATCTCCGATGCTTTCAGCATTTTCAGTTTCTCCATTCGCAGCAGGCCTTTCAACAAAAAGCGTCACTTCTCTGCCATTCCATGCGCGTTTTTGGCTGAGGATGCCCGTCTTCCAGCGTTTGGCATTACCCACCAGACATTCCCATACGACCGCTGAAGTCTGGCTAAAAGCCTTTTGCATCTCGGAAACGGGGAATACAGGGTTAAGGCAGAAAAGCTCTATCCTCGCTCCGCTTTCCTTTTGGAAGCGAAGACGGGCATGAATAACCCGGGTGTTGTTGAGGACAAGCAGGCTATGCTCCGGAAGAAAATCAGGGAGTTTGGAAAAGCCAGTTTGCTGCAGTTCGCCTCTGCCATCACAGACAAGCAATTTTGAGTGGTCACGGGCAGCAAGCGGGTAACGCGCAATGCGGGCATCCGGTAACAGATACGTAAAGTCTTCGATGTTCAGCTCCTTGGGTGAATTCATGCGTGGCGCTTACCTGTAAGCATCGCTGATGTCTATCTCGTCTTCATAATCAGCCATCACCTCGTCCATGTTGACGATTTCGACCTTGTTGATTTTATTGAGTGTGGGGAGGTACCATACCTCTACATAAAATTCTTCGAGGGCGAACAAACGAAGTATGTAATCTCCCTCCATACGGCTCATCAGTTCCCGTCCCTGGTCGAAAAGAATCTGTGCCTGGCGCACCAGAGGGTATTGTCCGAATTCGTTAGGTGAAAATGCTGGCATCCATATCAGATAATGGCCACAAATGTAATAAAATAAAAAAGACAGCAAGGGGTCCGCGAAAACAGCTAATTTTACACTAAATACCGGATCTTCTATGAAACGTCATATCCCCAACTTCATCACCTCACTCAACCTGTTTTGCGGCGTATTGTCACTCGCCTCTGTCATGCATCATGATTATACAACAGCCTCCTACCTCATTTTCCTGGCTGCTATCTTTGATTTTCTTGACGGATTTGCAGCACGCATGCTGAATGTCAGATCAGAAATTGGCAAAGAACTGGATTCCCTGGCCGATGTGATCTCCTTCGGGGCCGCTCCAGGGATGATACTTTATAGCATGATCAACCAGAATGCACCTTATTATTTCGACAATCCCTGGTTTGTCGACTTCCTGAGCTACAGCGCCCTGGTATTACCCGTTTTTTCTGCTTTACGACTTGCCAAATTCAACCTGGATGTCACCCAGGCTTATCATTTCAAAGGACTTCCAACACCTGCGAGCGGATTGCTGATCGCTGCCCTGCCCTTTATTTTTCAGTTGCATTCTTTGTTGAGAATGCCCTTTTTCGGAAAGATTATCATGGTGTTGTTCAATCCCATTTCGATGGCATGTTTGGGACTCATCTTGTCGATGCTGATGGTATCCAGCATCCCTTTGTTTTCACTGAAGTTCAAATCATTGGCATGGAAAGACAACATCGAGCGTTATATCTTCCTGATCCTGACAATCTTCCTGGTGATTTTCCTGAATTTCCTGGCTTTCCCATTCATCATTTTGTTCTATATTTTGTTGTCTTTGGGGTTCAAAAACAAAATATTGAATGATGAGCATGCCCCTGAGGAGCAGCCAAAAGAGTCTATAGAATAAAGGAAGTCTTTACCTGCGCAGTTCGAAATTTTCGCCCAGGTAGACACGTCTGACCTGTTCATCTCCTGCGAGTTCTTCTGCAGTCCCGGATTTTAATACCGCCCCTTCGAAGAGGAGATATGCCCTGTCGGTGATATTCAGGGTTTCATGGACGTTGTGGTCGGTGATGAGGACGCCGATATTCTTTGCTTTGAGTTTTCTGACAATTGATTGAATGTCTTCTACCGCGATGGGGTCGACTCCCGCAAAGGGCTCATCCAGCAAAATAAATTTGGGATCGACGGCAAGGGCACGGGCAATCTCCGTTCTTCTGCGTTCGCCGCCGGACAATGTAATCCCCTGGCTCTTTCTGACATTGCCCAAACCGAATTCTTCGATGAGGGATTCCAGCTTTGCTTTCTGTTCAGCTTTGTTGAGTTTCGTAAATTCCAAAACAGCTTTGATGTTGTCTTCAACACTCAGTGACCGAAAAACGGAAGCCTCCTGCGCCAGGTATCCGATGCCTTTCTGAGCGCGGCGAAACATAGGTTCGTCTGTGATGTCAAGATCGTCCAGGAACACCTTGCCTGAGAGGGGTTTGATCAAACCCGTAATGATGTAAAAGGAGGTTGTTTTACCAGCGCCGTTGGGACCTAACAAGCCTACGATTTCGCCCTGGTCGACAGTAATGCTGACTTCCTTGACAACCGTACGGTTGCGGTATTTTTTAACGATCTTTTCGGTACGTATCTGCATGGTAGAATGGAGCTATCAAAAGTAGGACAAATCAGAATGTAAACCACAAAGTCAGGCGATACCCGATTTTGGTTATGTTGGGGTGGTCAAGGTAAGACATCCGCCAGACTGCATCCATCCGGATCAGCCTGAAAATATTTTCCACGCCTGCAGCCATTTCAACATAGGGCTTCGTAAGAGAATACGTATTGTCGGGGAGCTGCGCCAGGTTGGTATCATAATTTTTCAGTTCTCCGAACAATGCTTTGACATAGCCCACTTCCCGCCACTTCAACTTCCTGAGCAATGGGATACGGTTGAGAAACAATCCTTCAAAATGGTGGGTATAGTAAACGCTGGCATAGCGATCACTGACAAATTCAAAATAGTTCATGGTGTTGTAAGCATACTCATCCAGGCTATAGGTCTCATTGCCCTCATGGATCTTTAACAAGGGATAAGGCACTTTTCCCCAGACCTGTCCTCCTTCGAGGATGTATTTTGAGTACCCGAAAGTGCCGACATTGAAAACATGTGAGATGTTGACCTGCAGTCGGTGATACTCATAATCACTATCAAACAATTTAGGGATTCCATAATTGTATTTGATTTCGAGGATAGGGTATTTCGCCCCCAGGCTGCTGCGTTCAAACTCACCCATCACGATCCTTTCCTGGTAGGCAAGCCTTACATCAAAGCCGATTTCGCTGGTTTTTATAGAAGACTGATAGACAGAGTCTTTCGTGACAGGATTAATGACCATGAACCGACTATCACCCACTGTAAATAACTTCCGCCCGGTATACCTTATTTTGTTCGAGAAACCAGTAAACCATTCATGTTCATAATAGCCATGTAACTCTTCCACCATAGACAATTGGTCAATGGGGCTTTTCCTGAACAAAGATGCGAGCAAAAAGTCAGTACGGAAAGCATTCTGGCTTGCCCCGATCTCTTCCATGTCGTACTTAAAATGCCCGCCAAATGCCCGCCTGGGATTTTTGTCGATCATTCTAATAAATCCAAATCTATACTTAAGTCTCTGATCCAGTGTACCATATGCCCCATAAGCTTCCAGCATCCACTTTTTACTGAATTCATTACTGGTTCTCCCACCCAAACGAAAACGGGTTCCTTCGAGGGTGTTGAAACTCATGACCGACATATAGGGTCCCCATTCAAAAGGACCATGTATATAATAGCCTGTGGTGATCATCTTGACGATGTCGACATAGTTCCTGAAGGCCGGGACAGTCTTCAGGGTGTCGATCATATGGTAAATGATTTTTTCATCCTTGGAAAGGCTGTCATGCCTCACTGAAGTCCAGTAGGCCGCATCTTTGTCGAGGGAGCTTTCATCAATAATAATGTTGATGGGTTTGTTGTAAAAAGCGTCCTCTTTTGGCTTATTAAAAACAAAATCCCGGTATGATGTTGTCCTTCTGCCGTAGAAGCCCATGGTAACCTTAGACTCCTCGACGAGGTTGAAATCCGCGACCATCTGGTCTTTGACCAACATCCAGATTTGGTTGTTGACCTTCTCATACTCCTGCCTCACGACCAGGTCGTTGACGAAGTTCAGGTTGGCATCTTCCGCCATGCGCATGTCGATGCTGCGGATTGCCCAGCTCGTGTCATTGACCCAGAACTCACCGGTAAAAGTCAGCTCCTGCTTACGCCTGGGCTTGAACATAATTTTATAGCACCATTGACTGTCTTTAAAGGTGCTGTCGACAAGATAATACCTGTAAAAGTTCAGTCCGAAATTGGCGATCGGGCTCACAAAATTCTTCTCAAAGATGACGATGTGGTTGTCGTATACGTTGATGCTCTGTATGAGGTCACCACTAAACTGACTGATACTCTGATTCTTCATCCCGGAAACCTTAGACGCCAGGATTACTTCTTTTTTAGACCTGGGTGATTTCCTGTAATAGATATTAGAGAGGTTTTCCGTGAGGAGGATGGGGAGGTAAGCCTTCCCGTTTACAGTAGAAGTGTCGAGGTTTTCGAAGATAAACTTAATGGGCTTGAAGACCTTACGGTTCATGAATTTCTCAGAGATGTTGTTGGCATCGAACTGGATCTTGGTATAAGCCTCATACTGATAGCAATCCAGCTTCTCCCGGTCGTTATTTTCTTTTCCGGCAATGATTTTACGCAAGATCACTTCGGCGGGATTTTCTCCGGGGACGATCACGACTTCCTTCAACATCGTTGTTGAGGTACCCATTTCAAAATCGATGACCTGGAATTTCCCTTTCTGGACTTTCTTTGCCTGTCGGGTATAGCCCAGGAAGGAACAAAGCAAGGAATCAGAATACACCTTAGTATCTATAGAATAAGTACCATCAAAGCCTGTCTGGACACCAATTGTTGTACCTTTCAGCAGGAGGTTGACAAAGGGCATAGGTTCCTTGGTGTTGACATCAGTAACCGTTCCCATAATTTTAGTGACCTGTGCATGGACAGAATTACCTGCAAGGCATAACAGGGCAATCAGGGTAACAGCAAGGAATACGCTTTTCTTCATGCAGGATAAGATACTTATTAACGATGGGTATAGCAATGCTATAAGATTCCTTCTTTCAGGATGTCGTGGAGGTGAATAACGCCCAGGTATTGGTCATTCGCAACCACCAACAATTGGGTAATGCTATTAGAGCGCATGATGTGGAGGGCATCCACAAGCAGCACATCGGGGCTTATCAGCCTGGGGTTCAGCGACATAATGTCGACAGCCGTCAGGTTGTCCATTGGGACATCTTTCTGCAGCATCCTGCGGAGGTCGCCATCAGTAATGATGCCGATCAATTTCTCACCATCGAGGACAGCAGCGCAACCCAGGCGTTTCGAAGAAATTTCGATGAGGATGTTCCTGATGTTTTCGTTGGCGCTGACTTTGGGGGCATCATGGCGCGTAAAAAGGTCGTTGACCGTGAGATAAAGCTGTTTTCCCAAAGCGCCACCCGGATGCAGTTTTGCAAAATCGCCGGCAGTAAAACCTCTGCATTCCAACAAACATACAGCCAATGCATCACCCACAACAAGTTGGGCAGTTGTACTGGAGGTTGGCGCCAGGTTATTGGGGCAAGCTTCACGTTCCACGCTGGCATCAAGGACAAAATCTGCTTGTTGTGCCAGATAAGAGTCGAGGTTACCCACCAGGGCGATTAGTTTATTCCCCATCATTTTCAGCAGGGGAACCAGCACCTTAATCTCAGGAGTATTTCCTGATTTCGAGATACAGATGATCACATCTTCCTTTTGAATGCTGCCCAGGTCACCATGAATGGCATCTGCGGCATGCATAAAAACTGCAGGTGTGCCTGTAGAGCTGAGGGTTGCAACAATTTTGGTGGCAATGTTGGCCGATTTTCCAATACCCGTCATTACCACCTTCCCGGAAGAACCAAGGATGGCATTTACACAATGAACCAGATCATCTGTTACTAAATGTTCAAGGTTTGCAATTGCACTTGCCTCTTCCTGTATGGTACGGCGGGCAATATTTTTTATTTCTTCCGTTGTTTTCAAGGTAATTTTAAAAAAAATTCCACCAAAAGGGCTTTTTTATATTATATTTGTATTGAAGGGGCAAAACAAACACCCTCACAATTATTTAAACAATAACATTATCTCCCCCTTGACTCAAACATCTACAAAAGTAGTTAAAAATTCGCGTTGGAACACTATGGCAGGCAATCAGGAAAAGCAGCTTCATGAGCTGTTGAAGAAGATTTTTGGCTTCGACAGTTTTAAAGGTAACCAGGAACCCATCATTAATAATGTCTTAGACGGTAACGATACTTTCGTCATCATGCCTACAGGTGGTGGCAAATCCATGTGTTTTCAGCTCCCGGCAATGATCAGTGAAGGCACTGCAATCATCATCTCACCCCTCATCTCATTGATGAAAAATCAGGTTGACGCCATGCGCAACTTCGGCTCCGAGAAAGGCGTGGCACACTTTCTGAACTCATCACTTTCGAAACAAGAAATCACCCAGGTAAAAAGCGACATCACCTCCGGAAAGACAAAACTCCTCTATGTCGCACCGGAATCATTGACAAAAGAAGAAAATGTCGAATTCCTTCAGGACATCAAGATTTCCTTCTATGCCATTGACGAAGCCCATTGCATCTCAGAATGGGGTCACGACTTCCGGCCTGAATACCGCAGGCTCAGACCAATCATCGATGCCATCGGCCAAAAGGTGCCCATTATGGCACTTACGGCCACCGCAACACCCAAGGTACAGCAAGACATTCAGAAAAACCTTCAAATCGTCAATGCTTCCGTCTTTAAATCCTCCTTCAACAGGCCCAATCTTTATTATGAAGTAAGGCCCAAGACCAAGAATGTGGTTAAAGATGTGATAAAATATGTAAAGTCCAACCAGGGAAAATCAGGGATCGTTTATTGCCTCTCCCGCAAAAGGGTTGAGGAGATGGCCGAGACACTCCAGGTGAACGGCATCAAGGCCCTACCCTACCATGCCGGCCTCGAATCTACTGTCAGAGCCGGAAACCAGGACAAATTCCTGATGGAAGAAGTCGATGTTATCGTTGCTACCATCGCCTTCGGCATGGGCATTGACAAACCGGATATCCGTTTTGTGATCCACTTCGACATTCCTAAGAGTCTCGAAGGCTATTACCAGGAAACTGGCAGAGCCGGCAGAGATGACGGCGAAGGCAATTGCCTGACCTTCTATAGCTATGAGGACATAGAGAAACTGGACAAATTCATGAAGAACAAACCGGTGGCAGAACAGGAAATCGCCAACCAGTTGTTGATGGAAACTGTTGCTTATGCCGAATCCTCCGTTTGTCGCAGAAAACAACTTTTGCATTATTTTGGTGAGATCTTCGACGAAACTCAATGCCAGAACTGCGACAATTGCCTTCACCCCAAAGCAAAATTCGAAGGCAAGAGCTTTGTAGAAATCGCCTTGACTGCCATCATGGAAACCAAACAGGTTTTCAAGGAGAAGCACATCATAAACATCCTGATGGGAAAAAACAATTCCCAGATCAAGTCATTCAAACACAACAAACTATCTAGTTTTGGAAGAGGGGCTGACAAGGACGAAAAATTCTGGAATGCTGTACTCAGGCAAACTTTGATTGAACGTTTGCTGGTGAAGGATATTGAAAACTACGGGATCCTTAAAATGAGTCCCGATGGCCTGAAATTCCTCGAACAACCGCATTCTATCCTGCTCACCCAGGATCATGATTACGAACATGTTGAGGAAGACGAAGACTTCTTCGCCGGTGGTGGTAGCCGTACAGCAACGACAGACAAGACCCTTTTTGCCCTTCTGAAAGACCTTCGCAAAGAGATCTCCCGCAAAGAGAAACTTCCTCCTTTCGTAATTTTCCAGGACCCTTCTTTCGAGGATATGGCAATCCAATATCCGATTACCCTCGATGAGCTGAAACAATGTACCGGGGTTGGTGCCGGAAAGGCAATCAAATACGGAAAGCCATTTATTGAACTCATCGCCCAATATGTTGAAGAAAACGAGATCATCCGCCCAATGGACCTCGTAGTGAAGTCCCCGATCAACAAATCAGGCCTCAAGGTTTATATCATTCAGAACATCGATAGAAAAATCGCTCTGGAAGACATTGCTTATGCGAAAAGTCTCTCCATCGATGAGCTGCTTACCGAAATTGAAAGCATTGTTGCCGCAGGAACCAAGCTCGACATCAACTATTATGTAAATGAATATGTCGATCCCTATCATCAGGAAGAAATCTTTGAGTATTTTAGAGAAGCGGAGACAGATTCTATCCAGGACGCCATTGTCGACCTCGGGGAAAATGAATTCAATGAAGAAGAGGTGCGGATCATGAGAATTAAATTCCTTTCAGAACTGGGGAATTAAGCCCTACCATTAATTTATTACACTTACATGCCATGACAGAAGAACACAACATGGAAGAAACTTTTGTGGAACAAGTTGTACCTGCTACTGAAGAAATAAAAGCATCCGGTACTTCATGCAGTACCAGACTCAACCTGATCCTTATCATTGTCTTATTTGCGGGTCTTTTGGGGATTTACCTGCTTTTCTTTTTAAAGAAAGACGCTGCTCCTTCCATACCAGCTGCGGCATTGTATCACAAAGAAGGTGGTTTAACAGTTGCTTTCATCAACAGTGATACCATAAAATCGAAATACCTGATGGTATTGGAAATGCAAAAAACGCTGGAACAGAAATTCGCCAGCCTGGATGGAGATGTGGGTGCCCGTCAGAAGGCACTAGAGGTTAAAGCTGCAGACTTACAACAGAAATACGACTCCCGTCTGATCAGTCAGGAAGAAGCAGCAAAACAACAGGAATACCTGCAGATGGAAGGGAAGAAGCTCTACGACCTGAACCAGCAGTATTCCGCTAAGATGGCTGAAGAGGAAAGTAAAATGAACACCATTTTTATCGACAGCATCGACAACTTCCTGAAACGCTACAACCGGACCTTTAATTTCGACTACATTCTCGGCTACTCCAGAGGGGGTGGCATTTTGTATGCAAAAGACACACTCGACATTACCGAGAATGTACTGAAAGGCCTGAACGAAGAATACCTGAAGAAATCAAAATAAGCATGAGATTCCGCATTTTGATTTCAGGGGCCTGTCTGCTCGTTTTGACGACTTTTTGCAACAACCCTAAGGGGACTGAGCCGAAGAATGCCGACAAACACCTGACACCCAAGCAAATGGTAGGAGTGCTGGTAGATATTCACCTGGCAGAAGGCGCAATCAGGGATAAGCAAAACCAGGGACAGCCTTTTGATTATTATACAAATTACTATTACTCCGGAATCTTCAAAAAACATGGCATAACGAAAGAAGACCTGAATCAGTCCATGTTATACTATAAGGACAACCTGAAAACCCTTGAAGTGATCTATTCGCGGGTGGTCGACAGTCTCAGCAGGTTACAGGGCCCCTCGCCGAAACAATAAGCTTATTGTAAAGTGTATGTACTGTGGATGGTATCCTGATTGGCACCATCGTTGACATAATATACCCAATTAATTTTATTGGAGGCATAATTGCCACTACCCCATACCGTAATCCCTTCAGCAGCAAAGCTTTGAGTAGGAATCGACAAAGATCCACTTGTGGCAATGGCATATGGCTGAATCCCGAAATTATAAAAATTACTGATGAGTACCTGGACACTGTTGTTGGGATCGGCGGTGATTTGAACCTGGTAAGTAAGTTTCTTTTTACCGGCTTCCTGTGCAGTCCATGTTCCCAAATATTTGTCCCTGGCATCAGCAGAAGGGTCTCCCTCAATAGGATCACAGGCAAGGATGGGCAGAAGAATGGCAAAGAGTAATAAAACGAATGAGCTGGGGATACGCATGGCAATTGTTATTTTAATCAAAACTCAGAAAAACGGATTTTGTTATTCCTTGACAAATTTGAAGGAACATCCTGTTCCATCCGTTGCATAAGCAGTAACAAAATATATGCCAGCATCCAGATGCGCCACTGGTATCTGCATTGAATGAGGCCCTCTGTTAAGATGCGTGTGGCTTGTATTCTGTATGAGCGCTCCCTGACTGCTATACACTTTGAGATGAAGTGATGTTTGAGAAGCTATACTCAGGCTGAAGTGCAGCACTTCATTCACCGGATTCGGAAATAAGTCCAGCAATTTCATTTCAAGCGGCTCAGGCGGTGCTACGACAGATGCAGTTAACTGGGCCAATTGAAGCACGCTATCAATGTTCTGAAAGGAAGGTGGCCAGATTTGTTTGGCGAAAATATGGCGGTCAGGCATAATGACCAATGTTGTGGGAAAGCTTTGGGAGTTGTAATCCGTAATTACCTGGTAACTATACCCTTGCCCGCTAATGGTAGGGTATGTGATTCCATTGGCTGAATCGAAAGCCGCAACATCCGCATTGTAAGGAGACCAGGCCATTCCCAAAAACACAACATCTCCCTGATTTGCACCATATTGATTATAGGCTTGTTGCATGTCAGGGGCATACGTAACACAAGGACCACAGGCTGTGCTGAAAAAATCCAGAACAACGATTTTATTGGCATTCAGAAGGTCAAAGAGAATGTACTTATTCCCATGAATGTCTTTGACATTAAAATCGACAGCAGTGTCCAGCGTTGTTTGCGCCCTGGAAAAAACCACAAGGCAAGACAACATTGAAATCAGCAAGAATAATCTAATGGGCTTGTGCATGCTGCAAAGGTAGTATGCATTCATGTATAAATGACCGTTCCAAAATCAATTAATACAATACAGTGACGGTCCCTGTTCTGTCATAGGGGTCTCCATTCAGGGTTTTGTTGAATTGTACGCGGTAGATGTAAGTTCCCTGCTGCACATATTCCCCATTGATAGTCCCATCCCAACCCAGAGCAGGATCTCTTGATTCGAAAACTTTCTTCCCCCATCGGTCATAGATCACCATGACATATTTTATGATTTGCTGGTATTCTCCGATAGGTTTAAATACAGGATTGTATCCTTTGGGCAGGATTGCATTGGGAAAAAAGAAATTCTCACATTCCTTAACCTGAACCTCGACAGAAGAAACAAGCCGGCACCAGGTACCCATATACACATCGCTGACAGTCACGGTATAAACGCTGGAATAATCAGGATAATCCGTGATTTCCGGATCTAAACGGCCAGTGCTCCATTCATATTCACTACCGCCGGAAGCAAGCAGGGTAACAGAACTGCCGTGACAGACAGTATCCCGGGAAGTCGTAAGCTGAATTTCATGAAAGGGATTGACAGAAACTGTCACACCGGCAGTGTTGATACAAGCATGTATATCAGTTACCGTAACCCAATACTGGGTTTCTTCTATGGGGTCTACATATATTTCCTGCTTTACGGCACCTGTATTCCAGTGATAAAAAACGCCTCCCCCGGCCTTGATATGAGCCTGATCCCCATAACAGATGACGGTATCTTCAGACATTTCAATGACAGGCAGTGAAAAAACCTTCAACAATACTGAGGCGCTATCCTCACAGCCATTGGCATCAGTAATCGTCACACCATAAAGCGTAGAGGTTGTTGGTTGTAGCTGTAGGTTCGCAGCAGTAGCACCATTACTCCAGAGGTATTGAATACCACCGGATGCCTGCAGATAGGCCATCTCACCCGGGCACACAGAATCCCCAGTAAGGATGACAACAGGATTCGAAAAGATAAGGATTTCCTTTTGTTTCGCCAATCGACAACCATAACTATTGGTTGCAGTAACATAATAGATTGTTCCCATTTCAGGGGCAACAACAATGGCCAGGCTTGCTTCACCGGTATTCCACTGAAAGGAATAGTCTCCGGAAACACTGAGTGTAGTGATGTCGCCCGGACACAGCGTCGAATCGCCGGAGATACCAAAAACAGGCTGGGGCAAAACAACAATGGTAATAGAATCCATGGAAAGCGTATCCAGGGGATTCAGGTTGTTGATAACGTAAACATAATATGTAGTTGTTTGCTGGGGTGTCAGGTCCTGTATCACGACAGCAGTACTCCCGTTTCCCCAGACCACATCCTGGTCTATGGAACGTGAAATCCGAATGTTATCAAGGCCCCAGTTATCATCATAATGACCATTAAAAAAGCTTGTCGATTCCTGTATCCAGCGAAGCCGGGTGTGGTTCGTCATGGCTGCAACAGGAATTGGGAAAGTATAGTTTGTCCAGATCGTGAAAGGCGTAGGAAACATGGTAAGCGGACTTTGCACCCATGGGTTAGCCGGCAGAAAACTACCATTCGGACAGAAATAAGTGATGTCTACCCAGGTTCCTCCCTGGTCTAAAGAATATTGAAGCGACACCCCTTCCAGCATTTCATCAGGACCTTCACAACCCACAGGACCATTTTGCAGTGCAAATTTCAGATCAAAAGTAAGGATGCCTCCTTGGGAGAAATCCAGGTCCTGGGTTTGCAGGATGCGGTCAGGCACACTCAATGGTCCAAACCACAAACAATTCGTAGGGTTTGTTGTATCACAATTGGGTTGAAAACTGGCATTGGGCGTAATGAATGACCACCATGCACCGGGAGAACCCGTACCAAAAGTCTCATTAACAAGCAGATACTCGCCCTGAACATGCAACATCACAGAATCGCCACGACAAATAGATAAGCTGTCGAGCTCAACAGAATCAGCCATGATACTCACCTTACACTGTGAATAACCACCTTCAGCCAGGAAAACCAACAAAAGCAGCAACAGGAGAAAGCTGTTTAATCGTAAGTACATGCTTTTTAGGCCGGCAATTTTCATGAGGGGGAATAAAAACTAGCAAGGGAAACGCGGGTTTCCATGCTTTCTATACAAAAGTACCTGATATTAAAGCTTTGAATATTGTTCTGATTGTTAGTTTTAAACAATCATTTGTTAATGAGCAACTAATCGCTAAAACAACAGTGAAACAAAGACACTGAATAACCTTCAAAGGTTGTTTACTGAATCCTGGCAATATGCCAAATCAACTGGATCAGGCCTGGCCAATACCCTTGTAATCACAAGAATTCAGAATATTGCTTATCAAACACTTAGCCCTTTAGGGGAAATGCTCAGGAGTTTACTAAGAGGAATATTGCTGCTTACCTGACGACCATTTTATGAGTTACAGAAGAATCCCCGGCATAAACAGTATAAAAATAGAGTCCGGGCTGCAGGGTCTTAGCATCGATTGTAAGGCTATTCTGCCCTTGTTTTCCTTCCATTGCAGGGATTGACCATACCCTCTGCCCCAAGGTATTGGTAACTTCAAGGCTTAGTGTGCAGGCACTGGCAAGCTGGACATCGATACGGGTGCTTCCCTGGAATGGGTTGGGGTAGTTCTGTGTAACATTGTTGATGTTGCCCGCATTGTTGTCGATGCCTACCCCGAGTTTGGCATATTTCAAATACACCATGGCGTTATTTCCGGCCGGATCAAGGTCGCCATCATAGGACAAACCCGGTTTCTGGTCTTTTTGATAAATAAGATGACAATAAAACTGGTCTGAAGTAGGAGAAACACTTGGATAAACACATTCATCGGAATTGTGCGCGGCATCACCGGTAACATCCCCAAAATCAGTCCAGGTAGCACCCAGATCATCGGAGCGTTTTACATAGATATGACGGTAGTTCTGAAACCCATTGGTAAGCCCTTCAACAACGGAAGAAAAGAAGACATAAATCTTGTTGTTCACCTGGTCGATTGTCGTCGTGGGCATAGAGGTAACTGAAGCAAAATAGACGGCAGGGTTGGCAATAAACTCCATCACAGTGTCATTCCCATTAACATCCTGGGTCCATCCAACTAGGTTTCCTGTTGCATTTACATCGATAGGATCGAGTGAGGTGAAGGGTGATTGACCTTCTTTCCAGAAGGCAAGTCCATCAGTAAAGGGAAATAAAGAAAAAGATGAATCGTTGACAACATCATTGGTAACTCTTTGAATTCCAAAGAAAACGTAAGCAGCTCCCGTGTTGTCAAGTGCTACAGAGAGGAAGTTATCACAGACAAAAATCGTATCAGTAACCAGGGTAGTTTTTTCATCGAATTTCGGATAAGGATGCTGGTAGATGATGGTTTTGGTCCAGGTATCACCATTGTCTATGGATTTCAGGAGGAAAATATCAGACCAGATGTTGCCATAAACGAAGGCAAGGGTGTTGCCGACAGGTTTAGCAAAAGCATACGAATCAGAATGCAGGCTGTTGTAAAATGTGCTGTCTGTACCGGGTAGCACAACATTGTTGATAGCCCAGGAACTTCCACCATTGTTTGAACGGGAATAAAGCAAAGCCCCATCTTGCCCGTTGAGTGGAGTGCCTCCATTTTCCTCAGGAGCTGTAAGGGCAAAAAGGTGAATAAATTCATTGTTAAGTCCAGAGGTTGCAACGCGTGGCCACAAAATATTCAAATGGCCGGAAGGGCCTGCCTTTGTCGACAGTGTCCAGGTACCACTACCCTTGGTGGTCCTTTTGGCTATTTTTAGTCCACTGCTGGTATTCGTATGGGAAACAACAATTTCGCCACCTGAACCCCAGGGAGCATAACAAGGATAGCCGGTTTTGACATTCTCAATGCGGGCTGTTGGGATTGTGCCCCAGGTAGTACCATCAAAATAATTATAGCCTGTTCCTCTGTCATCATAATTGGGGTTTGTCAAGCCAAATGCCCAGGAAGCGCCTATTGTTCCATCATTGTATTCATAAATACGCTGTGGCATGGAGCCGTTTGTCTGGAAATCAAACTTGGTATTACCAATTTCTGTTTCAATTGATGTTAATGAAGATTTTACTGTTGGATTTACAGGCAGCTCCAGTAAAGCAGATTGCTTGTGTACCTGTGCGGCAGTAGAAACTTTTACAGCTACATCTTTGATTTTCGAGGACGTGACTCCCAGTGGTTGTTGCGCAAAAGTAGAAAGACCAACAGTGGCAGCCAGGGCGAGGACTAAGATTTTTTTCATAAACATCAGGGATTCAGGAAAATACTCCTGTTTTAGATTTGGCATTAAATGAAGTGCAAAATTAGCAGGAATTTCCGAAGGTTTTCCCTTTCTGTGTAAAAAAAGCAGATTGGTTTAGCCAGTATTCCAAAAGCAAAACTCCCCATTTGTAATAAAAAAACAGCGCTGCAAGAAAAACTCCTTGCAGCGCTGCAGATAAAATAAGGAAGAGAGTATTACCTGACAATCATTTTTCTGGTAACTTTTTCTTTACCAACGATGACAGTGTAAAAATAGATACCGGCGTTCAACTGGTTGATATTCAAAGCAATTTCGTGAGTCCCTGCAGGATATGTTTGTGCTGGAACAGAAATCAGTTTCTGGCCAATCAGGTTGCTAAGTTCTACAGAAACTGTAGCAGTTCTGGGCAACTCAATACCAATGGTAGTGGTTCCATGACAAGGATTAGGATAATTCTGAGAGATTTCAAAACCCGGTGTTGCAACAAAAGGTGCATCCAGCGAAATGGTAAACTGAGAATCTTTAATCACAAAATTGTGGATGTATTTATAATCAACTGCAGCAGTTGGGTCAGCAGGGTTCATGGCCTGATAAGCAAAGGGAATGGTATAATCCCCTGAAGTACCAAAAACAAAATGTGACTGAGAGCCCATGAATGCCTGGGTATAGGCTACAGTAAACTTTGTGACATTGAATTTTGGAGTAGCTGTCTGGTTGTTAAAATTAACCCCACGAACATAAATATTGGGTTGGGTATTATCCGTAGCAGGGACTTCAGAATCAAGCCAAGAAACAAAAACCCTTGTACCTGTTTGGGTGCGTGAAATCTGAGGGCGGTTGTCTTCAGAAATGGCATTGGTACCTGTACCAAAAGTACCACGGAAATTGCTCACAGTGTCCATCAGATAGGCTTTCCATGTGGAACCACCATCTGGAGAATAGACATCAAAAACGCCACCAAAAGCACTCAGGATGTCCCAGGAACCACCGGCAACAGAAATCACAGCAGCGATGTGTGGGTTACCATTGATGTCAACAACAAGATCATGATCGAAGGCCGTAGTATAGGCAATAGAATCCCTGTCAGGGATGGGAGCAGCAAAAATGACTTCCAGGACGGAGTCGGTCAGATATTGTTTAATCCCATCAATACCATTGGTACCATATAATGAAACACTGATCGGACTTCCCCAGGTATTTCCGCCATCGGTAGTTTTGTAGAGAATTGGATAAAAAGCGGAATCTGCAATGGGTTTGGTATTGTCATGTGCCAATACAGAGATATATCCTGTAAGGTTATCAGGAGCAAAAGCAACGCGTGTATCAATCACATATTTATCAGTAGGGCAATACAATTTATCCCAGGTATAATCAAAATCACTGGTGGTTGTATTCCAGACACCCCTGCTAAGTACGAGTGTATCAGAATAATTGGCATAGATACCACCCCAGACTGAAGGCTCAACGACGAGAGACCTGTCGCCATAAATGGTCATGGCATTGGGGATATTGCGAAGATAGCCTCCAATGGATGTTGCATTAGACCTGGTGGCAGGAAGGACTGTATCCAGTTTCCTTACCCCGTAGCCATATCCACCCCAAATACCGGTACCTGTACCGGCATTGCTGCCATCCAGGGTAGGAATAAAATAATGGGCATAGGCATTGTCGGCATTGGTATTGCCGGCAGGATTGTAGATTCCTCCTTCAGGGTATCTGCCTGCAGCCTGAGGATAGGTCTGACCTGGCAGTGGTGGGCCAAGGGGTTCATAAAGGAGAATGTTGTTGCTAAAGGAAGCCCCGCCATCTTTTGACATATCAAAGGCAACACGGGCACTGCCATAAGCACCACCGGCAGCCATACGATGGAAAAAGCCAACAGCGTTGACGTTGTTGTCAGCCCACAAATAGGTGCGACCTGAACCATAAAAACCAAATGCATTGCCGCCTTGTCCGAGGTCAAGGATAGAAACAGCATTAGGGCTTGCTGCAAAACCAGGACTCATAACAGCCGGCGGATAATTATTTGTTTGGGAGCCGATAGCTTCAATGGCTTGCGGGGGTTTGGCCATTGTGACAGCGCTCTTCAAAATGTTCTCTTTTATCTGTGGTTTTTGGGCATACAGACCAAAACCGAAAGAAACAGCGAATACAAGGAGTAGTAATTTCTTCATTTCTCTAATAATTAATGGTTTATGAATAATACAAAGATATACAATCTTTCCTTCAAATACGCCGGCTCAGGCAAAAAAAAACGTCGCAGAAAATATTTTCCTGCGACGTTTTTCAATTTGAAAGAAGTTTGTTATTACCTAACAATCATCTTTTTAGTAATTTTTTCTTTACCTACATTGACAGTATAGAAATAAACACCTGCATTGAGACCGTTGAGGTCTAATGAAATTTCATGAATACCGGCTACATAAGTTTTAGCAGGCACAGAAATTACTTTCTGACCAATGAGGTTGCTTACTTCAACACCAACAGTAGCACTTTTTGGAAGTTCTACGCCAACGATAGTTGTACCATGGCATGGGTTAGGATAATTCTGTGAAATTTCGAAACTTGGTGTATAAACAACAGGTGCATCAAGTGGATTGACAAACTGAGCATCTTTGATGATAAAATTATGGATATATTTATAATCAACAGCAGCAGTAGCGTCAGCAGGGTTCATTGCCTGATAAACAAAAGGAATGGTATAGTCGCCGGAAGTACCGAAAACGAAATGTGACTGTGAACCATTGAATGCCTGAGTATAGGCAACCGTGAATTTAGTTACATTGAATTTAGGGGTAGCAGTCTGGTTGCTAAAGTTAATTCCTCTAACATAGATGTTAGGTTGGGTGTTATCTGTAGCAGGATTTTCAGAATCCAACCATGAAACGAATACCCTTGAACCTGTTTGTGTACGGGAAATCTGAACTCTGTTATCTTCAGAAATAACAGTAGCACCAGTACCGAAGCTGCCACGGAAATTGCTGACAGTATCCATGAAATAACCTTTCCAGGTTGTTCCACCGTCTGGAGAATACAGATCAAAAACGCCGGCATAAGCACTCAGGATATCCCAGGCACCACCACCAATAGAAACGACAACACCGATGTGAGGGTTTCCGTTCATGTCAACAACAAGATCATGATCAAAAGCTGTTGTGTAAGGAATAGAGTCGCGACCAGGTACCGGAGCAGCATAAATAAGGGCCAGGATAGAATCAGTTACATAATTTTTAACCCCATCAATACCATTGGTACCATACATAACAACACTGATAGGACCAGTCCATGTGGCACCGGCATCAGTGGTTTTGTAAAGAATAGGATAATAGGTAGAATCTTCAATTGGCAGAGCAGAATTGTGCGCTAACATTGAAATATAACCGGTTTGTCCATCAGGAGCAAAAGCAATTCTGGTGTCGATTGGGTATTTGTCAACAGGAGCATAAACTTTGCTCCAGGTATAATCAAAATCATTGGTCGTGGTATTCCAAACACCACTGCTGAGAAGGAGGCTATCTGCATAGTTGTTGGCTAAACCACCGAATAAGGAAGGTTCAACAACATATGACCTGTCGCCGGCAATCGTCATCGCATCCGGAACATTACGCAGGAAACCACCAACAGAGGTAGCATTGCTTCTGGTTGCAGGTAAAACAGTATCTAATTTCCTGACACCGTAACCATAACCGCCCCATGAACCAGGGGTTGTGCTGGTACCAGGGTTGCTACCATCAAGGGTAGGAACAAAATAATGCGCATAAGCACTACCTGAAGCAGTATTTCCATTTGGGTTGTACAGAACACCTTGTGGATACCTGCCGGCAGCCTGAGGATAGGAAGCACCGGGGAGTGGAGGTCCGAGTGGCTCATAAGCCAGGATATTGTTACTCCAGGAGGCGCCGCCGTTTGTTGACATATCAAAAGCGATCCTTGAATTTCCATAAGCACCGCCATTGGCCATACGATGGAAAAAAGCAACGGCATTGACATTGTTATCAGCCCAGATAGCAGTACGACCACCACCTGAAAAACCGAGGGCATTACCACCCTGACCTAAGTCAAGGATAGACACAGCATTAGGACTTGCTGCAAAACCAGGAGACATTACTGCAGGTGGGAAATAGTTTGTCTGTGAACCGATTGGCTCTGTAGCGATCTGAGGCCTTGCCTGTTTCACTGCAGATTGTAAAATTTTCTCGTTAATCTGTGGTTTCTGGGCATACAAGCCTAAACCGAAAGACACAGCTAACACAACTAGTAAGAGTTTCTTCATTTCTCTATAATTAATATGGTTTGACAATGGGACAAAATTACAGAATCTTTCACAACGAAACAAGCAGAAAACTGTTAATTCCCTTTAATGAACTGATCCTTGGTATCTACAGGGATGAATGCGGAGCGTTGTTCTACAGGGATTTCACTAAAGATCTTCCGGTATGTGATGTGGCGTTTTGCGAAAACTCCACCAACAGCCTCATGTAAAGCTCTCATTTTCAGATTGAAATCACCTACCCATGACAATTCCAGTTCATTGTACCAGGGTTTGTGTTGCATCATCTGGTCCATGTTCCAGAAAATCCCGGCTTCCAGGCCCATTCTTTGATATTGTGGACTCACACCCATGATGGAAATCCTTGCCCTGGTGAATTTCTTTGTCTTCAGGATGTACATAAGCCTGAGCTTACCCCACCAGTCAAGCCGGCCGTTGAGCGGTCCCAGCATCTGGTTCAGGTCAGGTAGCATGACTAAAAAAGCAACAGGGGCATTGTCATGATAAACGAACCAAATGAACTCCTCATCCAGGAAGGAATAAACCTGTTGCAGTGTTTTTTGCAGAATATCCGGCTCTATCGGGGTGAAATTTTCATGAAACTGCCAGGCTGCATCATACACAGTCTTCATGTCCATGATGAACTTCATGGAATCTGCTTTCCGGAAATGCACGAAAGAATACTCCGGCTTACGACGGATCCATTCTGCGACCTTCCAGAAACGTTCGGGAAAGGGTTTGCGCAGGTCGAGGTGGTTGGTAACTTGCTCGAAGTAGTGAGAAAACCCATAGGCTTCAAAGAAAGCTTTGTAATAGGGAGGATTGTATTGCATTCCAAAACTCTGGGGCATAAACCCTTCAACCAGCAAGCCCCAGAAAACATCATTTTCTCCAAAATTCACAGGGCCATCCATGGCTTGCATCCCACGGCCGGTAAGCCAATCACGACAAACATTAAACAAACAGAAAGCTGCTTCCTGATCATCGATGCACTCAAAAAAGCCCATGCCGCCTGTAGGCTGCTGAAAGGTGAAGGCTTTGTTGGTATTGATAAATGCTGCTACCCTGCCAATCAATTCCTGCTTGTCATTGACAAGAATCCAGCGGATTGCTTCTCCATGGGTCCAGAAGGGATTCTTAGCAGGATTAAAAATGGCTTCAAGCACAGGATCTGGTGTACAAACCCAGTTCAGATCGCCTTTGTATATTTTGCGGGCCACATCCCGGAATTGCCTGGCGGTTCTTTTATCAACGACTTCAATGAGTTGCATGAGTTACACGAATTTGTTGCACAAAACTAAACATAATATGAGTGTCAGCCAAACCATTTCAGGGCGTAAGCCGGCGAAACGCCGAAAATATTATCTTTGCCAGAACTAAGCATTCTGCTGTGAAAAAGATTTATGTTCTTGTACTGAAAAGCTACATTGGCCCCCTGGTCATTACCTTTTTCATTGCCGTTTTCATCCTTTTGATGCAATTCCTGTGGCTGCATATTGATGACATGGTGGGGAAGGGCCTTGAATGGTACGTCATAGCCAAGCTGATGTTTTATGCCTCTGCAACCTTTGTTCCGCTGGCATTGCCCTTGTCGGTGCTCTTGTCGTCACTCATGACCTTTGGTAATCTCGGAGAGCATTACGAACTCGTTGCGATGAAAGCCGCCGGCATCTCACTGCGCAGGATTATGACTCCCTTGATCATTCTTTCCTTTGGACTCAGCTCGCTTACATTTTATTTTTCCAACAATGTTTTACCCTTTGCTAACCTCAAATTCCGCACTATCCTCTATGAAGTCAGGCAGTCAAAACTCTCTCTGAACATAAAGGAAGGAATCTTTTATGACGGCATGGACGGCTATGTCATTCGTGTCGGAAAAAAAGACAAAGACGGAAAAACCATACGAAATGTTAAGATCTATGACCATTCTCAAAGGGAAGGCAATGTCAACCTGACCATTGCAGAATGGGGAACGATGGAACTTACCAAAGACAAACGATACCTTTTGTTCAAACTTTATAACGGAACAAACTACCTGGAAAAAACTGATCAAAAGAATTACTTCAGAAAGCGGCAGTTCCAGAGAACAAATTTTAAGGAAGAATCCAGACGCTTCGACCTTTCTTCTTTTTCTATGGCACAAACCAACGAAGAATTGTTCCGAAGCCATTATAGCATGTTGAACCTGAAGCAATTATTGCATTTCGAGGATTCTGTAATCCGGCAACTTGACTTAAAACGTGCAGAGATTACCAAGACCACAGGAGATTCCTATTTTTATCTAAGAAACAACTATCGGGGCAAGCCATCACCGGACACCTTAGGTCCTTTGAAAGCAGCTTTTTTATCGAATTTCACTGCAGAAAAGGCCAAAATATTTATCAATCAGGCACTTGCCTCTGCCAGAAACCTCAAGGAAGTAATCATCAGCCAGGAGGAGGAATTGGATACACGGGAAAAGAGGCTGCATCGTTACCAGATTGAGATTCAGCGGAAGTTCACCTTGTCTTTTGCCTGTATGATCCTTTTCTTTGTCGGAGCCCCCCTGGGTGCCATCATCCGCAAAGGCGGCTTTGGACTGCCTGTAGTCATTGCCGTGATATTTTTCGTGATCTATCATGTCCTCTCGATGACAAGCGAGAAATTTGCCCGTGAAGGCGTTTTGCCTGCATGGCAGGGTATGTGGATTGCATCTCTGGTATTCCTCCCGATTGGCATTGTACTTACCCTGAAAGCCGCGACAGATGCACCCATCATGGATGCGGACGCCTGGAAAAAGCGACTGAAATACTTCTCACGTAAGAAATCTAATCCAGCCCACTGATGAGAATTTTATTTGTCTGTAACAAATCTCCATATCCCCCCAAAGAAGGTGGGGCAATTGCCATCAATGCCCTGGTGGAAGGCCTCGCCAGAGCCGGAAACAAAATCCGGGTTATCGCCGTTGCCTCGGACAAATTCCCAGTAAAAGAAGATGAAGTACCCAATGACTATTGCAGTAAAACAGGCCTGGAAATTGTAAACCTCGACCTCAGTATCAATCCTTTACATGCTTTTCTGAATCTATTCAGCAGCAGGTCTTATCATGTTCAAAGATTTATTTCAAAAGTATTTGAAGAAAGATTGATCGCCATTTTAAAGGAGGAGGAATTTGACATCATTCAATTGGAGACACTCTATATGTGTCCTTACATACCTGTCATACGTAAATATTCTAAAGCCAAAATCGTTCTCCGAACGCACAACATCGAACACCTGATTTGGGAGGAGATTGCCAGAGGGACACGTAACCCCATAAAGCAATGGTATTTGTATCACCTGGCGAAAAAGCTGAAGACATTTGAAATTGCCTCCCTGAGAAATGCAGATGGTATTGCTGCAATCACAGAGCCGGATTCACGCTTTATTATGGCAAAAGCTCCCGGCATCCCTGTTGAGGTTGTCAATTTCGGAGTTACATTGGCTGATTACAGCAAAATTCCATCAAGCAACCCACTGCCAAGAGACATCTTTCACATTGGTTCTATGAATTGGCTGCCCAATGAGGAAGGCATCCGCTGGTTCCTGAAAAACATCATGCCTGAGGTCAATCATTTGCATCCTGACCTCACACTCTTTCTGGCAGGCCGGAACATGCCGGATTGGCTCACCAATTATGGCCGGAACAATGTTGAAGTTGTTGGAGAAGTGGAAGATGCATGGGATTTCATGGCCGGACACGGCACCATGATCGTTCCCTTGTTTTCCGGCAGCGGTGTTCGGATAAAAATCATTGAGGCGATGCTGGCAGGCAGGGCCGTCATTTCAACCTCCAAAGGTGCGCAAGGCCTGGGTTGCCGTGATGGGGAGAACATTTTAATCGCTGATACCCGCGATGATTTTGTTTCTGCCATCTCCCGTTGTCTGGCAGATCCTGCTTTTGCAAAAAGGATGGGAGACAATGCACGTGCTTTCATCCTGAAAGAACATAACAACAGCCTGGTAATCGAAAAATTATCTTTGTTTTACGGGAAACTCATTGGCAACACCGCTTCCTGATCCACGCCCAACAGTTTATGAAGATATTTGTGCTCCTATCCAGAGTCCCTTACCCCCTCGACAAAGGTGACAAACTAAGGGCATATCATCAGCTCAAAGGGCTGGCGCAACACCACGAAATTCACCTTTTTTGTCTCGACGACGGGAAGACATCTCAAGAAACTATCGTCCGGCTGCAGGAATTTTGCAAGACGGTGCACATACATTCATTGTCCGCATTTGGCAGAATCCTGAACGTAATCCTTGCCTTCCTCACCGGAAAACCACTTCATTGCGGATATTTCTACTCCACGACAGCAAAAAACGAGATCCGCAAACAAATTGAAGGTCTTAAACCTGATCATATCTATTGCCAGTTGATCCGTGTGGCTGCCTATGTAGCAACAGCCAAAATCCCAAAAACCCTGGACTACCAGGATGTTTTTTCCATGGGCATGAAAAGAAGGATGGAAGCGGCCCCCTCCCTGCTCAAGTTGTTCTATTATGCTGAGTACCGGCGCTTGCTACGCTATGAAACATGGGTCTTCGATCAGTTTGACAACAAAACTATCATTACGGATACCGATCGTCAACTGATCCCCCACCCGCGTAAAAACGACATCCATATCATTCCCAATGGCGTAGACTTTCAGACATTTTATCCCATTGCTGGTGAAAAATCTTACGATTTGATTTTTACCGGCAACATGAGTTATGCTCCAAACATCGATGCGGCAATTTACCTGGCTACTGAAATAATGCCATTGGTATGGAAGCATAGACCTGAATGTCGCCTTTTGCTGGCAGGTGCCACACCCCATGCCAGTGTCATTGCGCTGCAAAATGACAAAATCACAGTCAGTGGCTGGATCCCTGAAATGCGCACGGCTTATGCATCCGCTAAAATTTTTATTGCCCCAATGCGCATAGGCACTGGTCTTCAAAACAAATTACTGGAGGCCATGGCCATAAAAATTCCGTGCATCACCAGTCCGCTTGCCTTTGAAGCCCTTGGTGCTGAAGCCGGAACAGAAATCCTGCTGGCAACAGCACCTCAGGAATATGCAGACAAAATTGAATTCCTTCTGGCGAATCCTGACAAAGCTGTTGAAATTGGCGAAGCTGGCTATATCTTTGTACAACGAAAATATGACTGGCAGACTGCTACTGCGCTGCTTGAAAAAATCATCCTCGAAACTCCAATTAAAACTCTATAAGTCAAATGGCTGACGACAAAAAAATTATCTTTTCAATGGTGGGTGTTAGCAAATCCTATCCCCCACACAAACAAGTCCTCAAAGACATCTATCTGTCTTTCTACTATGGTGCCAAAATTGGGATATTAGGTCTCAATGGCAGTGGAAAATCAACTTTACTGAAGATTATTGCCGGGATAGAAACCTCTTACCAGGGCAAAGTAGTCTTTGCCCCCGGTTATTCTGTGGGTTACCTTGCCCAGGAACCTATCCTTGATGACAGTAAAACTGTCCGAGAAATCGTTGAAGAAGGCGTACATGAAGTGGTCAATTTGCTGAAGGAATACGAAGAAGTAAACAACAAATTCTCAGAACCACTGAGTGATGCTGAGATGGACAAACTGATACAACGCCAGGGAGAACTCACTGAACTTCTGGAACACCACAACGCCTGGGAACTTGACAGCCGACTGGAACGTGCCATGGATGCACTTCGCTGCCCGGAACCAGACTCCCCTGTTTTAAACCTCAGCGGAGGCGAAAAACGCAGGGTGGCCCTCTGCAGATTGTTGTTACAAGAACCTGATATTCTGCTACTTGATGAGCCTACCAACCACCTGGATGCAGAATCCGTAGAATGGTTGGAAGTTCACCTTCAACAATACAAAGGCACCGTCATTGCAGTAACCCACGACAGGTATTTCCTCGACAATGCAGCTGGTTGGATCCTGGAACTCGACCGTGGAGAAGGAATTCCATGGCAGGGAAATTATTCTTCCTGGCTGGAGCAAAAGACCAACCGCCTGGCTCAGGAAGAGAAAACTGAGAGCAAGCGTAGAAAAACACTTGAGAAAGAGCTTGAATGGATTCGCCTGAGCCCCAAAGCCCGTCAGGCAAAGGGGAAAGCCAGGTTGAATTCCTATGATAAAATGATGAGCGAAGATGTTCGGGAAAAAGAAGAGAAACTTGAGATCTTCATCCCGAATGGTCCCCGGCTTGGCACTGTCGTGGTTGAAGCGCGCAATGTCAACAAAGCCTTTGGTGAGAAACTGCTGTTCGAGGACCTTAACTTTGCCCTGCCACCCGGCGGTATCGTAGGCGTAATTGGCCCGAACGGCGCAGGAAAGACAACACTGTTCCGCCTGATCATGGGCACAGAACATGCCGACAAAGGTGATTTCCACACCGGCGAAACGGTGAAAGTTGGCTATGTTGACCAGACACATACTTCTATCGACCCTGAAAAAACTGTTTACCAGGTCATTTCTAACGATAGCGAAACCATTAACCTGGGAGGTAAACTCATCAACGCCAGGGCTTATGTGGCCCGTTTCAACTTTAGCGGTGCTGACCAGGAAAAGAAATGTGGTATCCTAAGTGGTGGTGAGAGAAACCGACTTCATCTGGCACTGACATTGAAGGAAGAAGCCAATGTCCTCCTCCTTGATGAGCCGACCAACGACATCGATGTCAACACCTTACGCGCCTTGGAAGAAGGCCTCGAGAATTTCGCAGGCTGTGCTGTTGTCATCTCCCACGACAGGTGGTTTCTTGACCGTATTGCCACGCACATTCTGGCATTTGAAGGAAATTCCTCTGTTTATTATTTCGAAGGAGGATATACAGATTATGAGGAGAACAAGAAAAAACGACTTGGTGACGAAGGACCCAAACGACTCAGATACAAGAAATTGGTAAAGGACTAAACCAAAAACCTTTTTTTGTTATTTCATAAAAAAAATTCCGGCAAGCCTTCATCATTTGGGATTGCCAAGACAATATTTTCAATCCGGATTAATGGCAACAACTAAACCTTCAATACCAAAAGGAACCCGCGATTTCGGCCCCTTAGAAATGGGCCGCAGGAATTACATCTTTGACACGCTCAAGGCTATCTTCACCTTGCATGGATATCTTCCAATCGAAACTCCTGCCATGGAGAACCTCTCTACTTTGTTGGGGAAATATGGCGAAGAAGGGGACAAACTCCTGTTTAAAATCCTGAACTCCGGCGACTTCCTTGGGGCTTCAGGTGCAGTTGATGAATCCGGAAATACAAAACAAGCCATCCATTCGGGGAATTTCGCTCTGAAAATCTCTGAAAAAGGGCTTCGTTACGACCTTACTGTGCCCTTTGCACGTTTCGTGGTGCAGCACCGCAATGAACTTAGCTTTCCTTTCAAACGTTACCAGATACAACCCGTATGGCGTGCTGACAGACCACAGAAAGGCCGCTACCGCGAGTTTTACCAATGCGATGTGGATGTCATCGGAAGTAACTCATTGTTAAATGAAATAGAGCTGCTTCAGATCATCGACAAAGCCTTTCAAATGCTGGGACTGGCCATTACCATTAAAATCAACAACAGGAAAGTCCTTGCCGGCATGGCAGAAGTAATCGGGCATGAAGATAAGTTTATGGCCATTACCATCGCCATCGACAAATTGGAAAAAGCGGGTGTCGAAAAAGTTGCAGAGGAACTCAGACTTGCCTCTTTACCTGAAGATGCCATTGCCAAACTCCTGCCCATCCTTGATTTCCAGGGGACAAACGCGGAAAAGGTGACGCATATGAAAAGCCTGATGAGCTCCTCGCCCACCGGCATCAAGGGTTTGGAAGAACTGGAAACCATCTTCAATTACCAACAGGAACTTGGTCAGTTTACCAGCCTTGAGCTGGATCTGAGCCTGGCGAGGGGCTTGAACTATTATACCGGAGCCATTTTTGAGGTAAAAGCTAAAGATGTTAGTATCGGAAGCATCTGTGGTGGAGGCCGTTATGATGACCTCACTGGTGTCTTTGGATTGTCTGGAGTTTCAGGAGTCGGTGTTTCGTTTGGCGCCGACAGGATTTATGATGTATTAAATGAATTGAATCTATTTCCACAGGCCAGCACCTCCGGACCAGAACTGATGCTGGCCAATTTTGGTGGGGCAGAAGAAAGCTTTGCGGTGAAGCTTTCGAGCAAACTGCGGGAATGCGGTATTAAAACAGAGGTTTATCCGGAGGCTGTCGCATTGAAGAAACAATTCACTTATGCTGACAATAAGCTGATTCCATATGTATGCATGGCCGGAACCAATGAAATCGCCAATGGACTTGTTAACCTGAAAAACATGACTACAGGCGAACAAACCAGCTATACCCCCGAATCCCTGATAAACTTTTTCAGATTAAATAAGCCAGTCTGAAATAATGCCTAACTTTGAAGCCTGATGTATGAAAGTATGCCATTTAACTGGCTGTTAAAATTCAAGATAAAGATCAACCGATCGGGCTTGTATTCCTGAACCGGTTCATTCTGCAAAGAATGCGGTTCTTTCTTACCCAATCTCTTTCATTTCAAATTTTAAGGCATCGCTGTCAACAGGATGCACTTTCACCATTAAGATATACACAATGACACTTATAATAAAAGGTTCAGGATTGACCATTGAAGACGTGGTACGTGTAGCACGTCAGGGCGAAAAAGTCGAATTGCATCCCGATGCTGTCAGCCGTATCCAGGCCTGCAGAGCCATGCTAGAGCGAAAAGTACTAGCCCATGAGATTATGTATGGGGTAAACACCGGGATCGGTGAATTTTCAGAAATCGTGCTGAACGACGACCAGGTCAAAGACTTTCAGAAATACTTGATTTATAACCATGCAGCAGGAATTGGCAAACCCTTTCCTGCAGAAATTGTCAGGGCCGCCATGCTGGGCCGTATCAATGTACATGCCCATGGAAACTCCGGTTGTCGTCTGGAAATTACACAGACCCTGGTTGATATGCTTAACAAAGGTGTGACACCCTTTGTCTGCGAAAAAGGATCTGTCGGCGCCTGTGGCGACTTAGCCCCGATGTCGCAGATTGCCTTGCTGATGATGGGCGAAGGAAAAGCCTATTACCAGGGAGAATTATACCAGGGAAAAGAAGCGCTTGACAAAGCCGGCATTCCGGTTCCCGGCCTGCATGCCAGAGATGGCCTGGCTACCATCAATGGCTCTAATGTACTCACCGCGATGGGGGCATTGATGATTTACGACACCAACAACTGGCTGAAGCAGGCAGAAATTGCCTGTGCTTTATCCCTTGAGGCTTTGAAAGCCAACCTCAAGCCTTATAATTCCAGGATCCTTGAAGTACGTGGCTTTGCCGGTGGTATCCGCAGTGCGAATGCCATCCGTAAGGTAACTGCAGGCGGAGATCTGGCCGAAAGCCGCATCAAAGTAAAGGTCCAGGATGCTTATTCTATGCGGTCCACACCCCAGGTTATAGGGGCGGCCCATGATGCACTGGCCTATGCTCGCTCACAGGTAGAGATTGAATTGAATGGTGTTGGCGACAACCCGATTTTCTTTCCGGAAGAAAACATGCAGCTCAGCGGAGCCAATTTCCAGGGAAGCCCTGTAGCTGTTCCTATGGATATGGTCGGCTATTGCGTAACCATGGTAAGCGTACTTTCTGAAAGGCGCATGAACAGGCTGAACAATCCTGCCCTCAGCTGTGGACTTCCGCCCTTCCTTACCAAAGGAGCAGGTATGTTCTCCGGGTTGATGCTCAGTCAATATACCGCAGACATGCTTATCGTAGAACAAAGGATTTTGTCGATGCCTGCCAGCATTCAGTCCATACCTGCAGCCGCCGACCAGGAAGACTTCGTCTCCATGGGGATGAATGGAGCCCTGAAAAACAGGCAGATCCTCGACAATGCTTATGGCATCCTGGGAATTGAGTTTATGGCAGCAGCACAAGCCCTGGACCTCAGACAAAAGTTCGACGAACAGAAATATGATTTTGGGAAAGGAACTGCCACTGCCCACCAGGTAATTCGCAAATATGTGAACTACCTCGACATTGACCGCCCTCTTTTCGACGACCACAACGCGATGAAAGCCCTGGTAGAATCCTGTGAGATCCTGCATGAGGTAGAAAAAACCATCGGCAGCCTTGAATAATTTTTAATACATTTTGAATGGAAGAGACTTTTTCACCGGAAACTGAAATCAAAGCTCCTGTCAGGCCGGCTGTGCTGAGCTTGTTGTGCATTCTGACTTTTATCGGAAGCGGTTTGGCTGCGTTTTCATTCCTGATGATGGGTCTCTTCTATCCTGCTTTTGTTGAAGTTTCAATGACTTCGAAGATGGCCTTACCGGAAGTGGGGATCATTATAAAAAACACACCTCCCTGGGCCTTTCTCCTGGCCGGGCTTAGTTATACCATATCCCTTTCAGGTGCTTTGATGATGTGGAAATTGCGTAAAACAGGCTTCCATGCTTACACCCTGGCGCAGTTTTCCCTGCTTTTTATTACGACTTTTGCGATTTACCCCAGGGAACTGGCAGGAGGAGACCTGCTTTTTTCAACAATGTTCGTTCTTTTGTATGCAAGCCACTTAAAGCTCATGAAATAGACTGATTCTAAATAGCTTTCTTAAACTCTTTATTTCAGGCACTTTGCACCTGAATATATGGCTACCCTTAGGTATTGTTGAAAAAAAAGATTTCAACAAAACAGAGTTTTCTTAAAAAAAAACGTGCTCACTTAAAAAAATGACTAATTTGGTTGTTCGATTGGGAATCGAACACGCCTGCGTTTTTACATAATAAAAGACTGAATACTAAATAGTTAACTTCTTTCCTGGCAATTATATTGCCAGGATGAATATGTATAAAGGAAAACCTGATGTATCAATTAATTATTAACCAAAACCTACAATTATGAGAAAGTTTACGCTTTTGATGGTCCTAATGATGTTCATTGGACTAGGGGTTACACAAGCCCAGAGGGTCGTCACCGGAAAGGTTACCAGCTCGGAGGATGGTAACGGAATTCCCGGGGCTACGGTCCTGGTAAAGGGAACAACTGTTGGCGTCATCACTGACCTCGACGGAAAATTTTCACTTACAGTACCCAAGGACAAGAATACTGTGACGATTTCCTTTGTTGGAATGAAAGCACAAGAAGTGATTCTTGGTTCAGGGAATGTTGTGAATGTTGAATTGCAACCTGACGCAAAAGCCCTTGAAGGGGTTGTCGTTACCGCACTTGGTATCTCCCGTGAGAAAAAAGCCATCGGTTATTCCGTACAAGATGTTAAAGGCGAGGAAATCCTCAAAGCCAGAGAATCTAATGTGATCAACTCCCTGACAGGAAAAGTCTCCGGGGTTCAGATCACCAATTCCTCCGGTGCTGTAGGTGCTTCTTCCCGTATCATCCTGCGTGGTGTATCCTCTTTGGGTGGTAACAACCAACCACTCTTTGTAGTAGATGGTGTGCCAATCAGCAACAGTAACTTCGGTGGAACAGCTACTGACGGTGTTAACAGAGGAAGTGGTGCATCTGACATCAACCCAAATGACATTGCCAGTGTTTCTGTCCTCAAAGGACCTAATGCAGCTGCTCTTTATGGTTCACGCGCTGCCAATGGTGTTATCCTGATTACTACCAAATCTGGTAGTGCCAAAGGGATGAAAGCCAAAGGATGGGGTGTTGAATTTGGAAACTCTACCACCTGGGAAAAACCACTTCGCCTGCCAAAATATCAAAATGATTATGGTCAAGGTTCCGGCGGTCAATTCTGGTTTGTTGACGGAGCTGGCGGAGGAACAAATGATGGTGTTGACGAAAGCTGGGGTCCAAAACTGGATGCCGGTCTGTTAATTCCACAATACAATTCACCTGTTGATGCCAATGGCAACAGAACCCCAACTCCCTGGGTTTCTCATCCAGACAATGTGAAAGACTTCCTGAACACAGGACGCTCTATGGCTACAAACTTTGCCATCACCGGCTCAAGCGACAATGCTTCTGCCCGTCTTTCTTTTACTGACTTTACTCAGTTCGGGATGATTCCTAATACCGACTTGTCAAAACGCACCATCAGCTTTGGTGCCAATGCAAATCCTCACCCAAAACTCAACATCTCTACCAGCGCCAATTATGTAGTTGCAAAAAGCAACAACATGCCAGGTTACGGTTATGATGCACAGAATGTATTCCAGCAGTTCAACTGGCAAGCCAGGCAGGTGGATTACAATGACATGAAAAAATACACCAATGCTGACGGTACCAAATACAACTGGAACTACAATTATCATAACAACCCTTATTTCACCCTGTATGAAAACCTCAACGGGATGGAACGTAACCACGTTTATGGTAATGGTAAGATCAGTTATAAAATTCTTGACAACCTGACTGCACGTGTAGGTACCGGTATCGATTACTGGGCAAACATCAACACCAGCAGAATCGCTGCAGGTGACATCGACAACCAATATGGTTCTTATGCTGAGGACATGCGCAACTTCAGAGAGGTAAATACTGACTTCCTCCTGATGTACAACACCAGCCTCACCAAAGAATTTGATCTAAGTCTGAATGCCGGTGGTAACACCATGGATCAATACAGCCAGCACATGAATTCTCAGGCTACCGAGCTTGCAGTTCCCGGTGTTTATAATGTTGCGAACTCCAGAACTCCTTTGGTTGCTACCAACGATCACAGCCACAAGAGAATCAACAGTTTGTACTATTCAGGACAATTGGCATGGAAAAAAGGTGTTTATTTTGATTTTACCGGACGTAACGACTGGTCAAGCACCTTACCAAAAGACAAATGGTCTTATTTCTATCCTTCCTTTAACTTAAGTGGTGTTTTTACCGACATTTTTGACATTAAGAGCAAAGTGCTTTCATTTGGTAAAGTCAGAATTGGTTGGGCAAAAGTCGGTTCAGATACCGATCCTTACCAATTACAACCAACTCTCCAATTTGGTGCAGGCTGGAATGCTTCTAAAAAATATCTCAACTTATTTGTTACCAATGATCTCGCCAATGGCGAATTGAAACCTCAATCCAACAAATCTATCGAAATTGGTGGTGAGTTTAAGTTCTTCATGGACAGGATCAGCTTAGACATTACTTATTATAACCAAAAGGCAACTGACCAGATCCTTGCGATTCCGGTTTCTGCCGCCAGCGGTTATGCTAACAAATATGTCAATGCCGGTGAAATTGATAACAAAGGAATTGAAATCTCCCTCGGAATCACTCCTTATCAGTCAAAAGATCCTGAAGGATTTAACTGGGACATTACCTTCAACTTTGCTAAAAACACAAATGAAGTTGTTAAACTCACAGAAGGTGTAGAAACCTATTCTTTAGGCACTTACTGGAGTATGCAGGTTATTGCAAAACCCGGTGAAGCTTATGGTCAACTTTATGGCTATGACTACAAAAGAGATCCTCAGGGTAACATCATTTATCAAGATGGCGTTGCACAACAAGGTGACCTTAGAAATTTTGGCTCTTACCAACCTGACTGGACCGGTGGTATTGGCAACTCTATGACCTACAAAAACTTCAGCCTTAGTTTCCTGGTTGACTTCCACATGGGAGGCAAACTGTATTCTATGACAGAAACCTGGGGCAGGTATGCCGGTGTTCTTGACGAAACCCTCATCGGTCGTGAAGGCGGTATTGTTGGTGTTGGCGTAAAACAAGATGGTGTTGACCTCAATGGTGATCCTATCTATGTTCCGAATGATGTCGTAGTAACTGCTGAAGAATTCAACCATGCCGCTTATGACAATTCAAAAGCAGCTGGTGGCGTCTTCGATGCAAGCTATATCAAATTCCGCGAACTTCAGTTAGGTTATACCTTTAAGAATTTCTTCAACACTTCTCTCAAGGATGTCAACATTTCTCTGATTGGCAGAAACCTGGCGCTATTGTATAGCAGGGTTCCTCATGTTGATCCGGAAACTTCCTTTAGCGATGGAAACCTGCAAGGATTGGAATTCGGTCAGTTACCTTCTGCCCGCAGTATCGGTTTCAGCCTATCTTGCAAGTTTTAGTTATAAACTCTTAAAAAGGAACAACCATGAAAAAGATAAATATATTTTTTGCAGCTGCCGTTCTCGCAACAGGTCTGCTTACGTTTAACTCCTGCACCAAGGACTTTGAAGCCATTAACTCAAATCCAAACCTACCCGGTGCAAGCCTCGCGGCTCCTGATATGTTGCTTACCAATGCCATCGAAAGCATGACAAACCGTGTTCATGAGATTTTCCTCGGTCACGAAATGGGCTCCTGCTGGGCACAACAAATGGCAAAAGTTCAATATACAGACGAAGACAGGTATATTCCACGTCTTGCGGTTATCAACAATACATGGACCAGCTTCTATGCCGCTTCCGGTATGGACGTAAGAACCATGTATGATGTTGCCGTTGCCCGTGAACACAAACCTTACCAGGCCATCGCGCTCGTGATGGAAACCTACATCAGCTCTGTGTTAACTGACCTTTTTGGTCCTATTCCTTACACAGATGCATGGAAAGGCGCTACTGGCCCAGCCGGTCTGCTCCCGAAATACGATAGCCAGGAATCAATCTACAGGGCAATGATTGTTAAATTGGAAGAAGCCAATACGCTCTTTATTGAGAACAATGCATTGGTAAGTCCAAAAACAATTGAAGGTGATATCCTTTATGGTAATAACATCGACAAATGGCAACAGTTCGGAAATTCACTGAAACTGAGGCTATTACTTCGCATGTCAGCCAAAGATGCTCCTTTTGTTACAACAGAAATGACAAAAGTTGTGAATGACCCTTCTAAGTATCCAATTTTCACAAGCAGTGCCGACAATGCCGCACTCGCTTATCTTGGATCTGCTCCAAACAACAACCCTATCAACGAAAACCGTAAAACACGTGATGACCATAGAATGAGTAAGAACTTTGTTGACTTACTGCAGGATACCTATGGTGACTATCGTATTATGATTTTTGCCAATCCAGCTACAGGTACCGGAACATTTGTTGGTCTTCCTAACGGTTTAACATCCTCAAAAGCTGCTGCTTATAATGGTGGTGGTTTAGCCAACACTTCTAAAATCAGCACCTATCTGTCTGCTGCAACTGCACCCGGACAACTGATGAGCTATGCTGAACTTCAGTTCATTCTTGCTGAAGCAGCAGTTAATGGCTTTATTGGTGGTGGTATCACAAAAGCCAAGGAATATTATGTAGGTGGAATTACAGGATCATATGAGCAATACCGTGCTCCTTTGCAAGAGATCTTTGATGCACACAGCAACGGAAGTTATGGTGGATTGTCAATCGACAGTGCCTATACAGTTGATGATGAACTTGCATACCACACAACGACAGCCTCCTCACCATCTTATTTCGATGAGACTGCCATTACAACTGCTCATGCTCTTGAACTTATCCGTACTGAAAGGTATTTTGCTACTTTCGACCAGGGTTTACAATCATGGTTCGAATGGCGCAGGACAAGAATGCCAGTTCTTGCTTTCCCTGAAGATGGTGATGCTTCAATGGGTGGTAAACTCCCTACAAGGGTTACTTATCCTACAGACGAATACGTAAGAAACAACACTAGCCTTCAAGGTGGAATTTCTCTGCTTGGACAGCCAGATAAACTTACAAGTACAGTTTGGTGGGATGTAAATCCTTAATTTCAGGTAATCATTTTTAAAAAAAAACGTAACAAATATGAAAAAGATACTGAAAATAACAAACCTGATTGGCATCATCAGCCTAGTCTTGTTTACCTTCTATTCCTGCAACAAAAGCGATGATCTCACCTCAGACAACGCGATGAAAGGGGGATTGGTAAGTCCAATAACCTCCAATGTTCCTTACAAACTTGGCACAACTACAACCATTCCTATTACCGTAGCCATTCCGCAAGGACCTGGTATCACGAAAATAGAAGTATGGAATTCATACAGCGACGCAACCAGTGGTAATTCCACCAACAAAGTGCTGATGAAAACTGTCGAATTGAATGGAAGTAATGCCAGCACAGCAGACACCATCTCTTATAGTGTTAACTATGCTGACCTGATTGCCGGTTTGCTGCTTGACGGAGTTGCTCTTCCTGCCGAAACAGAACTCGCAATCGGAAGTGCCTGGACCTTAGAATATGTCACCTATGTTGGTGGTCGCAAAATCGTAAACAACGCCACTACGAATATCGGTGTTGCAAATGCTTATGCCGGCCTATACCAATGTGATGGCGTATTCCACCATCCAACCGCAGGTGACCGTACCATCAACGAAGAAAAATATCTCGCAGCCATCAGTGCTTATGAGGTTTCTTCCACACTTGGTGACCTTGGTCCCAATTACCCTATCAAGTTCATTGTGAATCCTGTCGACAACACTGTTACAGTGGTTGAGATTGCACCAACTGCTTTCGCAATCATCATGCAATCTGATAAGGTTTCAAGTTATGATCCTGCAACCGGGAAATTTACTGTTTGGTATTACTATGTCGGTGCCTCTGGAAACAGGGTAGTCGATGAAGTATATACGCCTCTGGGCAAGTAATTTTTTCGAATTTTCAAGAGGCCATCCCTAAAAGATGGCCTCTTGTTTTTTTACTTACTTTTGTAATGACTTTCACTGTATACATTTCTTGATATCATTCACCATGTGGACAATCCTGCTGAAGATTTTCAAAAACAGATATTTTCTTGCGACCCTTGCCTTTCTTGCATTTATCTGCTTTTTCGATCAGAACAACGTCATGAATCAAAACAGCCTGCACAAGGACCTGAAGGAACTGGAACGTGAAAAAGCATATTACATCGCAGAAATCAAAAAAGACAAGCAAACTACGCAGGAACTCAAGACAAACCTGAGAAACCTTGAGAAGTTTGGTCGCGAAAAATACCTGATGAAAAAAGACGAGGAAGACCTTTATATTATTTTCAAAGAAGACGATCTTCCCAAATAAGGATTAATATGGATCTACATCCAACACGATCCTGACACTTCGAAAACGCGGATCAGCCTGCAGTTTATTTATTTCCCTCCGGACAATATCCTTCACATTAGCGGCTGCGACATTACGCCCGAATTTTACCAGAATTTGCCTTAAGTATTGATTGTGTTGTCTTGAAATCGCAGGGAACTCAGGTCCCAAGATGCATTTTCCCAAATCCTTTCTCAATCCGGCAGCCAGAATATTAGAGGCATCTTTAGCATTGTTGATGTCGCAATGCTTCACTGTAATCAGAATCAAACGACCATAGGGAGGATAAAGAAATTCCCTACGTTCCTCCATTTCTGTTTTAAAAAAACCGGCATAATCATTGGCCTTGACTTTTTTGATAATGGGATGGGTAGGAACCCAGGTCTGAATCATTACCTTTCCCTGCCTGGATCGGCGTCCCGACCGGCCACTAACCTGCGCCATGAGTTGAAACCCACGTTCATGGGAGCGGAAATCAGGGAAAGACATTAAATTGTCTGCATTCATAATTCCTACAAGACTCACATTATCAAAATCCAAACCCTTGGTTACCATTTGGGTACCTATCAGAACATCTATCTTTCCGGCCTCAAACTCAAACAAGACCTTTTGAAAAGCATGTTTCGAACGCATAGAATCAACATCGAGCCTTGCAATGTGCACAGAAGGAAAGTATATGGGCAGTTCCTCTTCCAACTTTTCGGTACCAAACCCCAGCATTTTAATATCGGTACTCCCACAATGTGGACATTTTGCGGGTGGTGCTGTAGTGTAACCACAATAATGACAATGTAAACGCCCATCATGCTTGTGATAGGTTAAAGTCACATCGCAATTGTGGCAACCCGGAGACCATTGACAGGACTGGCAGCGCAGCAAAAGGGAAAAACCCCTTCTATTCTGAAAAAGGATAATCTGTTCCTTGCGTCTTAAGGCTTCTCCAATCTGATCCAGTAAGGTTTTTGAGAAATGCCCATGCAAACGCCGCCGGATTTGCTCCGACTTCATGTCTACGATATGCACTTCCGGCAGCATAATACCACCATAACGCTCTTCAAGTTTGACGATCCCATATTTCCCACTGACGGCATTCGCGTAGGATTCCAGGCATGGCGTTGCCGAGCCCAAAAGCACTTTTGCCTCATGAAGACGAGCCAGCATGACAGCAGCATCCCTTCCCTGGTAACGAGGTGCAGTATCCTGCTGTTTGTAAGAAACATCATGCTCTTCATCAACAATAACGAGTCCCAGGTTTTCAAAAGGCAGAAAAAGTGAAGAGCGTGCACCCAGGATGATGTCGTAGCGTTCTTCGCCGGCAGCAGAGAGTCCCGCCACATTTAACCATACTTCTGCCCTTTCCTGGTCGTTCAGACGAGAATGATACACGCCGACCCTGTTGCCGAAATACTTTCGCAACCGCCCGATTGTCTGTGTGGTAAGTGCAATTTCCGGCAAGAGGTAAAGCACTTGCTTAGCCTGTGCAAGGCACTCCCTAATCAGGTGAATGTAGATTTCTGTCTTGCCGCTGGAAGTGACTCCATGTAACAAGACAACATCTTTTACTGCATGTTGCGCCTGAATCTGCGCAAAGGCGATTGCCTGTGCTTCTGAAAAAATGATGCTATCAACAGAGCCTGTACTTTGAAAATCCGGTAAACGGCTTATTTCACTATATTCCTTTAGCAGTATCCCCTTTTCAACAAGTCCCTTGATGGCTGGGCCTTGTATACCGAACTCAGCGACCAGGGAAGAATGAAGAATCACACCCTTACCCACTTCCTCCTTTAGCCTCAGAAATGCATGCAAGGCAGCAGCCTTACGTGGTGATCTGCGCTCCAGACCATCAAGCATTGCAATAAGCGCTGCTTCATCGACATAGGCAGGATGCAGCCTGTAAAAGGCTTCCAACCTGGGTTTGCGCTTTTCTTTTAGGTCCTCGACAATGCCTACTATACCTCTGTCGCTCAGGCCTTTCAATAAGGGAAATACCCGTTTTCGCTGTAAAATCCCGCTAAGCTCCCGTACTGACAATGATTTCCTCAACAGCAAGGCATCCAGAATCTTCACTTCATCTTTGCTGAGGTCTTCGATTTCACCGCTGTATGCGTCCTGCATCATGATCCGGCTTTCACTGCTGAGTTTAAAGACAGATGGCATGGCGGCTTCCATGATTTCACCGACCTGGCACAAATAATAGGCTGCCATCCAGTCCCAGAATTCGAATTGCAGTGCATTCACCATGGGAAAGGGTGACAACATGGAAACAATCTCTTTTGCCTCATAAAGGCTTGGCTTATTCTTGTGCACCTCCCTGACAAGACCGGAATAGGTCTTCCTACCGAAATTTACGACAACCCTTAGTCCGGGTATGATCGTATCAGAAAGATCGGCAGGGATGCGATAGGTAAAGGTACCCGGCAGTGGAAGCGGAAGCAGGACTTCGCAAAAAATATCGCTGAAATCAGAAGGGTCCATGCTGTTTAAGAAAGGATTATTTTCCTTCGTTCTTTAACTTTTTCGAACCTGCATACAGTTCAAACCCGGCAAACCGGCATTCCAAAGGGCCATTAAAGACTTTGTATTTCTTTTTGGGATGCAGTCCGACAAATTTCAAAGCCTGAAAATCAGAACTGATGAGCCAGGCTGAATAGCCTGCAAATTTCTTTTTCAGTTCGTCACCGATCTCCTGGTATAAGGCAATAATATCGTCAACCTCGATTCTTTCACCATAAGGCGGGTTCGTGATCAATACACCCGGAGGCTGGGGTGGTTCAAAATCGATGAAGTCTAAGCGCATCACAGAAATCTTATCCTGCAATCCGCAATGCGTAATATTTTCACGGCTCTGGGCAATGCTCTTGGGAGAAATATCACTCCCCATCATCACCGGCCCCTTGGTATTCCGAATATCCGGTTCATTCCTGTCAAGGGTGAGTTTCCACAGCGATTTATCATAGTCTGTCCAATGCATGAAGCCCCAATCCTTGCGGTAGTAACCGGCGGGGATTTTGTAGGCCGCCATGGCACCTTCTATGAGGATTGTTCCGGAGCCACACATAAAGTCAACCAGGGGTGACTGTTTATCCCATTCACTGAGCATGATCATCCCAGCTGCAAGTACCTCATTGGCCTGTGCTTCATGGGTATTGCGACGGTAGCCACGTTTGTGTAGTGATGCCCCCGAACTATCAAGGGATAGTGTACACTGCTGACCATTGACATGCACATCGATACGGATATCAGGATTCTCCAGGTCTACAGATGGCCTTATCCCTTTTGCCTCACGAAATTGGTCAACGATAGCATCCTTGGCTTTCTGAGAAAGGTACTTTGTATGTGTAAAACTACTGTTGCTGGCCACAGCGTCAATAGCGAAAGTATTTTTAACACTCAGGTAGGCAGACCAGTCCACATCCCTTACACCATCATAAAACTCATCTTCATCATCAGCCACAAAAGAATAAATGGGTTTTAAAATCCTGAGGGCAGTACGGCAGAGGTAGTTGGCTTTGTACATCATCTCCATATTTCCGGAGAAAGAAACCGCACGTGTTAGCACAACAGCATCGATGGCACCCATCGCGTTGAGTTCTGCCAGCAGCAGTGGCTCGAGACCTGCCACTGTTTTGGCAAGCATCGGAAAAACATCAGTAGAAGCAGTTTTCAAAGGCAAAGGATTAACGGTAATGAAAAATAATCGTTTGTTTCAGATCAGGATGCAGGCTTTTCGCAACAGGACAGGTTCTGGCAGCGACTTCAATATAAGCCTTTTCCTTATCCGAATAATTGTTGGCAGGAAAATCAAGTTCGATGATGACTTCGGCAATTCTGCGGGGATCATTGCCCATATTCTTCACGATCCTGGCCTCGGTTCCATCAACACTAAAACCTTCACGCTTGCCAAGAATGCCCATGACAGTAAGCATACAGGAGGCCAGTGCGGCAGCAACAAGATCTGTAGGTGAGAAAAATTCTGCTTTGCCGTTGTTGTCAAGCGGCGCATCAGTCATGATTTCAGAACCTGAATACAGATGGCGGGCCTGCGTATGAAGATCACTTGTATATTTTGTCAGGATTGTTTCCATAATTAGCACTTTTTATTTACATGCAAAGATAATCATGCAAAGGTAGGTGAACCATGCCGATTATTTCTTGTTAATAGTTGGGGAAAACTTCAGGACCGAAACGCTGAAATTTTCACTAATTTTGTTTAATCTAAAGGAACTAAATCCGCATCAATGGCGAAAAAACAAATTCAGGCTGCATCCGGCCTGCTGGCAGACATTATTATACATGGCATGCAGGAAAAAAAGGGGCAGGATATTATCCTGATGGATCTCAGGAAGATCCACAATGCCATGAGTGATTATTTCATCGTATGCCATGGGACTTCAAAAACCCAGGTTGATGCCATTGCCAATGCAGTTGCAGAAGAAGTAAAAAAAGCAATTGGCGAAAATCCCATCCATAAAGAAGGACTTGAAAACTCGGAATGGATTTTGATGGACTACTTCGATGTCGTCGTTCACATCTTCGAGGAAAGCCGTCGTGACTTCTATAACCTTGAGAAACTGTGGGCTGACGCAGAAATCACCAAAATTAAAGAGGGATAATCGCCCATACTCATTGCTTTATAACAAGACATAATGACAGACAATTCTAAATTCAATTTACAAGACAAACAAGAAGATAGTCCTGATCGCAACAATGCTGATCAGGGAAACAGCAATACTGGCAAGAAAAAGTCAGGATTTCCTAAATTTAGCTTCTATTGGATCTATGCCATTCTGGCAATCGCATTTTTTGGCCTTCAGTATTTTAATTTCAAAGGAGAAGTCAAAGAAATAGACTGGAACACTTTTCAACCTATGCTCGAAAGGCATGACGTTGAAAAAATTGTAGTGATCAACAAACAAAACGCTGAAATCTACATCAAAAAAGACAAATTGGCCTCGGTCAATGACACCTTGTACAAAACGATAAAAGGCAGTTCCGCCGCAAAAACAGGCCCTCATTTTACCATGAAACTCTTGAGTGTCGAGGCATTCAGAGATGACCTCAAAGATGCTCAGGACAGGATTTTTGCCCATGACACCATCGGCAAGAACCCTACTGAAATCCTTGCACTCCGGGAAAAAGACAGGATTATCGTCACTTCCGACGAACGTCGCAACTGGGGCGGTGAAGTACTCGGCTACCTGATTCCAATCCTCATCCTGGTCGGAATCTGGATCTTTATCATGCGCATGATGAGCAAAAACAGCGGAGGTGCCGGTCAGGTATTCAACTTCGGCAAATCCAAGGCTCAACTTTTTGACAAAAACACCAGTGTTACGATAACTTTTAAAGATGTAGCAGGTCTGGAAGAAGCCAAAGTGGAAGTGATGGAAATTGTTGACTTCCTGAAAACTCCGAAAAAGTATACCCAGCTTGGCGGCAAAATCCCCAAAGGGGCTTTGCTGGTAGGTCCTCCGGGTACAGGAAAAACCCTGCTTGCAAAAGCTGTAGCAGGCGAAGCCAAAGTTCCCTTCTTTTCAATTTCCGGCTCTGACTTCGTAGAAATGTTCGTTGGTGTCGGCGCTTCCCGGGTTAGAGACCTTTTCAAACAAGCCAAGGAAAAAGCACCTTGTATTATCTTCATCGATGAAATTGATGCCATCGGACGTGCCCGTGGCAAAAACATGATGACTGGCTCCAATGACGAAAGGGAAAATACGCTGAATCAGCTCCTTACCGAAATGGATGGTTTTGCCAGCAATACCGGGGTCATCATCATTGCAGCAACAAACCGGGCCGACATCCTCGACAGGGCCCTGTTACGTGCAGGACGTTTCGACCGCACCATCAATGTTGAACTTCCTGATCTGGAAGAACGTAAAGCCATTTTCAAGGTCCACATGACCCCACTGATCATGGATGCCACAGTAGAGGTTGAATTCCTTGCCAAACAAACCCCCGGTTTCTCCGGCGCTGACATTGCCAATGTATGTAACGAATCTGCCCTGATTGCTGCCAGGAACGGAAAAACCGCCATCCAGAAACAAGACTTCCTTGATGCCATTGACCGCATTGTTGGTGGACTCGAAAAACGGAATAAAATTATCTCTCCGGATGAGAAAAAAGTAATCGCCTACCACGAAGCAGGCCATGCTTCTGTCAGCTGGCTTGTAGAATATGCACATCCGCTGGTAAAAGTCACCATTGTGCCCCGCGGCAAGGCCCTTGGCGCTGCCTGGTACCTTCCTGAAGAACGTCAGATCACCACTTTTGAGCAGATGTACGACGAAATCACCATGGCATTGGGTGGACGGGCTGCCGAAGAAATTGTCTTCGGAAAAGTTTCTACCGGTGCATTGAACGACCTTGAGAAAGTGACAAAACAAGCTTTCGCCATGATTGCCTTCTTCGGGCTGAATGACAAAGTAGGAAATGTTAGTTTCTATGATTCCAGTGGACAATCAGAATATGCTTTCAGCAAACCTTACAGTGAAAAAACTGCTGAACTCATCGATTTTGAAGTTCATGCACTGATTGAAAAAGCCTACCTTCGGGCAAAAGAAATTCTACGTGCCAACAATGACAAGCTTCAACAACTGGCTGAGATCTTACTGAAGAAAGAAGTCATTTTCAGAGAAGACCTTGAAGCTATTTTTGGACGACGCACCTTTGCAAAAGATATTGAAATCCAACTCCTTGAGGCCTCAGCCCTTGCTGCACTTCCCGGAGTTCCGCCAGCTGCCATCCCAACTCAATCTACTGAGGACACTGAAATAAAACCAATCACCTAATACGCAACAGTTCATTATGGAAGAAAGTACCTCAAAGGAAAAGGTCCTCAAGAGCATTCGTAATGCTCTGATTAATGTAGCAGAAAACCCCTTCCCACAGGTTGATTTCACGAAAGCGATTTTCAAGGAATTCGAAGATTCCCTGGATGTGAGCTTTGCCACTGAATTCACAAGGGTAGGCGGGAAATTTGTCTATTGTGAAAGTGAGGATGATTTCATTCAGAGTTACCGCATCCTGAGTGAGCAAAGTGAATGGCCGCCTGCTTTCTGCCTTGACGACAGAGTGACGAAAATGCTCAAACGTGGGCAGATTCCCTATTCCTCCACAGAAGATGACTTCCTGAAGATGAAAATCGGGATAACCGCCTGTGAAAATCTGATTGCACGCCTGGGTAGTATAATGGTATCATCGCGTCAGTCTTCCGGTCGCAGAATGAATGTCTTTCCAGAGATGCATATTGTGGTTGCTTACACCTACCAGCTTGTACCTGATCTTAAGAATGCATTTGCCAATCTCACGAACAAATACGGCAAACGTCTACCTTCTATGATCTCGGTGATTACGGGCCCCAGCCGAACTGCTGACATCGAAAAAACCCTTGTTATGGGTGCTCATGGTCCCCGTGAACTATACCTTTTCCTGATAGACCAAACAGAATAACAGGCATGACGCAAGACGCCTGGACCCACATCTACAGCACATCAGCAGAACCCGAAGCGGAAATGCTGAAAGGGCTGCTGATGGACAATGGGATAGAGACTGTGCTCATCAACAAAAAAGATTCCGTTTACCTGTTTGGTGAAATAGAGATTTATGTAAAGGCTGAAGATGCCATGCTTGCACGCCAACTTCTCACTCCTGAAACCTTATGAATAACCTCATCATCCGTAGCCTGAGTGGTGCTGTATTTGTCGTCCTGGTGATTGGCTCTATCCTTTTGGACCCTTTGGTATTCGCTGCTTTGTTTCTGCCTGTCACACTGCTTGGATTGCGGGAATTTTACATCATTTTTAAAGCCGGAAAATACAGTCCAAACCACTGGCTTGGAACGATAGTTGGTGGGCTGCTATATCTTTCCTTCTGTATGGTTCATCCAGCAGTGAATAGCATGATCATTAAGTCAAGAGACTTTTTCAGTGTATTAGGACTTGCCATGCTATTCGTTGATGCTGTAATATTCCTTATAATCAGCGGGTTTATCATTTTACTTGCGGAGGTATTCAGAAAAAAAGAACACCCATTTGAAAACGCCGCAATTACCTTGCTGGGTTTATTTTATGTGGTGATGCCCCTAGGTTTAATGAACTTCCTGTTTTACCTGGGTCCGGACTCAACAGCCACACCCCATTTTTTATTAGGCATTTTCCTATTGGTATGGACCAATGATACCTTTGCCTATCTGAGCGGCATGACCTTCGGGAAACATCCGCTCTGCCAGCGGCTCTCACCCAAGAAGACCTGGGAAGGGAGCTTAGGTGGCGCAGTTTTTACACTACTGCTTTCTTATGTACTAAGTATCTTTTTTACAGAAACCGGTCTCGTAATGTGGTTAACAATAGGATTTATTGCCATAATATTCGGAACTTTGGGCGATCTTACAGAATCTATGCTAAAACGTAGTTTTAATATTAAAGATTCTGGGAATATCATGCCAGGGCATGGTGGTATTCTCGATAGGTTTGACGCCGTTTTGATGGCAACACCCTTCGTTTTCCTTGCTCTTTATCTGACAACACTATGAAAATCCACAAAGAAGGCTATACACTGATTCTGATATTCTTCCTGTTTTTTGCAGCGATTCCCTTTCTGACAGAAATATTCTGTCCAGTACATACGCTATTTCATTGGATACTATATTTTGCATGTTTTGCAGGCTTTACTTTTATTGTTTCCTTTTTCCGTTTACCAAAAAGGCACCTGGCATTGGATAAAGATGCCATTGTCTCCCCTGCTGATGGAAAAATCGTTGTGATTGAAAAAGTATTTGAAGACAAATATTTCAAAGAAGAACGGATACAGGTTTCCATTTTTATGTCGCCTTTCAATGTGCACGTAAACTGGTTCCCCATGACAGGAAAAGTTAAATACTACGAATACCATGAGGGCCGCTACCTTGTGGCATGGCATCCCAAGTCTTCTGATGCCAATGAAAGAACGACTGTAGTGTTAGAGAATAAACAAGGTCAGAACATCCTTGTGCGTCAAATCGCCGGCGCAGTGGCGCGTCGTATCGTGAGTTATTGTACGCCGGGCAGTGATGTAAAAAAAGGAGAACAGTTGGGATTTATCAAATTCGGATCCAGGGTTGACCTTTTCCTGCCGGTAGGTACCGAGATTCTCGTACGCAAAAACCAGAAGGTCAAAGGTTTAGAAACTATCATCGGCCATTTCCCCTCCTAGTTTCTGCTTTTTAACTAATCTTTAACACTTTGAATGATACGGTACTCCGTGGAATAGCGTTATTTTTGTCACGGAAAACCTTAAAACAAAACCCATATATGAAAAAGTTTGCAATTGTTTTGTCACTGATCAGCTTCATCGCTTTTATCGCTTTCACCAGTGTTAATGCTCAGGAGCCAGTAAAAACCAAAGAAGTAAAAACCGAAAAGGTTGCCACAACTGACAACGCTACCAAAGCTGCCTGCAATCACGACGCTCCAAAAGCCGGTTGCGAGAAAAAATGTTCAAAAAGCTGCTCTGACAAAGAAAAAGCCGCTTGCGACAAAAGCAGCAAAGCAAAATCCGGTTGTTGCTCAAAAGATGCTAAGAAAAGTGCCGATACTGATTTGAAGTAATTAGTAACTGCTTTTAAAAAAAAGGGTGTCTCAACTGAGATGCCCTTTTTTTTTATCCCCACTCCCCCACCTATAATCATACCACAGAGGAACAGCTATGTTACAATCTATAGTACAATAACCGAATGCAGATCATTCATTTTTTTGCAAAAAAAACTTGACATGACCATGAATCTATAGTATCTTTGCGATATCATTTTAATATCATACAATCATGAAAACAGAAAAACTATTTACCCCATTCTCAGGCTATCTGGGTTTGTTGATTTCATTTGCACTTATTGGCCTTTCCGCATTTGGATTGGCTGTACTTGAACAAGCCTGGATGGCTGTTTTCGGTCTGGTCGGCCTGTTCTGCCTGGCAGGTTTTCTTGTGATCAACCCGAATGAATCCTATGTATTAACACTTTTCGGAGAATACAAAGGCACCATTAAAGCCAATGGCTTTCATTGGGCCAATCCGTTTTTCATGAAGAAGAAGATCTCACTGAGAGCCCGCAATCTGAACAGTGAGCCCCTTAAGGTTAACGACAAAATCGGTAACCCGATTATGATTGGCGTTGTTTTGCTATGGCAGGTAGAAGACACCTTTAAATCTGCATTTGAGGTCGATGATTATGTAAAGTTTGTGACGATACAGAGCGAATCGGCCATTCGTAAGCTGGCAGGTCACTATTCCTATGACAATTTCGATGATGAACAGCAGGAAATGTCATTGCGTGCGGGCGGAGAAGAGGTTAACCATGTCCTGGAACGTGAATTGACGGAACGTCTGCAGGTAGCCGGCATCAAAGTGATGGAAGCCCGTATTGCCTACCTGGCTTATGCACAAGAGATAGCCCATGCGATGTTGCAACGTCAGCAGGCTACAGCCATTGTTGCAGCCCGTTTTAAAATTGTAGAAGGAGCCGTTTCTATGGTAGAGATGGCGCTGAATCAGTTGTCAAAAAAACAAGTAGTGAACCTTGACGAAGAAGCCAAAGCTTCCATGGTCAGCAACCTGATGGTTGTGCTGTGTGGTGATAAATCAGCAAGTCCTGTTGTTAATGCCGGGACCCTCAACCGCTAATCCATGGCACAGAAGAAACCTTTTGTGCTCCGCATTGATGAAGCCTTGCTCTCGAAAGTCGAGAAATGGGCAGCCGATGAATTCCGAAGTACCAATGGGCAACTGGAATGGATCATCACCCAGGCTTTAAAGAAAGCAGGGCGAATCAAGGACAAGAACAATGAATCGACTTAAGGCTTATTGCCAGCGCCTACCTTGCCAGGTATCCCTTTCCTGCAGGCGCTTTTCAATGCGTGCCACAATCTGATCATTCCGAATCAAACCCCATCCCGGGCCGGCCAGGAAGCGGGGTGGGACTTCTCCGGCAAAACGCTCGACAACGAAGGTGGGGTTGAGCTTTTCAAGGAAGTCAACGATGAGTTCAATATAGTCTTCAAGGGTAAAAAAATTGAAATAATCAGGTGTCGCAGCATATTCCAGGGCCATCTTTGTGCCATGAACAATCTGTAGCTGATGTAACTTGATACTATGTAAGGGCAATTCGGATATGACAGATGCCATTGCAACCATTTCTTCCCTGCTTTCACCTGGCAATCCCAGGATAAAATGCGCCCCGGTTCGCAGGCCAAGTGCAGCAGTCCGGCGAATCGCCTCAACAGATTGCACATAAGTATGTCCCCTGTTGATCTGAATCAGGGTATTCTCATTGATACTTTCAACACCATATTCCACAAGGACGATGTATTTTTTATTGAGTTCGGCCAAATAGCTTAAGATTTCAGGGCCGACACAATCAGGGCGGGTTCCGATGACCAAACCAATAACACCAGGGAATTCCAGGGCTTCCTGATACCTTGCTTTAAGCATCTCAATGTTGTCATAGGTATTGGAATAGGCCTGAAAATAGGCAAGGTAATTGCTCGCCCTGCGATACCGTTTGACATGAAATGAAGCTCCTTCTGTTAGCTGTTGGGTGATGCTTTTCGTAGGACTACAGTAGGAAGGATTGAAAGCATCATTGTTACAATAGGTACATCCACCATTACCAAGGCGGCCATCACGGTTGGGGCAAGTAAAACCTGCATCCAGTGTCAGCTTTTGAACACGGGCGCCAAATTCCTTTTTAAAGTACTCGCTGTATGAATTAAAACGGCGGGGATGTCCCCATAAAAATGCTGATGTCAAAATCAAAAAAATATAATTTTTACGAGGATGGGCAGGTTTGTGCAAATCTGGACAGAATCTTTCTCAGAATCAAAGTGTATAAGTATGCAATGTTTCATCTTTTTACCAGGATCAGATATGCCTCACCGAACATAATATTGTTTCGTGCTTATCAATGCCAAAACTATACTTTTATAGTTTAGTTTTGTCAAACCATGATGAGAAACAATCCAAAGTATCTGATTTCTTACCTCTTGCTTTTGGTTTTTTTCTCAATTAGCCATGCGGATGGACACAAAATCAAAGGAAATGTTGTTGATATTCATGGAAAAGCCATTCCTTTTGCAACCATCTTTATAAAAGAACTTGCAAAGGGGATTTCGACAGCAGAAAAAGGCAGTTTTTCTATCCCCTTAGAAGCAGGTACTTACACTTTGAAGTTCCAATGCGTTGGCTATCAACCGGAAACAAGAGTTGTTGAACTTTCAACCAAAGAAGTCGAGCTCAATGTTGTCTTACAGGAAATGAACTACACCCTGAGCGAGGTGGTTATTTCGGGCAGGGAAAATCCCGCAAACAGGATCATGCGGGCTACCATCACCCGTTCGCAGTTTTTTTACAAGATGCTGGAATCCTTCAATTCGGAGGTTTATGTCAAAGTGAATTTCAAAATCGACAAATTGTCCATGCTTGTTAAATACATGACGAAGGATGAGAAAAACATGCCACAAGTCGGTAAACTACAATTTGCTGAATCCAACAACCAGGTCATCTATACAGCCCCGGATCGATACACTCAAAAAGTGCTGAAGGCAGCAAAGTCAGGCACTGCATTCAGTCCCGGGAGTGTCCCTGTTGTTGAATTTATGACCTACAGTGTCTACAAGCCAAAATATGGCGACATCCCATCTCCGCTTGGGAAGAATGCCTTTTCATGGTATAACTTCTCACTGGCAGGAATTTCTGTTATGGGAAACTACTCAATCTATAAAATCAGTGTCCGTCCCAAAAGGCCGGGTATGTTTTTTGAAGGTTATATCTATATTAACAGCAACAATTATTTCGTCAACAACCTGAGCTGGACACTCGATGCTGCTTTCCAGCAGTATACGCTGAAAATGGATTTCGAAGTTTTTCAGGATGCAATAGCCTTACCGAGCAATTATTACATTGACTTCAAATTCTCTCTCCTGGGCAATGAATTCACAGGGATGTCATCCAGTTCGGTCAGATATAAGGCAATTAAGCTGAACGAGAAAGCCCGTTTGTATTTAAAAGACGACTCCCAAGCGCTTACATATCTTGCTGAAACCAAGAAGCCGGAGACAGGCAAGAAGCAACAAAAGCTTGAAAAAGAGATGAATACCCTGATGAACAAAAAAGAAATGTCATTAAAAGACATGAATAAGTTCATCAGGACCATGGAAAAAATCGACAAAGCAAATCAGAAGGATACCTCTAAAAGTCTTGAAGTAAAAGACCCGGTTGTTGTAACAAAGGACAGTTTATACGACAAACATGACACAAGCTATTGGCGAGAGCAGAGGCCAATTGTACTTTCATCAGAAGAAGAGCAGGCTGAAGCAGACATTGATTCTACCTACCTGGCCATGCTGAATGACACAATATCAGCGAAGCAGAAGAAAGCACAACCAAAAAAGCTAAGCTTCACAGATGTCGTTGAGAATATTTTTCTGGGTGGGAATGTTATGCGGGATACTGTTTCCAGATTTCATCTTTCCGGTTTGCTGAGCAACAATACCTATTTTAGTCCTGTTGATGGCTTTACCCTTGGCACGACTTTGTCCTATCAAAGAGCTTACAAAAACAAAGAACGGCAATTCAACATTTCCTTCACACCTTCCTATTCGTTCAGCCGTGATGAGTTTATGGCCCAGGGAGGGATCGAGTTTTCTCTGCTCCCAATGAAACAAGGCCGGCTGTATGCAAATGCATTCTCAAAGAGCAATGACTACAATACCAATTATCCTGCAGACCTATTTCTGAACAGCCTGAGTTGTCTGATTTTGTATGACAACAAAGTAAAACAAATCCACGACCAGGGCATGCGGATCGGTGGCAGCATAGAAATATCCAATGGCCTCACGCTGTCGTCAGAAGTAGCGTACCACAAACGCACATTACTTGAGAACACAACGAATTATTCTTTTTCCCATAGCGATTCTGCTTATACGGCCAATGATCCGGGCAACATTTTTCAAAATGAGCATCCACTTTCAGACCACGATCAAATGCTGTTGCATATCGAACTAAATTACACCCATAGAAACAAATACAAGCTAAAAGGCAATCGCAAAATCAACCTGGGATCCAGTTATCCTACCCTTGGAATTCGCTACGATCAGGGCATCAAAGGGAATCGAAGCATCAGTGATTTCAGCAGGTTCAGTCTAAGTCTCGAACAAAAGTTTGAACTGGGGCTTTTTTCAGAACTTTGGTATAAGGCCAGTGCCGGGAATGCCTTCCATACGACCACATTACAACTACCTGATTTTTACCAGCCCAATGTGTCGTCCTTTGCTTTTGAACTCAGGGATACAAAGACTTCCTTCGTTTTATTGCCATCTTATGTTTATGGAACACCTTCCTGGTTCATGGATGCGCATTTCCGATACAATGCTAACAGCTTAATCATCAAGCGCCTACCATGGATCGGAGAGAAGTTATTCACCGAAACCCTAAGCCTGGCCTTTTACAGCAACGAATTATACCGCAACTATGCAGAGGCAGGCTATGGGTTTGGGAATCTATTTTTTGCAGGCAGTATCCAGGCAGTAGTAGGTTTCTCAGATGGAGAATACACTGCCTGGGGAATCAGGGCCTTTTTTAAGATCAGATAACTATTGTGTAACCCGCTCTAGTCGTTTGATTATGGCAAAGATGAATGCGGCAGAAACCAGGCAGCAAACAATAAAGATCAACCAGAGTTGCCACAGGTCAAGTTTACCCCAGAAATCACTTCCGATAAACAGGAGTTTGTTACCAACAGCAGTAGCCAGTAGCCATCCCCCTTGCATGAGTCCCTGAAAACGAACCGGTGCTACCTTTGAGACAAAGGAAAGCCCCATTGGGCTCAGGAAAAGCTCAGCGATGGTGAGGATGAGGTAAGAAGACATCAGCCAATAGGGCATTACCCGGGAACTGTCGGGAACCGGATTGTATTTGATGGCACCAGCCTCATCGACGAATTTCAGGTCGTGCGGGGAGATCAGGTTCAGTGAAGCTACCAGGATAATGACAAATCCAAGTGCAGCAATGATCATTCCGATACCAATTTTCCGTGGTGTGGAAGGTTCAATATTCTTCTTTTTGAGCCAGGCAAAGACAGCCATAACAGCAAAAGTGAGAGATACGATGAACAAGGGATTAAAGGACTGGAATACTTCCGGAGAAATAGAATTCTGAGGAGCTGCCTGGTTGTAAAAATAATACACAGCAGATGAACCGGCAACCAGCAATGCACCACCGATAAGGCGGGTATTGAGACTGCTTTTCTTACCTAAGACAAGGAAGATACCTGCAATCAATGCAATAACAGAAAGGATGTTCTCGAGTGTGAAAAACATATAGGTAAAGGGGGCCACCGTTTTCACAGTATAGTCACGGGCGAAGAAGGTAAGCGTAAGCCCGTTCTGATGAAAGGACATCCAGAAGAAAACCACGACGATGAAGACCATGATGAGTGCAGTGACCCGCGGTTTTTCCTCTTTCGTAGAAACACCAATAATCCAGGTAATGAAACCGGCGAAGAGTCCGAAGGCCATCCCTGTAGCAGTATCTTTGACAAGGTAAACAAGGAATGCGACAACGGAAGCAGCACCGATAGCGGCAACAATAGCCATTGGTTTACGCTCTACAGCTGCGGATTTGTCCTTGGCTACTTTTTCTTTGTTTGGCAGTAATTTGCTGAAGAAAACATAGACCAGGAGCGAGATTACCATGGCAACAGCGGCAATTCCAAAGGCATAATTGTATCCTCTGGAGAAAACGTCCAGATAATTTTGAGCAAATTGTGTAAGATCGCCGACAGGGCCACCGATACTGACCTGGTTAGCTAGTTCCTGGAATTGGGCAGTATCTTTTAACTCACCTTTTTGAAACTGATGACAAAGGGCAGGCAAACTACCGTCGTGCAGGTAACCATTGGATTGAAGCCACCAGTTACGGATGCTTGTTGCAGCAAAAGGAGCAAAGAAAGCGCCGATATTGATACCCATGTAAAACACCATATAAGCTGAGTCGCGCATGGAAGAATACTTTGGATCATCATAAAGTTGCCCAACAACGGCTTGTAAGTTTCCTTTAAAAAGTCCATTACCCAAGGCAATCGTGAATAGTCCAATCACTGTAACAGACAAGGTTAAACCAGGGACTGCCATTAGTGTATATCCGGCAAACATGATAATCTGGCCGAAAAGGATGACCGTTTTGTATTTTTTTGTGGCATCAGCAAGTATACCACCAAGCAAGGCAAGTGCGTAAATTGCAAAATAAAACCAGCTATAAATACCGCCTGCTGTTGATTCAGACAAGCCGAATTTTGCCTGGAGAAACAAGACAAGAATTGCCATCATGGTGTAGAAGCCGAAGCGTTCTCCCATGTTCGCAAAAAAAGCAACAATTAATCCTTTGGGATGACCTTTTAACATAATATAATGGTTTTATTGAGTGTTATTTCAGTAAGCAAACATAAGCATTTTTTGCAAATAAAAAAGCCCGCAAAAGCGGGCTTTTCAGAGCCTGGGTGACTCATGCTGCGTTATAAAGATGGCCTCACGGCCTGATTGGGCTACAAAAGGGCGTTTTCGGCATCGACAACAGACTGCAGGTAATGCTTCCAATAGGCAGGATCTGCTTCCATGGGTTGTACTGCTGATTGATTTTCATTGCTGATGATGGTCTTGAGCGTTTCAGGCCAGTAATCTGGGCTGGTTTCCATTGTATTTACTTCATTAGTGACATCTGGAGCGATGTTAAGCTCTTCTTTTTCTATGCTCACTGTGTTGCGCAGATAATCTACCCAATAGCTTGCATTGTTAAACATTTCTGCAACAGCATTGCTTTTTGCACTCTTCGATGCAGCTGTAACAGGATTTCCAGGTAAGGTAAAAGACATCTCAGTAGAAGTCAAAAGCCCTGACTGTGGGGCTGGCTGAGCGGCTGTGAAGTTGAAGATAACAAACAAAGATACCAGCGCGGCAGCAGTGAGAATTGTATGGGTTGTGTTTAATGATTTCATGGCTTAAAATTTATCGTGTTTCGGAAATAAGACGCTGCCAAAGCCGGAAAGTTACAGCCCTTAAAAAAAAATGCAATAATATCCCGCATTACTCCGGTTTTCAACTATCTTTGATTTCTAAATATATAGCGATATGGACCTTGCGCATCTTCATTTACTATTCAACCACCTTCCAATTTTTGGTTCGATTTTAGGAGCCTTGGTTATGGTTCAGGGTATTTCAACAAAAAGTGAATCAACGACACGGGCTGCATTGGGTGTTTTTGTTATTTCTGCAATAGGTGCCTGCATTGCTTATTACACAGGAGAGCCCGCAGCAGAGAAAGTTGAGAGCCTGGCAGGGATATCCAGATCAGCCATCGAAGCGCATGAAGAATTTGCAGAAATTGCACTTGTTGGCATGATTATACTTGGGGTTTGTTCACTAATAGGCCTTTTTCTTTCTTTTAAAAAATCAAGCTACATCCGGCTGGCTTCCTTTGTGCTCCTGCTGATTTCACTCATTAGTTTTGGGCTAGTTGCACGGACCGGCTACCTGGGTGGCGAGATACGGCATTCTGATGCCTCGAATTTACAGGGGTTTAAAAGCAACAGTCTGGATAGCTTACAGGAAGTACAGGCTACCAAAGCGGTTGAGGAAGACAAAGACTAATCTCTCTACCACAAAACCTTTAGTTGAAAACCAACATTTGAGCTGTAGCTTCCTGACACTGAGGCAGGATCTGCACCTGAATTTTCTTTGTCTGCATACACCAGTCGAGAATAAAATGCAGAAACTTCCATTTTTCTCTGAATTTTAAAGCGTATTTGCAAGAGGGTCTTTTGCCCTTGTCCTGCCATTGCCTGAAACCCCTGAAAGAATGAGGTAGAACCTGTATTCAGGTAAAGCCTTGCCCCCCAGCCATCTGTATCAAACAATGCATAACCAAAGGTTATTTGCAGGTTATTCTGAAAAAAGACCATCCCCATTTGCTGGTAAATGAGCCATCCTTGTTGCCATTCACCAAAAGCTTTATTGTTGGCAAGGTAATGCATCTTACAGGCATAGTGAAGGATGGACTCATGCTGCAGGCTCATTTGAAAATCATATTGCTGTACTGCTTGTATATCCTTGCTAACATCCAGACTTCCGGACTCATTGGTCTCCCATTTTTTATGGGTCAGTCGAAAATTCATTTTATTTTTGTTCCTATCGGCATAAACAGCAGATATACTGACATTTGTGCTGATCCCCGGAGCACTGAGCCGATAGACAAGCCAGGGTGTTGCACTGCGCTCCAGACGACAATACCACTGCAACTTATCAGTGGTTTGAAACTTGGTCGCTAACAGCAATCCCCTGCTATTCGTACAGGGCTTACCCCTGAATGAGGAATTCGACAATGCTTCATTGGTAAACCATGGAAAATCATGAATTTGCAGAGAAAACACCAGGCCGGGAAGGGCTTTCCAGTCAGAACCACCAAGGTAAGTGACAACATCCATCCTTTGCTGCATGCTGGTCACTTCACCATAAAAAAGGAATTTCCTGAGCCTGTATTTGAAATTACTACCCAGGCGGCTTAATGCCATCCTACCGGAAAAGGACTCGGCACTTACCAAGAAACTTTCAATATGAGAAGCATAAGGTTCTATGTGACTCCAGGATGCACCAATTTCCAGCCTTTCAGCACGCCATGCAGTAACAACACCTATGGTTCTTCCGGAATTTAGAGATTGAGAATATGGTCCGGGATCTGAGAAAAAGGGTATGATCTGGATACTTTTCCATTGCAGCCACAAAGCAGCACCCCGAAAGAAAGCAGCTGTTGAAGATTTTGCAACCGGAACAAGGCCTCTGCCTGTCATTTGCAGTCCCATGTCAGCGACCCCTGAATACCCCGCCATAAATGCATTCCACAACATCAATCCCTGACCTGTAGCCAATTGAAAATCACCAACAACAAAACGCTTTACAAAGCCTTTTCCCTTGTAACTAAGGTTACCAGAGTTAAAACTCAAGCCAAGTCTGGCACGTTTTTGAAAAAAATCCTGTAGATCTTTGGTACCTGCCAGTGCAAACTCCAGCCCATTGCTAAGCTTCAGAGAATAATTGTATCTTAATCGAACCGGGCTACTGAGGTAAGCAGTATCATCCATGGCTTTCATGAATTCATTGATTTTCTCGACATGGCCTACAGCATTAAGTCTCAACTCCTGTCGTGACCTGGCTGTTGCTATCGCTTCAGAAGACCATGGAAGTGGAGTCCTGGAATCCAGGCGGATGACTTTGCTCAGGCGACGGGCCATGCCCGGATCAAATCCTTCGATAGCCTGTAACTCATAGATGCTAAGCAAAGGGCCATAGATTATCATATATTGAAAAAGCCTATCCAACTGCTCATGACTCAGAAAAAACAAGCGGGCCAGATCCATAGGCTCCTTTTCATTGACACGAACAGGATCTCTGAGTAATTCTTCCCAGGCTTCGCCACTTTCTTCAATTGCCACATTGTCCTGTTCATCCTCCGGAAGGAAGAAGCTACCTTCCGGAAGGTTCCAGCCGGCTTTTTCATCCGGAGGCTCTTGTGCAAATGTCGCATGGGATTGCAGTAATGACAACAGAATGATTGCTGTTGTCATACCCAAAAATCGTTTCAACATTGACTGAATTCTCATTGATTATAATATCAAAAAGACCGGAATACCGCCAAGCCCGGAGAAACCCCCAGAACGGAATGATAGCCAGCGAAAGAATAGATCTGCATTTTCCCCCATTCAATTCCCCACCCCAATTCAAACTTCCATGGATTGGAGAAGAATCTCAGCCATGCAATAGAGTATGCTGATGGCCGTATCCCAATTCCCAAACCAAGGCTGGGAAACAGTGCAGCTGGTTTTGAGAATTCGATTGAAAGCGCCCAATTGGGGTCAGGTTCATATTGGACACCCAATTCGATGCTGGATGAAACCGATCGAACCTCAGCACCCTGAATCCTGAATGGTTCCTTTGACACAGCTGAAAATGTGAGCTTTTTGGAAAACCTGGCCCGAATGCCAAAATCATACGCAAGATCGAAATACTGTCTATCCGCATCAGGAATTGAGGTCCGCCGACACTTCATGCGTAAGCCGGCCCTGAATACATTCCCAAAACCTTGCCCATAGGCCAGACCTAGCTCCTGTTCACGGTAAAATGCAGGCCCTTTTTGATAATAGTCGAGCGCCAGGCCGGAATTTCTATGACCCCATATCCCGGAGAGGCCTGAGTTCATCCACTCGCTGACCGCAAAAGGATTTTCTACCAGCCCGCCGACACAGATTCCTTTGGCGCCCGACAAGGCTGCCGGGTTGCTTCTTACGCCAAAGACAAGGCCTGCATTGACACCCATAGGATAAAAGAGGGAAGATGGGTCGACGGGTATAGCAGCCATCAAGGCGGCTCCCCATAGAATGTCCCCCAAGAGGATGACTATTGTCCAATTCAAGCCGTGCCTTATCACTTCCGCAACCCTTCCCATCTTCCTTTCACGCTATTGGTATATTTCTATATACGGAAAACAGGCCCTTCAGTGGAAAAAAATCCGCACATATTTTTCATTCCTTACCTTTGCACCACATTTAAGCTCAGCTTAACATAATTCCAAACTTATGATCGTCGTCACCGGAGCCGCAGGATTCATTGGCAGCTGCCTTGTTAACAAACTGAATAACAAAGGCATTAAAGATATTATTCTGGTGGATGACTTCTCCCACCCTGAAAAAGCAGGCAACCTTGAACACAAAGCTTTTCTGGAAAAAGTTGAACGTGATGCCTTTTTTCCATGGTTCAAAGAACACGCCGCCAACATCGATTTTGTACTCCACATTGGCGCACGCACAGACACCACCGAATTCGACAAATCTATCTTTGACAGGCTGAATCTGAATTACAGCAAACAACTCTGGGATTTGTGTGCTGCCTTCAAAGTACCATTGGTATACGCCTCCTCTGCAGCCACATACGGACTGGGTGAGTTCGGGTACAAGGATGATGAAAGCCTCATCCCTTCATTGAAACCACTCAATGCTTACGGAGAATCCAAGAATGATTTTGACATCTGGGCATTACAACAAACCATCTGTCCTCCTTCATGGTATGGATTAAAATTCTTCAATGTTTACGGGCCAAACGAATACCACAAGAATCGCATGGCTTCAGTAATCTTCCATGCACACCGGCAAATCAAAGAAAGCGGCAAAGTCAAGCTTTTCCGCTCACACCGGCCTGATTTTGAAGATGGAAAACAATTGCGGGATTTCATTTATGTCAAGGACCTGGCAGATGTCATCTTTTTCCTGATGCACCACCAGGGCGATTCAGGCATATACAACCTGGGGACAGGAAAGGCAAGAAGTTTTGTTGACCTGGCAACTGCTACCTTCAAAGCCATGGATACGCCTGTCAACATCGAATTTGTTGATACTCCGGCTGATATCCGCGACAAATACCAATATTTCACAGAAGCAGACATGGGCAAACTGCGTGGCATTGGCTATACTTTCCCGTTTTATTCGTTGGAAGATGGAATTGAGGAATATGTACGGGAATACCTGGCCTGGGGAAAGTACTGTTAAGCAGAATTTCCGTAAGACTCAATTCACAGCACAAGAGAGGCTGCAACTTGCACACGATTTGATTATAAGTCTGACTTAAGCGTCAACAGGAAGGCTTTTATTTTTTCCAGTGAGGCGATTGCATCCATAGAGACGGATGTTGCCTCAGGATTTTCTTTCAGCTTATCACGGGCGCCCTGCAGGGTAAATCCCCTTTCCTTGACAAGGTGGTAAATCGACTTCAGGTGTTGAATGTCCTGGCGGGTAAAAAGCCTGTTCCCTTTTTTGTTTTTGGTGGGTTTCAGGATATCAAATTCCTTTTCCCAAAAGCGGATCAGGGAGGGGTTTACTTCGAACAAGGCAGCAACTTCTCCAATGGTATAATACAGCTTTTCTATTTCTTTTTCTTTGTAGGGCATGGTTAACAACAACTTAAGACAGTGACTGCGTTACCTTCGAAGACACCTCAAGTACTCTCTTGTAGTCCTCAGGAGTAAGGTCATTGAAGAAGAAATTGACCGGATTGATCTTTTTCCCGTTTTTTATTACTTCATAATGCAGGTGAGGTGCAACTGACAAACCAGTGCTGCCGACATAACCAATAATCTGACCACGTTTCACTTTGGTGCCCGGCCTGACAGCAACCCTGCTCAAGTGTCCATACAAAGTTTCATAACCAAAGCCATGGTTGATTACAATCGCTATACCATATCCACTCATTGCGGCATTGGGACTTTCCACGCTGCCATCGGCAGTGGCGTATACGGGAGTTCCCCTGGGGGCTGTAAAGTCGATCCCCGTATGCATTCGGAGCGTTTTATAAATCGGATGGATCCTGAATCCATAACCTGAAACAATACGGTCTATGCCATGACTCAATGGGACGATGGCCGGCAAGCTGGCAAGAATTGTTTCTTTGCTCTTTGCCATCATAAAGACTTCATCGAACGACTTCGACTGCACATATATTTGGCGTGATAAGCGATCCAGCTTTTTCGAAGTTTCAATCAACATCCCGGAATTGTCATAGCCATCGAGTTTGGCATAACGGTCAGCCCCTCCCATGGAGGCTCTTCTAACCGTATTGGGAATTGGTTCAGCTTCAAAGATAACCCTATAGATATTGTCGTCTTTGTCCTGGAGGTCTTCAACAACCTTATTTAACTGATCAAGACGATCACTCATCATTTTATACTGCAACTTGTATTGATCGATCTCACGTTGCTGGGCCTTCTCCTTAGGGGATGAGAAGAAATTGTAAGCGATCAAAATGACTAGGCCGGAGAACACAGTGGCTGTGGCTACGTACGACAAAAACTTCTTTAGCTTGTCCCGCCACCTGAGTTGGGCTTTCTCAAAGGTCAGAGACTTAGGGTTAAAGTGGTATTTTGTCTTAGGCATGGATGATCTCCCGATGAAAAGGCTTATAAATAAAGGGGTTGAAACTGAAACACCTCATGCAAAATTAAAGAATTAATCTAAATTTGCAATCTTTTTCAATACACAAATACCAAAGAACAACGCGAATTCATATGACTTCCAAAGAAATACGTCAGCAATTCCTGGACTTTTTCAGGGAAAAACAACACCAGATTGTCGCCTCTGCACCGATGGTGGTTAAGAATGATCCTACCCTCATGTTCACCAATGCAGGGATGAACCAGTTCAAGGATTTCTTCCTGGGAAACGCAGTATCACAATATCCACGCATTGCCAATACACAAAAGTGTTTGCGTGTCAGTGGAAAACACAATGATCTTGAAGAAGTGGGACATGACACTTATCACCATACCATGTTTGAAATGCTGGGCAACTGGTCTTTCGGCAACTATTTCAAGAAGGAAGCCATTGCATGGGCATGGGAATTGTTGATTGACAAATACGGGATCGACCCATCCAGGTTGTATGTTACTGTTTTTGGGGGAGATGCCGAAGACGGACTTGGCAAGGACATGGAAGCTTATGATTTCTGGAAGAACATTTTACCGGAAGACCGTATCCTTTCCGGCAGCAAAAAAGACAATTTCTGGGAAATGGGTGATAGCGGTCCTTGTGGTCCCTGTTCAGAGATACATGCTGACATCAGGTCTGCAGAAGACAGGGCAAAAATCCCCGGACATTTGCTTGTCAATGAAGGACATCCCCAGGTTATCGAAATCTGGAACCTGGTTTTCATTGAATTCAACCGTCAGGCAAATGGCGTCCTTGTTTCTTTACCTGACAAACACGTTGACACCGGGATGGGATTCGAGCGCTTGTGTATGGTCTTACAAGGTGTAATGTCGAATTATGATACCGATGTTTTTCAACCCCTGCTTCACACCCTGGCCAGGATGGCCGGCAAGACATATGGGCAAGATCACACTGCCGACATCGCTATGCGGGTTATTGCTGACCACCTCCGTGCCATCAGCTTCGCCATTGCCGATGGTCAATTGCCCTCCAATGCCAGGGCGGGTTATGTAATCCGACGCATCCTGAGACGGGCTGTCCGCTATGGTTATTCATTCCTGAATTTCCGCGAACCCTTCATCAACACCCTTGTTCCTGCCCTTGCAGAACAGATGGGAGATACTTTTCCAGAACTGAAAGCCCAGAAAGAGCTGGTGATGAAAGTAATTGCTGAAGAAGAAGCCGGCTTCCTGAGAACACTTAGCACTGGCATTCAACGCTTTGAACAATATTTAAAAAACCATCCGGGAGAAAAAACCATGGATGGACAGTTTGCATTTGAACTTTTTGACACTTATGGTTTCCCTGTCGACCTCACCCAACTCATGGCCAGAGAAAATGATGTCGAAGTTGATATGGAAGGTTTCCAGAAAGGCATGGAGGAGCAGAAAAATCGTTCACGCCAGGCAGCAGAAACCGACACCAGTGATTGGGTTGAACTGAATCCGCTGAAAGAAACAGTTTTTACAGGCTGGGATAAGATGGAGGAAGAAATCCAGATTCTCCGCTACCGCAAAGTCAACGCCAAGGGTAAGGACAGTTATCAGCTTGTTTTCGACCGCACACCATTTTATGGAGAATCGGGTGGGCAAGTTGGAGATTCCGGATACCTCTTTCACGACAGCGAGAAGTTAAGGATCCTGAGTACCAGCAGGGAAAACAACCTCATCATTCACCTGAGTGAAACATTGCCATCCGAACCTTCAGCAAGCTTTAAGGCTGTTGTGGATGTAGAAAAACGCTACAGCACCATGCGCAACCACAGCGCGACCCACCTGATGCACAAAGCCCTCAGAGAAGTTCTTGGGACACATGTTGAACAAAAAGGATCCCTGGTTGACCCTGAGAGACTGAGGTTTGACTTCTCTCATTTCCAAAAAGTCAGTGAAGAAGAATTGCGTGAAGTTGAGCTGATTGTTAACAGGATGATACGCGAAAACCTGATCCGCGAGGAAATGCGTTCAGTTCCGATGGAAGAAGCGCGCAAATTGGGGGCGATGGCCCTTTTCGGAGAAAAATACGGCGACACAGTGCGGGTAATCCGTTTTGGGGATTCCCTTGAATTATGCGGTGGAACCCATACCAACAGCAGTGGCGAGATCGGCTTGTTCAAGGTCGTCTCTGAAGGTGCCATAGCTGCCGGGATCAGAAGGATAGAAGCCATTACCGGAGAAGCTGCAGAAAACTGGGTTTATGAACAGGAAAAGATCATCAACCAGTTAAAACAACTGTTTAAAGGAAGCAAAGACCTTGCAAAATCAGCCATCACCCTGTCCGAAGAAGCCAGTGATCTGAGAAAACAGATTCAAGAACTGAACCGTCAGAAAGCACTTGGCCTGAAAGATGAACTCTTTGCGCAGATCAAAGAGGTCAATGGAGTGAATTTCCTTTCAACCCGGGTTGACGTCGATGCACAAGGCATAAAAGATCTTGCCTTTGAACTAAAAGCAAAAACAGAAAGGTTGTTCCTGGTGCTGGGTTCGAACTATGAAGACAAAGCTGCGCTGACTGTTGTTATCTCAGAAGAATTGGTAGCAGAAAAAGGATATGATGCAAGCAAAATCGTCAGGGAACTTGCCAGGGAAATCCAGGGCGGGGGCGGAGGACAAGCCTTTTACGCCACAGCCGGTGGTAAAAAACCGGAAGGTCTGGCAACAGCATTGGCAAATGCAATTGCATACCTGCAATAAGTCATGGGAAAAATTATTGCCTTCTGAAAAACTTTTTTCAAAACGGAATGTTCTAACTTGGAATCTCCGATACCATGAAAGAAGCACGCTACTCTATCAAAGACCTTGAAAAGCTTACAGGCATCAAGGCCCATACCTTAAGAATATGGGAGAAGCGGCATGCCATTTTGCAACCCGAACGCACGCCCACCAACATCAGGTTTTATTCTGACCTGGACCTGAAAAAACTTTTCAACCTTGCCCTCCTCAACAAGCACGGCTTTAAAATTTCCCTGCTGGCAAAACTTTCAGATGATGTGCTGAATGAGAAAGTCGTTTCCATAACACAATCAGAAACATCCAATGACCATCAACTCGATTCTTTACTCTCGGCAATGGTCGAACTGGATGAGATAAAATTCGAGAAAATCCTGAGCAAAGCCATTATGAATCTGGGTTTTGAGGAGACTCTGGCGAAAGTGATACAGCCGCTTTTCGAAAAAGTTGGACTCTTATGGCAAACCGGTGCCGTCAATGCTGCCCAGGAACACTTTTTATCCAACCTCATCAGGCAAAAAATCATCGTGGCCATTGATGGCATCATGGTGAGTCCAATTCCAAACTCCAAAACCTTTTTCCTTTTCCTGAGAGATGGAGAATGGCATGAACTGGGTTTACTGATCCTGGCATACCTTGTAAAAAAATCGGGGAACAAACTGGTTTATTTCGGTCAGTCTTTACCACTAGACTGTCTTTCTGAAGCAATCCGTAGTCACAACCCGGATTATCTTTTAACATCGATTACATCCAGCCTGCAAGACATGCAGGCCTTTGATTTCATTCAAAACCTGGCCCGTAGATTTCCTGACAAAGGATTGTATATTACAGGTAGCCAGACAAAAAACAAAAAGAGCATTTATCCTGATAATGTGATCGTTATCGCTTCTATCCCGGAATTCAAGGATAGTCTTCTTTGTCTTTCTTAATCTTGTGCATTTCTAACTTTTGTTGAACTCTTCCTTAAACAGAAGGGAAGTTGCTGTATTTCAACATTTTCGCCCCGAATTACTGAAATATGTTTTGACTTTTGTTTAATGTTGGTATGTTTATGTTAAACATTGTTGAAAACTATTTCAATTCATAACCAACTGTTTTTCTGTCCATTAAGAGTCTACACTATTTTTATTTAAACTTAATTTAAATAAAGTGTTGAATCTTTATGTTCCTGCCATATCTTTGCTGCAAGATTGTTGAACATTAAAATCAATTCCCATGACAGCAATAGAATTTCAATTTAAGCTCACAGGTCTCAAAGACAACCTGCAATATTTTGCATATACACTCACCTCAAACCAGGAGGACGCCAAGGATCTTGTACAGGATACCTTTCTTAAAGCATTATTGAATCGCGACAAATTTGAGGATGACACCAACCTGAAGGCATGGACTTTCACCATCATGAAAAACACCTTCATTAACAATTACCGTCGCAACCTCAGAACCAGCGCATTGATTGATACCACAGAAGACCTGTATTTCCTGAATTTACCAAAAGAAGCAGGGATTCCTTCACCGGAATCTCAGTTATCTCACAAAGATGTTCAAAAGACAGTTAAAAAACTGGATGACGAGCAACGCATTCCTTTTGAGATGCATACCCAAGGCTACAAATACAAAGAGATTGCAGATCAGTTAAAGATCTCAATCGGGACAGTAAAAAGCCGCATCTTTTTCGGCCGTAAGAAAATGATGGATGACCTAAGGGGTTTCCACGCTGCACATTGATCACATTTTACCTTTCAAAAAGCCCGGGTTTCTTTAATCCGGGCTTTTTTATATTTCGGCTGTTGAATTTCCTAACTTTGATAAAATTATACTAAAGACAACACAATGGTATTTATTACCCGGCGTGAACGATTTAATGCAGCCCATAGGCTCTTTCGTTCAGATTATTCTGATGAAAAGAACCTGGAAGTATTTGGAAAATGTTCCAATCCCAACTGGCATGGTCATAATTATGTACTTTTTGTCACCGTGAAAGGGGAAGTTGACCCGGAAACGGGTTTTGTGGCCAACCTGAAAGTCCTGTCGGCGCTTATCAGGGAACACATTATCAACAAACTTGACCATCGCAACATCAACCTCGAAGTAGATTTCATGCAAGGGAAGTTAACGACAACCGAAAATCTGGCAATTGCCATCTGGCATGAACTTGAACAACCCATCCGTACACTCGGAGCTTACTTGCACTGCATCAGGATAGAAGAAACAGAAAACAATTCTGCCGAGTACTTCGGCTAACACCAGCAAAAATGACGAATTCAGAATTAAAAGGCATGCTAGAAGAGAATATGATGGATGGCTATCATAAACTGGAATTCTATAACACAGAAGGCATTGATAAACTACAGGCCAATTACAAGGACATTCTCCATATTCTGGGTGAAGATGTGAACAGGGAAGGACTTCTGGACACTCCTGTCAGGGTAGCCAAAGCCATGCAGTACCTTACCCATGGCTACCATGTCGACCCCGAAAAGATCATCCTCTCTGCCATGTTCCAGGAAGATTACCAGGAAATGGTCATTGTGAAAGACATCGAGGTTTATAGCATGTGCGAACATCACATGTTGCCCTTTTTCGGGAAGGCGCATGTGGCCTATATCCCAAACCGTCACATTGTCGGACTCAGCAAGATACCCAGAATTGTAGATGCTTTTGCCCGCAGGTTGCAGGTGCAGGAAAGACTGACCACACAAATCAAGGATTGCATCAACAAAACCCTGCAACCCCTGGGCGTTGCGGTAGTGATAGAAGCCGTGCACATGTGCATGGCGATGCGCGGTATTCAGAAACAAAATTCGGTGACCACCACTTCTGATTTCGTAGGTGCATTTACTGCTGAAAAGACCCGTGCAGAGTTCATTCACCTGATTGGCGCCAGGCTACATTAAACACCGTTACTTTTTCTTTTCAATCCCTGCATACCAAGGCTTTTCTTGCATCGTTCTTTAGGCTTGCCAAGCTTATTTTTTATATCTTTGCACCCAATTTCTAATTCAACACAATTAATACATAACCTTATGTATCAGGACGATAAAGAAACAATCTTATATTCAGACAGAGTTGAAAGCCAAGGCATGGCACGTACTTTCATCGCCAATGTCTTTGCCTGGATGTTCATGGCACTTTTGTTGACTGCCGTCACCTCTGTCTATTTTGCAACCAATGAAAGCTTTCTTCGCATGCTTGTTTCAACAACAGGCATGACCACACTTGGCTATGTTGTCTTGTTTGCCCCATTCGGACTTGTAATGGCCATGTCGATGGGATTCCAGCGTCTCAGCCTGCCGGTCCTCACGCTCTTGTTCCTGGCTTACGCTGTCTTAATGGGCATGAGCCTGAGCTTCATTTTTCTGATGTATTCTTTAGGGTCTATCTTTCTGACTTTCGGAATAACAGCCGGGATGTTCGGAATAATGGCCATCATGGGATACACCACAAAGACTGACCTGACAAAATTCGGATCTCTGATGATCATGGGTGTAATCGGGATTGTCATTGCCAGCATTGTCAATATGTTTATGCAAAGCAGCACCATGGACTATATCATCAGCTTCATCGGCGTTCTTGTTTTCACCGGTCTTACTGCCTACGACGTTCAGAAACTGAAACGCATCGGAAGCGGTGTTGAATTGGGTACCGCTGATACAAAGAAGTTAACCCTGATGGGTGCACTGACTTTGTATTTAGACTTTATCAACCTCTTTCTGTTCCTTTTACGTTTCTTCGGAAACCGCAAATAATCTGCAAACCTTAGTTTTATGAAAGCATATGTATTCCCCGGACAAGGGGCACAGTTTGTTGGTATGGGCAAAGACCTGTACGACACCAATCCCTTAGCCAAAGAACTTTTCGGAAAAGCAAATGAAATTCTTGGCTTCAGAATCACGGACCTGATGTTTGCCGGTACTGACGAAGACCTGCGCCAAACCAGGGTGACCCAGCCTGCCATTTTCCTGCATTCTGTAATCCTTGCAAAGACCCTTGAGTCCTTCAAACCGGATATGGTTGCCGGTCATTCTTTAGGGGAATTTTCTGCTCTGGTTGCCAATGGTACGCTTTCTTTTGAGGATGGTCTGAGGCTGGTTTACGCCCGCGCCATGGCCATGCAGAAAGCCTGTGAGGCCGAACCTTCCACCATGGCTGCAATCTTGGGACTGGATGACAAAATTGTTGAAGACGTTTTAGCAACAATCACAGATGAAATCGTTGTTCCTGCCAACTACAACAGTCCGGGCCAACTTGTGATTTCCGGCTCCATTGCCGGAATCGACATTGCCTGTGAGAAACTCAAAGCTGCCGGTGCAAAACGTGCATTGCCGCTGAAAGTAGGTGGTGCTTTCCATTCTCCGCTGATGGAGCCTGCCCGCAAAGAGTTGGCTGCCGCCATCGAGGCTACACATTTTAACGTACCGGTTTGTCCTGTTTACCAAAATGTGAATGCAAAACGCGTCACAGATCCTGCCGAAATCAAAGAAAACCTTGTCAAACAGCTTACCTCTCCGGTGCGCTGGACACAAATCGCCCAGGCAATGATAACAGATGGTGCCCGTACTTTCATCGAAGTCGGACCCGGCTCTGTTCTTCAAGGTTTGGTGAAGAAGGTAGATGCTACTGTCGAAACCATGAGTGCTTAATTCCCAATTATCAGCAATTAAAAACAATACAACCTTCAGACTATGAATAAGAACAAGGCTGGAATCCTGCGTAAATTCATGCTGACCATTATTCTCAGCAGCTTTTTTATCTCAGCATTTTCGCAAATCCAGACTCCGGTTAAATGGTCTTATGACAAGAAAAAGATCTCAGAATCAGAATACCTTCTGATTTTCAAAGCCTCGATTGAGAATACCTGGCACCTTTATTCTCAGGTTACACCTCCCCCACCCGATGGCCCCTTGCCTACTGTTTTTGTTTTCGAGAAAAGTAAGGCTTACAGCCTCATCGGAAAAACCACAGAACCCGACAAAAAGCCACATTATGATGCGGTTTTTGAGCAGAACATAAAATCTTTTGACATAGAGGCTATCTTCACCCAAAAGATCAAAGTTCTTAGCAACAAGCCATTTAAGATCAAAGGTTTAGTAGAGTTTCAGGCCTGTGATGAATCAAAGTGTACTTCGGGTGATGATGAGTTTACCTTTTCATTGGAAGGTTCCAGCCTTGTTGCCGCTGACAATACAACCGAAAGCCCGGCCCCTGTGGTTGTTGAACCGGCAGTCCCTCAGAAAGACACTGCAAAACAAATAGTTAAATCCGAAGTCAAGCCAAGTAAAGACTCCTCCTACGAGAAAGTCAACAAATCCTTGTGGATGCTCTTTTGGGTTTCCTTCTTTTCAGGCCTGCTTGCCATCCTGACACCCTGTGTTTTCCCGATGATCCCCATGACAGTCTCTTTCTTCATGAAAGACAAGGGCAAAGGGAAGGCCATGTTTGAAGCCTTTGTTTTCAGCATTTCCATCATTTTGATTTATACCATCATCGGCACCATCGTTGCCCTTACCCTGGGTGCCAACTTTGCCAATTTCTTAAGTACACACTGGATCCCGAATGTATTGTTCTTTTTGATCTTTGTGTTTTTTGCTGCATCCTTTTTCGGGATGTTCGAGATTACACTTCCCAGTTGGATTATCAACAAATCGGACGCAAAAGCTGACAAGGGAGGCTTTCTGGGTGCCTTCTTTATGGCATTTACACTGGTTTTGGTTTCCTTTTCCTGTACCGGCCCGATCGTGGGTGCAATCCTGGTGGCATCGGCCGGAGGGAAAGTCCTGGAACCCATCGTCGGGATGTTTGGATTCTCACTTGCATTTGCATTGCCGTTTGGCTTGTTCGCCTTCTTCCCGCATTTGCTGAAAGGCTTACCTAAATCTGGTGGCTGGCTTAACTCTGTCAAAGTTATTTTGGGATTCCTGGAGCTTGCACTGGGATTGAAATTCCTGAGCATTGCCGACCAGACATACCACTGGGGTATCCTCGACCGGGAGATCTACCTTGCTTTCTGGATCGTTATTTTCTTCCTGATGGGCTTATACCTGCTGGGTAAGCTGAAATTTGCACACGACAGCGATTTGAAATATGTCAGTGTACCCAGGCTGATGATGGCAGTCATCACCTTTACCTTTGTTGCCTATATGATACCCGGGATGTGGGGTGCGCCCTTAAAGTCCCTGTCAGGCTATCTGCCACCTACCACTTCACAGGACTTCGACATCAACGCCATTGCCCGTGAACATGCCGGAGGTGGCCAGTCGAACGCTGTGTCAACACTTTGTGAGAAGCCAAAATATGGCGAATTCCTACATCTGCCCCATGGCCTGGAAGGTTATTATGATTACGAACAGGGACTGGCTTGTGCCAAAAAGCAAAACAAACCCATCTTTATCGACTTTACCGGGCATGGTTGTGTCAATTGTCGCGAAATGGAAGCCAATGTCTGGTCTGCAGAACCTGTTCTCAAACGGATGCGGGAAGACTATATCATCATCGCTTTGTATGTTGACGACAAAACAGAGCTACCTGAAAACGAATGGATCACTTCCAAAGTGGATGGAAAAGTCAAAAAATCACTCGGGAAAAAATATGCTGACCTTCAGATTTCACGATTCAACATAAATTCTCAGCCGTATTATGTATTGCTTGACACCAACGGAGAATTGCTGGTTCAGCCGCGTGCCTACGACCTTGATGTCGATGCTTTTGTGAAATTCCTCGATGCCGGAAAGCAGGAGTTTCAGAAGCGGGGAATTGTTGGGGGGAATTAAATTCTGAATTCCGACTTAAGAATTCAGAATTTAAGGGGGCAGAGTGCCGATCAAGAGACCTCTTTTCCACCTATTTCTATACCACTTCTTTAGACTGTTTCTAAGTTCACAGCAAACATACCATTGCCGGTTAAATACATTAACTTTGCAATACAAATCCCTTATTTTTAGGGAGAAACATCTAAAATCTTACATCCATGAGCGACATGCCTTACAAAGATGCGCTGACCTACCATGAAAACGGCAGACCAGGTAAAATCGAAGTTATCCCTACCAAACCTTACGCCACCCAGAGAGACCTTAGTATGGCCTACAGCCCCGGCGTTGCGGAACCCTGCCTGAAAATCCAGGAAAACCCCGATGATGTTTATAAATATACGGCCAAAGGTAACCTTGTGGCGGTAATCTCCAATGGTACAGCCGTTCTGGGGCTGGGCGACATCGGTACAGAAGCCGGCAAACCTGTCATGGAAGGCAAAGGCCTCCTTTTTAAGATCTTTGCCGACATCGATGTTTTTGACATTGAAATCGATTGTAAGGACGTTGACAAACTCGTTGAAACCATCATCGCCATTGCGCCTACTTTTGGCGGCATCAACCTGGAAGACATCAAAGCTCCTGAGTGCTTTGAAGTTGAAGACCGTGTTAAAGCTGCCTTAAAGATCCCGGTGATGCATGACGACCAGCATGGGACTGCGATTATTACTTCCGCAGGACTTTTGAATGCACTCGAGATTACCGGCAAAGACATCGCCAAAATAAAAGTTGTTGTGAATGGTGCCGGGGCAAGTGCAATTTCCTGTTCGCGCTTATACATCAAACTTGGTGTAGATCCGAAAAACCTGGTTATGTTCGACTCAAAAGGTGTTTTGCACAAAGACAGAACCGACCTGAACAAATCGAAACGTGAGTTTGCATCCGAGATCAATTATCCCTCTTTGGAAGAAGCCATCAAAGGAGCAGATATGTTCCTTGGACTGAGCACTGCTGATGTTCTGAAAAAAGAATGGCTGCATACCATGGCACCGAGGCCCATCATTTTTGCACTCGCCAACCCGAATCCTGAAATCACATACAATGATGCCATTTCATCACGCGATGATCTGATCATGGCCACAGGAAGGTCTGACTATCCCAACCAGATCAACAATGTTCTGGGATTCCCCTACATTTTCCGTGGGGCTCTGGATGTTCGGGCTACTGCCATCAATGATGAGATGAAGCTTGCTGCCTCACTGGCACTTGCTGAGCTCGCGAAAATGCCTGTACCTGATGAAGTGCTGATTGCCTACCACACAACAAACATGCACTTTAATGAACAGTATATCATTCCAAAACCTTTCGATCCAAGACTGATCACCCATGTAGCTCCTGCTGTAGCAAAAGCCGCTATGGACACCGGTGTTGCCCGCAAACCCATCACCAATTGGGAAGCCTACAAAGAAGAACTTGCCAAACGTCTCGGCACCAGCAACCCCATCATCAGGCAGATAAAAAACAGGGCAAAACAAGATCCCAAACGTGTTGTATTTGCAGAAGGAGAAAACTTCAAAATGCTAAAAGCTGCCGAGATCTGTCTGTCAGAAGGCCTCGCTATCCCGATTCTGCTTGGCAATGTAGAATACATCAAAGAACAAATCAAAGAACTGTCTCTCGAACTCGATGGCGTCGAAATCATTGATCCTAAATCCACAGAAGTAAAAACCAAAAGGCATGAATATGCTGAGTTGCTTTTCAAGAAACGCCAGCGCAGGGGCGTAACCCTGACTGCTGCCAAAGACCTGATGCTGCACCGCAATTATTTTGCACCCATGCTTGTTGAGACAGGTTTTGCAGATGCCATGATTTCCGGACAAACCAGGAATTACCCTGACACCATACGCCCGGCACTACAGGTGATTGGAAGGAAGCCCGGGGCCAGCATCGTTTCCGGAATGTACATCATCAACACAAAACAAGGTCCTTTTTTCTTTGCAGATTGTACCGTTAACAAGAATCCCACCGCAGAACAACTCATAGAAATCACATTGCAAACTGCTTATGCAGTGACTCAGTTTAACATGGTCCCAAGGATCGCAATGTTGGCATATTCCAACTTCGGTTCCAACGTTGGTGATGTCCCCAACAAAATCAGGGAAGCCGTTGCCTTCCTGCACCGCGAGCATCCTGATTTGGTAGTCGATGGTGAAATGCAGGCAAATCTGGCCTTGAACAGCGACCTGATGAAAGAAGAATTCCCCTTCTCAAAACTGGTTGGGGGTGCTGCTAACACATTGATATTCCCATTCCTGACAGCCGGTAATATTGCCTATAAACTCATGCAGGAAATGGCAAAATTCGAGGTGATCGGCCCAGTGTTAAATGGTCTCGACAAAAGTGTTCATGTACTCCAGTTGGGCAGCAGTGTCACTGAGATTGTGAATATGGTAACGATTGCTGTACTTGACGCACAGTGTGTTGAAAAGAGAAAAAATAAGACCGGAAAGTGTCGCTAATTTCAAAAAAACTATCTACATTTGTGCATGTTTTTAAGAAATTGTAATTCAGGGACTTAACCAATTTATCATTTATGAAAAAGATTACTGTCATCGGTGCCGGTAATGTCGGTGCCACTGTTGCGAACGTTATTGCACACAAAGACTTAGCCAGGGAAGTTGTACTGGTCGATATCAAAGAAGGCGTTGCTGAAGGCAAAGCCCTCGATCTCTGGCAAACTTCTTCAATTCAAAACTTCAATACCCGCGTCATCGGTTCAACGAACGACTATCTGAAAACCAAGGGTTCAAGTATCGTTGTTATTACCTCTGGCGTACCCCGCAAACCGGGAATGACACGTGATGACCTTATCGCAACGAACGCAGGCATCGTCAAAGAAGTAACAGAAAAGGTAATCCGCTACTCTCCTGAAGCCATCCTGATCATTGTTTCCAATCCTTTGGATGTGATGACCTATTGTGCTTACCTTGCTGCCAACAAAGATTCCCGCAAGGTATTTGGTATGGCCGGAATCCTTGACACTGGCCGTTACCGTGCATTTATCGCGGATGCCTTGCATGTCAGTCCGAAAGACATCAATGCGATGTTGCTTGGAAGTCATGGTGACTCTATGGTGCCGCTGCCCCGTTACACTTCTGTTGCCGGAATTCCTGTCACTGAACTCCTCAACAAGGACGAAATCGACAAAATCGTTGAACGTACACGTAAAGGGGGTGGAGAACTTGTCAGCCTGATGGGTACTTCTGCCTGGTATGCACCTGGTGCTGCTGCTGCGCAGATGGTTGAAGCCATTGTTGATGACCAACGCAGAATTTTCCCGGTTTGTACTCTCCTCAATGGAGAATATGGCCTGAAAGATGTTTATGTGGGTGTTCCTGTTATCCTCGGTGCCGGTGGTATCGAAGAAATCGTGGAACTGAAACTGAACAAAGACGAAACAAAATTATTGAAGGATTCTGCTGAATCAGTGCGTTCTATGATGAAATCATTGGATTCTATGAAACTTTTCTAGGCGAATTACGGATAAAAAATCCGCCTCTCAACAGAGGCGGTTTTTTTATGCCCTCTTCATTTCAAAAAACATAATTTTACGCCAAAGTCCGCTATGAAAAAGATTGTTGTCCTCACCGGTGCCGGAATCAGTGCAGAAAGTGGCATTAAGACCTTCCGCGACAGCGATGGCTTATGGGAAAACCACCGCATTGAAGATGTCGCTACGCCGGCTGCCTGGGATAGGAATCCTGAATTGGTCCTGGATTTTTATAACCAGAGACGTAAAAATCTGCTGGAAGTTGCACCCAACCCTGCCCACCTTGCACTGGTAGAACTGGAGAAATGCTATGATGTCGAGATCATCACCCAAAATGTGGATGACCTGCATGAAAGGGCCGGCAGCACCAAAGTCCTCCACCTCCATGGAGAACTCAAGAAATCACGTAGCACAGCAGCGCCATTTACTGTGTATCCTATTGAAGGATGGGAACTTAGCATGGGGCATCACTGTGAAAAAGGGGCACAGCTCAGGCCACACATCGTTTGGTTTGGGGAAGCCGTACCCCTCATTGGAAAGGCAGCAGAAATAGCAGCTGAAGCAGATATCCTGCTGGTCATCGGAACCTCCATGATTGTTTATCCGGCAGCAGGCCTTGTTGAATATGTCGATCCAAACATCGAAAAATACTATATCGACCCCAACGCTAAAGAAATCTGGGGGATTTCAAATTTGAAGGTTATCAATGAAAAAGCAGGTATCGCCTTGCCTGTTTTGACAAAGGAATTGCTTCAAAAAGCTTGATTATTAAGGAATCAATCCAACTTCATTCAAGGCCTGCCTGAGCTGCGCAGACGTAATTGGCTTTGCAATTATTTTGCGGGAACGATCGATCAGGACCATCGTTGGCGTGGCATAGACATTATAATCTGTCGGGATTTTACCCTGCCATCCCAAACCATCACAGGCTTGAAGCCAAGGAACCTTCAATTTGCCAACAAAACTATGCCAGGCAACAAGGCTGGTATCCATGGAAACAGTAACAATCTGCAATCGGGAAAGCTTAACACCTGAAGTCATGGATTGAATCTGAGGCAAGAGCTGGGTGCAATGCGGACACCAACTGGCCCAGAATACAAGCAAAGTATAATCCTGGGTAGTGCTTGCCGAGGTATATTGCCTGCCGGTGATATCCTTCAGACTCCATTCAGGCGCTTTCGTACCCTTCGCCAATTTATGATCAGCTTCGATACGGCCTGCGATTTTCCCAAGTTTGTCACTGTGAGAACAGCTTCGATCTGATAAGTATTTGTCATACAGATGGTTCACAACTGCTTCGAAACCATAATGCTCAAATCCTTCAATCAGATAGGACAACAGAAATTCATAAACCAGCGTATCCTTATTGCAATTGGAGAGGACGACATCCACACCTTTCATGAAAGACTTTTCATTGGGTTCTTTGGGCTTTTGCGGATCAGAATAAAGCATCAGGTATTGAATAATTTTATTCGGATACACTGAAGTTCTCAGCAAGGCAGTATCATCAACATGAAGGTATTCAAAATAATGCTCCCTGAAAAATGATTTACGTGCTTCATCGTTCCAGCTGAATTTGAGAATAGGTTCGCGGTACATCTGCAGCAACTTTGCGACATATGTCCCTTTGTTCTTCATTACCAGGTCATCTATCAGGCGGGAACGTTCTAGTTGTAAATCCTCATATTCTTTCTCTGCCACCTGGTAAAACTTATCCCGGGGAGAATAGGCATTAGAGGCAAACGACAGTGCTTCCAGTTTTTTCTTAAACCCAATGTCTTTCCGGAGGAATGACTGATACACCTGATTTTCGGGAGAACTGACAACATCCATTTTCACTTCAGCATCATCAGGATAAATGATGATGGCAACATCTTCTTTGTTGTAGATGAAATCAGCGAAGCTTGTTTTGTCGAGGATGCAGCGGTAAAGGCCACTGGCCCGTGACTTAGAGAAGTTGAATGTGATGCTGCCATCCGGCCTGGTCAGGGCTGAGTCGATCATAGAGGTCGTTTCGCCATAAAAAGAGGCGAGGTATACCCTGTGATAAGCCTTTTCCGGAAAGCGGAATGTAAGGGTATTGATCTGTTGTACCTGGGCTATCCCTTGTGAACAGAACAAGACCGACAATAGTAAAGTGGCTATGCCATGAAATTTTATCCCGGATAAGGATAGCTTCATGATTAGTAAGCGAATAAGGGTAAGGAAGACATGAGTTCATTCACCTTTTTACGGGTTGCTGTGATCACTTCTTCATTGTCAATGGCCGCGATGACATCATCGATAAGCTCCACGATCAGCGGCATGTGCTCCTCTTTCATACCACGCGTAGTAACGGCAGGTGTTCCAACCCTCAGGCCGGAAGTCTGGAAGGGAGAACGGCTATCAAAAGGAACCATGTTTTTATTGACAGTAATATCAGCCCTGACAAGTGTATTTTCAACGACTTTCCCTGTAATTTCAGGGAACTTACTACGCAAGTCGATGAGCATCAAATGATTGTCAGTACCGCCACTGATGACATGATATCCTTTGTCGACAAAGGCCTGTGCCATAACAGTGGCATTCTTTTTAACCTGGGTAGCATAGTCAAGGAAGCTATCGCTGAGTGCTTCACCGAAAGCCACGGCTTTGGAAGCAATCACATGTTCGAGTGGTCCACCCTGGATACCGGGGAATACGGCTGAGTCGAGCATGGCAGACATCATCTTCACTTCACCTTTGGGTGTTTTTGCACCCCATGGATTCTCGAAGTCTTTGCCCATCAGGATAATCCCGCCGCGAGGACCTCTTAAAGTTTTATGTGTAGTGGAAGTGATGATATGGCAATGTGGGACAGGATTGTTCAGCAGGCCTTTGGCGATAAGACCGGCAGGATGCGCGATGTCGGCCATGAGAATGGCCCCGATTTTGTCGGCGATGGCACGCATACGGGCATAATCCCAATCACGGGAATAGGCAGAAGCGCCGGCGATAATGAGTTTCGGACGATCGCGCAGGGCGACTTCCTCCATTTTGTCATAGTTGATACGACCGGTTTCCTGTTCGACACCATAGGCCACCTGGCGGTACAGAATGCCGGAGGAGTTGACAGGAGATCCATGAGAAAGGTGTCCGCCATGTGCCAGATCCAGGCCCATGAACGTATCTCCGGGTTTGAGGCAGCTGAGTAAAACCGCCATGTTGGCCTGGGCACCGCTATGTGGTTGCACATTTGCCCAATCAGCCCCAAAGAGTTCTTTCAAACGGTCGATGGCCAGCTGTTCAGTCTGGTCGACGATCTGGCATCCGCCATAATAGCGACGGCCGGGATATCCCTCTGCATATTTGTTGGTTAGTACCGAGCCCATGGCTTCGAGTACCTGCTCACTGACAAAATTTTCTGATGCGATAAGTTCTATCCCATGCATTTGCCTGGCCTTTTCCTCTGCGATGAGGCCAAAAATCTGATCATCTCTTTTCATAGTGTAGTAATGATTTAGCTCATGCAAATTTAGAAAAAATTTGGGAGCCTGCGTTCAAGAACCTACATTTGTAAATCATATACATCGCTTTTCACTTACTTCAAGATATTCATGATTGACTTTGACAGATTCACCCTGGACAATGGCTTGCGTGTCCTTGTCCACCGTGACACAACTACGCCCCTTGTAGCGCTTAACATCTTATACGACGTTGGTGCCCGGGACGAGGACCCGGAGAAAACCGGCTTTGCACATTTGTTCGAGCACCTGATGTTTGGCGGATCAACCAACATCCCGGTTTTTGACGAACCCCTGGAAAGGGCTGGTGGTCAAAACAATGCCTTTACTTCCAACGACATCACCAATTATTACCTGAGTGTCCCGAAACAAAACCTGGATATGGCATTCTGGCTGGAGTCAGACCGGATGCATGGCTTAAACCTGAGTGAGAAAGGCATTGCTGTGCAGAAGCATGTTGTCATCGAGGAATTTAAACAGCGCTACCTGAATCAACCCTATGGTGATGCCTGGCTCTCACTACGTCCCATGGCCTATACCACACATCCTTATGCCTGGCCTACCATCGGAAAAGAAATTGCCCACATTGAAAATGCCACTGCCGAGGATGTGAATGCCTTTTTTGCCAGACATTACTGCCCTGCCAATGCCATCCTTGCCATTGCAGGCGATGTTACCACAGAAGAAATTAAAGTCCTGTCGGAGAGGTGGTTTGGTCCCATTCAAAGGCCTTATCAATACCAAAGATCCTTGCCAAAAGAGCCTAAACAGCTAGAAAAGAGGTCGAAAACAATACACGGTGCGGTTCCCTATGATGCCATCTACAAAGTCTTTCACATGCCTTCGCGCTTAGACCCACTTTATTATGCTGCAGATCTGTTGACGGAAATCCTATCCGCAGGAGAATCTTCCAGATTCGACCAGCAACTTGTCAGAGAAGAACAATTGTTCAGCGAAATCGGGGCCTATATAACCGGTGACATCGACGAAGGACTTTTCGTAATCAGTGGGAAAGTCAACGAAGGCATTGACATCAGCGTAGCAGAAGCAGGCATTCGGAGAGAACTTGACAAAGTAATGCTGAGCCTTGTTTTGCCGGCAGAACTAGAAAAAATCAAAAACCGTATGGAAGTTGCTTTGGCCTGGTCAGAACTGAAAGTTGCTGACAAAGCCATGAACTTATGCTATTTCGAACTCCTGGGGGATGCAGCCCTTTGGAATGCAGAGGCAGGGAAAATCAGAGCTGTGACAGATGTACAAATTCAGAACCTTGCAAAGCATGTTCTCGTAGAAGAGAATTCTTCGACTTTGTACTATATGGCTGAAAAAAAATGATGAAATTTTACAGAAATAAAGCCTTTTTTGCATTTTTAACAAAAAAGGCTGCTTTTCGCTGTAGTGTCCAGACAACCATGGGTATAAGAGTCGTGTCTAAATTTTTGTAAGAACCAGGATGATTCCAGACTCTGAACTAATAAAAGGATGCCTTGAAGGGAAGAAAGAGGTACAGAAACTGTTCTACCAGAAGTACGCTTCAACCATGCTTGGAATATGCCTACGGTATTTCCAAACCAGGGAAGAAGCGGAAGATGCTTTACAGGAAGGTTTTATCAGGGTATTTACGAACCTGGTAAACTTTCGTAATGAAGGATCACTGGAAGGATGGATCAAACGTATTATGGTAAACACCTCGCTTAACCTTGTAAGAAATCAGATGAAACACCAGTTTCACATGGACCTTGAAGAAGCTGAAAACGACCTGAGTGAAGACGAAGACATCACCAGTAACATCTCCAGGGACGAGATGCTGCGCTTGTTGCAAGAACTCCCGAATGGATACAGAATGGTATTTAACTTGTATGAAGTAGAAGGTTATAGTCACAAAGAGATTGCTGAGGCACTCGCTGTGACTGTAAGTACATCAAAAACCCAATTGTTAAAGGCCAGGAAGTTGTTACAAAAAAAATTGAATAACCTGAACCGGGAAGCTGTATCAGCACCGGCGCAAAAGAAATAAGCATAATGGATAACGAACACAGCAAATTAGGCCAGCACTATAAAGAAAGCTTCCAGGACTTTCGCCCGGAGCCCTCTCCGGCAGTCTGGGAGAAGCTGGCACAACACCCTGCCCTTCAGGCAACTCCAAAGCCCTCCTGGTTTAGCCCGGTAAAAATCGGCATATTTACCACTGCTATTGTGGCAGTCTCTATCCTGGTTTACCTAAGCATCAGGAATACTCCTGTTGCTGTAGTGAATGCACCCGGCCAGGTTGAAACCCTAATCAACACAGAAGCAATCAGTGACAATCAAACTGTTACACCTCCTACTACCCCCATCCAGGGAAAGACAGAAGTGACTACTGTTGCCAAACCAACCACTAGCAGCAGGGCAGTCATTGAACAGGAAAAAATCAATGAGAAAGCTGTTGCTGGATTGAAAGAAAAATCGATTGAAAAAAGCGAACCAACGCTTGCATTTGTTCCCAAACCCGCTGTGGCTGCAGTTACATCAGTTGCAACGCCACTTATTACAAGTCCTGCAAAACCACTTCCTCACCAAACCCCTGAAACCACAGAAACACCGGCATATACAGCCGCCCCTGCAGTGAGCAATCCCGTTGTCACCTGTCGTGACACCATGATCTGCCTCGGAGAAAACACCACAATCTGGGCCTCAGGCGGAGAATCCTATGTCTGGAGCACCGGAGAGACACTCCCAATGATTACTGTAAACCCAAGTGCATCAACAACATACAGAGTCACTATTACAGATGCATTGGGCTCTCAATCCAATGCAACAGTTGAAGTGCAGGTTGCCATTTGCATCTACGTTCCAAATGCTTTTACCCCGGATGGCGACAACCTGAATGATGAGTTCATTGTAAAAGGGGAGAACATCCAGCGGTTTTCGATGGTGATTTTTGCCCGCAATGGCCAGCTGGTCTTTGAAAGCAACGACATTCAAAAAGGCTGGGACGGAAAAGTTAAGGGAAACATGGGCGAACCCGGATCCTATACCTACAAGATCAATTATATCGATTCTCTCGGAAAATCTCACGAAAAGAAAGGTCAGCTTCTCCTGCTGCGCTAAGCCATGAGCCGAATGCCTATAGATAGAAGCAGCTCACCGGTCACCATCGACCTTGCCGGCCTTCCCAATGAGGGCCGGGTTTTCGGTTATGACCTGATTCAACCGCAAAAGAAATCACTTTCCAACGGCATCCCTGTTTATTTTGTTCAGGCCGGGAAACATGACCTGGTAAGAATAGAATTGCTGTTTAAAGCCGGAAACTATTATCAGGCAAAAAACCTGACTGCCTTTTTTACCAACCGCATGTTGCGGGAAGGGACCACCAGATATTCAGCCCGGCAATTGGCTGAAACCATTGAATTTTACGGTGCTTACCTTTCTCTGAATGCTGACCGTGACAGGGCATCCGTGAGCATGCTGATGCTTGAAAAACAATTGCCTCATTTGTTGCCACTGCTGGGGGAGATCGTCAGACAGCCTGTTTTTCCTGCACACGAACTTGAGCTATTCAAATCAAGGCAACAACAAGAATTTCAGGTTAACCTCCAGAAAGTCAGCTATCTTGCCTCCCGTCAGATTGCTTCCATGGTGTTTGGCGAAAACCACCCTTATGGAAGAACAAGCCAGGCAGAAGACTTCAAAAATGTGGATCGCGAAACATTGCAGGCCTTTTATGAACAATACTATACAGCCTCCTCCTGTGTTATCCTGGTGACAGGTAAAGCTGTGAAAGGGCTTTATGAGAAAATCGACAGAGTATTTGGTGATCATTCCTTCCAAAACTCTGCTGATACCAATGGTACTGAAATCCCATTTGAGCCCGTTCGTAATAAAAAACAGTTTGTTGCGAAAAAAGATGCCGTCCAGTCCGCCATTCGTGTCGCCAAAATGACAGTAAAACCAGGTCATCCAGATCACATCGGGCTGAAAGTACTGAATACCGTATTTGGCGGATACTTTGGATCCCGCCTGATGAAAAACATCAGAGAAGACAAAGGGTATACTTACGGGATCTCCAGCATGCTCATGTCATTGGAAAGAACCGGCTTCTGGGTTGTCGCTTCCGATGTTGGCGCTGACAAATCCCAGGCAACTATTGACCAGGTGTATCTTGAAATGAACAATCTCAGGTCAAAAAAAATCAGCACATCAGAACTAAACCTTGTAAAAAATTATATGCTGGGCAGCTTCTTGCGAAGTGTTGACGGCCCCTTTGAACTGGCTGACAAATTCAGAGATTTATTGCTGATGGATTTAGGGGAAGATTACTATGCCTCCTATATTGATGAGATTAAAGCTGCAAGCCCTGCCAGCATTCAGGCACTTGCCGTCCAATACCTCGAACCCGATAGTTTTTGCGAATTAATTGTTGGAAAGAAACCCAAAACAAAATGACACGATATTATTATAAGTACCACTTATAATAGCTATATCAATTAAGATATCTTTGTAAACATCAACAAACAAGACTACTAAAAAGCTACTTTATGGCTCGTAAATTATTGATTACAGCACTGCTCAGCGTCATGCTGATTCCCAACTTGCTGGCTACCCATTTTATGGGGGGTGAAATTACCTGGGAATGTTTACCCAACGGGAATTATCGGTTTATTATGAGAGTTTACCGGGAGTGTAATGGTTGTCTGGGTTGTTTTGGGACTACTGCAACCCTGAACACCAACATTGCCAGCGTAGGGGACATTACCATTGCCTTGTGGCCCAATAACAATGCCGGCGTAAAGGATCTTTCACCTGATTGCAACAACAACCCCCTCTTCCCACACATCAATTGTTATCCTGCACCTAGTTTACCCAATACAGGTGCTGTTGAAGAGTATACTTATTCCACTGACCTGAACTACCCGAACGGGGTTGATCTACCTGCAGGACCAATTCCTGCCTCAGGATGGACATTTGCATACACCAGTTCTGCCCGTAATCCGAATTCGAATTACAACGGACTGGGGAATGTCGATTGGTGGCTGCGTGCTGCGATGTATCCTTACCCCGGACAAAACCCTGACAATTGCTGGGACAACAGCCCGACTTTTGGTGAAAAACCAAACACCGTCATTTGTACAGGATATCCATTTACCTATAACCCAAATGGTTATGACCAGGAATTGGATTCACTAACTTACCAGTGGACTCAGCCCATGGTTTCTCCAACGGCAGCCCTATCAGGTATTAATCCAGGCTATTCATGGAACAGTCCATTACCCGGAACAACGCAAAACCCAAACAACGTCCCTGCTGTAGTTAATTTCAATACCGGAGAGGTTTCTTTTACCTCTTATACCACTGGTGCATTTGTAACTGCATATAAGGTAACCGCCTATAAATGTGGCACTAAAATCGCTGAAATCTTCAGGGAAATGCAGATTGTTCTGCTTGCCTGTCCTGAACCATTCAATACACCTCCAGTTGTTACGCCTCCATTTTTTAACACAGCAACAGGATTACAAACAGAGTATATAGATACCGTTTTTGCCGGAGCTATCGTTGATTTTGATTTGAATGCCATTGACTTCGATTACCTCAACGACACATTCAACTCTCAGAATTTAAGCATCCTGGCCTCCGGGCTTCAATTCGGGACCAATTTCACGGATGCAACAGTTGGTTGCCTGGCCCCACCTTGTGCGACACTAAACCCTCCGCCCGGTGCTGAAAACTCTACCCTGATTTCAACCCACTTTAACTGGCCGACAACCTGTGAACACCTTGCCACAGAAAACCCCTGCGGTGGTGTAACCAATACTTATAACTTCGTACTAAAAGTGAAAGATGACTTCTGTCCTGCCCCGGCCTTCGCCTGGAAAACGGTTACAATTGTCGTCAAGAATCCGATTATGCCACCGCCAAAACCGAAATGCATCAGTGTGGCAGACAATGGTCATGTTACTTTAAATTGGGAACTATCAGATACCCTGATCGTTCCTAACTCCTGGTCAGCGTATTATTTTTACAGATCACCCAATGCTGCAGGGCCCTTTACTCTCATCGATTCCATTAATCTTGACGTACCGGGCAATGTGTTATTCCACAATACCACAACTTTTACAGATGTCAATGTTGATGCACAAGCAGCTTCCTATTTCTACTATATCAAGGTTCGCTCCGGCTGTTACTCTGATTACCTTTCAGGCAATTCAGACACCTTACATACCATCGACCTGAGTGCAACAAACATTGGGGGTGGCGTTGGTCATTTTCTGTGGAATCCCATTCATCTGCCAACACCTCCACCTACCTCAGATATCAAATACCATATCTATCGCCAGGATGCAACAGGTCCCTGGTACTTGTATGATTCTACCCAGAACCTCCAGTTAAATAAAGATGTCTATGGCTGTGGCTACATCAATTTTAAAATCGGAATTTATGACTCTACCGGTTGTGAATCAATATCTTCCATTGATACCGCACTTTTTGGGGCGGCTCAGGCTCCTGTGCTAAGTTGTATCGCAGTAGAACCCAGCGGAGCTGTCACCATTAATTACAAAGAACCTGTAGGATCTCCAACGAGTAGCTTCTTCAGTGCTTACCTTGTTTATTATTCAAACAATCTCTTCGGCCCTTACATGCTGATTGACAGCATCCTGGACCCTACCCTCTCAACCTGGACAGTGAACAATGTCAATGCGAATACACAATCCTTGTACTTTTTCTTTGTGACACGAATTAATTGTGGTGCGCCATTCTACTCCAGTAGCTCAGACACGCTCAGGTCTATTTTTCTGGACATTACGGATCTGACACCCGCTACCGCAAACCTCGACTGGAATGTTATCCATAGTCCTTCCCTGCCTACTTCTTCAAATTCTTATACCATTCATCGCCAATACCCCGGTAATGCCTGGAGTTTAATCGGGACAACACCGCTACTGACGATTGGAGACGGTTTGATACTTTGTGATGACTCTATCCCCTACCAGGTAAAGATGACTGATGCGACAGGATGTATTTCAATTTCCAACATCGCCAAAGCGCATTATTATGACATCGTACCACCACTTACACCTTTACTGGACAGTGTCAGTGTTGACTCCCTCACTGGCAATGTGACCATCGGCTGGGAGCCCAATGATGCTGAAACCATTGGCTACATGCTTTTCTATGAAAGCAATGGCACATGGCCAATTCTGGCTACAGTAATGGGCACCAACAACACCATTTATGTGGACAACCAATCCCCCGAAAGTGCCTGTGACCAGGTTAAATACTATGCCATTGCTGCCATCGACAGTTGCTGGAATGTAAGCCCTATGGGTACTTCCACTGGCGTACACAACACACTGAAAATCAACATAAAAAGCATAGATCCCTGTGAGGCCAGGGTTACTGTCGACTGGAATCCCTATGCCAACATGAATGGTTTGGTTGGGTATAACGTTTTTTACAATGAAAATGGTGGCCCCAAGACCCTGCTTGGTTCAGTAGGTGCCAATGTTACACAATTTGACCACCTCAATTACCAGGAAAACTCAAGGTATTGTTATAGTGTTCAGGCGATTAACGCTGATGGCACCACCACCTCTTCCTCCTGTGAAGTATGTACCTATGCGGTGAAGCCTAAACAGCCACAATTCAATTACCTGAAACTGGTTACTGTAGAAGAAAATCGTTTTGTCAGACTCAAAATTCATGTTGATACTGCTGCTTATGTAACGCAGTATAAGATCATGCGTTCTACTGAGAAAGCTGGACCTTATGATGCTGTTGGCACATTACCTCCACAAATTGAACCCGATGTAATCTACGATGACTTCAACGCACAACCCAAACTACTGAGTTATTATTATTTCATCATGGTTGTCGACAGCTGCGGACTGGAAGTACTTTCTTCTGATACCAGCCGTACAATTCATGTGATGGTTGAATCAAACATTGACTTTACCAACCATGTCATCTGGAATGATTACGAAGGCTGGAACTGGTCAGCTGTGAACGCCTACAACCTTTTCCGTGGTATTGATGGCATGATGGATCCTATTCCAATTGCCACACTTCCTTATGGAAAAACTGATTATATCGACGATGTTTCAGGATACATCGAAACTCAGGGTAGATTCTTATACTTTGTAGAAGCAGTGGAACGTAGCGGCGGATGGCTGCCCTATGTCGACACCAGTTATTCTAACACCGCCGGTGATGTACAGCGTTCCCTGGTATTTATTCCGAATGCATTCTCCCCAAAAGGATATAACAGCATTTTCAAACCTGTGAGTGCTTTTGTTGACAACAGGGGATACATCTTCCAGATATACAATCGCTGGGGACAATTGGTCTTTGAAACCTCTGATCCGAATACCGGATGGGATGGTACTTTTGAAGGCGACTTTGTACCGGCTGGAGTCTATGTTTATTACGTTAAATGTCACACCTCAGAAAGCCAGGTATATGAAAGGCGAAGTACGGTGACAGTTATTAAATAAGATCTCTTTACTCAAAGAACCCGGGAGTCTGATTTTCTGATGATTTCCGGGTTTTTTTATATCCAAAAGCCAGGTGTTTGGATACATAACAAATCCGACAAAAATTCGTTACTTTGCAAAAATTTTAAATAAGGCTTTATGCTCTCCTCCTTTTCAGATAAATTCTTTGGTGAAGGCCTTACCTACGACGATGTTCTGCTGGTACCGGGCTATTCCGAAGTTGTGCCGAAAGACGTGGATATTTCAACCCATTTCTCTCGCAATATAAAGATCAACATCCCCATTGTCTCTGCGGCAATGGACACAGTCACCGAATCGACCATGGCCATCGCCATGGCCCAGGAGGGTGGCATCGGGGTGTTGCACAAAAACATGTCAATTGATGACCAGGCCAATGAAGTACGCAAAGTAAAACGTGCAGAAAACGGCATGATCTTAAGTCCGGTAACGCTTTTAGAGAATGCCAACGTTCAGGACGCCCTGGGCCTCATGGCAGAATTCAAAATCGGTGGCATCCCTGTTGTCAGCAATGATGGAAAACTTGTTGGGATTGTGACGAACCGCGACCTGCGCTTCGAACGCAATTACGCAAGACCTGTCAGAGAGGTAATGACCAAAGAAGTCGTTACTACTACCGAATTCACTGATTTCGAGAAGGCTGCTGACATTCTTCAGAAACACAAAATCGAGAAACTTCCTGTTGTCGATTCGAATTACAAACTCGTAGGTTTGATTACCTACAAAGACATTATCAAGATCAAAGCCAGGCCTAACGCCTGCAAGGATGGCCGTGGACGTTTGCGCGTTGCGGCTGCCGTTGGCACCGGTCATGACACCTTAGAACGTGTAGCTGAGCTGATCCGGATGGAGGTTGACGCCATCGTTGTTGACACTGCCCACGGTCACAGCAGAAACGTAATCGAAACTGCCAAGAGAATCAAACAGCTGTATCCCGGGATGGAACTTATCCTGGGCAACATCGCCACCGCAGACGCAGCCAGGGATCTTGCCAGAGCTGGAGCAGATGCTGTGAAAGTAGGCATAGGCCCGGGCTCTATCTGCACAACCCGCGTCATCGCCGGCATTGGCATACCACAATTAACCGCAATTTTTGAAGTCGCTGCTGCCCTTAAAGGCAGTGGAGTGCCACTCATCGCAGATGGCGGAATCCGCTACACGGGCGACATCGTAAAAGCCCTTGCCGCCGGAGCGAACAGCATCATGGCCGGCTCCCTTTTTGCCGGCGTGGATGAGTCACCCGGTGAAACCATCATCTTCGAAGGCCGCAAATTCAAAACATACCGTGGCATGGGTTCTATCGAAGCCATGCAAAAAGGATCAAAAGATCGCTACTTCCAGGAAGATGTCATGGAAGAAAGCAAACTGGTTCCTGAAGGAATCGTGGGCAGGGTCCCATACAAAGGAGCTGTCACTGAAGTCATCTTCCACATGAAAGGTGGTTTGAAATCAGGGATGGGATATACCGGAAGCAAAGACATTGATGCATTGCAAACTGCCAAATTCATCAAAATTACACCCGCAGCAGTGATCGAGAGCCACCCACATGATATCACCATCATGCGTGAAGCCCCAAACTATAGTCGCTAATTATTATTAATCAACCTATGAAAAAGAATATCTCACAGTTATTCATTGCATTTTTATTGTGTTTTTCTACTGGCTTGTTGCAGGCACAACAAGGGAATGACCCTGTTTTACTTACCGTTGGCGGCGACAAAGTTACCCAGTCTGAATTTCTGAGCATCTATCAGAAAAACAATGTTAAAGGTGAAGTTATCGATAAAAAATCCCTTCAGGAATACCTTGAATTGTTCATCAATTTCAAATTGAAAGTCAAAGAAGCCGAAGAACTTGGCTTAGACACTGCTACCGCTTTCAAAACAGAATTGGCCGGTTATCGAAAGCAACTTGCACAGAATTACCTGAGCGACAATGAAGTAAATGACGAACTCCTGAAGCAGGCATATGAGCGCATGCAAAAGGATGTCAGGGCTGCCCACATTCTGATCAAATGTGATCCCGGAGCATCACCCAAAGATACCCTGGCTGCTTACACCAGAGCATTAGAAATCAGGAAACGCGTTATCAAAGGCGAACGTTTCGAAATTGTAGCCAAAGAATCTTCTGATGATCCTTCGGCCAAAGACCGCGAAGCCAGCGGGAACAGACCTGCAATGAAAGGAAACGGTGGAGACCTCGGGTACTTTACTGTATTTGACATGGTTTATCCTTTCGAAACCGCGGCTTTCACTACTCCTAAAGGAGAAGTATCTATGCCGGTCAGGACAGATTATGGCTACCATATCCTGAAAATTGTCGACGCAAAAAAGGCAATGGGCAGGGTGAAAGTGGCACATATCTTCATCGCCTATCCTACCACCACAAGTATCGATGATTCCGTCAAAGCCAAAGCAAAAATCCTTGAGGCCTATGCTCAGTTTAAAAAGGGTTCAGATTTCGATACTGTTTGCAAACAATATTCTGAAGACAAAGGCACTGCCGGCAAAGGGGGCGTACTTCCCTGGTTTGGCGTAAACAGAATGGTCCCTGAATTTATTACTGCTGTTAGTAATCTGCAAGTGGGCCAGGTAACCGAACCTTTTTCCTCACCTTTTGGCTGGCACATTGCCAAAATGCTCGAAAGAAAAGAAATCGGCAGTTTTGAAGATGTAAAATCTGATATCAAACAAAAGGTATCCAAAGATAGTCGCGCTCAACTCACCAAAGACGCCATCGTTATTAAAATCAAAAAACAATACGGCTTTACTGAATATGCCAAAGCCAAAGACGAAATGCTGAGTGTACTGGATTCCACCGTTTTCAGTGGAAAATGGGATGTAAAAAAAGGTGCTGCCCTCAAGGCGCCCCTCTGCAATATTGGTGACAAAACCTTCACCCAACAGGACTTCCTGAAGAACCTGGGCACTTCCCAGAAAAGCCAGGCTCCTGAAGACCTCAGCATTTTCCTGAATGCAGCCTATAAGAAATATGTTGACGAAGTCAGTATTGCCTACAAAGATGCCAGACTTGAATCCGAATTTCCTGAATTCCGCAACCTCATGAAAGAATACCGTGACGGAATTTTACTCTTCGACCTTACCGACCAGAAAGTATGGACCAAGGCGATCAAGGACAGCACCGGCCTTGAAAGTTTCTACAATGAAAACAAAAACAACTATTTATGGGGCAAACGCCTGGATGCCTCTATCTATAAATGTAAAGACAAAGCCCTGACCGAAAAAGCTTACAAAATGGCAGAAAAGAGCCTGTTGAAAGGCTATGATGAATCCGCTATCCTGAAAAAGCTGAACAAGGACACCTTGAATCCCTTACGCATTGACCGTTCTAAATTTTCCAAAGGCGACAGTAAGCTTATCGACAATGTCAGCTGGGTCAAAGGTGTTAACCCTCCCAGCTTTGCTGACCCTTTCTGGATGTTCGTTGTTGTTCATCAAACTGTTGAACCGGAACCCAAAACACTACCTGAAGCACGCGGCATTATTACAGCAGATTATCAAAGCTTCCTGGAAAAAGAATGGATCAGAATTCTGCGCCAGAAATACCCAATTCAGGTTAACCAGGAAGTCCTTTCCACAATAAAATGATCCTGAGGGGCTTCCCGAAATATCAACTGATTGCACTTCTTCTGACTTTTCTCATGATTTCCTGCAATGAGAGCCCGTCGAAGGGTAGTGGGAAAATACTGGCCAAGGCACAGGATCATTACCTCTATGCTTCTGACCTGGCCGGACTGGTGCCGGCTGGTACCAGCAAAAAGGACAGCATCGAGATAACAAAGAACTTTATCCATGATTGGATCAGGCAGAAACTCGTCATTATCCAGGCTGAAGAAAACCTGCCCAAAGCACAGAAGGACTTTTCCAAAGAACTGGATGAATACCGGAATTCCTTGCTTGTCTACCGTTATGAATCGAAACTGATCAGTGAGAAACTGGATACAGTCATCACACAAAAAGAAATAGAAGATTATTACACCCAGAACAAGGACAACTTTGAATTGAAGGACAATATCGTCAAAGTCCTGTATGTCAAACTTGCCCCGAAAGACGCCAATCTCAGCAAAATAAGGTCATTGCTGAAATCAGGCAAGGAAGAGGACAAACAGCGACTGGAAACGATTTGTGCCTCCGCTGCGGTTAATTATTATCTGGACGACAAAAGCTGGTTGCTATTTAACGACCTGTTAAAGGAAATTCCAATCGAGACATACGACCAGGAAGCCTACCTGCAAAATCACAGATTCATAGAAATGACAGATGACAATTTCACCTACCTCGTCAATTTCAGGGAATTTGAAATCAAGGAAGGCGTCTCCCCGCTGAGCTTTGAAATAGAAAACATCCGCAATATCCTGATTAACAAAAGGAAGATGTTGCTAATTGACAACCTGGAGAAATCAACCTACACCAAGGCAGAAAAGAACAAAGAATTTGAGATCTATTGATATTTATGACAATGCAATAATTTCGCATGGTCTTAGTTTTACCCATTCATGAAGCAACCCAATTACACTTTTACCTATAAAATACTGATGACACTGCCTTTGTGGCTTTGTCTTCCACTTTTGTCACATGCACAAGGTGATACAAAGTCAAAAGACAAAGTCATTGACCAGATTGTCGCCATCGTTGCAGGGCATTCTATCTTGGAATCGGACATAGAAAACCAATACCTTCAGTACACCTTACAGGGAAATCCTGATTTGCCTGTTGACACCCGTTGCCAGATTCTTGAAAGCTTGCTGTTCCAGAAGCTGATGTTGAACCAGGCTGAACTCGACAGCGTTGTAGTCACTGATGACCAGGTGGAAGAAGAACTCAACCGACGCTTACGATACTATATTAACCAGTTTGGCTCTCAGGAGAAATTCGAGGAGTTCTACAAAAAGCCTTTGACCCAATTTAAAGACGACTTCCGTGAAATTGTACGGGAGCAGAAGCTGATAGAGAATGTTCAGTACGGAATTACCAAGGACATGAAGATTACTCCCTCAGAGGTGAAATCCTTTTTCAATAAAATCCCGACCGACAGCATCCCTTTGATCAGTGCAGAAGTAGAAGTAGGTCAGATTGTTAAAAACCCACCCATCAGCACTGAGGAGAAACAAAGAGTGAAAGTTAAGCTAACTGAGTTACGCGACCGTATCCTAAAAGGTGAAGACTTCAGCACCCTGGCAATTCTTTACTCTGAAGACCCGGGTTCTGCTGCCAAAGGTGGAGAGCTTGGATTTACAGGCCGCGGGGAATTGTATCCTGAGTTCGAAGCAGTTGCCTTTAATCTGAAAAAGGGAGAGATCTCTGAGATTCTGGAAACCAAAGCCGGCTTTCATATCATCCAGATGATACAACGCAAAGGTGATTTTATCAATGTAAGACACATCCTCATTCAACCCAGGGTTAGTCCCAGTGATTTGGCCGAGGCAAAAAAGATCCTGGAAAAGGTAGCCCAGAAAATCAAAAGTGATTCCATCAATTTTGAAGATGCGGCCCTGGAGTATTCTGACGATCCTTCCAAAAACAATGGTGGATTGATGGTGAATGCAGAAACCGGAAGCTCACGTTTCGACATGAAAGCTGTTGATCCTGCAATTTCTTTTGCCCTCGACAAACTAGAAGTCGGAGGCTTGAGCCAACCGCTTATGATGAAAACAGAAGAAGGCAAACAAGCTTATCGTCTGGTGTTTCTGAAATCAAGGACATCCCCGCACAGGGCTAACCTGAAATACGATTATGACCGCATTCAGGAATGGGCTGCGCAGGAAAAGAAAAACAAGGTCGTTGGAGATTGGATTAAAGAAAGAACAGCAAAGACCTATGTGACCATTATCGAAAAATACAAAGGATGCAACTTTATGCATTCCTGGAACCCTTAAAAGACAAAATATAATTTATGCAATATTCATCTGACGTAGAAGCCTTAAAAGCCTTAAAAGAAAAATACCATCTGCTTCGCCAGGAAATAGGGAAAGTGATTGTTGGACAAGATGAAGTCCTTGACATGATTCTTATCAACATCTTCAGCAAAGGCCACGGATTGCTGGTTGGCGTACCCGGACTTGCCAAGACTTTAATGGTGAACACCATTTCCAAAGTCCTTGGACTTACCTACAGCAGGATACAGTTTACCCCTGACCTGATGCCTTCCGATATCATTGGCACTGAGATTTTGGATGAGAACCGCAAGTTCCGTTTCGTCAAAGGACCGATTTTTGCCAATATTATCCTGGCAGATGAGATCAACAGAACCCCTCCGAAAACGCAATCTGCATTGCTGGAGGCCATGCAGGAGAAGTCTGTGACTGTAGCAGGAGTTTCTTACAAACTCGATGAGCCATTTTTTGTACTGGCCACCCAGAACCCCATTGAACAGGAAGGTACGTATCCTTTGCCTGAAGCGCAACTCGACAGGTTTATGTTCAACATCTGGCTGGACTATCCTTCCTTTGAAGAGGAAGTCAATGTCGTGAAGTCAACCACCATGGAAAAGGTTGCAGACCTTCAGGTGATCCTGGAGAAGGAAGAGATACGCTATTTCCAATCTCTGGTAAGAAGGATTCCTGTTCCTGACAATGTTTATCAATATGCAGTTGACCTTTCAACCAAAACCCGCCCGAATACACCTGGTGCACATGCCTGGGCAAATAGCTACCTAACCTGGGGGGCAGGTCCAAGAGCTTCTCAGTTCCTGATTATTGGTGCCAAATGCCATGCTGCCATTCATGGAAAGTATTCTCCCGACATAGAAAATGTCAGAGCAGTAGCTGAAGCTATCCTCCGCCACCGAATCGTCAGGAATTACAAGGCAGAAGCTGAAGGAATCTCAGTACAAGCAATCATTAGTGAGCTTTTAAAATAGCAAGAAGCCGGGGAAACAAAAGCATCCAAGCCTCTTCTCAAAAATACGCCTATGAACAAACGCAGGCTTTATTATATCCTCGGTGCAATCGTACTGGTGATCATTGTGGTATGGTTCATTATGAGCCGTCAGACCGACCAAAACCTGATCAGCGTCAAAGTGAAGTCAGGTGAGTTTAAGATTACAGTAACCACAACAGGGGAACTTGAGGCGAAAAGCTCAGAGAAGATCTTCGGACCTTCCGGCCTCAGAACTGTAGGCATCTGGCAGGTGAAAATTGAGAACATCATTGCTGAAGGTACCGTTGTAGATTCGGGTGCCTTTGTCGCAAGCCTGGACAGGACAGAAGTCAGCAACAAACTGAAAGATCTGCAATCCGAGCTTGAACGACTGCAATCCCAGTTTACCAAGACAAAGCTCGACACCTCATTAGAAATGCGCAGTGCCAGAGACGAACTCATCAACCTCAGGTACTCTATGGAAGAAGCGAAGATCACACTCGAACAATCCAAGTTCGAGTCGCCGGCCACCATCCGCCAGGTGACAATAGAGCAGGAGAAACAGGAAAGGGCTTATGATCAGGCGCAGAAGAACTACAAACTCAAGCTCGAAAAGGCCAAGGCAAATATGGCTGAAGTCAGTGCCAGCCTCAACCAGAAACAAAGAAGCTACGAAAGTATGGTGCTTGTAGCAGATCAGTTTACCATCACTGCGCCGAAAAGTGGGATGGTCATCTATAAAAGGAGCTGGGATGGATCGAAAATGGGTGTAGGCTCAACCCTGAGTGCCTGGGAGAATGTAGTCGCTACCCTACCCGACCTGAGGGCCATGATATCCAAGACCTATGTCAACGAAGTAGACATCAGCAAAATCAAAGTCGGACAAAAAGTAGATGTTGGTGTTGATGCTTTTCCTGAGAAGAAATTCACAGGCGAAGTCTTCGAAGTCGCCAATATCGGGGAAGAAATCCAGGGTTCTAATGCCAAAGTATTTGAAGTAAAGATCAAAGTCAATGAATTTGACTCTATTCTGCGTCCCGCGATGACCACCAAAAACGGCATCATCACTGCGACCGTGCCCAAAGTACTTTTCATCCCTATCGAAGCCATCCACAACGAGGATAGCCTGACCTATGTCATCGTAAAATCAGGCAGAAGCCTCCACCGTCAGCAAGTCAAAGTCGGGCAGAGCAACGAGAATGAAATCATCATCACAGAAGGCCTGAAAGCCGATGACGAAGTGCTGTTGAGCGTTCCTGAAAAACCTGAAGGACTTTCCCTGGTAAAATTGCCCAAAAAGTAAAGCAGCTTGAAACGCTATCTCTACATCCTGAACATCTCGCTGGAAGCGGTATACCTCAACAAATTCCGCTCGCTGCTGACTGCCCTCGGCATCATCTTCGGCGTGGCTGCTGTCATCTCTATGATGGCTATCGGCAGCGGAGCAAAGCAGGAGATCCTCGATCAGATAAAACTGGTGGGTGTTAACAACATCATCATCAAACCCCTGGTCAAAGGAAAGTCAGGCAAAGACGACAAGAAAGATGAAGGCAAAAAGGAAAATTCTACGCTAAAAGAGAATTTCTCAGCCGGGCTTACCCTAAAAGATGCCTTTGCCTTGCGTGATTTCGTTCCTTCAATACAAAAGGTTAGCCCGGAAGTCAATTATGAAACCTTTATCCTGAAAGACGGCATCCGCAGCTCTGCCAAACTTTGTGGTATCACTCCGGATTTCTTCGAGATGTTCGGACTCGACCTGAAACAGGGGCAAATGTTCAACAGGGAACAGATGGAGATGGGAAAGTCCGTTTGTATCATCGGTCCTGTCATCAAGACGAAATTCTTCAAAGACCAGAACCCTATCGGGCAATCCATCAAATGCGGAACCATCTGGATGGAAGTCATTGGCGTTCTTGAAAACAGGAACGTAACGAAAGATGCCACAGAGAACCTGGACATCAGCGATTACAACAATACCATTTATGCACCCATCCAGACTCTGTTGCTCCGTTTCTACAATCGTTCTATTGTTGATCCCGGTGGAAACGGAACCTCTTATGATGATGGGGAGGTAAGTATTTATTCAGGCGGAGACCAGCAAGAGGCCCACAAGAACGAACTCGACAAGATCACAGTGCAGGTCGCTGAAAGTCAGATGATGACACCAACGACAGAGTTGATAAAAAGAATGATGTTAAGACGTCATTCCGGCGTCAGTGATTTTGAAATTAAAGTACCAGAACTTCTTTTGAAGCAGGAACAGCGAACCAAAGACATCTTTAATATCGTCCTGGGCGTTATTGCAGGGATCTCCCTGTTGGTTGGGGGCATCGGTATTATGAACATTATGCTGGCAAGTGTGATGGAACGTACCAAAGAAATCGGGATCCGAATGGCCATGGGGGCTACCCGCAAAGACATCATTGTTCAGTTTCTGACAGAAGCCACCATTCTGAGCCTTTCAGGCGGCATCATCGGCATCATCCTGGGTGTAAGCCTTTCAAAAATCATCACAGAAGTCACCGACATAAAGACCATCATTTCAGGAGCTTCTATTTTCCTTTCCTTTGGCGTATCAGCCTCAGTTGGTATCTTATTCGGGTATATGCCGGCCAAAGGCGCTGCCTCCAAGGACCCTGTAGAATCACTACGTTATGAATAAATTTTTCTCCATCTTATTGTCTGGCAAGGGTTTTCCTGTGCTTACCACCCTTGCCCTGGTGTTTTTCATGACTACAGCCAATGGCCAGGAAAGCAGGATACTCACACTCAATGATGTGATTCAGATTGCAGCAGAAAACTCCCGCGAAATGGTCTCAGCCAAACACCGCTTCCGCAGTAGTTTCTGGGAGTATAAGACCTTCAGGACACAGTATTACCCAATGCTGAATCTGAATACAACCATGCCCGGTATAAACAAGTCAATCCAGAAATACACCAATGCTGATGGGACAGAGACTTTTATCACAAGGAGTATGGCCAATTATTCCATGGACCTGTCTCTTTCCAAAATCATCGGGTTCAGTGGCGGACAACTTTTTGTGAATAGCGGACTTGAAAGAGTAGACAATTTCAGCAATCCAACAACCACCGATTACCTCTCCAATCCCATCTCCATCGGGCTGAACCAGCCGGTGCTGGCTTATAACCCTTACCGTTGGGACAACAAAATCGAGCCCCTGAAATACAAAGAAGCCAAGCAAAAGTTCCTGGAGGAAAGAGAGCAGGTTTCCATTTCTGCGATTACCTTTTTCTTCGACCAGTTGCAGTCGACGATTTCTATGAAAATCGCAGAGACTAACCAGGCCAACTACGACACCTTATATAAAATTGCCAAAGGGCGTTATAACCTTGGAAAGATCGCAGAAAACGAATTGCTGCAGCTGGAGTTGAGCTTTCTACAGGCGCGGGCCCAGGTCGACAATGCAAAACTGGAACTCGAGATGAATACCTTTAAATTGAAATCATTCCTCAGGATTTCAGAGAAGACAGATCTGACACTTTTCCCTCCGGCCGGGTTTTTAAGTACCAAAGCTGACTTACCGAAAGCACTTATCGAGGCAAGGGCTAACCGTGCGGATACATATTCTTATGATCGGAAGATGAAAGAAGCGGAGAGCCAGGTTATGCAGGCAAAGCTTCAAAATCGTTTCAATGCAAACCTCTTTGTTCAATACGGGCTTACTGCCACCGCAGCAGATTATAGCGATGTATACAAGGATCCCCAGGAAGGCCAACTGCTTTCATTTGGGATACAGATCCCCATCCTCGATTGGGGGCAAGCCAAAGGCAAGATCCGCATGGCAGAATCCAACCGGGAATTGGTGCAGACGACAGTAGAACAGCAGGAAATTGACTTTGAACAGGAAGTATTTCTGAAAGTTATGCAGTTTAACATGCAGCAGAACCAGGTGAACATCGCGGCTAAAGCTGATACCGTGGCACAGAAGCGGTTTTATGTCACCAAACAGCGTTATCTCATCGGAAAAATCGACATCACCGACCTGAACATTGCCCAAACCGAGAGCGACAATGCCCGCCTTTCCTACATCAGTGCACTAAGGACACTATGGCGGAGCTATTATGAATTAAGGCGCCTTACCCTGTATGACTTTGCCATCGACAAGCCCATCGATTTTAATTTCAGTTCAGTCGCCTGGTAATGGGGCTTTCTGGTTAATTTTTGAACAATTTTCGTCGACCCATGTTATTTTTTAGTATGATTTAGGTACTTTTGCAGACCGAAAATACATCAAAAATTAAACAAATAAGTCACTAAAAATCAACAATATAAAAACCCAATCCTGAAAGGATTGCAGCTTATCCAATCATATTTTTTATTCACACAATTCAAAAACACAGACTATGTCAGTATTAGTAGGCAAAAAAGCCCCACATTTCTCAGCAGAAGCCGTTATCAACGGTAATGATTTTGTTGATGGTTTCTCTCTCGATCAGTTTATCGGCAAGAAACATGTTATTTTCTTCTTTTATCCCCTAGACTTCACCTTTGTTTGCCCAACAGAAATCCTGGCTTTCCAGGAAAAAATTGCTGAATTCGACAAACGCAATGTTGCTGTTGTAGGTTGTTCAGTAGACTCAAAATTCAGCCATTGGGCATGGCTCAACACCGAGCTCAAAGCAGGTGGTATCAAAAGTGTTAAATTCCCTTTAGTGTCCGACCTCAGCAAAACCATCTCCACCAATTATGATGTATTGGCCGGAGAACTTGATTACAATGATGATGGGGATATGATGTTCCATGGTGCACCTGTTGCTTACCGTGGTCTTTTCCTGATCGACAAAACCGGTGTTGTTCGTCACCAGGTTGTGAATGACCTTCCACTGGGCCGCAGCGTTGATGAGGCCATCAGAATGGTAGATGCCCTCCAGCATTTCGAAGAATTTGGCGAAGTTTGTCCTGCCGACTGGCACAAAGGCGAAACAGCTATGAAAGCTTCACATGAAGGCGTTGCTGAATATCTTGGAAACAAATAATTCAGGCCTGAACAAAAAAAAAGCGGAACCTTTAGTTCCGCTTTTTTTATTCCATTTTTTTAGCTTGTTCCCAGTAAACATCCATTTCGGAAAGCGTCATGTCGTGCAGGTTTCGGCCCTGTTCGCGTGCCTGGTCCTCGAGGTATTGAAAACGCCTGATGAACTTACGGTTTGTACGTTCCAGGGCATCTTCCGGGTTTACACCGATAAAGCGGGCGTAATTGACAAGTGAGAACAAGAGGTCGCCAAATTCATCTTCAATCTTTTTGGGATCTTCTTTAGATTCCACTTCAACACGCAACTCATCCAGCTCTTCCTTCACTTTGTCAAAAACCTGCTGGGGTAACTCCCAATCGAAGCCCACGCCCCTGGCTTTCTCCTGTATCCGGTAGGCCTTCACGATGGCAGGCAAGCCCATGGGGACACCTTCCAGCACAGAACGTTTTCCCTGTTTCAGTTTAATACGTTCCCAGTTTTCCTTGACATCCTCTGCATTGTTTACGACAACATCGCCATAGATATGTGGATGTCGAACGATGAGTTTATCACAAATTGAATTCAAAACATCTGCAATATCAAATGCCCCTTTCTCTGAGGCAATCTTGGCATAAAACACCAGGTGCAGCATCAGGTCACCCAGTTCGCCTTTCATGGCAGGCAGATCCTTTTCGAGGATAGAGTCACTGAGTTCATACATCTCCTCAATGGTGAGGTAGCGCAGGCTGTCGAAAGTCTGTTTCTTATCCCATGGACATTGGGCACGAAGCTCATCCATAATTTTCAACAGGCGGAGGAAAGCCGCACTTTGAGGATTCTCCATCAGCAGGATCTTTTACTATTTTTATAAGAATTAGTAGGCACGCGCAAAAACAACCCGTCTTTCAGAAGGTTTGCCGGTGAAGATACACTTCCCTGCTTCCATTTTCCCATCAATCGGGATCAGTCTGATTGTTGCTTTGGTCTCGTCCTTGATCTTCTGTTCTGTTTCTGCTGTCCCATCCCAATGCGCATAGATGAACCCGGCTTTGTTGTCGAGCGTATCCACAAATTCCTTCCAGGTATCTACATAATGCGTGTTGTCATCGCGGAATGTCGCTGCCTTGTTGTAGAGGTTTGTCTGGATGTTCTCGAGGAGGTGGACAATTTTATTCTCGATGTCAGTCATCTGGTAGCTTTCTTTCTCCAGTGTATCTCTGCGGGCGAGTTCGACAGTTCCATTTTGCATATCCCGTGGACCGATGGCGATGCGGATGGGGACCCCGCGGAATTCATGTTCAGCGAATTTGTATCCTGGGGTATAAGTATCCCTGTCATCGAATTTCACGCTAACCCCTTTGGCGATGAGTGCTTTCTTGATTTCAAGGGCTTTTTCGCTGATGGCAGCCAGCTCTTCCGGTTTTTTGAAAATCGGCACGATAACGACCTGAATTGGTGCGAGTTTCGGAGGCAACACCAGGCCGTGGTCATCAGAATGCGTCATCACCAGGGCTCCCATCAAACGTGTAGAGACACCCCAGGAGGTAGCCCAGACATATTCGAGTTTATTTTCTTTGGTAAGGTATTTCACATCAAAAGCTTTGGCAAAATTCTGCCCGAGGAAATGTGATGTTCCGGCCTGCAGGGCTTTTCCGTCCTGCATCAGGGCTTCGACACAATAAGTTTCTTCAGCTCCGGCAAAGCGCTCATTGGGGGATTTCACACCACGCAACACAGGCATGGCCATGAAGTCCTCGGCAAAATCTGCATAAACATTGAGCATTTGCTCTGTTTCAGCAATGGCTTCCATGCGGGTGGCATGGGCAGTATGGCCTTCCTGCCATAAAAATTCGGCTGTTCTCAGGAAGAGCCTTGTGCGCATTTCCCAACGTACAACATTTGCCCATTGGTTAACGAGGATTGGCAGGTCACGGTACGACTGAATCCAGGTACGGTAAGTATCCCAGATAATGGTTTCAGAAGTCGGGCGGATGATATACTCCTCCTCAAGTTTCGCATCTTCATCGACGACGATGCCTTTGCCATCCGGAGAATTCTTAAGCCTGTAATGGGTCACGACAGCACATTCTTTGGCAAAGCCTTCCACATGGCTTGCCTCCTTGCTGAAAAAAGATTTTGGAATCAAGAGTGGGAAGTAGGCATTGGAGTGCCCTGTTTCCTTGAATTTGCCATCAAGGACAGCCTGCATTTTTTCCCAAATGGCGTAGCCATAGGGCTTAATCACCATACATCCTCTGACTGCAGAGTTCTCTGCCAGGTCGGCTTTGATGACGATGTCGTTGTACCATTGTGAATAATTTTCTTCCCGGGTAGATAAATTTTTAGCCATTTTCAGTTTGTGGTATAAAATTTGCTTTTTGTTTTAGTGCAGTGCAAAAATAACAATTATTACCAAGCCTGCGTGCATACCATACCTTGACATTAAGCAAAGGAGGAACAAACCATGAAAACATTAGCAGGCATCTTAGGAATTTTCGGAATCATTCTGACTTCCTGTACAAGCACGTATTATGCCAATACACCCGGAGATGACGTTTATTCTTCAGGAAGAAGAACAACTGTTACTACAGTTACAAGCACAACCCCTGCCCAGGCTCCGCAAACACAAACCCAGCAGACCAACGAGAGCTATTCTGCGAATAGCACCCAGGATCAGCAGTTTGAAAACCAGGTTGCCATGGCAGACACTGTTCCTCAGCAGCCTACCTATACCACATCCGAAACATATTATGCGCCGGATGGCAATGTTGTTGTCACAGAAAAATCCTATTACGGGGATTTTGACCCTGACAACTATTATGATTATGCCTACTCAGCCCGGATCAACCGTTTCCATTCACCCATCAGCAACTACGGCTATTACAATGATTATTATACGAACTCCTATTATTACTCGAATTATTACGATGATTGGGGAAGCAGCATCTATTTCGGTTACCCCTGGGTCAGTCCCTATATCGGCTTTGGCTATGGCGGTTTAAGCCTTGGTTTTGGCTGGGGAAATCCTTATTATGGCTACGGTTACGGTTTTGGATATCCTTATTATGGTTATGGATATGGTTATGGATATCCTTACTATGGTGATTATTGGGGAGGTTGTTATGCCAACTCATGGTATGGTGGGGGATATTACTATAACAGTAATGATAACAATACCCATTACGGCCCACGCGACAGTGGTGGTCGTGGATCCAACCATGCCGGCGGAAGACCTGCCGGGAAACGCACTGAGGGTATGGCTTTCGGAGATCGCTATGAAAACGCAATTTCTTCCCCACGCAGCGATGCATCACGTACCAGCAGCAATGCCAATGGAATCCGTTCAACCAACAATTTCGGAGAAGGGCTTAGTACCGGTGGCAGAACTGCCAACAGCCCCGCCAATACTGAAGGCGTAAGGCCATCGGCAACAAACAGCAGCCTTACAGAATCTCCCAATGGAAGAACTGCAAATCCTGTAGCACCTGCCAGAACTGCAAGTCCTGCAAATAAAAATGATCGCTTTACTGCCCCTGCCAATTCAAAAGCCCCTGTTGGAAGGACACTGGCTCCAGCTGTCAGAACCCAGGGACAAAGACCTGCAATTAACCAGGGACAAAGACCTGCAACGGCACCTGCCCAGCAACGTTATGCCAAGCCAAAGACCTATAACTCACCAAATTATACAAAGCCAAAATCTTCACAGGAATATGTAAGTCCTAAATCTGAGCGTTCACCACAACAAAACAATACGCGCAGAGATGAGCCAACACGTCAGGCACCTGTAAACGTAACTCCTGATCGCCAAAGACAGAGAGAATCTGCACCACAGCCATCGCGTCAGTCATATGAGTCAGGGTCCAACAATTCAGGTAACAGCGGAAGGTCATCAAGTGGCTCTTCCGGTGGCGGAAGATCATCCGGTGGCTCATCCGGCGGCAGCAACAGCGGCGGAAGATCATCAGGCGGAAGAAAGTAATCATCTCAATCTGATTCAAACATGAAAAATCTATCAATATTAATCCTTGTCCTGCTGGCAACGATGCAGCTGCAGGCACAGAACGAAGTAGACGCTTTGCGCTATTCCAACCTCAGCCTTGGTGGCACAGCAAGGTTTATGGCAACAGGTGGAGCCTTCGGGGCATTGGGCGCAGACATCTCCACCTTGCACACAAATCCGGCCGGCATTGGCTTGTATTCCACATCTGAAATCACCATCTCTCCTACTTTGTTTTTCGGAAAAACGGAATCAAAATACAATGGGTACAGCCTCGACGACTACAAATCGAATTTCAACATAGGGAATTTTGGCATGGTGTCGGTCATTCCAGCCTCCAAAACCGGTGATCAGCCCGGATGGAAATACTTCCAATTCGGGGTCGACCTGGTCAGAAACAACAATTTCCATAACCAGATCAGCACCTATGGAACAAACACAGAAAGCTCATTGCTGAATGCTTGGAATTTGCAAGCCAATGGAATCTATGCCAGCAATCTCAACGATTTCAACACACGGCTCGCCTTTGACACTTATCTGCTTGACTCTATACCGGGCGACAACAAACAATATGTAAATGCGGCTCCGCTGGATGGCGTATCCCAGGAACAGATTATCACCACTGAGGGGTATATGAATGAATGGGCCTTTAGTCTTGGTGGCAACTACAACGACAAACTCTTCCTCGGGATGACAGTAGGATTGCCTTACCTCCGCTATTCAGAAACAAGGAATTACAAGGAAAAAGCCCTTTCTGATTCCCTGGGCTTCAACGAATTTAAGACCATGCGTGTTGATGATTACCTCGAAACCAGGGGAAAAGGAGTCAACTTTAAGTTTGGTCTTATTTACAAACCTGTTTCTTTTGTGCGTATTGGCCTCGCCATGCATACACCTACCAATTTCTACCAGATGGAAGATAAGTACAGAACTTCTGTGAGATCCTCCTTCGACAATGGCGACAATTACCAGGCCGATTCACCCAATGGTGTCTATGACTACAAGCTGAATACTCCATTCCGGTACATCGGGAGTATTGCCTTTATAATCGCACAGCAGGGATTCATCAGTGCAGAATATGAATTGATGGATTATACACAAGCCAAACTGCGTGCTTCTTTTGCAGCTGATTTTTTTGACGCCAACAATACCATTAAAACGATCTACAAATCAACAGGTATCCTGAAAATCGGCGCAGAATACAAATTGGAGAACATCAGCTTCAGAGGAGGATATGCGAATTATGGAAGTCCATACAAATCGGAGATCAATGATGGCGCAAGGACATCCTATACCTTTGGCATTGGATTCAGGGAAGGGCCCTATATGATTGACTTTGCCACCGTATTAACCTATGCTAAGGAGGACTATTATTTATACAACTCCAGTGCCGGGGTTCCCTTAAACCCGGTAGAAAACAGAACCCATAACCAGACATTTGTGCTGACACTGGGTGCTAAGTTATAAACCCGAAAAGAATGTCAAGAAAGGCTCCTGCAACAGGGGCCTTTTTTATTGGCCTGTATTCCTTAATTTTGAGGCATGTTGTGGAAAGAAATACAATCCCTATTGATCAAGGACATCCGGCTGGAGTTCAAGCAGAAATATGCCCTGAACGGGATCTTGCTGTATATCGTGTCGACGATCTTCCTTTGTTATCTGGCATTTGAGAACAAATTGGAACCGGCAAGCTGGAATGCCTTGTTTTGGGTGATCCTGTTGTTTGCCGCAGTGAATGCAATTTCAAAGAGTTTCGTCCAGGAAAGTAGCGGGCGGCAGCTTTATTATTACTCCCTGGCCAGCCCACAGGGTCTGATCCTTGCTAAAATTCTTTACAACATACTGTTAATGACAGTTTTATCCATTTTATTTTTCACTGTCTTTACCTTATTTCTTGGAAGTTTTATTGTGAACTACGGTTTGTTTCTGTTAACTTTTGTCCTTGGCAGTATTGGATTTGCGGCCTTATTCACGATGATATCAGCCATTGCCTCCAGAACCAGTAACAATTTCTCCCTGATGGCGATATTGGGATTCCCTGTGATCCTGCCCTTGCTGCTTATCGTGATCAGGGCTTCAAAACTAGCATTGAGCGCCGGGGGCTGGGAGCAGGCTTTGCGCCAGCTCATTGCCCTGGCAGGAATCAACATCATTATCGTCATCATGTCTTACTTGCTTTTTCCTTATTTGTGGCGGGATTAATGCCATAATCCAGGGATGAGCTTCATTCTGAATTGCCATTTCTTTTAACAACGTAGTGACCAGAAACATAAAAAAGTACACAAATATCGGGGCTACCCGATACGCATTGAAAAATCCTTCGCATTTTCAGGAAGGTCAAGTATCTTTGTATCTTTGCCCCCCTTTTGTGACCACCTGTCAAAACAACAAAAAACAGTTTGAAAAATAATTACTGGAAAATAATCCCTGTAGTGTTTCTGAGCTACACCATTATCGCAGGATTCTTGGTGCCGGTGCTCAAGCTGCCTATTATTGAGGAGAGTATCCGCAATTTGTTTTTCCATGTTTGCATGTGGTTTACCATGATATTTATGTTTGGCACCTCCGTGGTTTACAGCATACGCTATCTCTCAGGATTTAATGAAAAGGAAGATGTCATTGCCGTTGAGGCAGTGAATACCGGCATTGTATTTGGAATTCTGGGTTTATGTACCGGCATGATCTGGGCGAATTTCACCTGGGGAAAGCCCTGGACCAACGACCCTCAGCTGAATGGAGCCGCAGTAACGATGCTGGTTTACTTTGCCTACATCGTCCTTCGCAATTCCCTGGATGAGGAGCACAAACGCGCCAAGGTGTCCGCTGTTTACAATATTTTCGCTTTTGTCATCCTGATCATTTTCCTGTTTGTCATGCCCCGTATGTCAAACGGCTCCCTGCATCCGGGTAAAGGCACAGATGAAAGCATGACCGTAAAAAGTCTGGATACCAGCCTGCGGATTGTTTTTTACCCTGCCATCATCGGCTGGATCTCCCTGGGTTATTGGTTTCTGAACATCAGGATCAGAATGCGGAGAATCCACAACATTTTAGAAGAAAAAAAATCTTTTCACGATTAGACAAAACCATGGAGACAGCCAACAAAATTTATGTAGTAGTAGCCGTATTAATGGTGATCTTCACTGGACTAATCACCTTTCTCATCACCATTGACCGCAGGTTAAAGAAGATGGAAAAAGAACTTGATGAACAAAATAAACACGAATCATGAAAACCAAACATATCCTTATCCTTGTCGTAATCGCCATTGCCCTGGGTGTCATCATCATGACATTCACCAATTCAAGCACTTACGTCAATTTTGAACAGGCGATGAACAACCCTGGCAAAGAATACCACATCATAGGCAAGTTAGATACAACAATGCCGATTGTCTACAACGCCAAATCTGATGCCAATCGTTTTACCTTTTACATGAAAGACAATGATGGTCTGCAAAAGTTGGTTGTTTATAACAACAACAAACCCCAGGACTTCGAAAAATCAGAATCTGTTGTTGTCATCGGAAAAATGCAGGGCGACACCCTGAAGGCCAGCAGCATGTTGTTAAAATGTCCTTCAAAATACAACGAAGAAAAGAAGCCTGAAGGCTTTGGTGAAAAAACTTTTGGTAAGTAAAGCCGTATAACCTTGGAAGGAATCCCCTCAAAAAAGAAGCATGGACATGCAATGTGGACTTTCCTGGTCCGCTTCATTCTGAGAAATCGTCTCGGGATATTAATTGCCATTGGCTTAATGACTGTTTTCATGGGCTATATGGCAACGAAAGTGAAGCTATCCTATGAGATGGCGGCCATGCTTCCCCAGGTTGACTCGACCTACATCAAATACACTGAGTTCAAGCAAAAATTCGGTGAGGACGGCAGCGTTTTATTCATCGGGATTAAAGACGAACATCTTTTTAAGCTGGAAGTATTCAACCAATGGCATGATCTTTCAACGAAGATAAAAACCCTGAAAGGGATAGAGGAAGTCGTCTCTATTGGCAGAATCTATGAGTTGGTGCGCAACGACAGTACCCACAAGTTTGATTTCCGTCCTATTGTTGCCGAATCTCCAAAGACACAGACAGAACTTGACAGCCTAAAGAATAAAATCTATCACCTGCCATTCTACAATGGGCTCATTTTCAACAAAGAGAGCAATGCCACCCTGATGGCCATCACTTTGCGGAAAAGCGAACTCAATTCCCCGGCCCGTGATGCCATTCTGAAAAGCATAACAGATGAAGTAGCTTCCTTCAGCACCCGGAACAAGATTGAGGTGCATTATTCAGGGCTACCCTTTATCCGTACACAGATTTCCAACATGGTAAAGCATGAGATGCAGATCTTTGTGATTCTTGCGCTGATCATCGCATCGGTGATGCTGTATATCTTCTTCAGATCCTTCAAGGCCGTCGTTTTCCCGATGTTAATCGTATTTATTGCGCTGATTTGGGCCATGGGCACGATTGCACTCTTTGGGTATAAGATCACCATTCTCACCAGCATTATTCCCCCGCTGGTGATTATCATTGTGGTGGAGAATTGCATCTTCCTCCTGAACAAATACCATCACGAATTCAAGTCCCATGGGAATAAGGTAAAAGCGCTGTCGCGTATCGTTCAGCGGGTTGGTTATGCTACCCTGATGACCAACCTCGCCACAGCAACGGGTTTTGCTTCCTTCATTGAAACCCGTAACAAAATGCTGGTCGAATTCGGGATCATCTCTTCGATTAACATCCTTGTCGTTTTCATCCTGACCCTTTTCCTGATCCCCATCTTCTTCAGCTATCTGAAGCCGCCCAAGGAAAAACACCTCAAACACCTTGACAACAAATATACGCTCAGGATATTGGATGGTGTTATTCATGCGGTACAGTTTAAGAGACCCCTTATTTACCTGGTTTCAGGCTCCATTATTGTACTCGGAATCGTCGGCATTCTCAGGTTAAAGTCATCCGGTTATATGGTAGATGACATCCCCCGTAAGGACAAAATGTACCTTGACCTGGTTTTCTTTGAGAAGGAATTCAAGGGGATACTTCCTTTTGAGATCAGTGTAGACACACGGAAGAAAAAAGGCGTATTACAGCTCGCCACCCTGAGAAAGATTGACCAACTACAGGACAGCCTGTCGAAATACCCTGAGCTTTCCAAAGCCTTGTCGATTACAGAAGTGGTAAAATTTGCCAAGCAGGCCTATTACAATGGCAACGACTCCATGTATTCCTTACCCAACAACCAGGAAAGAGGGTTTATTCTCTCCTATGTGCCAACAGGCAAGGCCAAAAAGCGAACCATTCTGAATTCTTTTGTCGACTCCAGCCTTCAGACCACGCGTATCAGTGTACAAATGGCCAATATCAGCGCCAACGACATTGAAAGAATCCGAAGTAGCCTGAAACCCATTATCGATTCCATCTTTAATCCGGCGAAATACAAGGTTGAGATGACAGGCACCAGCATCATTTATCTCAAAGGCAGTCAGTACCTCACCAAGAACCTCATTACAAGTCTCTTACTTGCCTTGCTGACCATCACTATCCTGCTGGCCTTGCTGTTGTCATCGGCGCGGATGGTGATTGTTTCCCTAATCCCGAACATCCTTCCTTTGGTGATGACAGCAGCGCTGATGGGTTTTTTCGGGATTCCGATAAAGCCTTCTACCATCCTGATTTTCAGCATTGCCTTAGGGATCTCGATCGACAATGCCATTCAGTATTTATCCCGTTATCGCTTCCAGCTGCATCAAAACAATTGGGACATCCGGAAGTCTGTCCTGGCAGCCTTACAGGAAACAGGATACAGCATGATCTATTCCTCCACAGTACTCTTTTTAGGCTTTGCGATCTTCATTCTTTCCTCCTTTGGCGGCACCCAGGCCATGGGCTTTCTGATTTCTTTCACTTTGTTGATGGGAATTTTCTCCAACCTCTTCCTTTTACCATCACTTTTGCTTACACTTGACAATTATTTAACTACCCGTGAATTTGACGAACCTCTCCTTGAAATTCTTGAAGAAGAAGAGGAGGAAGAGGTTGTGAGTCTGGAAAAATAACCTAATTCAAAAACCATGAAAGGAATTATTCTTGCAGGAGGCTCCGGGACGCGTTTGCATCCCTTGACATTGGCTGTCAGTAAGCAACTTATGCCGATTTACGACAAGCCTATGATCTATTATCCTTTGTCGGTGCTGATGATGGGAGGCATCAACGAGATTCTGATCATCTCCACGCCCCATGACCTGCCACATTTTGAGCGCTTGTTAGGGGATGGTAGCCAGATTGGCTGCCGCTTCAGTTATAAAGTCCAGGAAATCCCGAATGGTTTGGCCCAGGCTTTTGTTTTGGGTGCCGACTTTATCGGGAAGGACAAAGCAGCACTTGTTTTGGGTGATAATATCTTTTATGGAGCCGGTTTGCAGGAGCTCATGCTGGCCAACAACAACCCGGAAGGTGGTGTTGTTTTTGCATACCATGTCAATGACCCTCAGCGCTATGGTGTTGTGGAATTTGACAAATCCATGAAAGCCATCAGCATCGAAGAAAAGCCGGAAAATCCCAAATCGAATTATGCTGTTCCAGGTCTTTATCTATATGACAATTCCGTAGTAGAGGTTGCGCGCAATATCAAGCCCAGTGCCCGTGGAGAATATGAGATCACCGATGTTAACCGCTATTATCTGGAACAAGGAATGCTCAAGGTTGGCATTTTGAGTCGAGGTACAGCCTGGCTGGATACCGGCACCTTTTCATCGCTATTGCAGGCTTCACAGTTTGTGCAGGTGATAGAAGAACGTCAGGGCCTAAAAATCGGCTGTATCGAAGAAATTGCTTATCGCAGGGGCTTCATCAACCGACTACAATTAAATTTAATTGCAGAACCTCTCAGGAAGAGTGGTTATGGAGAATATCTTTTACAACTACCTGATTAATCCCCAACAATGCATTCACCAGAATTCCTGCAGGAAAAAGTCATCGCTGCCATAACAGCCCTGCACCTTGACCGTCAGCCACCTGAATTGTATGCACCCATCGCCTATTCCATGTCGATTGGCGGAAAACGGATGCGGCCTATGCTGGTGTTAATGGCCTGTGAGCTTGTGGGTGGCAACATTGAAGATGCCTTATCAGCTGCAGTAGGAATAGAAGTTTTTCACAACTTCACCCTTGTCCATGATGACATTATGGACAATGCGCCGATCAGGCGGGGACAGGTAACGGTCTATAAGAAATGGGACACCAACATTGCCATTCTCAGTGGGGATACGATGTTTGCCTTGGCCTATGAGCAGATGGCGAAAACCCCGCAGGAGATCCTTCCTCAAATTCTAGAAGTATTCACCACCACCGCCAGGCAAGTCTGTGAAGGTCAGCAATGTGACATGAATTTCGAAAGCCGCGAAGACACTACCCTGGAGGAATACCTGATGATGATCCGTCTTAAGACAGCAGTACTGCTTGCTTGTAGTCTGAAAATCGGTGCATTGACAGGTGGGGCTGATGCTGCAACAGCAGCGGCGCTGTATACCTTTGGAGAAAAACTTGGCATCGCTTTTCAAATCCGGGATGACCTGCTGGACACTTTCGGTGATGAAGCATTGTTTGGAAAAAAAACAGGTGGTGATATCCTGGCCAATAAAAAAACTTATCTCTACCTGGCTGCCCTTACCTATGGAAGCCCGCAGGCCTGTAAAGAATTGAAAGAAATTTACAGGGGTGACAGTATGCTTCCTGAGGAGAAAATCGCACGTGTCAAAACCCTGTTTACGGCTGCCGGTGTCGAATCCTTGTGTGAAACAGTATCCGCCGATTATTACAAACAGGCCATGGATGCAATCGAACAACTGAACTTTTCAGAAGAAAGACTTCTTCCCTTGCGAAATTTCGCTACCCACCTGCTGGGCCGTAAGTACTAATTCCTGCCGCTCCTTAAAACCAGTGGCAGGTTTAATTTATGATGCTGATTTTCCGGCTGAGTTTGCCTTTATTGGTGTGCATGGTAACAAAATACAGACCTGCAGTATATCCCGTGATGTTCAATTCGCCTTTACCTTTGTAAAGTGAGAGTTCTCCGACAACATTCCCCAGCAAGTCTGTAATCAATGCCATCTGTGCATTTGCGTTTGACTCAACATACAGCACATCCTTTGCAGGATTTGGATAAACACCAAAGGTGATGGGGGGATCAATCTCTCCAATACCCACAACAGGCATGTGAAAAGCGACACTATCGAGACCGATATAATCCGAGTTCCCTGTATTTCCGGCAGATTCAACAAAATACCTGAAGGCAAAACGCCCTTGTGTCGGGGCAGAGAGGCCATTGATACTGGCATCAAAGCGCTTCCATTGATAGGGATAACCCGTAGGAAATCCAGCATTAGAATAGCCAGAATTGATGTCCTTCAGCAAGATTGTAAAGTCACCAACGCCGTTTGAAGTCACACCTACATTCGTAGAAGTACCTGCCAGGCTAAGGCGCAATTGTAAGCGATCTGGATAATTCATGGTACCGGAGTCGGTCTTGCGTGTATAAAAAGAGATAATATCACCATTTTGAAAAGTAACAGGAGGCGAGATCAGCCAGTTGCTGATTCTTCCATTGTTCGTGGGGTCATTGGTGCTACCAAAATTGGCACGGATATAACCGGCCCCGGAATAGGCTTCAAACTCTGTGATAATTCCTTGTTCCCAGGTCGTTGGACCAAGCGGCAGGCTATTGTTTTGAATCACCCAATTTGTTATGCCTGCCACGTTCTCAAAATCCTGGACAAAATATTGCGCTTTGAGAACATTGAAAAAGCCCGGTGTAACAGACATTAGGAAAACAAGGATAAGCAATGCTTTTGTCTTTTTCATACAGCTAAATAATTATCACGATTTAAGAATTTAATCCAAAGAATGTCTCAGATTACCTGATCACACTGATTTTACGTGTAATGATACCATTCCCGCTTTGTGCTACTACATAATATATGCCATTCTTTAAACTGCTGGTATTATATTCAAGTCTTCCGGCAACAGGCTGTAAAATCGCCACCTCATTTCCGAGTAAATCGATGATCTTCAGAACTTCAACAGATGCATTACAATCCACAAAGAGTGCATTAGACACAGGATTTGGATAAACACTGAATTGCATAGGTTCCTTAGCTTCTTCCATTCCAACGGTGCCCGGATGTAAGGCAACACTATCCAGACCTATATAGTCTGCATTCCCGGTGGCGCCGGCAAATTGCACAAAGTACCGAAAAGCAAATCGCCCTTCAGTTGGCCCAGTCAAGCCACTGATAACCAGATCAAAGCGGGTCCATTCATAGGGATAGCCCACAGGATAATCATAGTGCGACAAAGTAGGATTGATATCCAACAATAAGTTTGTAAAGTCCCCAACAGAATTGTCCGTCTGGCCGACATCATAAGATTGCCCGGCCAAACTAAGACGGACCTGCATACGATCAGCATAGTTGACGGTCACTGAATCCGCTTTTCGAGTATAAAAAGTCAGGATGTCACCATTGTGAAAAAATACAGCCGGACCAATCAGCCAATTGCTGATCTGCGCATTGTTGCCTGGATCGGTAGTGCTATTGTAATTAACGGCGATATAACCCGGACCGGATTGCGGGAAGAATACTGAGACATTTCCCTGGTGCCAGGTATCGGGTCCCAGAGGCAGACTGTTGTTAATATTGATCCAATCCAGTACCTGTTGAATATTGTCGAAGTCCTGCGTAAAATACTGTGCCTGAACCCCTTTAAATGAGGTAATACACAGTGCCATTGCGATTAAAAAGGTGCTAAATATTTTATTCTGTTTCATAACAAATCAACTTCATTGTGCAAAGTTCACAATAATTATTCATTCTCTAATTGTTCTAACTGCTGGTGCAGCTCCTCCCAGACAGACATTTGTTTCTGCAAGCTGTCCTTCAGAAGCTGATAATCCTCAAATACTTTAAAATGATTGCTCATCTTATGAAAAGTCTCAGGGTTTGACATCACCCTATCCATCTCCGCAATTTCTGCTTCGATTTTACTTATTTCTTCTTCGGCACGTTCAATCTGGTTGGTGATTTTTTTCAGTTCCCTGCCTTGTTGTTTTCGTTTTTCATAATCCAATTTTCCTGAAGCTGCCGATTCAGCAGGTTTTTGACCTGACTTATCTTTCTTCTCCAATTGCTTAAGCGACTGGATTTTGCGTGTTTCGAGGAAGTCATAAATATCACCCAGATGTTCGCGAACCTCATGATTTTTAAACTCAAATACTTTGTTTGACAACCCTTGCAGGAAATCTCTGTCGTGGGAGACGAGGATTAGCGTACCATCGAATTGCAGCAGTGCATTCTTAAGAATATCCTTAGACTGCATATCGAGGTGATTGGTAGGTTCATCGAGTACGAGTAGGTTCACAGGAGTGAGTAAAAGCCGGGCCAGAGCCAAACGTGACTTCTCACCACCAGACAATACCTTCACTTTTTTGTCGATCGTATCCCCACTAAAAAGGAAGCTGCCAAGGATATTCCTGATTTTGGTCCTGATGTCTCCGACAGCAATCTCATCAATGGTCTGAAATACCGTCTTGTTTGGATCCAGCATCTCTGCCTGGTTCTGGGCGAAATATCCCAGGCGGACATTGTGACCCAGTTTCATTGTGCCTGTGTGGTCGAGATCCCCAACGATGATGCGGGAGAGCGTTGTTTTGCCCATACCATTCTTCCCGACAAAAGCGACAAAGTCATTTTTCAAGATAGAGATGTTGAGGTTTTGCAGCACGAGGTGATCTCCGTACTTCTTACCCAGAGAATGGGTTTCTACCACTACTTTCCCGGAATTCGGGGCAGGAGGAAACTGAAAGTGGATGGCAGATTTATCGAAATTCTCGACCTCGACAAGATCCATTTTATCGAGCAGTTTGATGCGGGACTGAACTTGTTTGGATTTCGTATTCTTGGATCTGAATCTTTCAATAAAGCGTTCGATCTGGGCGATCTCGCGTTGTTGGTTATTAAAGGCAGAGAGTTGTTGCGAACGTTCCTCTTCCCGCTTCACAAGGTATTCAGAGTAAGGAAATTTATAGTCAAAGACTTTGGCAAAAGAGATTTCCAGTGTTCTGCGTGTAACATTGTCGAGGAAAGCCCTGTCGTGTGAGACCAGCATAACCGCCCCGGGAAAGTCCTCCAGGAATGACTCAAGCCATTGAATAGACTCGATATCGAGGTGGTTGGTGGGTTCATCAAGCAGTAGCAGATCAGGGTATTGCAGCAGGATTTTGGCCAGTTCGACCCGCATTTGCCATCCCCCACTGAATTGGCTCAGGGGTTTCTCAAATTGCTCAGGGTCAAAGCCCAAACCGATAAGGACCTTTTCTGTAGAAGCCTCCTTGCTTTGACCACCGATGAGGTGGTGGCGCTCGCTGGCTTCGTGTAGCCGGGTCAATAGTTTTGTATAAGCATCAGATTCATAATCCTCACGATGACCTATCTCGGCTGTGAGCCGGGTGATTTCATCCTCGAGCTCCCTGGCTTCGGTAAAAGCCGTGAGGGCTTCATCAAAAACAGTTCTGTTGCTTCCGAGCGACATTTCCTGTTGCAGGAATCCCAGGCTGAGGTGTTGTGGTTTGCTGACCGTGCCTTCATGCGGATCAATCAGGCCGGCGATGATGCGCATCAGCGTAGTTTTACCGGCACCATTTCTGCCCACAAGACCAATCCTGTCCTTGGGATTGATGATAAAAGAAACATTCTCAAAGAGATTGTCCCCGGTAAAATGAAGTGTCAGATTGTTAATTCCTACCATAGCGACTGCAAAAGTAAGATTATCCGCTGAGCAGCGAAGTATCGGCTGTAAACAAAAAGAGGGGCATGTGCTGACACATGCCCCTCTTTGTATTATAAAAAAAGCTTACTTGCTAACAATCAGTTTTTTATTCAACTTCTGACCATTGGCCTGGAGTGAAATATAATAATTACCACTTGCCAGGTCCTGGGTATTGAAATTGACGGTATGGGTGCCGCTGGATTGTCCGGCTGTTTCAACATTCATCACTTCTTTACCATGGCTGTCATAGATAACCATTTTCACATCGGCAGATTTCTCCAATTCATAAACAATGTTTGTATTGTTTACAGCAGGATTGGGGTAGGCAGAGAATTTCATGCCACCAAAGAAATCAGGAGAATCAATACCGGCAGTACTTTGGTCAGTCACAACCAGTAAGTACATATCAATGTTGGCTGAGAAATTCTTCTGAATGGTTCTCCAGGCATTGCTGTTCAACTTCATCCAGGCTGTTTCAACAGTACCCGGGTCGTTCACCATACAGCTTACGAAAGCGCATGAATCATCACCAATGCTGGTATAATCGACCACAACAGCGTAGTTGGTGTTGATGTAAACCGCAGGAGAGAAATAAGCGATAGAAACAAAGTTTGTTGTATCAAGGTCAGTAACACTGAGTGCTACAGTTCCCACCTGTGTGCCGGGAGCAGTATTCACAGTGGCAGTAGAGGTGGCCCCGGTTCCATTTAAGTTGTTGATAGAAACATTGATATCACCGGCTGTACCATTGATATATTTGAAGCCACACCAAAGGAGCACTTCTTCAACAAAATAGCTTTGGCTAAGTGTAAAGGCCTGGGCCTGGGCTTTTGCTTTGGTATTTGTTCCGAATACATAACCAACATTTACGCCACCAGAGGTGTAGTTATAAATGGTAAAGCCTGAAGCATTGGTAATTCCACCGGGCTCGAGCGTATCGGTAGGTGTCTTAACAGAATTGACATTTTCCGGGGCATGAAATTTCTTTCCGGATACCATGGCTTCCTGGGCGAGGAGAAAGCCTGAGAAGCTCATAAATAATACTAAGATGTAGAGTTTTTTCATCATTGTTGATTTAAGTTTCTGTTTTGATTTTTAAATATGGATTGAAAATTAGTGCTCTCAAGAAAATTATTGCTTCCTTCTGCATGCAAATTTAAACAACAAAGGTTGAGTTTCAGAAAATTTAACACAATTCCTAAAAAGAAAGAGGGGCGCTTGCTAACAAACGCCCCTCTCAACCTTCAAAAGAATTTACTATTTGTTGATAGTAAGCCTTTTTGTTAATCTTTTTCCATTGGCTTTCAGAGAAACGAAGTATGAACCACTGTTCATTTTCTCGGTGTTGATGACAACACTGTGTTGGCCACGGCTTTGGTTTCCTTCATTCAGAGACATAACAACCTTACCGGTAATGTCGATGATGTCCATTTGAACATCAGCCTGGTTGGCAATTTCATACTGAATTTTGGTGCTGTTAATAGCAGGATTTGGGTAAGCAGAGAATTTGATACCATCAAAGAAATTCTCTGAACCAATACCGGCAGTGCTTTGGTCAACAACAACGAGGGTAACCATGTCAATGGTCAGACCACTCCAAGCTTCCAAAACTGAATGCCATACGTCATCGCTCCATTTTTCCCATGCAGTTTCAGTAGTTCCTGGATCACCGTCCATACAGGTAACCATACCGATTTCGTCAGTACCCATAGAGGAGAAGTCAAGAACAACAGCATAATCAGAATAAACAGTAACAGGACTTGGGAATGTTGCGATTGTAAAACCACCGAGGGTATCAACATCAAGCATGCTGATAGTAACGCTGGTAATTTGAGTATTAGGAGCGTTTGTTACAGGACCGGTTGAACTTTCACCAGGACCATCCATGTTGTTCAAAGAAACAATGAGGTCATTGCCAGTTCCATTAACGGCTTTGGCACCTGCCCAAATAAGGATTTCTTCAACATTGTAACTGGCAGTAACTGTGAAAGCCTGAGCTTTAGCCAAGTCACCATATCCATTGGTACCCATAACATAACCACCGCTGGCAGCTGTGTAGATCGTTAAACCAGTGTTGTTGGCAACACCGTAAGGAATCAGGGTATCAGTGGGAGTTTTCACTGAACTGAGGATGCTTGGGCATGCAAGTTTTGCGCCATGTGATGATAGCTTTTGTGCAAAGACAAAGCCGGAAAAGCTAACCAATAAAGCTAAGATGTAGATTTTTTTCATGTTTGTTTTTATTTAAGTTTCTGATTAAGTGTTTACTAATAATAAATCAGAGAAGTCCGCTGCTTCTAAATTAAGCAGAATGCCGGATTTTTTCTCTCTATTTCTGTAGAAATTGTAGTGCAAAGATAAACAGTATTAAAATACGGTAAAAACATTTACTGCTGATTAACAATTTTTTATTAAAATTTTTGCCTCCAACATGTCTTTCATGGCATATTTCACTCCTTCTCTGCCAAGACCTGAGTTTTTTACACCACCATAAGGCATGTGATCTACTCTGAAAGTTGGCACATCATTCACAACGACACCACCAACCTGCAATTCTCTAAAAGCCTGATCCATCTCACTCATTTTGTCAGTAAAGACACCGGCTTGTAGTCCAAAGTCGCCTGCATTAACAAAATTAATAGCCTCCTGATAGGTTTCATAAGGCTCCAGGGTCACGACCGGACCGAAAACCTCCAATGCACAGACCTTCATGTCGGGTCTGGTATTCGTGAGTACCGTTGGTTCATAAAAGGAGGCAGTACGTTTGCCGCCGCATAACACTTTTGCACCCTTGTCGGTGGCTTCATTCACCCAATTCTCAACCCTGATTGCATTCTTTTCATCAATCATGGCAGAGATATCAGTAGCAGGATCCAATGGGTCACCGGCCTTCAAGGCCTCGACCAAAGGAATAAAGTGTTTTACAAAGTCATTCAGCACGCTCTGCTGAACAAAGATCCGCTGTGTGTGAATGCAGACCTGGCCAGAATATGCGAAAGCTCCGGAGAGACATTTCCTGGCGGCAAGCCCGAGGTCTGCGCTTTCCGTGATAATAAGCCCGGCATTGCCACCCAATTCAAGTACCACATGTTTCTTCCCGCTTTCCTTTTTCAGCTGCCAGCCTACAGCGGGAGACCCGGTGAAAGTCAAAAGCTTGAAACGTTCGTCTGTAGCCAGTGTATTCCCTAGTTCTCTGTCCATAGGAAGGATAGAGACGGCGCCTTTAGGCAAAGAAGTACCATCAATCACCCTGGCGAGTTCCAGCATAGACAAAGGAGTAGCCGATGATGGCTTCAGGATGATCGGACAGCCGGCCGCGATGGCTGGGGCGATTTTATGTCCGGCCAGATTCAATGGGAAATTAAAAGGCGAAATCCCGGCCACGAGTCCGACAGGGAAATAGCGCACCCAGGCTTCTTTACCAGCACCTGCCGGGGTCCAATCGATACTCAGGTATTCCCCCGGGATCCTTTTCGCTTCCTCAGCAGCGATGACAAAGGTGGCAATGGCGCGATCCACTTCTGCTGCCGCAAACCGCCAGGGCTTCCCCGACTCCTTCGACAACAAGCCCGTAAAACGTTCATGGGTCTTTTTCATCCCCTCG
>Ga0247840_10000216_pt1 | contig 118293 bp, 95 predicted proteins | sample LaCruzMarch2015__FD_192404 | JGI IMG/M metagenome (GOLD analysis project Ga0247840, IMG submission 192404) | Freshwater microbial communities from meromictic Lake La Cruz, Castile-La Mancha, Spain - LaCruzMarch2015_17m | ecosystem: Environmental > Aquatic > Freshwater > Lake | place: Spain... | reverse complement strand
TAAATGATAGACTTGTCCTTAAAATTGCACTCAATAAAAAAAGACGAGCGTGGTTCTCTGGTTTATGGAATTATTCTACAGAATATAATTTCCCTTTTCAATTCTCTAATGCGTAATCTGGGATAAATTTTCGCCGCAAGCGGCGGGGAATTTACCCAAAGAGATTAACAATAAACTATTTAAACTGCTTGAGTAGTAAGGAAAAATTAAAATAATTAGGTTTTCCTTTTTTCTTTTTTTGCTGCAGGAAATAATATATTATTCAATATCAGTCGATAACCCGGAGAATTCGGAAAAAGATTCAAATCAGTTGGAGGATCGCCAACCAAGTGTTCATAATCTTCAGGATCATGACCACCATAAAAAGTCCAGGTGCCTTTGCCAAAATCTCCATGGATATAACGGGCTTCGTTCAATGCTTTGTTTTCGCCCATTATCAATACATTCGATTTTACAAATTGCTTTCTGAAAGCTGTAGTTTGACCCATAAAACCTTTAATTACCATTTCATGGTTTTGACATAACATCGAAGGCACCCAATCCCATTTAGCTGAAAAATCAAATAAAGTAAAAAAGTCTTTGTCTTGCCCAATTCTTCCGCGTGTTTGTGTAGCATCAATAGAAGAAATTTCATAATCCATCGGATTGGTGACAATTGTAAAGTCCTTGAAAGCAAAACAATTGTTATAATCTAACTGTTGCTGAGCATTAGGGCTCATAGGATCACCATCAAACATAACGTCACAGATATCTGTATGATCTGCTGCCAAAGAAACATCATAACTATCTGGTGCTGAGCACATAGAAAACAAGTATCCACCACCTACTACAAAATCTCTGATTTTTTTTGCAACGGCTAATTTTAACTGTGATGCTTTAGTAAATCCATATTTTCTTGCGGTTTCTTCAGTTGTTTTCATATCATTCTGATACCATTCTGCATTGCGGTAAGCTGCCCAAAATTTTCCATATTGCCCCGTAAAGTCCTCATGGTGAAGATGCAACCAATCATATAATGGCAAAGAACCATTCATAATATCCTCATCATAAATAACTTCGTAAGGAATTTCGGAATATTTAAGTACCAATGTAACCGCATCATCCCAAGGTTGTTTGTTTTTGGGTGAATATACCGCAACTTTAGGTGCTTTATGCAATTTAACTTCATCCATATTGGCTTCTGGATCTGCTATTTGTTGTAAAATTGCAGTGCTTTGAACATCTGCAATTACTTGATAAGAAACACCTCTGATTTTTAATTCTTTTTCAAATAACTCAACATATTTAAACATAAAACTCCCGCCACGATAATTAAGTAGCCAGCTTGCTTCTACATCATGCTTTAATACCCAATAAGTAATGCCATAAGCTTTAAGATGGTTTTTTTGAGTATTATCCATGGGGACAAGTATATATGCTGCTTTGAGCGATATACTTATCATGATTAAAAAAAGAAAAATTATTTTTCGTTTGTGCATTTTGCGTTTTTATTGAAAATAGTTGTTGTTTTATCTTTTTGATTTATTGACACTTTCCTAAATTGATTCATTCATCATCATTATATTTATCAAAAATTTGATGTAATTCACATAGTTTATTTAAAAGTAATTGTTTTGGAATAAGTTTTGTTTCGTAATCGGCTATCATTGCTGGCGAAAGGTTTCGGCTCATGGCATATTCTACCACATCGTTGTCTTTTCCTTTGCAAAGCAAAATGCCAATGCTTGGATTTTCGTGTTGCAATCGAACATTGCGGTCGAGGGCTTCGAGATAAAAATTAAGTTTTCCCAGAAATTCAGGTTGAAACTCTTCTGTTTTCAATTCAAAAACTACCAAACATTGCAATTGACGATGAAAAAACAACAAATCAAGATAATAATCGTGCATTCCCACTTGCACCCTATATTCTTGTCCAATGTATGTAAATCCTTTCCCAAGTTCGAGAATAAAGGTTTTTAAATTGGCAGTAAGAGCTGTTTGTAAATCTTTTTCGTTGTGTTCTTTGGGTAAATTAAGAAACTCAAAAATATAAGTATCTTTAAATATGCCTGTTATATCTTCCGACAATTGTGTCGATGCTGCCGACAGTTTTGTATCAGCAAGCATAGTTCGTTCAAATACAGATGTTTTTATTTGGCGACGGAGTTCCTTAGATGTGTATTTTTCTTTTGCAGATAAAAAAATATAGAATAATTTTTCTTCTATCGTTTTACATCCGCTAAGGATTTCGAGATGTAACGACCAAGAAAGTAGATAAAATGCTGTTTTAACTTTATCGTTGTCTAAAACTGTCGCTGTTGGCGACAGTTTTTCTGAATCCTGATAATCAATATTTAACAATTTTTTCTGAGCTTCCGATAGAATTAAAATTTCTCTGTAAGTATCGTAAAATTGTTTCATTCGCCACAAATTACGACTTGTAAATCCTTTAATTTCTGGAAATTGTGCTTGTATATGCTCTGCAAGTTTTTCCACAACTGATTTTCCCCATTCGGTAGTTTCTACTTTATGGGTAATGTATTCGCCAATTGTCCAATAAAGATTAATAAGTTCTTTATTTACAGATTTCAAAGCATTATAGCGAGCTTTTGTAATAAGCTCGGTAATAGTTTTAAAATCTGAGTTTTGCAGGGTCATATTTTTAATTTTTTTATTAAAATGGCACATCATCCGTCATGTCATTCATTTTTGAAGGGATTGTTCTGGTAATGGGCGCATTGTCGAATTCATTATTTGGACTTATATAATCATTGGTATCAAATTCTGTGCTATCGTCATCGGCAAATTTTGCAAAGGTGTTAATAAATCTTAACCTTACCTCATCGGTAGCACCATTACGATGCTTAGCAATAATAATATCAGCCATTCCGCGTGTATCACCTTTTTCATCCTGATCAATTTTGTAATAATCGGGACGATAGATAAACATAACAATATCTGCATCTTGCTCAATGGCACCTGATTCACGTAAATCAGAAAGAATTGGTTTTTTAGTTCCACCACGGGTTTCCACAGCACGACTTAATTGCGACAAAGCTAAAATAGGAATTCTTAATTCTTTTGCCAATGCTTTTAATTGACGGGAAATCATACTAATTTCTTGTTCTCTGTTACCTTTTGCCTCCACAGAACCTTGCATAAGCTGCAAATAATCAATAAAAACCATCGAAATATCGTGTTTTTGTTTTAAACGACGACATTTTGCCCGCAATTCAAATATTGTAAGCGCTGGAGTATCATCAATATACAAAGGTGCATCGATTAAAGAGCTAACTTTTGTATTCAATTGAGCCCATTCATGTCCTTCCAAATTTCCTTTCTTTAACTTATCAGCAGGGAGTTGGGATTCGCTTGAGATTAAACGCATCACTAATTCTACAGCCGACATTTCCAACGAGAAAAAAGCAACTGCTTTTTTAAAGTCAACAGCGATATTACGTGCCATCGTTAATGCAAAGGCAGTTTTCCCCATCGAAGGTCGGGCTGCTAAAATAATTAAGTTAGATTTCTGCCATCCCGATGTAAGCCTGTCTAATTTAGTAAATCCCGAAGGAACACCACTTAGTCCATTTTCATGATCTTTTGTTGCTTCTATTTCTTTGATCGCTTCTCTAATTATAGATTGCATATCAGCATAATCGCTTCTGAAATTCTTTTCACCAATTGACAATAAGCTACTTTCGGTTTTATCAAGCAATTCGAGTACATCAGTGGTATCTTCGTAAGCATCGTGCTCAATTTCAGAGGCAATCTTTATAAGTTCTCGTTGAATGTATTTTTGCGATATAATACGGGAGTGAAATTCAATATTTGCTGCAGAAGCCACTCTATTGGTTAGTTGAGTAATATAGTAAGCTCCACCTACAAATTCGAGTTCTCCTTGCGTTTTTAACTCGTTAGTAACGGTTAATATATCAACTGGATGCGAATTGGCAAACAAACGACAAATAGACGAATAAATTTTTTGATGCTGTTCTCTATAAAAAAACTCAGGTTTTAATATATCGATAACGGCATTAAGAGCGTCTTGTTCGAGCATAAGAGCACCTAATACGGCTTCTTCGAGATCAACTGCCTGAGGCTGCATTCTTCCCTGTTGTGCCAATGAGTGAATGGCAGCCAAACTCTGAGCTGTCCTTTTTCGTTTATTGTCTTTGGGTAATGTGTTTTCTTCCATTTGTCAAAATTACATAAATATGTTGAGTGCAAAAATAAATCAATCAAATAATATTTAGCTATATTATTTTTTATTTTCTAAATCTAATTTCAAAACAGTTTGTTATCTTTGTATTTATATAAAAATGTATTTATGATCTCATCTGTTTTCAATTATCAAGACAAAGAAATCCATTTTACAAAAGAGGGACAAGGGAATACAATTGTCTTACTGCATGGTTTTATGGAATCTTTACAAATTTGGAAAGATTTTTCACACGAATTGTCTGCCAACTTTAATGTGATTTGTATTGATTTACCCGGACATGGTGAAAGCGAATGTATCAGTGATGTGCATTCAATGGATTTATTAGCTGATGTAGTAAAACAAATTGTAGATAGTTTAAGAATTTCTTCCTTTGTTTTGATTGGTCATTCTATGGGAGGTTACGTAAGCTTGCAATTTGCTTATCAATATCCAGCTATGCTTAAAGGATTATGCTTGTTTCATTCTCATGCTTTAGCTGATACAGAAGAGGCGAAATTTAACAGAGACAGAACTTGTGAAATCGTAAAGAAAAACCGAAAAAGTTTCATTAGTCAGTTTATTCCCGATTTATTTGCTGAAGAAAATGTAAAGAAGTTCGCTGAAGAAATTCGTATCCTCCAAACTCAAGTAAAAAACATGAAATCAGAAGCAATAATTGCAGCTCTTATTGGTATGAAATTAAGAGAAAATAAACTACATGTGTTGACAGATTTAAAAATCCCAATACTTTTTATTTTAGGAAAAAAAGACAGCAGAGTATCTGTGCAGCAAGCAATGGCGCAAGCTATTTTGCCCGAACATTCAGAAGTTTTATTGTTAGATATTGGACACATGGGATATATTGAAGCAAGAAATGAAACCCTCTTTACTATAAGGTCGTTTGCAGAGAAATGTTTTGCACTCCCGACTAAATAGCGTTTTTAAAACAAAATAATTAGAAAAAGATTTTTTTGAACTTCCCGAATAAAGTTAATCAGCAGCAATAATTCATTTCTTTAATCCGATGGCTTATTTTGGGGGAATTGTCGTAAGAATTAAACTGCTATTTGTTTGCTTTTATTGTAAGCTTATCAATTTCAATAATAGTAAATTCTTCAGTAAGTTTCTCAATAGTTTCAAGGTTTTTGTCAATTAGTTGAAGCAATTCTTTATTTGTAATATTACCTGTTGATATAATTATTAATTTCAAAGGAGTGTTATTAATAATCTTACTCTCATAAAAGTCAATATCTTTTGTTACAACAAATCTGTCTTCGTTGTCGGCAAACCTCATAATCTCAGAATCAGGAGTAGCATTCTTTGCGGGTAATTCCAATGTATGAACAGCATCATAGCCTTTCCATCTGAAAAAATCGGCTAATAATTTTGGTAGTTGTGCATCTATCAATAACTTCATGATGCCACTTTAAAAATACTTTTTACCTGAATTAATTTGGAAGCATATTCCAAACATGCTAAAATATCATTATTCTCAATATCTTCGTAATCATTAAGTATTTCTTCATGAGTCATACCCGAAGCCAATAAATCGAGTATCATTTCAACAGGATATCTTAATCCTCTTATTGAGGGCTTGCCATGACAGATGTCTGGATTAATGGTAATTCTGCTTATATTTGACATATTTTTTTCTACAAAAATACAAAATTATCAGGCAATATTTATTAATTCCTGATTATTGCCCAAAATTTACATCATGTTTAAACGAAATGCTTCCTTTTTACTTGCTTTTTACCATACGGAACATATCGAGGTTTCTCAATTGCAATAGCAGGAGGGCAACTGAAAGTTGCCATCCTGTAGTAAAATTTATAACAATCTTGAAAAAAAACTATATATTTATGGACAAGTAGTTGTAGAAGCAGTAGCACAATAATTAGTAAATGTATCATAATTGTAATTACCTGTCACTGTTATTTTAAACATTGCACAAGTTAAGCCAGCATTGCAAGGATGTTCTTTATCACAACGAGAACATAATTGTCCATTCCAACTTGAGTAATCAATATCTTCTTTTGAACATGAAACAAAATTCAGGACAGTTAAACCAATTCCAATAACAAACACTAATGATAATGTAATTTTATTAAAATTTTTCATACGATTTTTTTTAAGTTAAACATTTTTTATTTTGACATTAAATATATAAATTAGTATAATTGAAAATAATAAGAATGAATTTTTAAAGATAAAAGAAAAATCAGGCTTCATTACAATTAAACTTCCAAAACACATGCATGATTTAAATAAATCTTTATTACTTAATACAAAAATAGTTAAGAAAAGAATAAAGGCAAAACAAAGAATAAGTAAGTTTCTACTTATCTTTAATAAAAGAAAAGAAATACTAAAATATAGTTCGATTAAGAGGATAACTATACCATTAACGTAACCAATTTTATTGTCCGTTAATTCATAATTAAAATCTAACCATTGATCTATTTCCATTACTTTTGCAACTAATGAAAAGAGGAAAAATAAGCCCATAAATAAAGTAAATAAAATATAAATTTTATTTAGGGTACTTTTCGTCCATAAATATTTTAAGTCTATTAAATTCATTTTTAAAATCTTTTTTAAAATCTGAAGAAAAAGTAACTTCATTATTTTGTAACATTACAATTTGAGGTGTAACAACTAAATGAAAGGTTTTAATTAAGTCTTTAGTATTTTCTAAAAATTCAAAATTAAAAGCATTTAAAAAATTTGTATCCCATGCTTTAGGGTTACATATACCGATAAATTGAATATTGGTTTTATATTTCTCATGCAATTTGCAGATACTATCTCTATATAATGCACAATTATGACATTGAGGTTTTATTATAATAAATAGTACTTCTTTATCAGATTTTGACCATTTATTTTTAATCATGCTTCCAACTGAGACAGGATTATCAAATTTTATATTTTCATTTTTAGGTTTTAATATAAAAATTATTGCATTTATCAAAACTAATATACAAATTGTAATTATGAAAACTTTTTTTGTCATATGTAATTTGATAGTTGAAATTTTCATTATAGCTGAATTTTTTAAGTTATAAACCCCCTAAAAATTTATTTTTAAACTTATCCATGTTAAGCTTATCCCTAAATTAAAATTAATATCATTTAAACTACTTGTGGCATTTTTAGAATTATAAATTGAAATAGCTTTATTAAATTTATAAATTGATGCTAAAAAAAGGGATACTTGCAACAATAATTCCTGAAGAATAAAGTAAATTATTCAAAATTATTTTATTAGTCTCATCACTAATTGGTGTTTTTGAATCATTTAAAGATGCCCAATATCCAAAATCAAAGCACATATATAATAAACCACCAATTAATATTACGACTTCAGTATTTGCAGTAATTGAAGCAATTTTTAATTATTTGGTAATAAAACGACATCCCCTTCAATAATTGCAACCTGAGTATTTGGCAGAATAATAGGATTAAGCCACATATAGAAAAAATTGATTTTAAATTCTATTTTCAAATTTACTATTGCATTACCTTTAACTTCTTCAATTTGTTGTCTTAAATCATCAGAAATATCAACTGTTTTTTTAGTTAAGTTTATAGTTGAATATAACATAGACCAATATCTTTTTTTAATTATAAAATGTTTAAGTATATTTTTATCTTCTGATCTAATAATTTCTCCTTTTTTATTAAAAACATAAGAGGTATAGCTAACAGGTTGGTCAATTTTTGATGCTGTAATATTATTATTTAAATAATTTCCACAAGATGATAGCATAATAGCAATTACAGCAATATATATATATATTAAAATTATTTTATATTTCTTCATAACAATATGTTTTTATTTTTTTATATTAATCATTTTAGTTTGGATTATTCCTTTTGATCTTATTTGTTGAGAATCGACATAACCCCATAAAGTTAATAAATGGGTTCCTTTTAAATTTAAATTTGTAATTACTATATTAGAATCATTATTAATTACATTATCAATATTTTTTTCAACTTTGTTCCTCTTTCCATTTAATTTTAACTCATAAACTTCTACTCTTTTATTATCATATGATAAATCTGCTTCAAAAGAAGATATTTGTGAAATTACAGGTGCTAATAAGGGCCTATTTATAGAATCCCCTAAAAAGGGGTTGCTATTTATTACAATTGGATTATCGACTTTTGATATTTCAAACACTATAGATGAACATGAATTTAGAAAAATTAATGAGGATATTAAAAAAATACAATATATATCTTTTTTAATAAATCTAAATTTTGCTAACTTTTTTAAAACAATATTATTAAACATGATATTAGAATTAATTTCCCTACTCATAAGGCTTTTCGGTTATGCCCCGTTTTTTTTAATTGGGTTCTGGTCTCCAATCTTTTTCAAAAATATTGTCACTTTGGGTGGTCAGCCCTTTGGCTCTCGCAGACCGCTTTTTATAGTATTTTAAAAAATTATCTGATTTGTAAAAAATAAAAAAAGCGTGAGTCAGTTGCTTTTCCTTTGTTATTGAAGTCCGACCAAGAACTCTGTTGCACAAAGTAAAGCAACGCTCACGCCTAAGCAGTGAGCGTTTTGCTTTCTCTTCCTGTGCAACATTAAAATTTGGTCGGTTTCAATAACAGGAATCCGTTAGCTAAACGCTATTTTTATAATGTTTTAATTTCTACATGATAATGGTATTCGTTTATGAATAATGGGAACAAATATACAACAATAAAAAAGTAAAAAGCAAATAAAATGTAAAATAATGCAATATATAATCAGTTATAATAGCGATTTTGGTTATTTCCCTAATTCTTCCTTTATTAATCAAAAAAAATTTTTTTTTAAGCAATAGAAAAACAATAAATTCAATTTTAAATTGTCCGTAGGACATAAACCTCAATACAATAAAAAAACAATGTTAATTCTTTAAGGGAAATATTGAAATATAACCCAATATTTCTATGGATATTGATCACCTACGGTTAAATTTCCTTAACTTAATGACATTACCAAAAGAGATTAAATTGTACCAACAACTGATTATTGGTTTCAAATTTAATTTTGTATATTTAAATAAGCTTAGTATATTAGCCAAATAATTTAATACTTTTACTTTATGGTAAAATTAGGAATCATTGGAGGTTCGGGTTTAGAGAAGTTAAATCTGTTTACTGACTATAAAATAATTGAAGCAACCACAGATTATGGTGTTCCCAGTTCGGCTGTTATTACAGGAAAAATCGGAGAAATTGAAGTCGCCATCATTTCACGGCACGGTAATCAACATACAATACCGCCATCACAGGTAAATAACCGTGCCAATATTATGGCATTAAAAAATTTAGGATGTACACATATCATTGCTACCACAGCTTGTGGAAGTTTGAAAGATGAAATTAAACCAGGCGATATGGTAGTACCCGATCAGTTTATTGATTTTACCAGACATCGTGCCATCACATTTTTCGAAAGTTTCGAACCAGATCACATGGCACATACGCCTATGGCTGATCCATTCGACTTGGAATTAAGTCAGCTTATCATCGCTACCGCTTCTGAATTAAAGTTTAAAACGCACCACAATGGCTGCATTCTTACCATCGAAGGTCCACGATTTTCTACCAGAGCCGAGTCTAAAATGTTTATCAACTGGGGTGCCGATTTAATTAATATGAGTACAGCTCCCGAAGTAATTTTAGCCAACGAAGCTCAGATACCTTATGCAGCTATTGCATTAAGTACTGACTATGATTGCTGGAAAACCGACATTGAAGCTGTTTCGTGGGAAGCTGTTTTAGAAGTTTTTAATAAAAATGCGAACAATGTTACCCGTTTATTGGTTGAAATCATACACCGATTGAGTTACTGGGATGTTTGTTAGTAAGTAATTATTAATTATTAAGAGAAAAAAATGTCAATTCATAAATTTGAAATATCAGGAAACATAGTGGACGTTGTAAATAAACGCATTTACAAAGGCACTGTAAGCATTGAAAACGGTAAAATTATTGCCCTTAAAGAAGAAAATGTAAGCGAAAGCCAATACATACTGCCGGGATTAATTGATGCCCATGTTCATATCGAAAGTTCAATGATTATTCCATCAGAATTTGCTCGTTTAGCAGTAGTTCACGGCACCGTTGCCACGGTTTCCGATCCCCACGAAATTGGCAATGTATTGGGTATGAAGGGCGTAAATTTTATGATTGCAAACGGCAATAAACTTCCTTTTAAGTTTTATTTTGGTGCTCCAAGCTGCGTACCGGCTACTCCTTTTGAAACATCAGGAGCTTCCATTGGTGTTGCCGAAATTGATGAATTAATGTCAAACCCTGAAGTTAAGTATTTATCAGAAATGATGAATTTCCCCGGCGTTTTATATCAGGATAAAGAGGTGATGCAAAAACTGGCAGTTGCTCAGAAGTATAATAAACCAGTAGATGGGCATGCTCCCGGCTTAAAAGGCGAAGATGCTGCAAAATATGTTGCTGCTGGCATTACTACCGACCATGAGTGTTTTACGATTGCCGAAGCCATTGATAAAATTAATAGCGGAATGTTGGTTCAGATTCGTGAAGGCAGTGCTGCCAAAAATTTTGAAGCATTGGTTGATTTACTCACTACTCACCCAGATTTTGTTATGTTTTGTTCTGATGATAAACATCCCAACGATTTGGTAAAAGGGCATATCAATCAATTGGTAAAAAGAGCCATTGCACAAGGCTACGATCCTATTGCTGTATTAAGAGCTTGCACATATATTCCAGTTAAACACTATAAATTAGAAGTTGGACTGTTGCAAAAAAATGATGATGCCGATTTAATTATTGTCGACAATTTGCAAGATTTTAATGTACATACTACTTATATTAATGGAGTTAAAGTTGCCGAAAACGGCATATCTTATTTGCAATCGGTAAAAGAAGCTACACCCAATATTTTTAAAGCAACAGCAATAACCGAAAATGATATCAAAGTTCCATACAAAAACTCTAAAATAAAAGTAATGAAAGCTTTAGAAGGGCAGTTGATAACTGAATGTCTTAGTGTTATACCAAAAATTGAAAATAATTTTATTGTAAGTGATTTAGAAAATGATGTATTAAAAATAGTAGTAATGAATCGCTACCAACAGGCAAAACCTGCTGTGGCTTTTATCAATGGATTTCAACTTAAAAAAGGAGCATTGGCCTCTACCGTTGCCCACGACAGCCATAATATTATTGCTGTTGGTACTAATGACAAAGATATTACAACTGCTATCAATCTTGTAATTCAATCTCAGGGTGGCATTTCGCTGGTGAATGAAAATGAAAGATATCATTTAGCGCTGGCTGTTGCTGGCTTAATGTCAGCAGATGATGGTTTTGAAGTAGCTGAAAAATATGATTATATCGATAAAAAGGCCAAAGAATTTGGATCTGTACTCAATGCACCATATATGACCTTGTCTTTTATGGCATTATTGGTGATTCCTGAATTAAAATTAAGCGATAAAGGTTTGTTTGACGGAAATAAATTTGAATTCACTACTTTGGAAATCTAAAACTGCTTTGAGTAGTTTACGGTTATAAATAAGTCTTCAGCTATTTTAAATATGAAGATAGTTATTACATTGAAATACAAACCTTAAATTATTTAAAATCTTTTAACCAAGCACTTCCTGTAAAATCAAATGAGAATTAATTTTATTAAATCCAGAATGGTGAAAGCGATAAAAAAGTATCATTTTATCCAAAAGTAATCTTCTATCAATTTTTTTTATATTCAAGCAAGTAATATCCTGAAAACTTATACTTAGCATTTTATTAATTATTTCACTAAGAGGGTAATCTACATATTCAGCATTTAATGGCTGAACTGCTTGGAACATTCCTTCATTTAGATTAAAAAAACTGTTGTTAGTATTATAATTATTTCGTGGGAAAAAGCCTAAATACTTGGAATATTGAACCATAAATAAAAGATGAAAATCAGCATAATGTTCAGTAATTACATCTAAAATTTGAATTGAATGAAATAAAAAATCAAATAAAGCAGGATTTTTTTCTTCTTCGTGTAATGATTTGTATAAAATTTCATTTATAAACAAAGCAATGGAACTTTTGCCAATATCGTAAGGAATTGATTGAAATCTGTATATACATTTTAATTCCTTAACGGTTCTGATACTGGATGTGTTTTCTTTATGATATGCAACAATTTCAATAAGAGAAAGATGTTCTAATAAACTAAGTTTAGTTTTCGATTTGCTTTTTCTAATACCTTTGACAATGTATGATTGCAAACCATATTGTTCTGTATAAACCTTTGCAATTACACTGGTTTCGCTATAATTAATATAGTTGAGAACAATACCTTTGGTTGTAGTAAGCATTTATATGGTAATAATCAATTGATAAACAATATTTTTGTAACCATTGCTTCTTCTCCATCTTCATTGGTACAAAAAACAAGATATACTCCAGTATGAGCTCTTTCGCCACTAAAATTTTTCCCGTTCCAAATTGCCTGCCCTCCATTTGCAATTGTATTATAAATCAGATTTCCAGCAATGTCGGTAATTTTTACATTTGCATCTCTTACTAAGCCTTTTATTGCAATAACACCATTGTATTCAGGGCGAACAGGATTAGGATATGCGTAAACATCTTGAAAAGTATCTTTACCTTTTGTAGCAGTTCCTCTATAAGATATTACTCCCATTGAAGTGCCAAAAAACACTTCCCCATTATCAGGGTTTATCGCAATAGTGGCAATGGAATTAGAAAATAAAGGGCTATTTTCCTCAGTAAAATGAGCCAATTGTTGAGTTCCATCTGACGAAAGCAAGAAAACACCTGCTTTTTGTGTACCTACCCATTTACGATTTGCACCATCAATGGCAATTGCAGTAACTGATTCAAATTCCAATAAATGTTGAACATGCCCTTCAAATTCTACCAAAATCGTTTGTGCGGTTACCGACGATTCTTCATTTGAATTTACATTAAATACATTTTCTGGCGAATAAATAACCTTTATGCCTTTATCAGTACCTACCCATATTTCTCCATTCAAATCTTCGGTAAAACAATGAATATAATTGCTTGCTAAGTCATTGCCTTTGTTGATATTAATCCATGCTTTTTGCTGAATAGCATTTTGAGTTTTATTAAATACAGCTATTTGATTTTCTCTTGCCAACATCCATTTATAATTATTTTTATCTATCATTAATGCTGAAACATCATCATAAGTATTATTTTTAATAATACTTTGAACATCAAACGATTCCCACAATCCTGATTTATACTTAACTGAAAGACCTTTTGTTACTTTTGAATTTGTTGCCCACAAATTCCCTGAATCATCAAATTTTATACTTCCAATTCTTAAAGTATATCTATTATTTCCTGAATAAATTGGAAGCAAATTATTGTTAGTGTTAAATTCGTTAAAAACATTGGTAACTTTATTATTAGTAAATTCTATAATTCCAACACTCCAAGAAGCAGCATAAACTTTTGAATTATCTATTGGATCAACAGCAATATCTAAGATATCGTAAATTGAATCCGAGCTCGAATAATTAATCCATTTTTCATCATTAAATTGATGTAAAGTTCCTCCAAAATAAGCATTTCCCCAGCTACCATAATCAATTCCTCCAGGTGCTAACCAAATCCCTGTTGGGGTAGAAGTAAGTGTAAACACACTATTTGTAGTTGGTCCATTAGGATTTATATAAACTACATTGGAAAAATTATTTTCAATTTTTAATAATCCAAAATTCTCGTCTGCTATCCAATAATAATTATTTTTATCAATAATTACTTGATTTGCAACCGCAAATACCTGATTTGCTTGCTGTAATTGCAATGTTTCATTATAAATGGAAAAAGAACCATAATGCGATACAATTAATTGATTCCTACTTACAGAAAAATTACGAATATTAGAAGTATCAAAAGAAACCCAATTTGTTCCATTGTAAGCAAACAATGTATCCTTAGTTGTAGTACTCGCTTTTTCCTTGCAAACAATTAATTTATCTTTTAAAAATGCAATTTGGGTATATTTTGAGTTAAAACCTCTTATTGTGCTATCTTTTTTCCAATTATTATAGTTAGCTAAATTTGGATTGGTAATATTAGCTTTGTAAATTCCTACTTCTGTTGCAGAATAAATTGCAGAATCGTTAATTGCAATATCCAAAACATTAATTCTACTACCATTATCTCCAATAATATAAGTATCTTTTATCTCATTTTTCACCAAGTCAACTACAACAATACCAAACCCACATGATAAATAAGCATATTTACCTAAAGATGTAATTTTATTTATCTTTTTATTACCTGGAATCGATTTATTTTTGATATCAGGTAGATTAATAATACCTGTATTTTTAATTAAATCAACATTAGCATTTGTGTAGGATATAACAAGGGTTTTGTAAATACTGTTATAATGAATTGCACTAATGCCAACATCAGAAAGCCCATTTACTTTTGTAATTTGTTCAATACTGTTTTCTGTTTTATCGTAATAAAAAATGCTATAAGGTGTGGCAGCATAAATAAGGTTGTCGGCTTCGGCAACAGCAATTACTTTATTTTTCGGCAAATGATTTCGCCATTGCCCAATTGGAATTCCTTGACTATAAGAAAAATAACTTAACAGGAAGAATATCTTAAAAAAAACAATACTTGATAGTTTCATACTTTGAAAAAATAAAATGCAAAAATATACTTTTCAATAACAGATTTTATTAAAAAATATTGTTCAAATGCTATGATTTTGTTTATGCCCTTTCACATAGCGATTTGAATAATAAAATTTTAATGTTTTTTTCTCGAGTAGAGAATAAAAAAAGGAGGTAATAAATTTACAGGTAAAGATTTTATATCTTTGCAGCAAAATGGCTTCGTAGTTCAATTGGATAGAACGTCAGATTCCGGTTCTGATGGTTGGGGGTTCGAATCCCTTCGGAGTCACAGATTAGTTTAAAGTTTATAAAGTTGAAAATCGTACTTAATCCTAAAGTAAAGATTTTTGATTTATTAAGGAATAAACGATACAGTTTTAAACGAAACAATTTAAAAATGCCAGTAAAAATAAACCAAGAAGTTAAAAAGATTTACTTTTCTATCGGTGATGTAGCCGAAATGTTTAATGTAAACACTTCTTTGATACGTTTTTGGGAAAAAGAATTTGATATTATCAAACCTCATAAAAATCAAAAAGGTACTCGCTATTTTACACAACAAGATATTGATAACTTTCATCTTATTTTTCACCTAGTTAAGGAACGAGGGTTTACCTTACAAGGGGCAAAAGATAAATTGAATGAAAACAAAACAGAAACAATAGATCATCACGAAATAGTGAAATCACTCGAAAAAATAAAAAGTTTTCTTATTGAAATAAAAGAAAATCTTTAATATCAACTCTTTTATTTTTTTGCCATTGATCTTTATAATTCCTTTAATTTCAAGTCTATATTTTTCTACTTAAACAATTTCAAAATATCATTTCCATTAGCAAAAATCAATAAACTAAAAAGTATAACCATACCTGTTATTTGTGCGTATTCCATAAACTTATCATTTGGTTTTCTGCCAGTAATTATTTCATACAACAAAAACATTACATGTCCACCGTCCAAAGCAGGAATTGGCAAAATATTCATAAAAGCTAGAATAACAGATAATAGTGCGGTCATATTCCAAAAGATTTCCCAGCTCCAGCTTGTAGGGAATAAACCACCAATGGATCCAAAACCACCAACTTGTTTTGCACCTTCTTTTGTAAAAACGTATTTTAATTGCTTAACGTAATTTCCTAGAGTTTCAACGCCTAAATTAATTCCCGCAGGAAAAGATGCAAAGAAACCATATTCGGTTTTCCTGGTTTCAAAAAAAGAAATAGGGTTTTTAAGAGCAGCACCAATTTTTCCTTCGGCTGTAAGTGTAAGCTTAACTTTTTGAGCAACATTGTTGCGTAAATAACTAATTTCTACTTCCTTTCCCTTGTATTTTTCTGCTGTTTTTCCAAAAGTATTAAAAAAGAGTGTTGTATCATTATTTATAGCAATTATTTGGTCACCTTTGGTTAAAGCTGCTTTTGAAGCAGGGCTTCCATTGGTTACGTTTTCAATTACAAAAGGATAACGAGGTTCTGAAAATGATTTAATTTTAGCTGCTAATAATTGTTTAGTGAAATCAATAGGTAAATCAAGGTTCATTGTTTCGCCATTGCGTTCAATTGTAACAGTTTTAGCTGCGTCAATTACAATACGTTTGGGAATATCATTTACATCTTCAACATCTACATTGTCAATTTTTAAAATTTTATCGCCATTCTGAAACCCTGCTTTTAAAGCTATTTCGTTGAATTGTAAGCCAAATTTTGCATTTTTAGCAGGTAAATATTCACTCCCCCAGGCAAATAATATCATGGAATAAATGAACATTGCCAGTAAAAAGTTTACCAACACACCACCTGTCATAATTAATAAACGTTGCCAAGCTGGTTTTGAGCGAAATTCCCATGGTTGAGGTGGTTGTTTCAACGCTTCTTTGTCCATTGATTCGTCTATCATTCCTGATATTTTCACATAACCACCTAAAGGCAACCATCCAATGCCATATTCTGTTTCTCCTTTTTTAAATTTAAAAAGAGAAAACCATGGGTCAAAAAACAAATAAAATTTCTCAACTCTTGTTTTAAAAAGTCTTGCAAAAACAAAGTGTCCTGCTTCGTGGAGCAGTACAAGTATAGATAAACTTAAAATCAAGCCCATTGCTTGTGTTAATATTCCCATTTTTTATATATTTGGATTATGATTAATTGCTAATTTTATTTATTAATTCGTTTGATACAATTCTTGTTTCATGGTCGGTTTGGATATAATCTTCTAAACTTGGTTCGGCAACAAAACTTATTTTTTGCATACATGCTTCAATTACATCTGTTATTTGCAAGAAGCCTATTTTATCTTGCAAGAAAGCATTCACAGCAACTTCGTTGGCAGCATTTAAAATGCAAGGCATATTGCCATTTTTTCGCATTGCTTCAAAAGCAAGATTTAAACCAGCAAAAGTTGTTGTATCAGGTTTTTCAAAGCTTAGTTGGGGATAATCCATGAAATTAAATCTTGGATAATCTGTTTTAAACCGATAAGGATAGGTAAACGCATATTGAATAGGTAGTTTCATATCTGGCAGACCCATTTGAGCTTTCATAGAGCCATCTTGAAACTGAACCAATGAATGTATAATTGATTGAGGATGAATAATAACATCTATTTGTTCGGGTTTTAATGCAAAAAGCCATTTGGCTTCAATTACTTCCAGCCCTTTATTGATTAGTGTTGCAGAGTCAATAGTAATTTTCTTTCCCATTTCCCAGTTAGGGTGTTTTAAGGCATCTTGTTTTGTAACCTTAGCTAGAAACTCTTTGTTTTTTCCCTTGAACGGACCACCCGAAGCGGTTAAATATATTTTTTCAACTGGATTATGAAATTCACCCACTAAGCACTGAAAAATAGCAGAGTGCTCTGAATCAACCGGCAAGATATTAACTGCATTTTCTTGAGCAAGTTTAGTTACCAACTGACCTGCAACCACCATTGTTTCCTTATTTGCCAATGCAATGGTCTTTTTTGCTTCAATGGCTTTTAAAGTAGATTTTAAACCCGCAAACCCAACTATAGCAGCCAATACAATATCAATTTCATTAGATTCTACAATCTGGCTGATGGAATCATCGCCTGCATAAACTTTAATATCATGAGGTTGTAATGCTTCTGAAACTTTTTTATATAATTTTTCGGCACCTATAACTACTGAATTTGGTTTATACTCGAGTGCTTGCTGAATCAATAAATCTGCGTTACAATGTGCTGTTAAAACCTCCACTTCAAGCGAGTCGGGATGTGCTTTCACAACTTCTAAAGCTTGTGTTCCAATAGAGCCAGTTGAACCTAAAATAGCAATTCGTTTTTTCATAGTTATTGATTAGAAAGGGATGTAGTCTCTGGGATTAACAGGGTTTCCATTATACCATAATTCGAAATGTAAATGAGGTCCAGTACTTAATTCGCCTGTATTTCCAATAAAAGCTATTGGGTCACCAGCCTTTACATAATCACCCAGTTTTTTCAATAAAGCAGAATTGTGTTTATAGACAGAAATTAAATTATGCTGATGCTGAATACCAATAATATATCCTGTTTCGAGTGTCCAGTTTGAAAAAATTACAGTTCCATTAAGTACTGATTTTATAACTTCGTCTTTTTTACCAGCAATATCGACGCCATAATGCTGTTTTGCAACATCAAATCCATTGATAACAAAACCTTTTAGAGGTGTAAAATAAAAAAAACTACTGATAGAAGCATTTACAGACGGAGTTTCAGTTGTTTCCAAGGTTAAATCCTGAGATGATAAATCGTATTTGTTTTCACTTTCAATTTGTTTACGTAAAATTGAATCTTCTTTAGACTTTTTGATAGTTATATTACCGTATTTTATTGAAGTATCTTTGGTTTGTTTGCTTGCAGGATCAATAATTGCCTTGCCCTCAAAAATCATTTTTAAATTAGTTAGATATAACTCTCTACTTTTAACTTCATTTTGCAGTGAATCAATTTTTAAAGCATTAACATAAGATTCTTTGTTAAGTTTCATATTAGTATAACCGGGAATATATTCTCTAAGTGGTGTAAAAGCAATGATGTATGTTGTTGCAAAAACAAGAAGGATTGAAACGGAACCAATTGCCACAAATACATTCAATCTTGATAAACGAAAGGATAGCTTTTCTTCAAAAGTATCGTCATTCATTACAACAAGACGGTATTTATTCTTGAGCTTTATTATCCACTTTTTTCGTGGTTTTACTTCCTCGGCCATATTATAGGTTCCCTCTTCAATAATTGAGTTGCAAATATCGTAAAAAAACGACAAAATTACTGTATTTCTTTATCATAAAAAACGTTAAGACATTCAATTTGTTTACAGAATGTTTCATAAATTTGCTTTTTAAAATAATAAGAAAATGATTATAAATTTTATTCAATGGAACGTAAGTCCTGAAATATTTCATATCGGCGGATTATCAATAAGATGGTACGGCTTATTATTTGCCATGGGTTTTTATGTTGGTTATCTGATTATGGAAAGATTTTTCAAAAAAGAAGGCGTTCCAACAGCTATCCTCGACAAATTAGCCATGTATATGATTATTTCTACTGTAATTGGTGCTCGATTAGGTCATTGCTTATTTTATGATTTTAGTTCCATTAAGGAAAATCCTATCGAAATTTTATACATTTGGCATGGAGGATTGGCAAGTCATGGAGCTGCCATTGGCATTTTATTTGCACTTTTTCTTTTTGCACGCAAAACAAAAATATCTTATTGGTGGGTACTCGATAGAATTGTGATTGTTACAGCATTGGCAGGTCTTTTTATAAGAACAGGTAACTTGATGAATTCCGAAATTTATGGACATGCTACTAATTTACCTTGGGGTTTTGTTTTTGTGAGAGATGACAAAATGCTCATTCCAAGACATCCGACCCAAATATATGAAGCATTGTGTTATTTAGCAATATCCATTTCATTGCTTTGGATTTATTACAAAAAAAATGGGAAACCTCAACCAGGGATGATTTTTGGATTGTTTCTGATTGCATTATTTATAGTTCGTTTTGTATTGGAATTTTTAAAAGAAACTCAAGTTGATTTTGAAAAATCGATGCCTTTGAATATGGGACAATTACTGAGTATTCCCTTTATTATTGCCGGAATTGTAATTCTGGTTTTGTCGCTAAATTATAAGTTGGGACAGTCGTTTAATTTAGAAGATGCTGTAAAAAATTATGATGTATCTAAAAAATAGAATAGATTTGAAATACAATAAAAATATAAACACATGAAAAGATTGATATTGGTAAGACATGGCGAAAGTGTCTGGAACAAAGAAAACCGTTTTACAGGCTGGACAGATGTAGATTTATCTGAAAAAGGTGTGGAAGAAGCAAAAAAAGGCGGCAAGGTACTTCTTGCTAATAATTTTAATTTTAAGTATTGCTATACTTCTTACTTGAAACGTGCCATTAAAACCCTCAATTTTATTTTAGAAGAAATGGATTTGTTGTGGTTGCCTGTTGAAAAAACCTGGCGATTGAACGAAAAACATTACGGAGAACTGCAAGGGCTAAACAAAGCAGAAACTGCTCAGAAATATGGCGATGAGCAAGTACATATCTGGCGTAGAAGTTATGATATTCCACCTGCAGCTGTTGCCGAAACCGACAACCGCAATCCTCGTTTGGATGCAAAATATCAAGGTATTGATAAGGCATTGATTCCGCTCACTGAATCTCTGAAAGAAACGGTGGAAAGAATAGTTCCTTATTGGGAACAAAATATTTCCAAAAAATTACTGGAATGTGGCGAAGTTTTAGTGGCAGCACATGGCAATAGCTTACGCGGAATCATTAAATTATTAAAAAACATAAGTGATGAGGATATTGTAAACCTCAACCTACCTACTGGTATTCCTTATGTTTTTGAATTTGACGATTCGTTGAATTTACAGAAAGATTACTTCCTGGGTGATGAAGAGGAAATTAAAAAGCTGATGGAAGCTGTGGCTAATCAGGGGAAAAGCAAGTAAATAGAACGTAAATTGTCAGAATTGCTTAGTGTTATTGGAACGCGGATGACGCAGATCCCTACGGGAAACACAGATAAAAAAGATTTTTTAATAAATGTATATCAAATCATTTTTAAAAATTCGTGAAAATCAGCGTTTACGGAACGTATCCGTTTAATCAGCGTTCTAATTTTTAATTCATAATTTCTGAAATTTAAAATGCTCGCAAATATCAGATACTACTTAGTTCTTAACATTTAAAATTCAACAATAATACCAATTGTAGGTAATACATTTCCAGAAAAATCATTTACTTTTCTTAGTATATATTTAGTATTGTCGTTGGGGTTAACGGCTATATTTCCATTTATATCCAAATTGGTATAAATAGGCTGTTGTTCCGATTTATAGGCTAATACATTTTGGATGTCTAAATAAAAATTCAATGACCATTTCTTGAAAAAGTATTCTTTATCAATTCTAACATCTAATTGGTTAAAATTGCTCAAACGTTCTGAATTAAAGGCATTGTAATTAAGAGATCCTCTGCCTTTTGAGTCCCATATTTCACGCTTTGAGGACTCAACGAAATCTATAGGAGTATATGGTGCTCCGCCAACAAAACGAAATTTAGCACCAATATCCCAGTTTCGGCCTATATCTCTTTTTAAAGTAATATTTAGTATATGTTTATTATCCCATGCCGAAGGAATAAACTGATTGTTCTTTTCCTTAAATTCGCTTCTCACAAAAGTATAGGAAAGTATTAGGTTGAAACCTATTAAATCAACATTCCTATAATATGCTTCAAGTCCATAGGCTTTCCCTTCGGATGTCGGGGTAACTTCTTCATCACCAAAAGTTCCATAATCAGCCCCTTTGCTTGCTATAGAAACCGAATCGTTTACCGAAAATGGGTAGTTATTGTAAAATTTATAAAATCCTTCAATGGTTAATTTTGATTTTTCAGTAAATAAATAATCGAAGCCTGTTACAAAATGATTTACGGAGATATAGGTGAGCTTATTTTGTTTGTTTACGAGTACACCTTCGTTGTTACGAAATCCTAAGGTAGTATAGGCAGGTCTTTGATAATATCTTCCAGTATTTGCATTCAGAAATAACTTTTCAGTTAATGCATAGGAAGCGGAAAGACGAGGTGAAAATTGCTTTAAAAGGTTCGACATTTCGTTATCATAATTATTGGCATCCATTCTTACACCAAGTGAAACCGTTAACCTATCACTTAAATATTGTTTGCTGATTTGTCCAAAAAGATTCCAAGCAAATAAATCGAGTTTGGAATTATAATTAATAGTTTTCAAACTATCCCTTGCAAATATTTTCTGAAAAGTATTGTTGTTATAACGATTGTATTCCAAGCCAATTCCAACATTCAATTTATACGCTAATGTGTGAGCATTTCTTTCAAATCGGAATTTGTTTTCAATTTCGTCGGAAGCATAATTTAATATTTTCGACTTCGATTCATCGTTATTGGGGTATTTATACGAAGTATTTCTCAGCATATTTCGGCTCAGGGTATAAGTATCGTAAGAATTGGTTCTAAAATGCTTGTAAACGGCACCTATTGCATAGTTCCACTGTTCAAAAACCGGTAAATATCCCAAAATGTATTTTTGACTTTCGCTAGGATTTTTGATTCCTGTATTCAAATTAAATTGGTCGATGGCTCCAATGCCTATAAGGGTTAATTCGTTTTTTAAATTAAATTTTGTTTTTGATTTCCACTGAAAATCGTTGTAAGTAGGTAAGAAAGGTAAACCTAAAGCACTAAACAAAAATTGTAGATACGAACGACGGGCTGAGAAAATAAAAGATGTTTTTTTGTTTATCGGACCATCCATGGTAAGTGCCACATCTGAAGCACCCAAGGCTCCTTTAAATTTGAGATTGTCGGGATTTCCATCTATCAAACGCATATCCAATATCGAACTTAATGCATTGCCTTTGTTTGCAGGGAAAGCTCCTGAATAGAATTCGATTTCGCGGATAAAATCAACATTGATGATACCTACCGGACCTCCGGAAGCTCCTTGTGTGGCAAAGTGATTGAGGTTGGGTATTTCGATACCATCTAAATAAAATCTGTTTTCGCTGGAGCCACCCCCTCTTACAATTACATCGTTGCGGAATGCCGGTGTGGATGCTACACCGGGCAAGGATTGCAACACCTTTGATATATCGCGATTGCCTCCCGGGCTTTTTTCTATTTCGGCTATGCCTATGCTTTTCATCGAAAGCGGACTTTCTTCGTCGCGCCTGAATACGGTGGTTTTTATTTCAACTGCAGCTAAGTTTATTGCCACTTCGTGCATAGGTATTTCAAAATATTTGGTTTTGCCACTGGTAATCATAAATTCTGTGGATACATATTTTTGATACCCAACAGCAGTGGCAGCTAATTTTATATACCCAGGTTTTATGTTGGTAAACTGAAAATTACCATCAATATCTGATGAAGCACCTATGGTGGTTCCGTAGATAATAACATTGGTAAATGTTAAGGGTTCGTTGTTTTTCGAATTAAAGATACGACCCTTGATGCTACCATTTTGAGCGTGTACAACGCCTGTGAATATTAGAATGAATAGAATAGAAAGGCTTGAGATATATGATAGGTTGGTTTTTTTCATAAATGCTGTTTTTTATTATAGTTAAGTTTAGAGCAAAATAACAAATGATTATCAGCAAAGTTCATTATTTTAAATTAAAGGGAGACAAACGCAACTATGCTTAACATCAAGCTATGTATGTCTTATGTTTTTTGTTAAAAAAAATACAATTGGATAATAGAATTATTCATATATTTGTGGAGTAAATAAAGATGGCATTTGTCATACATATTAATCCAATATGGATAGCTTTGCATGAATTTACAATATATATTCGAGTAATTTTTAAGCGTAGCGGAATACATAACAACCATCGGTATACCGACAAAACATAAAAAAAGAATGGCATTAAGTTGGAACGAAATAAAAGACCGAGCACTACATTTCTCGAAGGAATGGGCTGATGCTTCAAACGAAGAAGCAGACGCAAAACCATTTTTAATAGAGTTTTTTGAAGTATTTGGTATAAGCAGAAAACGAGTTTCGACTTTTGAACACAAAGTAAAGAAACTTGACGAAAGAGACGGTTATATTGACTTACTTTGGAAAGGAACGATTTTAATAGAAATGAAAAGTCGGGGGAAAAACCTCGACAAAGCATATCAACAAGCAGTTGAATACACTTTTGGACTAAAACAACACGAATTACCAAAATACATTCTTATTTGTGACTTTGAAAACTTTAGACTATACGACCTTGAAGAAAACAAAACCTTAGAATTTAAATTGAACGACTTTGTAAACAACGTTCAGCATTTTGGCTACATTCTTGGCTATCAGAAAAACGTTTACAAAGAACAAGACCCCGCAAACATAAAAGCAGCGGAATTGATGGGAAAACTTCACGACCGATTGAAAGAAATCGGTTACAGCGGACACCCGCTAGAAGTTTATTTGGTTAGAATTCTGTTTCTGCTTTTTGCCGAAGACACTACAATTTTCAACAAACAACAATTTCAAGACTTTATAGAACAGCGCACAAACGAGGACGGCAGCGACCTTGCTGCAAAACTTCAAGAACTTTTCCAAGTACTAAACACACCGAAAGTAAAACGTTTTAAAAACCTTGATGAACAATTGGCCGATTTTCCGTATGTAAACGGAAAACTATTTGAAGAAAACTTGCCGATGGCAAGTTTCGACAAGAAAATGCGACAAGCTTTATTAGATTGCTGTTACATTGATTGGAGCAAAATTTCACCTGCAATTTTCGGTTCCATGTTTCAGAGCGTTATGAATCCGACCGAACGTAGAAACTTAGGAGCGCATTATACGAGCGAAACGAACATTCTAAAGCTTATCAAACCGCTTTTTCTGGACGACCTTTGGAAAGAGTTTGAAAGTATAAAAGACAACAAAAACAAACTTCCCGAATTTCATAAAAAACTAAGTACGCTTAAATTCCTCGATCCTGCTTGCGGTTGTGGCAACTTCCTTGTTATTACTTACCGTGAATTACGTCTTTTGGAATTGGAAATTCTACGAAAAATTTATAAAAGCGGACAACAAGTAATAAACATTAGCGATATTATTTGGCTTGATGTGGATATGATGTACGGAATAGAATATGAAGAATTTCCTGCAAGAATTGCCGAAGTGGCAATGTGGCTTATCGACCACCAAATGAATATGCAAATTAGCAATGAGTTTGGGCAATATTTTGTTCGTTTGCCCTTGAAAAAAGCTGCAAAAATTATACATGGTGACGCATTAGAAACGGATTGGCAGAATTTGTTAAATCCTGTAAATGAAATTAATGTTGTGGCAAAACATGCTAATATTTATTTGGTTGAAGAACCCATCGAAGAATATAAAACAGTGAATGTTCAAACCGAAACATTTGAAGTTTACAAAGGCAAGAAACCACAACATGAGCAAGAAAAAAGGTTTGATTATATATTAGGTAATCCTCCTTTTATTGGTTCAAAGATGATGACTCAATCTCAACGCAATTTAGTAATAAAAGAGTTTGATAGTATTCAAGGTGCTGGTGTTTTAGATTATGTTACAGCTTGGTATATTAAAGCTGCAAAATATATTCAAGGCACAAAAACAAAAGTGGCTTTTGTTTCTACCAATTCAATTGTGCAAGGCGAGCAAACAAGTATTCTTTGGGGGCAAATGCTTACCAAGTACAACATTAAAATTCATTTTGCACATCGCACTTTTAAATGGAGCAACGAGGCAAAAGGAAATGCAGCCGTTTATTGTGTGATAGTTGGCTTCGCCAATTATGATACAAACAATAAAAGCATTTTTGAATACGAAGATATTAAAGGCGAAGCACACGAAATAAAAGTAAAAAATATCAATCCGTATTTGGTAGATGCAAAAGACGTACTTATAAATAAAAGAACAACCGCCATTTGCAAAGTTCCCAAAATAAAATTTGGCAATCAACCTATTGATGGCGGTTGGTTAATATTAGACGAACAAGAAAGAAATGAAGCTGTAAAAAATGAACCATTTATTGAAAAATATATTAGACGATATTATGGCAGTGAAGAATTCATTAATGGTAGAATAAGGTATTGTTTGTGGTTTGAAAATTTTGACCCTTCTGAATTAAAGTCTTCAAAATTTTTGATGTCAAGAATTGGAAACGTCAGAAAGTTTAGACTTGAAAGTGAAAGAAAGGATACACAAAAATTAGCAGATACTCCTACGCAATTTGCTTTTAAGTCACACGAAGATTCAGAGTACATAATAATTCCAAGTGTTTCTTCCGAAAGAAGAAAGTATATTCCGATAGGTTTTATGTCTGCCAATGAAATTGCAAGTAACCTTTGTTTAATAATACCTAATGCTAAACTTTTCCACTTTGGTGTTTTAACTTCATTAATGCATATATCTTGGGTGAAAAATATTTGTGGAAGATTAAAAAGTGATTTTAGATATTCAAATGGTATAGTTTACAACAACTATCCTTGGCCAGAAAATTCAACCGTAAAACAAATCAAACTTATCGAAGAAAAAGCACAAAAAGTAATAGATACAAGATTAGAATTTCCGAAAAGTACTATGGCTGATTTATATGAACCTGATGGAATGCCACCAGCATTGGTAAAAGCTCATAACGAGTTAGACAAAGCAGTTGATTTGGCTTATCGTTCACAAGCTTTCACATCTGAAGCCAATCGAATGGAGTTTTTATTTGAACTCTACGAAAAATATACAGCAGACCTTTTTACCAAAGAGAAAGTGAAAAAAACAAGAAAGTCAGCTTTATAAGGACTATAAACATATTGACAACAAGAAAGACAACACCTAACAGCGGTATAAAACATTGAGTTTTGGTGGTTATTTGAGCATTCTGTTCGGTGTAGCTCGACAAGAAAGTAGCCAACAATCCTAAACTGCTGCTATACTCAGCAGTTATTTTCCAGGTAACCCTCTTCCAACCCGCATACTTTCCCGAACGTCAGATTAAGATCATATCTTTACAACGAACCAATGTTATGGTCACCATAAGATAAGTTCTTTGCAACGAACCAATGTTAAGGTCACCATAAGATAAGTTCTTTGTAACGAACCAATGTTATGGTCACCATAAAACAAGTTCTTTGTAACGAACCGACGTTATGGTTGCCATAAGATAAGTTCTTTGTAACGAACCAACGTTATGGTCGCCATAAGATATGTTCTTTGCGACATACCGACGTTATGGTCGCCATAAGATATGTTCTTTGCAACGAACCGACGTTATGGTCGCCATAATGACATCTTATTGCAACATACTGCTTTTATTTTGAGCATTATGCTGGTATATTATAAAGAACTTTAATAAATGACGTGTTTATCATTACTTTTTGCTCACATTTTAACAAAAAAAACATCTTTTTCCTTGGTTCTGTACAAAAGTGTATATAATTTTTAAAGTTTTTATCGTTATATTATTTCAATTTGAATAATTGATTGTAAAATGGATAGCATTACCGAAATGCAACAAAAAAATGTTTAACAAAGAAACTGATTTTAGCAAATGAAAAAGCATTTTCACTTATTTGTCAATTGTTTTCTGACATTGAAAAAAAGAAATCATAAGAAAATGGCAAAGCATTCCACTATCAACTACGAAGCGCTTAAAGCCCATCAAAATGAAGACCCTTTTATCAAGGAATTGTTTCTGAAAACAAAAGCTGTTTACACCGCTTACCACGATTTATTGGGCGATTTGGTATCAACCAAAGCCACCAAAAAAGGAACTGTACTGAGTTTTTACAATTACCTGAAAACACTGCGCAGCAAACTCAAAGAATGGGATTTGGAAGTTCAAAGAGTGTTGAAAGAAGGCACGCCCGAGTATGTTGCAATTTTCCCCAACGGAAAAAGTTTTATACTTCAGGGTACACAAGAGCAAATTATGGCAAAATTTTCGGGATTTTATACCAATGTGCTTCTGAATTCGGGGCTGGCTGCCATTACAGACGATGTAAGCCTGCACTATCAGTCGCTCCAAACCATTTATGGCAGCAAAAACGAAAAACTATCCAAAACAAATACCTCCACCACCGACTTAGACAAAGCCTACGACCAAATGGGCAAAACACTCTATTGTAATATGCTGATGCTAATCGTACATTTTGTCGATAACCCTGTGAACGTAGAAAATTACTTCGATATGACGCTGTTGCGCACGCCCCAAAAGCATAGCAAAAAAGATAACGCCTACAAATTACCATTGCCTGCCAACAGCATACGCATAGCCGACATTGGTTTTTCTATCGGCGACACCCTCTTAATTATAAACAACGGTACAAATTCCATCTCATTTTACGCTGCTGCTACTGCCGATGCAGCCACACCTGCTATTTTAAACGAAATAGCCCCAGGCGAAGAACTGGAAATTACCGCTGCAAGCTTAGGAGCTCCAAACAATAAATTTCTCATCTTTGTCAACACCAGCCTAACAGATGAAGGCGAAGTAGAGATAGTGCTTATTTAAACTCGCAAGTTTTAATGAATAATTTGTTGAACCCAAGGCATATTTCTGCCTTGGGTTTTTTGTTAAAAAATATATAGGATATTAAAATTGTTGTATATTTGTAGGGAAAAAATGATGACATATATCATTTTGAACTAGCTAAAGGTAAAGAGTGATTTAGTCAGAAGTATATACAAGTTATATCCAATGCATCAAAAAAACAGAGCCATGAGAAAATTATTTGTAATTACAAGCCTTCTATTTTCTTTGAGTTTAAATGCTCAAAGCTATCACCCATTTCCAGACACGACATCAATATGGCATGCTGTTGGGATAAATTTTTTCAATCATTCAGATTATATTTTCAATCTTGGCATTAAGGGTGACACTATTTTAAACAATAAAAAATACTCTAAAATCTATAGGACTCCTAATTCATCCTTCAGCTATAACCTAACCTATATCGGAGCTTTACGTGAAAATGAAAATAAACAGGTTCTTCTAACACTTCCAGAGGACACCTCCGAATTTGTACTTTATGACTTTAATTTAAATGTCGGAGACACTATTTTTTATCCTATCGGTTATGGATTGTGCGGGAATAATTGGATCAATGCACCGATTAAAAGTTCCAGAGTGGTAACTTCCATCGATAGCATTTTGTTATATAACAATGAATATAGAAAGAGGTGGATATTAAGCTGCGATTGGTGTCCTGGCGATGTGTGGGTGGAAGGTATCGGAAGTATTAAATTTTTTGGATTGCTTAATCCTTTGATTTCAGACGTTACTTTATGTGGCGATATTTATGCTTTCGGTTGCTTCTTAGAATCTAATGAGATTTTATACTTTGACAGTACAGTTTGTAATTATTGCATGGGCAATTATATACTTAATATCCCAGCTTATCATGACGACCAACAACAATTTAATGTTTCCTATAACCCTTCTGGCAAAATACTTTCAATAAATTCAAATAAAGAACCTGTAAATTTTTCTATAACTATCTTTAATGCCATTGGACAAACGGTGTATAATAACTCAATTACATCACAAACTTATAGTCTTAGTTTGTCAACATTAATTAAAGGAATATACTTTTATCGAATATCAAACCATTCAGACAATTTATCCACTGGAAAATTTATGACTTATTAATATATGCACTGGCTATAACAGCACCTCTGCAAGCGGGGTTTTAATAACAAACGGATATAAACAACAAGTAATTAACTAATTTAGCGGTCTGACAGGAAAGGAACTATACACTCCCCGCCTGACAGCAAGTTGCGGAACATTGTACTAAATTCATGGTACAAAGTTTTTTACTTTTGGCATTTCTCTTACCCTCCTATTCTTTTCAAACCTGCTTTGGCTTTGGTATGCAGGCTGTTCTTGTATTCTTTTGGGTTCAGGCTTAAACAACGTTTATAATACAAGCGTGCTGCATTGTTTTGTTTGCGGTTTTCATAGATTAATCCTAACTGCAAAGCAGCATTGGCAGCAAAATACCAGGCTTCGTTGCTGCCTTTTCGCAAAACATTTTCATAATATGGCATGGCATTGTCAACTTTATCCCATTCGTGATAAATACGTGCCATGCGATACAAATATTCCAACGAATCTCTGTTGGTTTTCAACTGCAAAGCCTGCTCGTTTCCATCCAGTGCTTTAACAGCCTGCTGGTAATATCCGCCATCACACAAAAGTCTTGCCTTAAGCAGCCTGATATTAGGCGATGTATTTTTCTTGGCTTCGTACTCGGCTTGTTTGTCTGTTTCCGAAAGTGCTGAGCCAAATTTTATTGCTTTTTTAGAATAGTCGGCATATTTTGCTACATCATTATTCAATAGATAAAACCATGCAATATGAAGGTAGGCCGATTTTATGTAATGCGTTCCTTTGTAATTTACAGTATAATTCAAAAAATAAATTACCGCATCTTTATCCAATCGGTTCAACTTAACTTTTCCTGTTAAAAAATCAACAAAGCCAAAATAAGCGAATTCTTTCCCTCGTGGAAAGTTTTCGAGTGTTTCAATAGCATCGTCATTTTTGCCGAAGAACATTTCATAACGGGCTTTTATGTAAAGAAGAGCGGCATTTGTTTTAAACTCTTCCACGAAAACAGGATGAGTATAGTATTTTTTTAGAAACAATGCTTTTTGCTTATCGCCCTGCAAATTAATTTCAACGAAAGTTAAGATAAACAATGCTTCCGATTTTAAATAATCATAGTTTTTGTCAGTCAAGGTTTTGTCGGTAAGCTGCACCAATTCAGAAATACCTTGTTCGAAACTTCCATCAAATGCAAGTGTTTTTACAATAGATTTGTAGCTATCGGGTACTGCATCTATCATGGCACGCATTAAGCCCAATAGCTTCAGATTGGGCGTAAAGGCAGGAAACTTAGTTTGGTTGCTTGCCAATAATTCGTAGGCTTTTTTAATTTCCATTCCTGCTTTAATACCATCTATCATATCACCAAGGTCTTTCATAAAAATAAGCCTTGCTACTGCCCATTGAAAATATACATCGGCCAAACAGTAATTATAATAAGGAGAGGAAGCATCGTCGTTTTCGATTCTATCAATTGCCTTTGATCTTTTTTCCAATAAACGCTCGAAAGTTGTTTTATCCTGACTGACAAGTATTGTAATGAAATCTTTATAATTTTCGAGATAATAAGGTATTATATTGGATGGATTGCTGCGTTTTTCAGTATCTATGATTTGTTGAGCTTCGTTGAGCCTCAAGTTCATTAAGCATTGGTGGGCTTTGCGACAGTTAACAGTAAAGTCGAAATAAGCAAAACTTGTATTGGCAATTGCCAAAAGAAACAAAAAAATATAGAAGTGTTTTTTACCCATCACCCAATTGTGCAAACATTATGTTACAAAACTACAATAATTTTCAGAATAGAAATTGATTAAAACAGATTAAACTTGGCAAAAGTTTATATTGATAGTTTTATCACACCATAAAAAGCAAAATCCCATTAGGTTTAATTCTAATGGGATTTTAATATTGTACAATCTTTTTTAAATAATAGTGTTCATTTTCTCTATGAAACTAAATCAATCGTGAGCTATTGTAATTTTCTTGCAAACTTTCTTTCCACCAAAGTTAGCTTCAATAAAGTAAATTCCAGAATTCAACTTTGAAACGTCAATACTTTGTGATTTCTGATTTACAGACAGTACTTCATTATAAATTACTTGCCCTAGCATATCATAAATCTTTAGAGTTTTAATTTCATATTTTGAACTTTCAATCTTTAATTTAGTTGTACAAGGATTAGGATAAACTGTAATTTTGTTTTCGTCTATAATATCATTTACTGAAGTAGTGCTGTACCAAATCTGCAACTTTGGATGTTTAGAAGCATCAAGATTATCTCCAGAAGCAAAAATCATTTCTGCTAAACCTGCTTCGTTGGTAAGCTTTAGACAGAAACCAAAATTTATTGAAGGATTACTAATCATTTGCTGAACCATAACAGTAACATTCATGTTTGGATAGTCTTGAGTTCCGCTTATACTTTCAGGCAAAATTACTTGGTTAGCCATTGTTGAGGTTGGTTGGTTATCCCATGTAACTGTATTTTCTGTCCATGCAGAAGTTACATGTTGCAAAACACTTTCGTTTGAACTAATAGAAGAAGAATGGGGTGCATTTCCAAAAGCATTTGTAGGTGCATAATATAAAGAGAGTTTTGCACTGTCAATAGTTGCATTCGTGGGGATAGAGGATAAATCGAATTTTAAAAAATTTCTCCAGATATATGGTGTTCCGTAAATGGTCCATGACCGACTTGCATATTCAACTTCATTAGGATAATTTAGCCCAGAATTATAATTGCAAACCTGAGCATCTTCGCTTTCTTTACCAAGAGTGAAAGTAACTGTTGTTTGCGCTGAAACAAATAAAGAAAATAACAAAAAAGCAAAAAACAAAAAGTAATTCTTTTTCATAATAACTTGTTTTTAGAATTATAAATAATAAAACTATTTATCGATTTACAACTTCATCAATGGCATTATCCACTAAAATTCTTCCACAGTATTCGCACACAATAATTTTTTTGTGCATACGAATATCTAATTGACGTTGAGGTGGTATTTTGTTGAAACAGCCGCCACAAGCATCTCTTTCAACCATAACAACAGCTAAACCATTACGGGCATTGTCACGAATGCGTTGATAAGCCGTTAATAATCTTTCTTCGATTAATTTCTGGTTATCTTTTGACTTTTGGATTAAATCAGTTTCTTCTTTTTCAGTTTCGGCAATAATATCATCTAATTCAGCTTTTTTAATATCAAGTTCGGTTTTACGATCTAATAATATCTGTTGGGCAATTTCTACTTCTTCTTTCTTAGCTTCTAAAGCAAAAGAAAATTCTTTAATTCTTTTTTCGCTTAATGTAATGTCGAGATTTTGGAATTCAATTTCTTTGGTTAAAGAATCGTATTCACGGTTATTTCTAACATTGTTTTGTTGCTCTTCATAACGTTTTATAAGCATTTGACAGTCAATAATAGCAGACTGTTTTTCGTTGATTGAAGTTTCAAGTACATTGATTTCAGAAACAAAATTATCTATACGTGTTTCCAAGCCAGCAACTTCATCTTCCAAATCTTGTACTTCCAAAGGAAGTTCACCACGAATAATTCTAATTTTATCAACCTGAGAATCTATTTGTTGTAATGTATAAAGTGCAGTTAATTTGGTTTCAACACTAACATCGGCTTCTTTGGCAATAATATCTCTGTAATTGATATCAACTATTCCTTGTTCTGCTTTTGAAGTGGCGTTGGTATCGTTTGTTTCGCCTTTGGTTGTTTTTGCCATAATATATTGAATTTGTGTTTACAAGTAATGAATTGGGTTTGTATTTCTTTCTGAAATTAAAACTGCAAAATTAGGAAATTTTTTTATAATAATTGAATATAATAATTCTTTTGTAAATTGTTCACTTTCATAATGACCAATATCAGCGATTATTATCTTGTTTTCGGCTTCAAAAAAATCATGATACTTTACATCGCCGGTTATAAATATATCTGCTCCTGCAGCAATAGCATCTTTTATTAAAAAGCTACCAGAGCCACCACATATAGCTACTTTTTTAATAAGCTTCCCTTGTAAAGATGTGTGTCTTACGCTTTTTGCGTTTGTAATAGATTTTACAAATTGCAAAAACGAATTCTCATCTTTCTCCTCAATCTCTCCAATCATACCACTTCCAACGGTATTGATTTCGTTTTCCAAAGCGTAAATATCATAAGCCACTTCTTCATAAGGATGGCTGGCAAAAAGTGCTTTTAATATTTTAGTTTCAAGATAAGCAGGGAAAATAATTTCAATTCTGATTTCGTTTTCGTAATGCAATTGGTTAATTGCTCCCACAAAAGGATTTGCATTTTCTAAAGCCCTGAAACTTCCTTCGCCAGAAGTATTAAAGCTGCATGAATCATAATTACCAATATGTCCTGCACCAGCTTCAAACAATGCTTTTCTAAGCATTTCTGCATGAGTACTTGGACAAAAACTTATCAGTTTTCGAAATAGTGATCGCTTAGCTTGTAAAATACGAGGGTTTTTTAGCTGAAGTTTTTCTGCAAGCATTGTATTAACTCCTTGTTCAACATTGTCTAAATTAGTATGAGCTGCATAAATAGCAATATCATGTTGTATCGCTTTTACAATCATCCTTTCGCTTGCATTTTTCCCATTTAGTTTTTTAAAGCCTTTGAAAATTAAAGGATGATGTGATATGATAAGCTGACATTTCTTTTCAATAGCCTCATTCAATACTTCTTCGGTAACATCAATGCAGATAATAGCTTTTTCAATATCCTTTTCTTTATTGCCAATGATAAGTCCTGCATTATCATAAGTTTCCTGATATGATAAGGGGGCAATGGTTTCAATTAAATCAGTAATAGCTTGTAACAACATAATATATTTTTTTATTTGAGGCTGTAAAGTTATAAAATCAAAAGCTGATTTTGTATAAAACAACAAGAATTACTAAAATATTGTTTTAACTTCATAAAACGAAATCCTCAAATACTTATTTTTATGTAATTTCGCCAACAGTAAGCCAATAACAATTAACCCATAACCAATCGCCTAATGGAAAATATTATTTCTACATTGCATCAAAACTTGCTAAATACCAGCTATATTGAAATCATTGCTGTTTTTTTTGGCTTAATAAGCGTTTGGTTTGCTCGCAACGAAAGCATTTGGGTTTTCCCGACAGGTTTAATAAATGTGGGCTTGTATGTTTTTGTTTTCTTTGGATCAAAATTGTATGCCAATATGGGTATCAACTTTTATTTTGTAATTATGAGCATTTATGGATGGTACAATTGGTCGAGAGTGGACATAAACAAAAAGCATATTCCTATTACTAAATGTACCCGAAAAGAATATCTGCAAAACATTGGCTTATTTACAGTTTCCTTTGTGGTTTTATATTTTCTGCTTAAAAACGAAACTGACAGTAAGTTTCCGATAGCAGATTCATTTACATCAGCCCTGTATATTCTAGGAATGTGGCTGCAAACACGTAAAAAAATAGAAAACTGGATATTCTGGATAATTGGCGATTTACTGGCAATTCCATTGTGTATATATTCCGGTTTGATTTTCTCAGGATTTCAGTATATAATTTTTCTTCTCATTGCTATTTCAGGATACTTTGAATGGAGAAAGAAATTAATTGCAAATTAGAAATTCGGCTCTTTTAAATATAGAAACTTTTAACTCATGGTAAAACGCATTGCTATCACTGGACCCGAGTCCACAGGAAAGAGTCAGTTAGCAGAGAAATTAGCTGAATATTATCAAACCCTATGGATAGCTGAGTATGCTCGCGAATATCTCGAAAAAATAAACCGTCCTTACAATTACAATGATGTTTTGGAAATAGCAAAAGCTCAGTTGGATGAAGAAAACAAAGCAGCTAAAAAAGCAAATAAGATTTTATTTTGCGATACCGACTTTACGGTTACTAAAATTTGGTGTGACTTTAAATACAAGCGATGCCATGATTGGATTAATGAGCAGTTTTTAACTCACAAATACGATTTATATTTACTTTGCAGTACCGACTTGCCATGGACTTTTGATCCTCAACGTGAGAATCCTAATGAAAGAGAAGAGCTTTTTCAAATTTACTTGAAAACAATAAGAGATATTAATTTTCCGTATAGGATTGTGAATGGAATTGGGCATGAACGATTAAAAAATGCAATAAAAATTATTGATACACATTTGTAAGTTATCATTTAACGATGAAGCTATTATTATATAAAAATAGCACTAAAAACGCAAAATCTAATGTAATTACATCAAAATAACTTAAACAATCTATAATTCTACAAATTTAAATATAAAGCTAAAAACTATAAATATGAAAATTAGTAGAAATACTATTAAAGAAATCTGGCAGATTTATAAAAAGAAAAAAAGGAACTTTTTTCTATCTATGCTTGCTATTCTTTTTATTTTCTTTTGGTTTTCATTGCCCAAGCCACTATTTAAAGATCCTAATTCAACCGTTTTACGTGATAAAAATGGAGAATTATTAGGGGCTAAAATTGCAACCGACGGACAATGGCGATTTCCTGAAACGGCTAATGTACCCGATAAATTTACCAAAGCCATCATTAGTTTTGAAGATAAATACTTTTATTATCATCCTGGTTTTAATCCTGTTTCGATGATTAGGGCCATGTATTTGAATATACGTAAAGGTAAAGTTGTTAGTGGAGGTAGCACCATTACTATGCAAGTAATCAGGCTTTCGAGAAAGAATAAAAAAAGAACTTTTTACGAAAAAATCATTGAAACCATACTTGCCATGAGGCTTGAACTCACTTACAGTAAAGAGGAAATACTTGGTTTGTATGCTTCTCACGCTCCATTTGGAAGTAATGTTGTAGGTATCGATGCCGCTGCCTGGCGATATTTTGGTGTAAGTGCCGATAATCTTAGCTGGGCCGAAATATCTACACTAGCTGTATTGCCCAATAGTCCGGCTTTGATATATCCCGGCAAAAACCACCACAAGCTTTTTGAGAAACGCAATCGCTTGCTAAATGAATTATTAAAAGAAGATATTTTTGACAACACTACTTGCGGACTTTCAAAAAATGAAATTTTGCCCGAAAAACCTTTTTCGCTGCCTCAACTTTCTCCTCATTTACTCGAAAAAGCTATTAATGAAGGAAAAGCTGGGCAGAATATTCAATCTACCATTGATATTCATTTACAGTATAAAGTTAATGAAATTATTGCTATACATCATCAGCAGTTGCAAGCCAACGAAATTCATAATGCAGCAGCTATGGTGCTGGACGTAAATACAGGCAATGTTTTAGCCTATACAGCTAACACACTTTTGCAAACAGGAAAAGAACATGGAAACGATGTAGATATTATTCATTCTCCAAGAAGTACCGGCAGTATTTTAAAACCATATTTGTATGCTGCTATGCTCAATGATGGACTACTACTTCCAACTACTTTGGTACCCGATGTTCCTATGCAAATTGGCGGATTTGTACCCGAAAACTATAATCTTACCTATGATGGTGCTGTGCCTGCCAAGCAAGCGTTATCACGTTCGCTTAATATTCCTGCGGTTAAAATGTTGCAAAGTTATGGTGTAGAACAGTTTTATACATTGTTGAAAAAACTTGGTATGACTACGCTTACCAAATCTTCTTCACATTATGGTTTATCTCTTATTTTAGGTGGTGCAGAGGCTCAATTATGGGATTTGGCTGGCATTTATGCTTCAATTGCGCGAACACTGAACCATTTTTCCTCGTATCAAGGTAAGTATGATAAAGATGATTTTCATCCCCCCATTTATATAAAAAACGATGAAATTGCTTTAAAAAAATCATTAACTCAATCATCATACTTAAATGCTGCATCTATATGGTTGGCTTTGGAAGCCATGGTAGAAGTTTCACGCCCTGATGAAGAATTGCAATGGCAACAATTTTCTTCTTCTGCTCGTATAGCATGGAAAACAGGTACAAGTTTTGGGAATCGCGATGCCTGGTCAATTGGCATTACACCAGAATATGTTGTGGCTGTTTGGGTTGGAAATGCTTCAGGAGAAGGTCGCCCGGGACTCACAGGTTTGGGAAGTGCTGCTCCAATTTTGTTCGATATTTTTAAGATGTTAAAACCCCATAATTGGTTTACAATGCCCGAAAGCGAAATGGTCGAAGTCCCAGTTTGTCGTTATAGTGGCTATAGAGCTTCTAATAATTGCGAACCTACCAATAAGATTTGGATACCTAAAAATGCATTGAAAACTCAGGTTTGTCCTTATCACCAAATAGTTCATTTAGATGAAACTGGTAAATGGCAAGTAAATTCAAGTTGTGAATCTATCGAGAAAATGCAACATATTTCGTGGTTTGTTTTACCACCTGTGATAGAATGGTATTTTAAAAGCAAAAACCCGTTCTATAAAGTTTTGCCTCCTTTCAGAGCTGATTGTGCTTCATCTAACGAAACACGAACAATGGAAATGATATATCCTGCAAATAATAGCAAAATATATATTCCTGTTGATTTAGATGGTAAACCAGGCAGTACAGTTTTTAAATTGGCGGCTCGCAATCCGCAAACAATAGTTTATTGGCATTTGGACGATAAATTTATAGGCTCTACTTCTCAATTTCACCAAAAAGCCATTGCTCACGATGCAGGCTTACATCGTCTTACATTGATTGATCAAAAAGGAGAATCCTTAAGTATAAAATTTGAAATTATGAATAAAAGAAAAGATTAGTTTATTTTCAACCCATTTACAATTATTTGGAATTTATACCTTAGAGACTGTAAATGGGTTAAATATGATTTTATTATAAAGATTACATTAATTTTTTATATACCTGCCACCAGCGATCTGGCACTTCATCTGCTAAAGCAATTTGATAATCATTGTAGGAACATGGCACTAAATAATGACGTTCGTATTTAATTTTCATATCAATAGGGCAAGGCACTTCCATCCACCAACGGTCGCTTTTTTTGCTTTTATAAAAAATAATTTCGTGGGTATAGTCTTTAATAGAAACATAGTATTTTTTATAGTTTTCTTTATCTTTGTAAGGATAATCGTACTTACGATTGTAAAAACCATCAATAAAATACCAAATCATTTGAGCTACTAAATGAGATGTTTGTGCATTGTTGTCAATGTCAGGGTTGCATTCGTAAAAACCTATTGAGGTTAATTTATCACTCATTCCTGCATAACGGGCTATCTGACAAACTTCTTCACCATTGAAACCGTTTGGAGTAGCATTTGCATTACCTGGTGCATCAGACTGGCGGATAGATGAAATATCAATACTTATCATATCTGCATTACGAACTAAAGGTTCCACCATTTCAATATCTTTTCTGATTACACCCAAACGATAAGCATCAAAGTATAATTTTCCCATCAGCTCAATTGCTTCTTGATCAACAAAGTAAGTTTGATATCCGATATTGGTATAGTTAAATAAAAAATTAGGCTGATGTAAAATTATTTTGCTCAAATAAGTCTGAGAATCAATCTCATCTTCTGCATCGCCCAAATCAAAAGCATTATCTACAGCAAAGATATTAATGATTTGCCCCAATTTTTCGTAAGCTCTATAATTTGCAAAACACAAATCTTGGCTACCACCTATGATAATTGGAATAATTTCTTTTTTAATCATTGAAGCAACCACTTCACTTAAAGCAAAGTACGTATCTTCAAAAGAGTGCCCTTTTTTGATATTACCTATATCAGCAATTTTATTTTTTGCTGAAGATGGAAATAGCTGATAAAACTTTTTACGAATTTCATTAGGAGCATTCGCACATCCAAAATTATTTATAGATTTACGATCTTCTTTTACACCGATAATAACAATATCAATTCCATCCAATTCAGGAAAGCCATCTTCCTCTGTAAACGCAGGTATAATATGTCCTAAACGATGACGTAAATCATGATAATCAATATCTTCATTTTTAAAACCAATAGGTTCTAAATAAATTTTAATATCCATATATGCTTTTTAAAATATTAGGTAAAAATATATTTTTTATTCAAACGAATCCTATACTTTACAGTTATTTTTTAAACAAAATTAAGATTATTTGATTAATAGTATTTTATAAAACAAAAGAATATTTATTAATGAATTAATGAACATAAAACATTATAAGACTACATAAGTCAAATTTTGAAGACAATTAAGTAATTTAAGATTTGCAAATTTGCACATTAGCACATTTTTCTTGGATCTACCCAAAGTGTAAATTGCTCATCGGTTAACAAACCAGATTCCAAAGCAGCTTCACGTAAAGTTTTGTTTTCGTGATGGGCTTTTTTAGCAATCATAGCTGCATTATCATATCCTATATGAGTATTTAATGCTGTTACCAACATCAATGAGTTTTCAAGGTTTTTATTAATGAAAGGCATATTGGCTTCAATGCCAATTGCACAATTATCGTTAAAAGAAACACAAGCATCACCCAATAAACGAGCAGCTTGTAATAAGTTGTAAATCATTACAGGTTTAAATACATGCAATTGAAAATGTCCATGCGTACCTGCAACAGATATAGCAGCATCATTGCCAATAACTTGTGCACAAACCATCGACAAAGCTTCATTTTGAGTTGGATTTACTTTTCCAGGCATGATAGAAGAACCTGGCTCGTTTTCTGGCAAGTGTATTTCCCCAATTCCGCATCTTGGTCCTGAAGCCAATAATCGAGTGTCGTTGGCTATTTTCATCAAGCTTATTGCTAATGTTTTCAATGCACCTGAAGTTTCTACAACTGCATCATGAGCAGCCAAAGATTCAAATTTATTTGGAGCTGTAATAAAAGGCAATCCTGTTAATTCGGCAATTTTTTTAGCAACCAAAACATCATATCCTTTAGGCGTATTTAAACCTGTACCTACAGCAGTTCCGCCTAATGCTAATTCAGCCATGTGTTCTAGTGTATTCTTTACTGCTTTAATCCCATGATCTATCTGTGAAACATAAGCCGAAAACTCTTGTCCCAAAGTAAGGGGAGTGGCATCCATAAGATGTGTACGGCCTGTTTTTACGATATCTTTAAACGCTTCTGATTTTATAGCCAACGTATTTCTAAGTTTTTCTGCCCCGGGAATCGTAATTTCCACTATCATCTTGTATCCTGCAATACTCATGGCTGTGGGAAAAGTATCGTTAGACGATTGTGATTTGTTAACATCATCATTAGGGTGAATAATGGTTTTTTCGCCCAAAGTTCCCCCGTTTAATACATGAGCACGATTGGCAATTACTTCGTTGAGGTTCATATTACTTTGAGTTCCTGATCCTGTTTGCCATATTACAAGAGGAAACTGATCGTTGAGTTTTCCTTCCAATATTTCGTCACATACTTTACTTATCAGCTCACATTTTTCTTTGGGTAAAACACCCAATTCGTAATTGCTTATTGCTGCAGCTTTTTTTAATATTGCAAATGCCCATATAATTTCTTTAGGCATAGAAGCAGCATCACCAATTTTAAAATTTTCTACAGAGCGTTGGGTTTGAGCACCCCAATATTTATCAGCAGGGACTTCGATGAATCCCATGGTATCTTTTTCAGTTCTTGTTTTCATTTTTTCTATTGTTTTTGTTTGTTAAAAGTTTCGATATTATAAAAAGGTTTCCAGATTTTCGACAGGATCACCCCAAATTGCACTATGATTTTTTTCAATGATTGGGCGTTGAATTAAATTGGGGAATTCTACCAAAATTTTAATCCATTCATCATCATTAAAACTTTTCCCCTTAAAACGTTTTTTGTAAATATCTTCTTGAGTTCTGATAACTTCTTGCGGAGTTTTATGCAATTTTGCTAATAATAATTTTAATTGTATTTCGCTGATACCTTCCTTTATATAATCTTTAATTTCAAAATTCATATTTCTTTCTGCAAGGTATTGTAAAGCAGCTCTCGACTTCTTACAACGTGGGTTGTGGTAAATATTCAACATAATAAAATCTGATATTTATAATTTGTGTGTAAATTTATAATATTTTAAGGTAGTTTTGTAAAAAAAATAAAAAAACGACAATGATATTTATCTTAGTAGTTTTGAAGATGAATCTAATTGTGACTTTTTCAATAAAATAAAAAATTATGGCTTGGATTTTTTTGATAATTGCTGGTATTTTTGAAACCGGCTGGGCAATCGGATTAAAATATACCGAAGGATTTACAAAACTATACCCTTCTTTATGGACAGGCGTTTCTATGGTATTGAGTTTATATTTTCTTTCGTTATCACTAAAAACTTTACCTATTGGAACTGCTTATGCTGTGTGGACTGGTATTGGAGCATTGGGAGCTTTTGTTTTCGGTATCGTTTTGTTTAAAGAGCCTATAGAATTCTGGCGAATTTTTTTTATAAGTTTATTGATTATTTCATTGGTAGGATTAAAAGCTACATCAGGAGCTTAAATTGCAAAAAAAAGGCTGATATTTAATAATACCAGCCTTTTTTAAAAATAGATTTAATAATTATCTTTTTACAATAATTAATTTATCAGTTGCCTGAGCAGTAGCTGTTCTCAAAGTATAGAAATAAGTACCACTTGTTAAGTCAGATAAATCTACATCAACAGAGTAATTACCTTTAGCTTGTGAGCCTTGATTTAATGTTTTTACAGTTCTACCAGTAATATCAGTAATAAGAATACTAACTTTTTCATTGTTTTTCAATTCATAAGAAATTTGTGTAGTATTGTTTGCTGGATTTGGCATGCATGAGAATAAATTAACAGTATTATTTATTTCGTTTATACCAATTCCATTCCAAGGTCCATTTTGGTTAAATACGGTACGAATCATAACAGCAGGAACATTACCACTAGCCCAAATATACCAATTGTTGGTAGCAGGATCAAAATAAAGTGATGTTTGTTCATATTGAGGAACACCTGTATTATCATAAGCCATTTTAACAGTATCTGTACCACCAAAAACTTGAATACCTACCCAATACATAGAGTCTTTTTGCATGGTATATCCTGTAGTAAAAGGTAGAGAAATCGAAGGTGGATTAACCAATGGAGCAGTTGTTGGAATATCTGCTATATCAATATAATAATTTGCTGATTGAGCAACAATAGTTCTGGTAGCAGATCCTGCAAAATATTTATATAAAACTGCTTTTATTTTTGAACCAGGTTTTGTAGCAAGGTTTACAACACAATTTACACCATAAGCCATTCTATCTTGATTAACCTGATATCTATTTGCAGCAGTATAAGGATCGCAGGTTGTACCTGTTGTACCTGCCCATCTTGAACTAACATAAGTATTATTATCTCTTGAGTATTTACAAGTATCACAAACTACTTTAATATCAAAAGTATCTTGAGCTAAAAGGAAAGGAATAGAATCTGTTGAAATATAAGACATTACTTTGTAATTTCCTATAGTTGAAGGTGTAAAAAAGTAATCATTAATAGCCCAATCAATAATGCTTGTTCCTGGCAGAATAGTTGTATCATTACTTACTTCATCTGCATTTGTAGTTACTTCAACTCCATGTAATTTTACGCTAGTTTGTGTTTTTCCACCAAGGTTTGTGAAATCTGCATCATAATACAATGGTCTTCCTAATCCCGCAGGAATTTGAGTATAGCCATCATATAATGTAGCTCTGTCAACTAAAATATTATTATTTGCTGGTTCAAAAACTTCAACATCATCGATAGCCCAACCATAGCCACCACCATATTGAGCTCCACTTGAAGTAGAAGCAGGTGCAAAAAATCTGAATCTTATCCAAATTTGTGATTTATTGGCACACCATGGAGAAATATTGAATTCTTTCCATCCGTAAGCCCAAGTATTGGCACTTCCAACAGTTATTGAAGGATTAACCATAATACTCTGCCAGTTTACATTATCACTACTTACTTCTAATAAAGTTGAATCAGCATTGTATGATTTGTACAATTGATAGAATTTTATACTAACTGCATTATAACCAGTTGTAGAGATAGCTGTAGCATTGGTCAAAGTAGAATTTGATACTCCATAATTAGCTGCAACTAAGTTGGAAATACCATCAAAATAAAATACACCCTGCATAGGCGAATTAGAACCCATATAAGGACCTACGTATTGTTTCCAATTGGCTGAAAACTGAGAACTATCCGATTTCCATACCCATGTATTTGTAATATTGGCACTTTGATCTGCTAATTTTACAACATTCCAATCGCTGGCAGTTGACATATTAGAAGACCAGATTGAAGCTTTTGAACTTGAAACCACATTTTTATTAAAATATTGTTCAAGTGTCTGGTTTTCGCCTTTTTGATCAGGACGAACAGTTGAAGGCTTAACAGTTAAGTTTTGCCCAAAACTTAATGTACTACTTATTGCAAGCAATACAATAATAGATAAAATTTTTCTCATTTTTTCTTATTTTTAATTAAACATTTTTTTATCTGACAAAAGTAATACTTTTTTATACATACAAAAAATTTTCGTACAATTATTTTTGAATAAAAGACTGTGAGATTATGTATTGCTACTAAAAATAAAAGGCTGACATATTTAAAATGCCAGCCTTTTAAAAAAGTCATTTTAAAGTTAACTTATCGTTTTACAACTATTAATTTTTCAGTTGCTTGTGCGGTTGCAGTTTTTAAAGTGTAAAAATAAGTACCGCTTGTTAAGTTAGATAAGTCTAAATCAACAGAGTAATTACCTTTAGTCTGTGTACCTTGGTTTAGAGTTTTAACAATTCTACCAGCAATATCAGTAATAATAATACTAACTTTCTCATTATTTTTCAATTCATAAGAAATTTGTGTAGTATTGTTAGCAGGATTTGGCATACAAGAGAACAAATTAACTGAATTATTGATTTCGTTAATACCTATAATAGGATCAACTACTGAACGTATCATCATTGCAGGAACATTTCCACTTTCCCATATATACCATGTGTTGGTAGCAGGATCAAAATAGAGAGATGTTTGTTCATATTGAGGAATACCTGTATCGTCTATTGCTATTGTAACGGTATCTGTTCCACCAAAAACCTGAATACCAACCCAATACATAGAGTCTTTTTGCATGGTATATCCAGCTGTAAAAGCAAGGGTAATAGATGTAGGATTAACACCAGCTGCTGTTGGGATATCTGCTGAAGTTATAAAATAATTTGCTGATTGAGCAACAATAGTTCTGGTAGCAGATGCTGCAAAATATTTATACAATACAGCTTTAATCTTTGAACCAACTTTTGTTCCTGAACCAACAACACAATTAGCACCATAAGTCATTCTATCTTGATTAACTTGAAATCTATTGGCAGCAGTATAAGCATCGCTGGTTGTACCAGTAGCTCCTGCCCATCTTGAACCAGTATAAGTATTGTTATCTCTTGAGTAATTGCAAGTGTTACAAACTTTAATATCAAAAGTATCCAATGAAATGCGAGGAATTGCATCACTTGATAAATAAGAAGTAACTTTATAAGTTCCTATTGTAGTTGGAGGTGTAAAAAAGTAATCATTTAATTCCCATTCTACAATATTTCTATTTGAAAGGATAGTAGTATCAGCACTTACCATTTCTGTACCAGTAGATAAATCAACACTGTGTAATTTTACGTGGGTTTGAGCATTAACACCTAAATTGGAGATATCTGCTTCTGTATATATTGGTAGTCCAAGTCCAGTAGGAATTTGGGTATAAGCATCAAAATATGTAACTCTATCAGCAGTTAAGTTATTAGCAACCATTTCTTCAACAACAACATCATCTAAATATAAAGCACCTCCATCCTGTCCTTGGTATTGAAAAGCAATTTTAACAGTGTTAGATGCATAATTTGTTAATGGAATGAGTTTTTGATAATATGTAAAACTATCAAATACACCTGCACTATCTTCTGTCCAAATAGTTGTCCAGGTTGTTCCATTATCTGTAGTAATTTTTACGCGAAAATCGTAATTAGGATTTGGAGAAACACCCCAATAATAACTCATACTCCACCAAAATTTCAAACTAGGATTTGTTACGGTAGATAAATTTAAACTTGGTGTGATTAACCATTCGTTTTGAGCCAAAGGAGTTGGTTCGTAATCAACAGAAGCACACTTTGTACCTGTATGAGATATCGTGCCAGACACCCACTGAAAAGCTGCTGCAGATGTGTTTTGTTTTGTCCATCCAGATGGAGGGAAAGTAGCACCTTCAAAGCCCTCGTTAAGTAAAGAAACTTTTGTATTAGATGGTGTGTTTTTTTCAAAATACTGATTAAGATTTTGATAACTACCAGTTTTGTTTGCACTGATTTTCGAAGGTTTTACACCTAAGTTTTGTCCGAAACTTAAAGTACTGCAAAATGCAAGCAATACAATAAAAGATAAAAGTTTTTTCATTTTTTTTCGATTTTAATTAAACATTTTTTTTGCAAATATAATAATATTTAAAGGATATTAATTATTTTTCTATTTTATTACCAACTTCCGCCAGCACCACCGCCGCCGAAACTTCCTCCACCAAAACCGCCGAAGCCACCTCCGCCGCCGCCGCTACCTCCCGAAAAACCTCCCCAACTTCCTCTACCACTATTATTCATTGCTGAAAGCAAGAATAAAGTTGTCCAGAAAGAAGTGTTTTTTCCTCCGCCCATCGTATTACTTCCACCTTTTTTTATCATTAATAAAACAATAATGATGATAAAAATCGGAACTAAGAAAGCAAAAGCTTTAGGTTTAGATTTTGCGTTTTTATTGTAACCAGCAGGAAATTCACCAGAAGCTAATTGCATCAAAATTGTAGTTGCCTGATCCAATCCTGCATAAAATTTATTCTCACGGAAATTCGGAATCATTTCATTGTCAGTAATCCTTTTTGATAACGCATCTGTAATTACTGGTTCTAAACCACGTCCAACGGCAATAAAAGCCTTTCTTTCGCCTTGTTTGCCATTTGGTTTTATCAAAATAACGATACCATTATTTTTATCTTTTTGCCCAACACCCCATTTCTCGCCTAGCTTAAAAGCATAATCTGCTCTATCGTAGCCCAATAAATCATCTGTCATTACGATAACTATTTGTGTAGAGGTAGAATCAAAATAACTTACCAATTTAGTTTCAAGACTATTTACTTCATCAGAAGATAATGTGTTGGTATAATCGTTTACTAATTTTGGAGGATTTGGCTTTTCAGGTATGTCCTGTGATGTAGCAATGATTGGCAAAAGAAAAGATAGAACAATGAGAAATTGTTTTGAAAAATTTCGAATAATATGAATAATATTTGTTCCCATTTTATTTAAGTGTATAAAAGTAATCAATTTTCGAAGTTGTTTTATTTAAATCAAGTTAACGGTATTCTTAAACAAGTTAACGGTTAATTGAGTGTTTTCTGGAAATCTTAGTCTTTCCCATACGAAATCTCATCCGAAAGTTCGTTAACATCATCCCTTTGGTGTGGAAAGAACTTTTTAAGCTGCTCACCTGTTTTGGTTATTGCAATAATCAAGCCATCTGTAAATAGAGCTTCTCTGAAGTGTGTGAGCATCTCATCTTTAATTGCATTCCAAAAATTTTCAGGAACTACTGCATTAATCCCTGAATCACCAATAATGGAAAATTTACGATGATTCAATGCTAAATATATTAAAACCCCGTTGTGAAGCTGAGTTTTTTTCATACCTAATTTTTCGAAAAGATAGGCAGTTCTATCAAGAACATCTCCTGGACAATTATTTTCTACATGTATTCTTATTTCGCCAGAAGTATCTAATTCAGCATTTAATATTGCTTGTCTAATATCTTCTTTTTGTTCTTTCGAAAAGAACTGCGATGCATTTTTTCCCATTGTAATTCAGTATAAAGTTTCTAAAGTTTTTAAGTTCGTAAAACTATGAGGTTTTTAAAGTTATAAAGTAAAATACTGATACTATCACTTTAAGTAATAGCATCAGTATTTATACTAAATTATTTTCTTAAAATTTTACTTCAGGAGCTTTTTCGGCACCAGCGGCAGCTTCAAAATAAACTTTTTTCTCAAAACCAAACATTCCTGCAAACAAATTATTTGGGAAACGGCGGATGAAAGAATTGTATTTTTGAGCTTCTTCGTTAAATTTATTTCTTTCAACGTTTATTCTGTTTTCAGTACCTTCTAACTGTGACTGAAGTTCTAAAAAGTTTTGAGTAGCTTTTAATTCAGGATATTTTTCTACTACTACCATTAATTTTGATAATGCAGAACCCAAACCATCTTGTGCTTTTTGAAATTGCTGCATCGAAGCGGCATTCAATTTAGTAGGATCAATCGTTACAGAAGTAGCTTTTGCACGTGCTTCAACCACTCCAACTAAAGTTTGTTGTTCAAAATTAGCGACTCCCTTTACAGTATTCACTAAATTTGGAATTAAATCAGACCTACGTTGGTAAGAACTTTCAACCTTAGCCCATTGGCTGGTTACACCTTCTTCTAAAGTAGGCATTTTGTTATACATTTTTACTGCTGAAAATAGTAGTATTAAAACTACTGCTATTGCAGCTATAGCTATTATCCATCCTTTACTTAGTTTCATTTTTTTAATTTTAAATTGTTTATAAATTGATTTTTATAATTATACAAAAATAGTATAATATTTTGATTATTTGATAATTTCAACACTTCTTTTAATAAATTTGGTCAGTGCTTCACCTTTTAAAAGGTTTTGCGATAACAGAGCCAAATCTGTCAATTGTTTTACAGTTTTCTGCTGATTGTCTGCATCGGTATCATTCAGTATTTGCGAAATCAAAGGATGGTTAATATTGACAACCATATTGTACATATCCGGCATAGTTCCCATGTATGACATACCACCACCCAAAGCCGACATATCTTTCATTCTCCTCATAAATTCAGACTGAGTAATCATTACAGGTTGATCGCTTTCGCTCATGCTCTCTAATACAATGGTGAATTTTGATTTTTCAACGCTATTTTCAAAAATCGGTTTTAATTTTTCTTTTTCAGCATCATTTAGTTTAGCAGGAATTTCTTCGTCTTTTTTGATAAGTTTATCAATGGTATCAGCATCTACTCTCACAAAAGATGAATTTTCGAGTTTTCTTTCCATCAAATTGATAAAATGACTATCCAATACACCATCCATTACCAATACATCGTAGCCTTTATCTTTAGCCTGTTGAATGTAGCTGTGCTGATCTTCAATATTGTTTGTATAAAGATATACTAGCTTTTTGTCTTTATCTGTTTGCAAATCTTTAATCGTATCTTTGTAAGTATCTAAAGGAAAATACTTTCCTTCAGTATTTTTCAGCAGACAGAATTTTTCAGCTCTTTCAGCAAATTTTTCTTCGGTTATCATACCATATTCAATAAATACCTTGATATCGTCCCATTTGGCTTCAAATTCCTCACGTTTGTTTTTGAAAATATCTTCCAATTTATCCGCAACCTTTTTTGTAATATGACTTGAAATTTTCTTCACATTAGCATCGCTTTGCAAATAACTGCGGGAAACATTTAAAGGAATATCGGGTGAATCGAGTACGCCATGAAGCAAGGTCAAAAAATCAGGTACAATTCCTTCAACAGAATCTGTTACAAAAACCTGATTGCAATACAATTGTATTTTATCTTTTTGAACTTCCAAGTTTTTCTTCACTTTTGGAAAATACAAAATTCCCGTAAGGTTAAAAGGATAATCTACATTCAAATGTATGTTGAACAAAGGTTCGTCGAAAGTATAAGGATACAATTCATGGTAAAATTTTGAATAATCCTCATCGGTTAATTCAGAAGGTTTGATTGTCCATAACGGTTTTGTATTATTTATAATGCGAGGTTTTTCAATTTCAATAGTTTTATCCTCACCTTTTTCATCTTTTTCGCCTTCTACTTTTTCCCAAGTTTTTTCCATTCCAAATTGAATAGGAACCGGCAAAAACTTGCAATATTTTTTGAGTAAATCTAATAATTTGTGTTCTTCCAAAAAAGCTTCAGAGTCTTCGGCTACGTGAAGAATAATATCAGTTCCTCTTTCTTTTTTCTTTATTTCAGTAAGCGTATATTCAGGGCTACCATCGCATAACCATTTAACAGCTTTGCTTCCGGCAGTATAAGATTTTGTGTGAATTTCAACTTCTTTGGCTACCATGAAAGATGAATAAAAGCCTAAGCCAAAATGTCCGATTAAAGCATGTGCATCGGCTTCGCTTTTACCTTTATATTTTTCAACAAATTCTTCGGCACCAGAAAAAGCAATTTGATTAATGTATTTTTCAACCTCATCAGCGGTCATTCCAATTCCTTTATCGCTAATGGTAATCGTTTTGTTTTCTTTATCATACGAAATTTGAATGGTTAAATCGCCCAATTCTCCTTTGAATTTACCTAAAGCTGAAAGTGTTTTTAATTTCTGACTTGCGTCAACAGCATTTGAAATAAGCTCTCTTAAAAAAATTTCGTGATCGGAATACAAGAACTTTTTAATAATGGGGAAAATATTTTCCGTTTGTACGTTAATCTTACCTTTTTGCATAGTTTAAATTTTTTAATTTTCACACTATGTATCAAAGCGTATGCCAATATAAAAAACATGACAAAATGTCATGTTTTAGTTTTAAAATGAATTAGTAAAGTCATCCTTCATCCGTCTTATTTATTAATAAATCAATGCAAACAACAGAAAACCAAACCTGTAATAAAAATTTAAGTTTATATCTGATAATTTTATTTAAAATATATACTAATTAGAAATTAATTTTTAATTTTACCCTGTTTTTAAAACAGATTAAAAAAACACAAAACACACAAATACACAGAGACATGAATAATAATATTGATTGGAAAAATTTACCTTTTGGTTATTTTAAAACCGATTATAATATTCGTTGCTACTATCGTAACAACGAATGGGGTAAACTTGAAATTTCTTCTTCGGAATATGTAAATATTCACATGGCTGCTACAGCCTTGCATTACGGGCAAGAAGCTTTTGAAGGTTTAAAAGCTTTCAGAGGAAAAGACGGTAAAATCAGAATCTTCCGTTTAGAAGAAAATGCAAAACGTATGCAGAATTCTGCTTATGGAATTATGATGGCTCACATTCCTACCGAATTATTCAGAGAAGCGGTATTAGAAGCTGTAAAGCTGAATTTAAAATACATTCCTCCTTACGGAGAAGGTGCATCACTATATATTCGTCCTGTTTTATTTGGTTCGGGTGCTCAGGTAGGTGTAAAACCAGCAAATGAGTATTTATTTATGGTATTTGTAGGTCCTGTGGGTCCTTATTTCAAAGAAGGATTTAATCCGGTAAGTATTCAAATAGTTCGCGATTTCGACCGTGCAGCTCCACTTGGTACTGGCTGCTACAAAGTAGGTGGTAACTATGCTGCAAGTTTAAGAGCTGGCGAAAGAGCACATCAAGAAGGTTTTGCATCAGTATTGTTTTTAGATGCTAAAGAAAAGAAGTATATTGATGAAGCAGGTCCAGCAAATTTCTTTGCTATCAAAGACAATAAATATATCACACCCTCTTCAAACTCAATATTACCATCTATTACCAATATGAGTCTTCGCCAATTAGCTACTGATATGGGATTAACTGTTGAACAACGTCATATTGCAGCCGAAGAATTAGGTGATTTTGAAGAAGTAGGAGCATGTGGAACTGCTGCTGTTATATCGCCGATTAAGAGAATTTTGGACCGTGATACTCAAAAAGAGTATTTATATTGTAAAGACGGAAAAGCAGGTCCTGTTTCCACCAAACTTTACAATATGCTAAGAGCTATTCAGGAAGGTGAAGTAGAAGATAAATACAACTGGAATACTATTGTAGAATAAATTCGAAAAATATACCAACGCTCCGAAAGGGGCGTTTTTTATTGGAATATCTGGAGTATTTAGAGTACTTAGAATACTTAAAGTACTTGGAGTTATTCCTAAAATGTCAGTTATACTTTTAAAATCTTAAATCATGGAAAATCTAACAATACCTATCATTCAGCAAGCTGACCTAAAAGGGAAAGTTGTTTTAGTTAGAGTAGATCACAATGTAGTAAAAAATGGAATTATCCATGATCCTTATCGCATTGATGCTACTATTGGAACTTTATTTCATATTATTTCGAAAGGTGGAAAAATTATTTTGATGACGCATGTGGGTCGTCCGAAAGATAAAAAAACCGGAGAAATCAATATCAGCGATAAAACCTCTATTCAACCCATTGTAGATTATCTTCAGCAAAAACTACATATTATATTAAAAGTTCCTGAGTTTTACGCACACGAAAAACAAGGTTATTTAGGTGTGGAAACTTCAGTAAACCATTTGATACGCGAGTTGAAAGAAGGCTTAATAGATGGTATTTATATGCCGAATACACGATGGTTTTCGGGCGAAGAAGCCAAAGGCGAAGAGGCAGATAGGTTTGCTAACCAATTGGCTGGTTTAGCCGATATCTTTATTAACGATGCTTTTGGTTCGTGGCAGGCACATGCTTCTACGGTACAAGTGAGCAAATATTTGCCTTCTTATGCTGGTTTTTTGATGCAAAAAGAAATTGCCAATCTTGAGCGAATTTATCATCCTGAAAATCCATTTTTGGCAGTAGTTGCAGGCTCTAAGTTCGACACCAAAATTGATTCACTTTTTGCATTGTTGAAAAAAGCAGATTATCTGGTGTTGGGTGGCGTAATTTACAATGCTTATCTGTGTGCTAAATATGGCTTTACCATTAAAGGTATTGAAGAGGATGATATGCAGCATGCACTTGAGTTTGTTAAGTTTGCCAAACAATATGCTGACAAAATTATTGAATTGCCTTATATTATTGAGTCTGATACGATGGAGGGCAAGTTGGACGGGAAAAACCGTATGCGAAACATTCATGAGATTAAATCTGGGTCTAGTTTGAATTATGTGTTGGATATTGCCAAAGAATCTTTTCTGGAAACCAAAGTTATTGAAGTGTTTCATCAGGCAAAAACTATTTTTGTAAATGCTGTAATGGGCTTTACACCTTATTTTAACGAAGGCACCATTGCGTTGGATGAATTAATTGATAGCAATGTAAATGCTATTAAACTTTACGGTGGTGGCGACACCATGCAGGAACTCAAACGATTGTTGCCCGGATTGTATATTTCTGCACTCGACAGCCCTAATTATTATATATTTACCGGCGGCGGTGCCGTATTAAAAGCCATTGAAAACGGAACCACCACCGGACTTGCACCAGTTAAAGCATTGATAACATCAGGCGAAATCTTGGGGGAAACCAAATAAACCTGTAAAATGCTGGAAACCTGACAGGTTTTTTAAATCTGTCAGGTTTAAAATAAAGTCTTACACCCCTTCCTCCACAATTTTCACTAAACTAAAGCTAAATTCCTGTTCTTCGCTGTCAGAAGCTAGTTCTAAGCTGTTTTGTTGGAAATCTTTGTGTATTAACCCAAAGGTTTATTCGAACAAAAATTCGTATAAAACACACATATTCAGCCGGTACATACATATAATCTTAGTGTACATACGCATATTCTTGCAGTACATTAATAAAATATTGCGGTACATATAGCCAAAAAAAATATCTGTGTATGTACTGTTAAATTTTATATATGTACTGAGCGGTTCTTCATATGTATAAGAAGAATGTTTGGAAGTACTGAAAGATTGGATATATGTATCAAGAGATTTTATAATTAAGATATTCTGAGATGTGGTTTCTTAAGTAAAAACAAGAAACAAATAAAAAATTTGCATTTTATTTGCATATTACTTTTTTATTATCGTACATTTGTTCTTAATATTTAAAACCCAATATCACTATGGTATAGAAGTTAAAATATAAAAAAATATAGAATAGGTAATTTGAACATGCTATTTTTTTAAGTCAATTAAAAATAGAGTTCAGAAACTATTATATAAAACTGTATTCGTTAAGCCAAAAGAATAAAAAACAAAAAATTATAAACAAATGAAAAAAACAATTTTGCTAATTTTTATACTCTTTGGCTTTGGAAGCATTTTTAGCCAGACCAATCATCCGGGAGTGATAACTTCCGCAGGTGATTATTTTAAACCCAATGCTTCGTCTCCTTCTTTGAGCTGGTCCATGGGTGAAAGTGTTACAGAAACCTTTACTTCAACCAACAATATTCTGACGCAAGGTTTTCAGCAAGGGCATTACAATGTGGTGGCTATTGATGAAATTAAGGATAAGGATGTATCCATAAAAGTGTTTCCAAATCCAACTACAGATTTTATTTCAATTTCCATTAAGTCTTTGACTGAAAAAAACAGTGATTATCTTATCGAACTTTACGATTTGAAAGGCAAAAAGCTTTTTACTGCCAATTACAATCAAAATGATTTTAGGCTGAATATGGCTACTTACCCTGTAGGAACTTTCCTATTAAAAGTATTGGCTAAAGAAAACAAAACTTTACAAAAATTCAAAATTCAAAAAACCAAATAAACACAGTATATTATGAGAAAATTTACAAATTTAGCAGTACTTCTACTTTTAATCTTTAGTTTGCAACTTACGACTGTGTTTGCACAATCGCCCAAAATGTTTAAATACCAAACGGTGGTAAGAAACAGTGCAGGTGCAATTATTCAAAATCAAGCAGTAGCTTTTAGGATTTCTCTTTTACAAGGAAGTGCAACAGGAACGGCTGCTTATAGCGAAACCCAATCGAAATCTACCAACGATTTTGGTTTGGTTAATCTGGAAATTGGCAATGGTATTATTGTTTCTGGTGCCATGAATACCATTAACTGGGCGAATGGTCCTTATTTTATCAAAGTAGAGTTGGACATTGCCAATGGGACCAACTTTATTACTATGGGAACTTCCGAATTATTATCAGTTCCTTATGCATTATATGCAGAAAAAGCAGGAAATAGTAGTTACACCGAAACCGATCCAATTTATGCAATTAGCCCTGCACATTCAATTACTAACACGAATATAAATAACTGGAATACTGCTTTCGGTTGGGGCAACCATGCCGGATTGTATCATCCTATTGGCTATGTTCCTGCTTGGAGTGAAATTACATCAAAGCCAACTCTTGACACTTCTTTTACCAATGAATTACAGACATTGAGCATTAGCAATGATACGCTCTATTTAACCAATGGGGGTTTCGTTAAACTTCCATCTTCTTCAACCACACTTTTGCCTCCAACAGCTACAGTTCAAACAGCTACCAATATACTTTCCTTTTCTGCTACATTAAACGGAACCGTTAATGCAAAAGGATTAAGCACCTCAGTAATTTTTGAATGGGGATTAACTACAAGCTACGGCAGCAATGCAACTACCTTACAAAGCCCAGTTACAGGATCTACCAATGTTGCTGTAACTGCCAATTTAACTGGATTACAATCTGCTACTACTTATCATTATAGAATAAAAGCTACAAATGCAGTTAATGTTACTTATAGCAATGACATGACTTTTACCACCGCTAATTCTGCCCCTCAATTAACTACTTCAGCTATTAGCGCAATATTAGCTTTTACTGCAACTTCTGGTGGAAATGTAATTTATGATGGAGGTTCACCCGTTACCACTCGTGGTATTTGCTACAGCACAAGTCCAACACCAACTACAGCTAATTTTTCAATTGCAAATGGTACTGGTTCGGGCTCATTTGTTTCAAATCTTACAGGTTTAACTCAAGTTACTACTTATTACGTGCGAGCTTATGCTACCAATAACGTAGGAACTACTTACGGCAACGAATTAAGTTTTACGACTATAGCTTTGCCAACTGTTACAACCTCTGCTTATACTGATCTACAAGGCAACACAGCCAAAGCAGGAGGTAGTATTACTAATACTGGTGGTAGTGTGATAACTGCACAGGGTTTATGTTGGAGTACAAGTACTACACCAACTATAACAAACAGTATTACAACTTCATTTAATGCTGTTATGCATGTATTATTACCAAATACTGTTTATTATGTAAGAGCGTATGCTACTAATATTGCAGGTACAGGCTATGGCAACCAAATTAGTTTTAACTCTGGCAGGATTATAGGTTCTACTTATGGAGGTGGTTTGGTTTTTTACAACGATGGTAGTGCACATGGTTTAGTGTGTGCCGATACCGATCAAAGTACAGGAGCCGAATGGGGATGTTACGGGACAACCATAGGCGGTACTTATACAGCAATAAATACAGGTGCTGACAATACCAATGCCATAGTAACTGGATGTACTATAGCAGGAATTGCCGCAAAACTTTGCTCCGATTTAGAACTTAACACCTATACCGATTGGTATTTACCCTCGAAAGATGAGTTAAATTTAATGTATATAAATTTAAAAACTCAAGGTTTGGGTGGTTTTTCAAGTACTGACTATTGGAGTTCGAAGGAGGGTGATTACAGCAGTGCGTTTTATCAGGATTTTAGTGGTGGTACCCAGAACTTTTCCAATAAGTCATATACTTATTATGTGCGTGCTATTCGTTCTTTTTAACTATTTACACGTTCCAACAAATGTTTTAATACAGAAATATAAATAGTAGAGGTATTCATTTCAAAGTATAATAGTCATCAGATATTAAAAGCGTATATGACATTCCTATATAAGTAATAGCTAAAATATAATAGGGTATTATGATTCATTCAAATTACCCAGACTTACTCACTTTTTGTAGTCTTTCAAAATTAATAATTTCGATGTTTTTGCCACTTACTTTAATAATTCCGTCGGTATCAAAATTGCGCAAGGTGTGGATTACATTCTCTTTGGAACATCCGGCAAATTCGGCAAGTTCCTGTCGCGATAGCGTGAGGGTAAACAATTTGTCTTCATATACATTTTTCGAAAGATAAAGTAATATATCGGCAATCCTTCCATTTACCTGTTTGTGAGCTAAGCTTATAAAATTAAGGATAGAGCTTCTATCATTTTTTAAAAATTATATTTATTCTAAAGTCTGAGTATTCAATCCAACTTAGGCTTTAGAATATTTTTTTATTATGCTTATATTAAATATTCTTGGTTTTTCAATAGACACTATACCTTACTTATATATACTTACTCAATTTCAAGTAAAAGTAAATTTTTTCAGAATAAAACTTAGCCTTCTTTAATGAATGATTATCTATTGTTTGAGCACTTTTATCGAAAATACTTTGAAAAATTGCATTAAATATTGTAAACTTGCTGAAAATTTTAAAAACAATCTAATTTTATAGCAATGAAACAATTTTTTAAATTTATGTTTGCCTCTATGTTAGGCACCTTTCTGATTTTGGTTGTATGTTTTTTCTTATTTATCGGAATATTGGTTTCAATGATTTCGTTTTCTAATAAAGAGGAAGTTAAAATTTCTAATAAATCAGTACTTCATATCAAACTCGAAAACATGGTTTCCGATCGTTCGTCGAACAATCCTTTTCAGTCGTTTAATTTTAACACCATGAAAAGCAATAAAGAACTTGGATTGAACGATATTCTAGTAAATCTTAAAAAAGCCAAAACCGATCCTAACATTAAGGGGATTTATCTTGATGTAAGCAATATTCCTATGGGCATTTCGCTTTTAGAAGAAATTCGCAATGGATTAATTGATTTCAAAAAATCAGGGAAATTTATTATCAGCTATGGCGAAATGTATTCGCAAAAAGCGTATTACCTGGCATCAGTTTCTGATAAAATTTATCTAAACAAAGAAGGTGCTATCGATTTTCATGGCTTGGCTGCCGAAATTATGTTTTTTAAAGGCTTGATGCAAAAATTAGATGTTGACATGCAAATAATTCGTCATGGAAAATTCAAAAGTGCGGTTGAACCATTTTTACTTGACAAAATGAGTGATCCCAATCGTGAACAAACACGTCTGTTTATTGGAAGTATATGGAATCATATTGTGAAAGGTATATCCGAATCGAGAAACATAAGTATTGCTCAGTTGCAAAACATAGCTGATAGTTTACTCGTTCAATCGGCCGACGATGCGTTGAAATATAAATTTGTTGACGAATTGATATATAAAGATCAACTTATTGATATTCTTAGAAAAAAATTAAGCATAAGCGATAAAGAAGATATTGATTACATTACACTTTCAAAATACGAAGATGTAAAAACAGCTGACACAAAAACCAAGTTTTCAAAAAACAAAATAGCAATTATTTACGCTGTTGGTGCTATTGAAGGTGGCAAAGGCAACGACGAAACAATAGGCTCAGATAGAATTTCGGAAGCAATCCGTAATGCAAGAATTGACAATAATGTAAAAGCAATTGTGTTAAGAGTAAATTCCCCTGGTGGCGATGCGTTAGCGTCTGATGTTATTTGGAGAGAAGTAATGCTGGCAAAAAAAGCAAAACCTGTAGTAGTTTCTATGGGTGATTATGCTGCTTCTGGCGGATATTATATTGCTTGTGCTGCTGATAAAATTATTGCAAATCCTACAACCATAACCGGATCAATTGGAGTTTTCGGTATGATTCCTAACTTGCAAAAAATGTTTAATAATAAATTAGGCATTACCTTCGATACTGTTTTGACCAATAAAAATGCAACAGCTATTTCTGGTAATCGTCCACTAAGCACTTTTCAGGAAAAGGTAATACTTAATCAAATCGAACGCATTTATGGTGTTTTTATCGCACATGTTGCCGAAGGTAGAAAAATGACCATTGAACAAGTTGACAATATAGGACAAGGAAGAGTATGGAGTGGTTTTGATGCCAAACGAATCGGTTTGGTTGATGATTTTGGAGGTATGGATAAAGCCATTGAAGAAGCAGCAAAACTTGCAAAACTTACAGAATACAAAGTGATAGAGTATCCTAAACAAAAAGAATTTTTTCAACAAATTATGGATGAATTTTCAGGACAAGATGCTACTACCAAAGCTTTGCAAAAGGAATTGGGTGAAAATTATGTTTATTATCAAACCTTAAAATCCATTTCGTCAATGAAAGGAATTCAAGCAAGATTACCTTATGTTATTAGTTTGGATTAAAAGTTTGCTTTGTTGATGTTTTTAAGATGTTGAAAATTTTTAAAAAAACATTGTATTCCTAATGAAATATTGAAATACCGGTATTTAGCCCTAAGGGTGCTTCGCACCATTAGGGCTTTTACAGCAAAGTATTTTTATACCCTTTGTAAAACCAAAAAGCCGAGTTGATCGGCTTTTTATTATCAATTCAATTTTTATGCATCTTCTTTCTTTTGTCTTCTGACTTCGGTCTTCAGTCTTCCCTACATATTCCTTCTGTACTGCCCTCCTACCTCAAACAAAGCACCCGTAATTTGTCCCAACGAACAATATTTACAAACTTCCATCAGGCTGTTGAAGATATTTTTGTTTTTCATGGCATCTTCGCGCAAAATCTCAATCATTTTTGATGCTTTATCAGCATTTAATTTATGCAGATTTTCGAGCATAGTTATCTGATATTCCTTTTCGGTTTCGGTAGCACGTATCACTTCGCCAGGTATTACCGTTGGCGAACCTTTTGATGAAAGGAAAGTATTCACACCCATAATCGGCAGTTCGCCGGTATGTTTCATGGTTTCGTAATAAAGCGATTCTTCCTGAATTTTGCCTCGTTGATACATGGTTTCCATTGCACCCAGCACACCACCGCGTTCAGTAATTCGGTCGAATTCTGCCATAACAGCTTCTTCCACCAAGTCGGTAAGTTCTTCTATTATAAAAGCACCTTGCAGCGGATTTTGGTTTTTGGCAAGTCCCAGCTCATGATTAATAATCATTTGTATGGCAATAGCCCTGCGTACCGATTCTTCGGTTGGTGTGGTAATGGCTTCGTCGTAGGCATTTGTATGCAGCGAATTGCAATTGTCATAAATGGCATACAAAGCCTGCAAAGTAGTACGTATATCGTTAAAGTCAATTTCCTGAGAATGTAAGGAACGCCCTGAAGTCTGAATATGATATTTCAACTGTTGTGCACGGGCATCGGCACCATATTTCATTTTCATGGCTTTCGCCCAGATTTTGCGGGCAACACGTCCGATAACCGAAAACTCAGGATCTATTCCGTTAGAGAAAAAGAAAGATAAATTTTGTCCGAACTTATTGATATCCATTCCTCTGCTCAGATAATACTCTACATAAGTAAAGCCGTTAGCCAACGTAAAAGCCAATTGCGAAATAGGATTGGCGCCAGCTTCAGCAATATGATAACCCGAAATAGAAACCGAATAGAAATTGCGAACATCGTTTGTAATAAAATAATCCTGCACATCGCCCATCAGTTTCAAAGAGAAATCAGTAGAATAAATACAGGTATTCTGAGCCTGATCTTCTTTAAATATATCAGCTTGAACCGTACCTCTTACAGTTGCAATTGTTTTGCATTTAATCTGCTGATAAACCTCAAAAGGCAACACCTGATCGCCTGTAACTCCAAGTAACATCAATCCCAAGCCATCGTTTCCTTCAGGAATAGCTCCCTGGTATGCTGGTCTTTTTTTGTTTTTAAATATTTTGGCTATCTTTTTCTGAACTTCTTCTTCAAGTCCGTTTTCTTTTATATAAATTTCACATTGCTGATCGATGGCTGTATTCATAAAAAAGCCAACCAATATCGGAGCCGGACCATTAATAGTCATAGATACCGAAGTCATAGCATCAGCCAGATTAAAACCGGAATACAATTTTTTCATATCATCCAAACAGCAGATAGAAACACCCGAATTGCCGATTTTTCCATAAATATCAGGACGAATATCAGGGTTTTCACCATAAAGTGTTACCGAATCAAAAGCTGTAGAAAGTCTTTTGGCAGCCATACCACGCGACACATAATGAAAGCGTTTGTTGGTTCTTTCGGGACCACCTTCGCCTGCAAACATACGAGTCGGATCTTCGCCTTCACGCTTGAATGGAAATACTCCGGCAGTATAGGGAAATTCACCAGGCAGGTTTTCCTGTAAATTCCATTTCAAAATATCACCCCAGCCTTCATATTTCGGCAGACTGATTTTAGGGATTTTCAGATGTGATAATGATTCTGTATATGTTTTTACTTTGATTTCTTTATCCCTTACTTTGTAAACAAAACTACCTTGTTTGTAAGCTTTCAGTTTATCATTCCAGCTTTCCAGCAATTTTTTATTTCTGGCATCCAGTTCGGTTTCTCTTTGAGAATAAAGGTTTTCCAATTCTTTAATAAGTTCTTTGCTTCCTTTCGAAACTTTTAATGCTTCAATGGTTTTTTTAAAACTATAAAGATTCTGAGCGATTTCGCCCTGTTGTATTACCCATTTGTTATAATTCCTGATAACATCAGTTATTTCGGAGAGATAACGATTTCTTTTGGGAGGTATTATCTGTATCTTTTCAGAAGTTCCTTCCATATGCGAATTGAATTCATGCAACAAAACGCCTGTTTTTTCTTCTATTTTCTTTATCAGAACACTATAAAATTCATTTACTCCCGGATCATTAAACTGAGACGCAATGGTTCCGAATACAGGGAATTCATCCAGTTTAGAACCAAATAACAGATGGTTGCGACCATATTGTTTTTTTACATCACGCAATGCATCCAAAGCTCCTCTTTTATCGAATTTGTTAATGGCTATAATATCGGCATAATCCAGCATATCAATTTTTTCCAGTTGTGATGCTGCTCCATATTCAGGAGTCATCACATACAAATACACATCACTGTGATCAACTATTTCTGTATCCGATTGCCCTATACCTGATGTTTCTAATATAATGAAATCAAAATTGGCAGCTTTCACAACCGTAAGTGCATCCTGAACATATTTAGACAAAGCAAGGTTCGATTGACGGGTAGCCAGTGAACGCATATAAACCCTTGGATTATTAATAGCATTCATTCTTATTCTATCGCCAAGCAAAGCACCACCAGTTTTTCTTTTGGAAGGATCTACTGATATAATTGCCAGTGTTTTATCTGGAGAAGACATCAGAAATCTACGAACAATTTCATCAATTAAAGAAGATTTTCCAGAGCCGCCTGTACCGGTTATTCCCAAAACAGGTGCAGAGTTCAAAACAGCTATTTCGTGAAGTTTTTTAGTAATTTCTTTGGTTTTTTCAGGTGTATTTTCGCAAGCCGAAATCAGATTTGCAATTTGTTTGAAATCGGTATTCATCACCTTTTGCAAATCAAAGGTCTTTTTTATATCGCTACCTGTTGGAAAATCAGATTTTTCGAGCAAATCATTAATCATTCCCTGCAAACCCATTTCCCTACCTTCATCAGGTGAGTAAATGTGCGAAATTCCATATTGATGCAGTTCTTCAATTTCATGAGGAAGTATCACACCACCACCACCACCAAAAATCTTAATATGACTGCAATCAGCATCTTTAAGCATATCAAACATATACTTAAAAAACTCGAGATGTCCACCTTGATAAGAAGTTATTGCAATGGCATTGGCATCTTCCTGTATGGCACAATCTACAATTTCTTTAACAGAGCGGTTGTGTCCCAAGTGAATAACTTCTGCACCACTCGATTGCATAATGCGGCGCATAATATTAATGGCAGCATCATGTCCATCAAATAGCGAAGCAGCAGTTACGATTCTGAGTGGGTTTTTTGGTTTGTATGGTTTGGTTTGCATCTTATTATTCTTATTAATTAAATACTAACAATTGAATGCCGAAAAAGGTTTTATTTTTGATATTATCATCATTTTAATTTGCAATTTTCTTTTTATTTAAACTTATCAACAATCTAAAATCTTATTTCTTTTTTTAGTATTTTTACAAAAATCGAAATTCAAAAAGCAGGGATTATTAAATTTCTGAAATTCAAAAAATTGATTTTTTCAATCAATTTAATTTCGTTATTATTTTTTATCAATATATCAAATACTGAATAATGTCAGATTTTACACATTTACACGTTCATACTCAATATTCAATTCTCGACGGTGCAGCAAAAATAAAACAACTGATTGCGAAAGCTAAATCTTTAGATATGAAGGCTCTTGCTATAACTGATCATGGCAATATGTATGGCACACTTGAGTTTTTCAACGAAGCTAAATGTCAGGGGATCAAACCAATTATTGGTTGCGAAATGTATGTGGCAGAAGGAAGTCGTTTTGAAAAAAAAGGTAGAGAGGATAGAAGTGGATTTCACTTGATACTATTGGCAAAAAACAAAATTGGCTATCAAAATCTTGCCCGATTAAGTTCAATGGGATTTAAAAAAGACAGTTTTTATTACACTCCACGCATTGATAAAGAATTACTAAAAAAATACAGTGAAGGTTTAATTGCTTCAACAGCTTGTTTGGGCGGAGAAGTTCCATATTATATATTAAATAACGGCATAGAAAGAGCTGCACAAACCGTTCAGGAATATATTGATATTTTTGGTGAAGATTTTTATTTAGAATTGCAAAATCATGGCATTCCTGAACAAAAAAAAGTAAATATAGCCATGCAGGAATTGGCTCAAAGATTTGGGATAAAATGTATCGCAACCAATGATGTGCATTTTATCAACGCAAATGATTCTGAACCTCATCATATTTTAATATGTTTAAATACAGGGAAAGATTTTGATGATAAAACGGCAATGCATTATACAGGACAGGAATATTTAAAATCTCAGGAAGAAATGCAAAACTTATTTGCAGAATATCCAGATGCCATTACAAATACTCAGGAAATTGTTGATAAAATTGAAGACTATAAACTGAAAAGAGATGTAATTTTACCAGTTTTCCCTCTTCCTGAAGGATTTGAAACAGAAATGGAATATTTACGTCATCTTTCATTTAAAGGTGCAGAAAAAAAATATCCAGAAGTTTCTGAAGAAGTGAAGTCAAGGCTTGATTTTGAATTATCTGTTATTGAATCGATGGGATTTCCTGGTTATTTTTTGATTGTACAAGATTTTATCAATAAAGCCAGAGAAATGGACGTTATGGTAGGGCCTGGCAGGGGTTCTGCTGCAGGTTCGGTTGTTGCTTATTCTATAGGAATTACCAATATAGATCCTATAAAATACAACTTACTTTTCGAACGGTTCTTAAATCCTGAAAGAGTTTCGATGCCCGATATTGATATTGATTTTGATGACGAAGGAAGAGATAGGGTATTAAAATATGTTGTTGAAAAATATGGGGAAGATAAGGTAGCTCAAATTGTTACATTCGGTACTATGGCTGCTAAATCATCTATACGTGATGTAGCAAGGGTATTGAAATTACCACTTTCTGAGTCTGATCGTCTTGCAAAACTAGTACCTGAAGCTGCAGGTATGAATCTTGAAAAAGCTTTCCACGAAGTAAAAGAATTAGAAGATGCACGAAAAAATGGCGATGCTTTAGTAAAAAAAACACTTGAATTTGCTCACATATTAGAAGGTTCTGCACGTCATACGGGCACACATGCTTGTGGCGTTATTATTGGTCCCGACGATTTAATGAATTATATCCCTTTAAGCACTTCTAAAGATTCTGACTTGATGGTTTCTCAATATGAAGGAACTTTGATAGAATCTGTTGGGATGTTAAAGATGGATTTTTTGGGTTTAAAAACACTTTCAATCATAAAATCTGCTATTGTAAATATCTATAAAAGACATAATGTGAAAATAGATATTGATTCTATTCCCCTCGATGATGCATTAACGTTTGAACTTTATCAAAAAGGAGATACCATTGGAACTTTCCAGTTTGAATCGGATGGAATGAGAGGTTACCTGAAAGATTTGAAACCGACAAATATCGAAGACCTTATTGCAATGAATGCACTTTATCGTCCTGGTCCAATGCAATTTATTCAAACATTTATCAATCGTAAGTTAGGGAAAGAAAAAGCAGAATATCCTCATGCAATGCTAGAAGAAATTCTGAAACCTACGCATGGTATTATGGTTTATCAGGAACAGATTATGCAAACTGCTCAAATAATGGGAGGTTATAGCCTTGGAAGAGCTGATGTTTTGCGACGTGCTATGGGAAAGAAAAAACTTGAAGCGATGAAAGCCGAACAACAAGAATTTGTTGCAGGTGCAGTAAAACAAGGTATTGATGAAAAGAAAGCAAATGAAACATTTGAGATAATGGAGAAATTTGCTCAATATGGATTTAATCGTTCACATTCTGCGGCTTACTCACTGGTAGCATACCAAACAGCCTATCTTAAAGCTCATTATCCTGCTGAATATATGGCAGCAGTGCTTACACATAATCTAAATGATTTAAAAAAAATCACTTTCTTTATTGATGAATGTAATCGTTCGAAAATTCCTGTTTTAGGTCCTTGTATTAATGAGAGTGTTATGAATTTTACAGTAAACAAAAAAGGTGAAATTCGTTTTGGAATGGCTGCTATTAAAGGAGTTGGGGAGGCTGCAGTCTTTGCAATTATTGAAGATCGTGATAAAAATGGCTTTTATAAAAACATATTCGATTTAGCTAAAAGAGTAAACCTCAAAGCAGTAAACAAAAGAAGTTTGGAGGCATTGGCGTATGCAGGAGCTTTCGATACTTTTGAGGATACTCACAGAGCACAATATTTTTATCAAGAAAAACCAGAAGATGTCAATTTTCTAGAAAAAGTTGTGCGTCACGCATCTCAATACCAAAATGGATTAAATTCTTCCCAACATTCACTTTTTGGTGAAAGTGAAGAAACAGAGGTACAAGACCCTCCAATGCCAGAAATTGCAGCTTGGTCAAGAGTTGAACAATTAAAAAAGGAAAAAGAGATTGCAGGTTTCTATCTTTCAGGTCATCCATTAGATGATTTTAAACTTGAAATCCAAAATTTTTGCAATATTGAGTTAGAACAACTAAATGAAGATATAAAAAACTTAAGAGGTCGTGATTTAAAGTTTGCAGGCATCATTTCATCCGTTTCTCATCGAACTACCAAAACTGGAAAACCAATGGGCTCTTTTACAATAGAAGATTTCAATGGGTCTCATAATTTGGCCCTTTTTTCGGACGATTATTTAAAATTTAAACACTTCTTGATTGAAGGAGCTTCAATTTTTGTGAAAGCAATTATCAAAAATAGGTTTAATTCTGACGATCAGTTTGAAATCAAAATTAATCACATTACTTTACTGGTAGAAGTTATTGAAAAATACACAAATAAGGTTACTATGCGATTACCTTTAGCAGAAGTTTCACCTTCTTTTATAGAATCTGTAAAGACGAAAATAAAAAAACACAAAGGTAAATGCAAATTAATAGTCCAAATAATTGATCCATCTGAAAAAATTTATATCAATCTTTTTGCTAGAAATACAAGCATAGATGCTGCTGAATTTGCAAAAGCTTTCAACGACAACAAAGAAATTAGTTTTAAATTAGAATAATTAATTCGATTTTTAAAATAAATATTCTTCTATATGTATTGAACAATTAAAAAATGTTGTATGTTTGTAAAAGAAAAAAATAATTAAACAATTTTAAAATTATAATTATGGCATTAGCAATTACAGATGGAAATTTCGAGGAAGTTGTCCTAAAATCAGACAAACCAGTGATTATTGATTTATGGGCTGAGTGGTGTGGACCTTGCCGAATGCTTGGACCCATCGTTGAAGAAATTGCAAAAGAATTTGAAGGAAGAGCAATTGTAGGCAAGTTAGATGTTGACAGCAATCCTGCTACAACATCTCGTTATGGAATTAGAAATATTCCTACTATATTATTCTTTAAAAATGGAGAAATAGTTGATAAACAAGTAGGTGCTGTTCCAAAAAATGTTTTAATCAGCAAACTTGAGGCTCTTTTATAGTCCTTAAAACCATTCATGGTAGAAAAAAATATTAGTCAAAACCAAATCGAACAATTTGGTTCTTTAGAATTTATTGCCAAACAAGTTGTTGAAGGTTTTATTACAGGGCTTCACAAAAGTCCATTGCATGGTTTCTCTGTTGAATTTGCCGAACATCGTCTATACAATACAGGAGAATCTGTTAAGCATGTCGATTGGAAATTGTTTGGCAGAACCGATAAGCTTTTCGTAAAACGATTTGAAGAAGAAACTAATTTACGTTGTCAGCTTGTAATTGACAACTCTTCTTCTATGTACTATCCTTTTAATCAAGAGGTAAGTCTTGACAAACCTAATAAAATTTCTTTTTCAGTATATGCTGTTGCTGCAATCATGTATATGCTTAGAAAACAAAGAGATGCAGTAGGTTTGAGTGTTTTTGCTGAAAATTTAGAAACACATACTCCTAGCAAATCTATATTAACTCACCATAAACTCATTTACAATAAATTAGAAGAACTTTTAGTGCCTATTTCCACAGAATTACGGAAAAAAACTTCTGCTGCTGAAGCACTTCATCTAATTGCAGAGGGTATTCATAAACGTTCACTGATTATTATTTTTAGCGATATGTTTGAAAACACAAGCAAAAACGAAGTTATGTTTCAAGCACTTCAGCATTTAAAGTATAATAAACACGAAGTCATTCTTTTTCATGTCACTGATAAAAACAAAGAATTAAACTTTGAATTTGATAATCGTCCCTATAAATTTATTGATGTTGAGAACAGTAAAGAACTCAAAATAAATCCGTTGGAAGTAAGAGAAAATTATATCAATTCTATAAAAAACTTTGAAAAAGAGCTTAAAACTCGATGTGGACAATACAAGATAGATTTTGTTGAAGCGGATATTAATCTCGGGTTTAATCAAATATTGTACCCTTATTTAAAAAAGAGAGAGAAATTATATTAGTAAACGTTTTAATAACAATTATTTATTGAATAAATTTTCACTTTAAATATCGAGAACTCATTTTTTTGTATTACATTTGCAAAAAAAATTGACTTTTAATTATTAATATTTTAATTTATAATACTATGAAAAACAAGAGTATTAAACTTTTAACAGCCTTATTTTTAGTAAGTGTGTTGATTTCGGGGTGTAATAGCCTTAAAAAAATGGTGAAAAAATACGGTGAAGTTAAATATGAAGTTAGTCCAAATCCATTAGAAGTACATGGTGATAAAGTAGCTGTAACTATTAAAGGGAAAATACCTGCAGGCTATTTCAATAAAAAAGCTGGTGCTTTTATTCAACCCGTTTTAAAATACGAAGGTGGAAGCACAACTCTTAAATCTTTTTATCTTAAAGGCGAAAATGTTGAAGGCGAAGGAACTGTTATTAATAGTAAAACTGGTGGCTCATTCACATATACTGATGTAATTGACTACAAACCAGAAATGAACAAATCTCAATTAGTAGTTAATCCTGTTGCTCACTTAGCTAAAGAACCTATTAAAGAAAATGCTTCGAAAGAAAGCGTTAAAACATTAAAAAAAGCAGTTGAATTAGGCGAAACTAAATTAGCTGATGGCTTAATTTATACCTCTCAAAGAATTAAAACTACAGGGACCGCAATTTTAACTCCTGACGGATACGAAAAAGAAACCATTCTTGCCAAAAAGGCTACTCTTTACTTCCTAGTAAACACCTACAATCTTAATTTTAAAATTGACTTAAATAAAGCTGTTGAAGCTCAGTTAGGAATTAAGGAATTAAACGATTACATTTCTAAAAATTGGGCGATAAAAAACATAGATATTACTGCATGGGCATCGCCTGAAGGTGAAGAAAAAAGAAATGCTGGTCTTTCTGAAAATAGAGCAAAAACAGCTAATAAATATACAGAAGAACAACTTGATAAATTTATAAAAGAATTAGCTAAAAAAACCAAAACCAAATTCAAAGATTTAAAGAAAGCTGTTACTTATAACCTTAAAGCTAATGGCGAAGATTGGGACGGTTTCCTTGCATCATTGGAAAAATCTGACATTAAAGATAAAAGCACTATGATTAATGTTATTAAAGCTCAGGTTGACAGAGATAAAAGAGAACAGGAAATGAGAAACATGACTGTTGTTTTCCAACAAGTAGAAGACAAAATCCTTCCTCCATTAAGAAGAGCAGAAATCTTAATTAATTTCCTTGAACCTAAAAAATCAGATGAAAAAATTGCATTATTATCAACCACAGCTCCTGATTCATTAGACAATAAAGAACTATTGTATGCTGCTACCTTAACAAAAGATTTAAACACACAATTAAAAATATACAAATCTACAACCAATATATATCCAAAAGATTGGAAAGGATATAACAATGCAGCTTATGTATGTATTGCTCTTGGAAATGCCAACGAGGCATCTTCTTTTTTAGAAAAAGCTAATACCTTATCTCCAAACAATTCTGCTGTTATTAATAACTTAGGTGTAGTTTCTTTAATGAAAAAAGATTATAAAGCTGCAAAATCTTATTTTGAAACAGCTCAGAAATTAGGTGCTAATCAAAATTACAATTTAGGTGTTATCATGATAAAAGAAGGTAATTATGCAGCTGCTGTTAATTCATTTGGAAAAACATCTTGTGATTATAATGTTGCATTAGCAACTTTATTAAATGGTAATAATTCTTCTGCTAATACTGCAATTGAATGTGCAGCAAAAGATGCTCAAACTTATTATTTAACTGCTGTTATTGCTGCAAGAAATAATAATGCAAACATGGTTTATGATAACCTTAAAAAAGCAATAGCTCAAGATGCTTCTTTTAAAGCACAAGCAAAAGAAGACTTAGAATTTGCTAAATTTGCAAATACAGCTGAATTTGAAAATGCTATTAAATAATTTATTTATTATTCCTTAAAAAGAGGCTGTCTCAAATGAGACAGCCTCTTTTTTTGTGTCTTATTGTTGAGATAACAATAAATAAGCCAATATGATATATTATATTTGAATTTCTAAAAGGTCAGAGCAACAATATATTCTTTAGATTAAAATACAAATCGCCAAATATATTTAGCAAGAAGTGTAAAATTTCCAAGTTCAAAATTTCCTGCATTTGTTTTAATTCTTTGGTTTACTACAAAATAGAAATCACTACCAATTATCGGTATCCAATTGATACGGTAATTCAATAAGATTTCTTTAGATTCATTGTTCCATTGCCCATAAACACTATTGTTAAACTTAGGTGTGAATGCATATTCTATCCTACTACCTATATCATTTGTAATAAACTTTCCTTGAAGTAAATAAACTTCATTGCGAGTCCAATCTGCTGTAATATTAAAATGTTTATTGGGATACCAACAAACGTTAATATAAGTCTCTGTTTTTGTTCCTGCAAAAAATTCGCCCCAACCCAAATAAGTTGAAACATAAAATTTTCGACTTTGATACGTTGAAATATCAATTTGATAGTGATTAGACCAATAATCTCCTTTTGGGATACTGACGGAATTATAAATATTAAAAGTTGAACTAAGATTTTCAAATGATTTAATGAAATTGAATGAAATATTCTCGCCACTTTTGGTCGTTATACCTAATGGTTGTATTGCATATTGAGCACTTTCTAATGATTTATTATCATCCGATAAATAATAAGTAATATTAATAGGTTTAATAAACAGCTGTTTAATCCATGGAATAAATTTTGGGCGAGGCTTAATCTCTAATGAAGTATTATACATATTATAATTATCACGTTTTTTAAATCCTATTTCAGGATTAAACCCTGATTGAACAGAGGTTGCAACAAAAGAATAACTTATTAAATCATTAGGATATTGTAAATAAACTTCATACGCTAAATTCTTCTTGTTGTTTTCATTTTTAGTTTGGGTTTGAGCAATTGCACCTCCAATCATTAAGTTTTTGTTTGCGAACAACTTAGATGTAGAATAGTTCAAATCAACACCATATACATAATTATAATGACCCTTTACATTTTTAGCAGTGGTTATAAAACCTATGCTTGATTGTTTTGAAATGTCTTGTTTAACCCTTATCAATGAATAATTTACTGAAGGAATATCACCTTTAGCACTTGTTTGCATTGAAAGAAATCCAAAATTTGTTTTATTTTCTTTACCTGTTATCTTTACACCTCCAATAATAGGTATTTGCTCTCCATTGGTTATTCCTATTCGACGGCTATAAAAAGCACTCAAATTACCTCCAGCCATGCTAAAATCAAACAAATCTTTATTTTCGATAAAAAAAGTTCTTTTTTCAGGCATATATACAGAGAAACGGGTAAGATTAATAGGTGTTCTGTCTGATTCTACTTGCGAAAAATCAGTATTTACAGTTAAATTCAGTTTAGTAGTAGGTGTAAATCTGATATCAACATCTCCACCAATTTTTAAAGTTTTTTCTGTACCATTACTCGCTTGTTTCTGAAATCCAGTTGTTAAAAAAGGTTTGATTTCAATATTTTGGTTTCCTTTTATATTTTTTAAACCAACTAAAGTACCGCCCTGAGATATTTTAAAAACAGAGTAATTTCTTGACCAACCTTGCCAAGAAGCTTGTTCTTTCTTATATTTAATATTTCTTTCTATGTTCAATCCCCAAACTTGTAATGAATTATCTGGAAATTTCAATGTAGAAAATGGAATAATAATTTCGGCAAACCAACCACTATCATTGCGTTTTACTGCAACATCCCATACTCCATTCCATTCTTCATTAAAACCATTTCCTTCATCTGTAATCAAAGCATCACCTCTTAATCCACTGGGTGTTACTACAAAAAGAAAAGAATTTCGGTTATCGTTAAAAGTACTAATATTGATAATAAAATTGTCAGAAGTTCCCCATCTTCCATCGCGTGACATATCTTTTGCCAATATTTTTTCAGGATGAGAGTCATAGCCCCATAAGCCAATGTAAAGAGTATTTTTATTGTACAGTATGGCTGCGTAGGTTGGTTCGCTAATAGCTTTGCCTTCTTCGGGATCACGTTGAGTAAAATTACTTATTCGTATTGCATTTTGCCACGATACTTCGTTGAAATGCCCGTCAATATTAATTTTTTCTTCTGTATAAAAGGTAGAAAGTGTGTCTGGTTTACTTTTTTGTGCCATTGAAAAAAATGGCAAAAGGGCTAAAATGCAAATAATCAGTTTTCTATACATTGTTTAATTATAACAATTTGTGTATTAATTAATGAAATGAATTAAATATGCCATTTCATTTTTTGTCATGCTGACGAATGAAGCTTCTCATTTGATTGCGAATCTCTCATTTTATGAGACTCCTCGCTATTGCTCTTAATGACAAAACAACCTAAAATCAAAATAGGTAATACTACAATAATTTTTATCGCTCTCTTTATGGTACTAACTACATCTACTTCTTAGTTCCAAATTCCATTAAAAATGCTTTGATAAAATCTTCCAAATCACCATCCATAACGGCTTGTACATTTGATGTTTCAACACCCGTACGTAAATCTTTTACCATTTTGTAAGGATGCATAACATAACTGCGTATTTGCGAGCCCCACTCTATCCGCTTTTTTGTATTTTCTATTGCATCAATCTTTTCACGCTTTTTGCGAAGTTCAATTTCATATAATTGCGATTTAAGCATTTGTATGGCTTTTTCGCGGTTTTGCCCTTGTGAACGTGTTTGCTGGCATTCAATTATAATTCCTGAAGGCTCGTGTTTCAATCGAACAGCAGTTTCTACTTTATTTACATTTTGTCCGCCCGGACCACCCGAACGAAAGGTATCCCAGGAAATATCAGCAGGATTAATTTCGATATTAATATTATCGTCAATTATTGGATACGCATAAACTGAAGCAAAAGAAGTATGACGTTTATTAGCTGAATCAAATGGCGATAAACGAACCAAACGATGCACTCCATTTTCACCTTTAAGATATCCATAAGCAAACTCACCTTCGAACTCAAGCGTTGCCGATTTAAAACCAGCTATATCACCTTCTTGTATATCAATAGTGGATACTTTACAATTATTACGTTCTCCCCAACGGATATACATCCGCATCAACATTTCTGCCCAATCCTGACTTTCTGTTCCGCCAGCACCGGAGTTTATGGTAACAATAGCTCCCAAGCGATCTTCTTCGCCGCTGAGCATATTTTTAAACTCTAAGTTTTCAACTAATTTCAACGTAATTTTATATTGAGCTTCGAGTTCTGCTTCGGTAGCTTCACCGGCATCAAAAAACTCAGTCATCACCTTAAAATCCTCAAAACTTTGACTGGTATTGAGATAAGCATCCGTCCACAACTTTTTATCGCGGATAGATTTTAATACTAATTCTGCTTTTTTTGAATCGTTCCAGAAATCAGATTCGTGGGTAATTTTTTCTTCTTCTGCTATTAAATTTAGTTTTTGATCAAAGTCAAAGAAACCTCCTTAGGTCGCCGACTCTCTTATCCAAATCCTTTAAAACTTCCGATATAATCATAAGATGATTTGATTTTAAGGTGCAAACTTACATATTTTTTTAACAATATTAAACCAAATAGATTATGATACATCTAAAACATATTAATCAATAAAAAATATACAATATGAGAGTTTTAAAAACGATAACTGTTATTGCACTGCTAATAGTCAATTTTTCTGCAATTGCACAGCAAGCTGAAAAGTATGGAAAAACACCTGAAGAAAGAGCAAAACGCCAATTAAAAGGCATTAATAAAGAATGTAACTTAAACAACGAACAAAGTGCAAAAGTTGAGCAAATACTGTTAAACACTCAAACGAAGTTAGCTAATTTAAAATCAACAAAACCAACACAAAAAGGTGATAAAATAAAAGAATATAAAGCAATTATTGACAAGCAAAATGATGAAGTAGCTAAAATATTAAGTCCAGAACAAAATATTAAATATCAAGCTCTAGTAGAAAAACAAAAAGAGAAGATACTTAACAAAGTGAAGGAAAAGCAAAGTAAAACTTCAGACTTAACTGAATAATAATTCTTTTTAAAGCTGTAATTTTAATTGCAGCTTTTTTTATTTTAAAAAGATTCTTTAAGAAAAGTCTTAACGTTTTTCTATTTTTGCAAAATTCTTTTAGTCTTTTGAAATAAGATATTCAAACTTCAAAAGCAAAATGAAACTTACCAAGATATTAAAAATCTCTTTTCAGAATTTTGATATAAAAGCGGTATTATTGAAACTATTATCAATTTATCTAACAATATTCTACATTTTATTAAATATTAGGAAATGGACAAAAATAATAAAAATGAAGACTATTTTTTGACTCCTGATGGACAAAAATTAGAAATTCCAAAAGAAGGATCATTAGGATTGCTTGCTTATGGGGCAAGAGGAGTTGAAGCATGGAGAAATGTGAGAAAAAAAAAGTTAGAAGAAAGAATTAAAAATGAAAATAATGAGTAATCCAATTGCAAAAAAAGTTCTACTAATTGGTTGGGATGCTGCTGACTGGAATGTAATAAATCCTTTATTAGATGCTGGTGAAATGCCTGCTCTTGAAAAGTTAGTTAATAATGGTGTAATTGGAAATATCTTAACCTTAAATCCACCTTTATCACCCATGCTTTGGACTTCAATTGCAACAGGTGTAAAAGCTGATAAACATGGTATTCTTGGTTTTACAGAACCTGACCCTATTCAAGGTGGTATCAGGCCTGTTAATGGAACATCACGCAAAGTAAAGTCTATTTGGAATATACTAAACTCGGGAAATAAAAAAACAAATGTAATTAGTTGGTGGCCAAGTCATCCCGCAGAACCAATTAATGGAGCAATGGTTTCTAACTTTTATCAGCCTGCAAAAGAAAATATTAGCGAACCGTGGGGAATGTACGACGGTACAATTCATCCTCAAGAATATAGCCATATTCTAGAAATGTTAAGAGTTCATCCAGAAGAATTAACAGCAGCACATATATTGCCATTTATTCCTGATTTAGCCCATTTAGATCCCCAGTATAGTAATGTTATTAAAGGATTAACAAAGATTTTAGCAGAAACAGCAACCGTACAGTCTGCAACTACATGGCTAATGGAAAACACAGAATGGGATTTTACAGCTGTATATTTTGATGGGATTGATCATATTTGTCATGGGTTTATGAAATATCATCCACCACAAATGCCAGGTTTGCCTGATGATATATTTCACTTATTTAAAGACGTTGTAAATGGAATGTATAAGTTTCATGACATGATGTTGGAACGATTGATTCAATTAGCCGGTCCTAACACAACGATCATAATTGTTTCAGACCATGGATTTAACTCTAACCATTTAAGGTTAACAGAATTGCCAAAATATACGGCAGCCCCTGCATTAGAACATAGAGATTTTGGCATTTTCTGTATGTCGGGCCCTAATGTAAAAAAAGATGAACGTATTTATGGTGCAACTTTGTTAGATATTACACCAACCATTTTGTCGCTTTTTGGCTTACCAATTGGGAAAGATATGGATGGGAAAGTTCTATCTAACGCTTATGAAAATCCAATATCTTTAGATTATATAGATTCATGGGAAAAACAAGAGGGTAATTTTTGGACTTATCCTGAATTTATGAAAGAGAATCCTTTTGAGGCAGCTGAAGCACTTAAACAATTAGTTGAATTAGGTTATATTGAAGATCCTGGTGAAGATAAAAATAAAGCAGTAGAAATGGTAAACGATGAAAACCATTACAACTTAAGCATGGTTTATATCAGCGATAAACGTTATTCAGAAGCCATTGAAATTTTAGAAAAATTATTACTTAAAAACCCTGATGAACCAAGATACAATATTGCAATTATTGAGTGTTATATTTCAATTAAGCAATTTGAAAAAGCACAACTAATTATTGATAAAATAAAAGGGAAAAACATTGATTATCTCCCTAATATGCTTTTACTTGAAGGTATCATTCAGAGCAATTTAGATAATTTAGATTATGCCTTGGATTGTTTTAAAAAGGTTGAAGAAGCCCATACTTTGTCTTCTGGTTTATATGTAGAAATAGGAAGAATTTACACAAAATTATTATTATTTGATTTAGCTATTCAATCTTTTCAAAAAGCTTTGCTATTAGATGAGGAAAATGCTCAAGCATATTTAGGATTAGGAATTTGTTTTCTCAGAGTTAATCAATTTGAAAATGCAGCAGATCAATTACTAAATTCAATAGGACTTGTATATCATTTTGCACCTGCACATTATCATCTAGGAGAAGCAATGTATAAAATGGGTAGATTTGTAGAAGCTTCTCAGGCTTTTGAAATTTGCTTAACCATGTCTCCAGAATTAATAAAAGCAAAGCAATGGCTATTTAAAATATATAAAAATAATATTAAAAACGATAATAAGTTAGCATACTATTCACAATCAATAACTCAAATTATGAAAGGTGAAATAATAATTGTATCTGGATTACCTCGTTCAGGAACATCTTTAATGATGCAAATTTTAAACGAATCTGGTATTAAAACACTTACCGATAACATTCGCAAACCTGACGATAATAATCCAAATGGATATTATGAATTTGAAAAGGCAAAAAATATTGCAAATGATAATTCATGGTTAGAATTGGCTCAAGGAAAAGTTGTAAAAATAATTTCACATGGCATACAGTTTTTGCCTCAAAACTACAATTATAAGATAATTTTTATGCAACGGGATTTAAATGAGATTATTAAATCCCAGCAAAAAATGCTAAACAAAAGTCAATCTACTTTCCCAACTGCAATTTATAATGTTTTTAAAAATGATTTGGAAAAAATTAAGTATTGGACAGAAAAAGAACCTAATGTGGAAATTATTTATGTAAATTTTGCTGACTTATTTAGCAAAAATATACAAATAGTTGAAGATTTAAGTAGATTTTTAAATAAACCAATTTCTGTTGAAAATATTAATACTGTTATAAATCATGATTTGTATAGAAATAAAATAGAATAAAAAAGATGTAAATTGTAAGTTTCATCGTAAAAATAATTACTTTTGTAAAATAAAAAATAATTTAAAAAATATCTATATGAAAAAAACAAATACAAATTTTGAAAACAAGCTTAAAGCTTATTCAACGCTTGCTCTTGGTGTTTTAGGTGTTGGGACACTTAACGCTCAAGTAGTTTATCATGATGTTAATCCTGACCGTATTCTTACAGCAACTGCAGCAGCTGATACTATGCTTTTAGATTTGAATGCTGATGGAATAAATGATTTCCAATTTAATCTAAGAACTTATGGAACAGCTAACATACAAGCTGACATTCGTTCTATTGATACTAACAACTTAGTATTAGGAACATTGCAAGCATACACTTCACTTGGATATGCTTTACCTTTAGCATTAAATGCTCCTATCAACTCAACAAATACCAACTGGCATGCGGGTGTAGGACAAATGGTTTTAGCTTCTGTATATAATTCAACAAATTATGGAACCTGCGGCGGAGCTGCCGATAAATATTTAGGTGTTAGATTTAAAGCAGGTGCTAATACTCATTATGGTTGGATTAGAGTAAGCGATGTTGCCACAACAGGTGCAAATGTTACAGTTAAAGATTGGGCATATAATTCTACTGCTGGTGCTGCTATAAATGCAGGACAAGGTGCAGGAGTGGGAGTTAACGAACCAAAACTAGAAAATGTTAGTATTTTTGCAACAAAAAAACAGATTAATATTAATTTCCGTTCATCTTTAACAGGTAGTGTTAGAGTTATTAATTTACTTGGACAAGAAATTGCAAATCAAAAAATTAATGATAAAAGCATGATAATCAATCTTGAAAACCAAAAAGCAGGTCTTTACATTATTGATGTTCAAAGCAATGAAGGTGTTATTTCTAAAAAAATAAATTTAGATTAATCTTCAGACTATAAAATAAAAAAGGGCTGAAATTTCAGCCCTTTTTTATTTTATTTCAATCCTTTTTATTGATAAAAAAGTAAAAAAAACAATGATTAAATACAACTTCTAATTTTTTTGTTATACTTTTGCAGAATAATTATTAAAAAAATAAAACATGAAAAAACTTTACATTATCGTGGCATTTTTATTAGTTAGTTCTAGTATTTTTGCTCAATTAAATGAATCTTTTGAAGGTACAAGTTTTCCTCCAGCAGGCTGGAAAATGGTTGATCAAGATGGAGATGGAAACAATTGGTTTCAATACACTGTAACAACTGGCAATATTGCCCATACAGGTACCTATGCAGCTGCTTCAGCATCATGGTATAATCAAGTTATTCTAACTCCTACAAATTATCTTATTACTCCAAGTCTAGTTGTTTCATCAGCAACTGATAGTATTGCTTATTGGACAGCTCCTCAAGACAAACAATATCCAGGTGAGCATTATGAGGTAAAAGTGTCAACAACTGGTAATAATCCAGCTGACTTTACAACTACACTTTATAGTTATACTTTTACATTTGCTGACACTTTGGTAGATTGGCATAGAAAAGCTCATAGCTTAGCTGCTTATGCAAATGATACCATTTATGTAGCATTTGTTCATACTAATTGTACAGATATGTTTTATTTAAAATTAGATGATGTTACAGGTCCTGCTGTTTATATTCCTTCTAATGATATGGAAGTTTCTTCAGTTAAAGTTCCTAGTGGAGCTGTTTATGCTGGTAATATTTCAATTAAAGCAATTTTGAAAAACAATGGTTCTCAGGCGCAAGCTGCAGGAAAAGTTGTTTCTTTTTATAATGGTGCTACTTTATTAGGAACTGCAAACACAACGGCTGCTATTGCTCCTAATACAATTGATTCTGTAACTTATACTTGGACAAATGCACCAGCTGGCAGTTTTGTTATAAAAGCTCAAGTTGTTGCTGATCAAGATAACAGCAATAATTTTGCTACTGCAAATTTATCAGTTTATGCTGCAGGTACAGTAATTGAAAGCTTTGAAGGTATTGCTGCATTGCCTCCAACAGGATGGACTAATCCTGAAACTTGGGCATTGGGAACCAATCCTGTAAATGCTTTTGAAGGAACTCAATATGCTTATGTTCCTGCATCAACTGCAAGTGCAAAATTAATAACACCTAAATTAGATGTTGTTGCTGGTGATAAAATTTCTTTTAAAGCTTATACTTTAGCAACTTCTATGTATCCAACTATTCAAATTCAATATTCAACAAGTGTTACAGGTCCTTGGACAAATGTTGCTGCAGCTAATTTTACATTAGGTGGAACTTATACAGAATATACTGCAAACCTTACTGTTGCTGGAATGTATTATTATTCATTTACTTGTGCTAATAGTAGCACTTCAAGTGCAAGAATGGACTTTGTAGTAATGCCAAAACTTGCTCCTGTTGGTATTAATGAAGTTACTACAGAAAATAGCAATTTTAGCATTTATCCAAACCCTGTAAAAAATGAACTTAATATTACTTCTGCTTCTAATTTGAAAAATATAAAAATTATCAATGCAGTTGGACAAGAAATTGAAAATAAAAATGTTAGTGGAAATCATTACAAGATAAACACTTCTACTTATAATAAAGGGATTTATTTTGTTCAAATTGAATCTGAAAAAGGGAAAACTACCAAGAAATTTGTAGTAAGCGAATAATCTATTAGACATATTTATAAAAAAGGGCTGAAATTTCAGCCCTTTTTTTATGTGTAAAAATTTGTTTTTATGTTTTTTGAAATATCTGCCTTGTTTTTTTTACTTTTGTTTTTTCTTACTTGAAGACATGATTAAAAAATATATTATTATCATTTTCTTACTTGCAATTCCATTTTTAGCGAAGACACAAGATACTGCGATTTTTATAAAATTTTACTACGAAAATGGTGCAATTTCGAGTGAAGGCATTATTAGAGATGGAAAACCAGATAGATATTGGAAAACATTTAACGAAAAAGGGATTTTAATTTCTGAAGGAAATCGGAGAGATTTTGAACTAGATAGTGTGTGGAAATTTTATAGCGAAAATGGCAAACTCACGATGGAAGTCTTTTATCAGAATGGAAAGAAAAATGGAATTAGAAAAAGCTATTTAGAAAAGGAATTTGTTGAGGAAAACTATAAGGATGATATCAAACAAGGATTAACAATATATTTTTACCCAAAAGGAAATATTATGCGGATAATTCCTTTTGATAATGGGTTAGAACATGGAATATCAAAAGAATTTGGTGAAGACAGCACTATCATTGCCATTACTGAATACCGAAGAGGGATGGTAATTATGCATGAAAAATTTAATCGTAGAGATAAAAATGGTTTGAAACAAGGTTTGTGGAAAACTTTTTGGGATAATGATAAAACGAAAATTGAAGGAACTTATATTAATGACAAGAAAAATGGTTTCTTTAAGTCATTTACCCCTGAAGGAAATCTTCTTTTAATTGATAAATATATTAATGACGAGAAACAAATTGATGTTCCAGAACTTCGAAGTTTAGAAGTAAGGACAGATTATTTTCCTGACGGAAAAGTAAAAATTGTTGCTAGCTATGATAATGGCGTAGCCGAAGGTGTACGTCGTGAATATAAAGTAGATGGAAGTATTGAGCAAAGTTATATTTTCAGAAAAGGTGTAATTATTGGTAGAGGAATTGTTGATGAGAATGGTTTAAAGCAAGGTTTCTGGACAGAATTCTATGACAATGGAGCAAAAAAATCAGATGGGAAATATAAAGATAACAAGAAAATCGGGGATTGGAAGTTTTTCTACAAAAATGGAAACACAGAACAAGAAGGTATGTATAACAATAAAGGCAATGCTCAAGGTGAATGGAAATGGTATTTTAACAATGGAAACGAATTGCTGACTCAGAACTTTCAGGATGGAATAGAAGAAGGCCTATTAATGGAATATAATGATACAGGGAAAGTAATTACGAAAGGTGAATTTTTAGAGGGGCAAGAAACAGGCATTTGGTATTACAATATTAATAATTATGTTTTGGAAGGAAAATATATTGATGGAAAGAGAGATGGAGTATGGAAAGAATATTATCCTGATGGAAAGCTAAAGTTTTCGGGTGAATATATTGAAGACAATCCGAATGGGAAGCATTACTTTTATTGGGATAATGGAAAATTGAAAGAAAACGGGAATTATATAATGGGAAAACGTGATGGTGAATGGCTAAAATATGAATATGAAGGGAACTTATTTCTAAAAACATATTATCGCAATGGAAGAGAGATTAAATTCGACAATGTTACTATTGAACCTAAAATAGAAGGAGATGATTAAATGTGAATATTTTCTTTCTGCTTTTAAGATAATGCTGATCTTTTTCTAATTTTTTGATAATTGTCTTACTGTATATAATGTAGATAATAAACCTATTATAAAAACAATTCCGAGTACTTTGACAAAATCCAATAATTGTAATTGAACAGGATAATACTTTATCACAAAAGAACCGTTTCCTTCGAGAGGGATTACCCCGAAATACTGTTGTATCCAGCAAATCAAACCACCCAATACCATTCCCAAAATAGCACCTGATAATGAAATCATTAGACCTTCAAAAACAAAAATTCTTCTTATCAATATTATTGAAGCACCCAAGTTGCGTAAAATCGCAATATCTTTTTTCTTTTCAATTATAAGCATTGATAACGAACCAACTATATTAAAAGCAGCTATCAAAAGTATAAAAGATAAAATTAAGATTCCTGCAAATTTTTCTGTTTTAATGATTTTGTAAAACATTTCTTCTTGCTGAAATCTGTTTTTTACAATATACCCTTTTCCAATAAGCTTCTCAACTTCACTTTGAACTTTATCGGCATCAAAACCAGGCTTTAAATCTATTTCAAGAGCAGTAACTTCTGTAGTATAGTCTAACATTTTTCTAGCAAATCGAAGTGGAACTATTACAATTTTAGTGTCAAAGTCTTGTTGGATTGAAAAAGCACCAGATGGTATTATTTGCTCATTGTTAAAGGTTTCCGTTGGATCAATTGATATTGTTTTACTTCGTTTTGGAATATATACCGAAACAGAAGTCGCAAAATCATTTAACTGTATTCCTAGCATATCATAAATCCCATAGCCTAAAACCATAAAATTTAGGTTTCCTTTTTGTAATATAAAATTACCTTCAACAATACCATTGCCAATCTTACTTACTTTAGCAAATTTATTATCAACACCTTTTATTTGAACAATTTGCTGTTTGTTTTTATATCGCAATAATGCATTTTCTTCAACAATCTCACTATAATTGGCAATTCCATCTATTTTAGATAATTTTTGAATTGGAAATGTATTGATATTAAATGTTTTTCCAATTGTAGTTTCTATTTTCAAATCTGGATCAAAAGAGTTATACATGTTACTGATTAAACTCTCCAACCCATTAAAAACAGATAATACTACAATTAGAGACATTGCTCCAATTGTAACACCAGCCACAGAAATTCCCGATAAAATATTGATTAAATTATGAGATTTCTTTGAAAACAAGTAACGTTTTGCGATGTAATAAGGTAATTTCAAAAACCTGATTTTGGATGTTTTATATTATTTTAATAACTTTTCGATATTTTCAATATAATCTAACGAATCGTCAAGAAAAAACTCTAAAGAGGGAACTACTCTTAATTGTTTGCCAACTTTATGAGCTAAATCGTATCGAATTTCGTTCTTTTTTGCTTTTATCAATGGTAAGATTTCATTTTTATCTTTTGTAGCAAAAATACTAAGAGCCACTTTAGCAATTGATAAATCAGGACTTATTCTTACACCTGTTACTGTTATCATTGCATTCTTAAAATGCTCTCTTGACAAATTTTGAAAAATTTCACTTAAATCTTTCTGTAATAATCTTGATATTTTATTTTGACGTGTTGTTTCCATAGTTTACAAAATTATAATAATTTATTTAATAACGTAGCTGATTTATTTTTGTTTTACGTTCTTGGTAAAAAGGTTTTATCCTATCTTTGCATTCATGAAAGATTTATTAAGGGTATTCAAATATATAAAACCTTATGGAAAATATGCAGCATTGAATGTTTTGTTCAACATTCTTTTTATATTATTTTCTTTTCTGAATTTAACACTGTTGATTCCTACCATTAACGTGCTTTTCAAAATTTCAAAACCAATAACAATTCGACCCGATTTTTCTTTGAATAGCCAAGCAATACTCGATAATCTTAATTATTTTGTAGTTAAACTAACTGCAGAACACGATACTTTTTATGTTTTAATTATCGTTGCACTAATGTTTATCTTATTTTCTTTTTTAAATAATCTTTTCAGGTATTTGGGCATGTATTTTTTGGCACCTATCCGAAATGGCATAGTGCGAGATTTGCGTAATGATATATATATCAAGCTATTAATTCTTCCAATTTCATTTTATTCAAATCAAAAAAAAGGAGATTTAATGTCAAGAATTACCTCTGATGTTAACGAAATTGAGTGGTCGGTTGTAAGCACATTGCAGATGATAATCAAAGATCCTCTTAATGTAATTTTCTTCATAATAGTTTTACTTTCAATTAGCCCTAAGTTACTAATTATATCACTTATTACACTAATTCCAGCTGGTTTTTTAATAGGGAAAATAGGGAAAAGTTTAAAAAGGAATTCCGAGAAGGGTCAACAACAATTGGGTGTTGTTATGTCAACTACCGAAGAATCCATTACGGGATTACGCATCATAAAAGCTTTTAATGCTATTGATTATGCTCACGATAAATTTAAAAAGATTAATCACAGTTATACTAAAATTATGATTAAGATTTATCGACGTAAGGATTTAGCAGCACCTTTAACAGAAACACTTGCTATTATAGGTTTACTTGCTGTTATTTGGTTTGGAGGGAATTTGGTGTTGTCTGAAAAATTAAAACCTGATGTTTTTATACTTTTCGTTTTAATTTTTAGTAGGATGATACCTCCAGCACAATCTTTTATTACTTCGTTTTATAATTTACAAAGAGGAGAGGCTGCAGCAAAAAGAATATTTGAAATTATGGATGCAGAGGAAATTGTTGAGGAAAAAAAGAATGCTATCTCTAAAAAATATTTTTTAAAAAATATCGAATATAGAAATTTAAGTTTCCAGTACAATATTAATGAATCAGGTGTTAAAATATTAGATAATATAAATTTAATAATAGAAAAAGGGGAAGTTATAGCTGTAGTGGGCCCATCTGGTGGGGGGAAATCCACATTGATTGACTTATTACCAAGATTTTATGATTGTACCGAAGGTGAAATTCTCATAGACAATATCCCTATTAAACACTTAATAATATCAGATGTTAGAGATTTAATTGGAATTGTATCGCAAGAAACTATACTTTTTAACGATAGCATATTTAATAATATTGCATTTGGAATGAAAAACGTGAGTGAAGCTGATGTAATTTCCGCAGCAAAAATTGCAAATGCTCATGAGTTTATTTCGGAGATGGAAAATGGATATTATACCAATATTGGCGATAGAGGTGCAAATTTATCAGGAGGTCAACGGCAAAGAATTAGTATTGCCCGTGCAGTATTAAAAAATCCACCTATAATGATATTAGATGAAGCTACTTCAGCTCTTGATACAGAATCAGAAAGATACGTTCAAGATGCATTAACTAATTTAATGAAAAATAGAACTTCTATTGTAATTGCCCACCGACTTTCCACTATCAAAAATGCAGATAAAATTATTGTTATTGATAATGGGAAAATTATTGAAAGAGGCAACCATCAATCTTTAATAGGAAATAACGGAATGTATAATAATCTTATAAAATTACAATCGTTTACAGAATAATGTAATTATGAAGAATATTCAAAAGATAAAATCGCTAGCATCAGAATATCATACTGAATTTGTAGAAATTAGAAGACAAATTCATGCTAATCCAGAACTAGGGTTTGAAGAATATAAAACCTCAACTCTTATAGCAAATAAATTAAAAGAAATGAATATTCCTTTCCAAATAGGAATTGCTAAAACAGGAATAGTTGCAATAATAGAAGGGCAAAATCCAGATATAAAAACGATTGCTCTGCGTGCTGATATGGATGCTTTACCGATTGAAGAAAAAAACGATTTCGGATATCAATCAATAAATAAAGGAGTTATGCATGCATGTGGACACGATGCTCACATTGCATGTTTGTTAGGTGCTGCAAAAATTCTAAATGAACTAAAAGACGATTTTGAAGGAAGCGTAAAACTAATTTTTCAACCTTCTGAAGAAAAATTTCCTGGTGGAGCACAAGCCATGATTAAAGAAGGTGTGCTTGAAAATCCAATCCCAAAATATATAATTGGTCAACATGTATTACCAACCTTAGAAAGTGGAAAAATTGGTTTGCGAGCAGGTAAATACATGGCTTCAACGGATGAGATTTATTTAACAGTAAAAGGCAAGGGTGGGCATGCTGCAACGCCAGAATTAAATATTAATCCAATTGTAATTGCTTCACATATTATTATTGCACTTCAGCAAATTGAAAATCAGAATAGATATAACGGTTTACCAACTGTACTTTCTTTTGGTAGAATTCAAGGAAACGGATTAACAAATATTATTCCTGATGAAGTAAAAATTGATGGCACCTTACGTTGTTTTAATGAAGAATGGCGTGCAGAAGCACATCAAATGATAACTGAATTATCTCAATCTATAGCAACAGATATGGGTGGAAATTGTGTTGTATTTATTGATAAAGGTTATCCTTTTCTGGTTAATGACATACCACTTACTGAAGAATTAAAAAAACACGCAATTAAATATTTAGGAAATGAAAATGTGGTCGATTTAGAAATGAGGCTTACTGCTGAAGATTTTGCATATTATTCTCAAAAAATTCCGTCTTGTTTTTATCGTTTGGGCACCCGCAATGAAGCTAAGGGCATCGTTTCAAATCTGCATACCAATACTTTTGATATTGATGAGGATGCTATTGAAACCGGTATGGGGCTGATGGCTTGGATTACAATTAATCAACTTTAACAAAAAAGCCGAATGTGTTATTCGGCTTTTTTGTTAAAGTTTTATTTCATCATTGTTTTTATTGAAAAAATGATATTCTAAAAAATGGTAAGCTGTGAGTGGTTTTACTTTTATCCATTTCTTGTATTTTAAAAACCATTTCATTTGAAATGAAATGAATCCTCTTGTTAAATATGCATAAATATATGGATTGGTAGCAATTGTTAACTTATTTTCATTTTGTTCGTTGATTAAATACCTTACATTATTTTCAATTTCATCAATAAAAAGCATACTTGGTTTTATTTTGCCAGTACCATCACAAGCTGGACATTTTTCCAACACTTCTACATTCATTTCAGGGCGAACTCGTTGGCGAGTAATTTGGACCAAACCAAATTTACTAGGAGGTAAAATTGTATGTTTAGTGCTATCTTTTGCCATTTCATCAGCAAGACGCTGAAAAAGTTTGCGACGATTGACAGCTTCATGTAAGTCAATAAAATCAACTACAATAATTCCGCCCATATCTCTAAGTCTTAATTGACGGGCAATTTCAGTGGCAGCCTCGAGGTTAACTTCAAGGGCATTAGCTTCTTGATTTTTATCAGTATTTAAACGATGTCCACTATTGACATCTATAACATGCATTGCTTCGGTATGCTCAACAATTAAATAAACACCACTTTTGATACTTACAATTTTACCAAAAGACGATTTGATCTGTTTATCAATTCCATAATGCTCAAATATAGGCACTTTACTTTTATAGAGTTTGATAATATCAGCCTTTTCGGGTGCAATTGTAGTAATATAATTTTTAATTTCTTCAGCTAAATCAACATCGTTGATAACAACACTATTAAAATCTTTATTTAATAAATCTCTCAGAATAGCGGATGTTCTATCTAACTCGCTCAACATTTTCATGGGAGGTTTCGCATCGTCGAATTTTGACATGATGGAATCCCATTTACTAACCAGATTGCGTAAATCCGCATCTAATTCAGCTACGTTTTTACTTTCAGCAACAGTGCGGATAATAACACCGAAGTTTTTTGGCTTTATACTTTGGATCAGTCTTTTGAGACGATTTCGTTCTTCCTGGCTTTTTATTTTCTGAGAAATTGAAATTCTATTAGAAAAAGGAACCAGCACAAGATATCTTCCCGGAAAAGATATTTCTGAAGATATCCTTGGACCTTTGGTAGATATAGGTTCCTTGGCAATCTGAACCAATATAGCTTGATTGGATTTTAAAACATTGGTTATTTTGCCTGTTTTCTCTATATCAGGCTCAATGACAAAGGTATCCATACTAACCTTTTCATTAGCAGATTGAGAAATCTTAATAAATTTTATTAAAGAATTGAGTTGGGGTCCTAAATCAAGGTAGTGTAAAAAAGCATCTTTTTCGTATCCAACATCAACAAAAGCGGCATTTAATCCAGGCATAATTTTTTTAACTCTGCCCAAATATATATCACCAACAGTATGATTGTTGTTTTTTTTTTCTTTGTTTAACTCAACTAATTGTTTTTCTTCGAGTAACGCAATTTCAACTTCATTTGTTCTCGAATCGATAATTAATTCCTTATTCACGCTTAGTATTTTTAGCTTTGGTAGTTAATATACATTCAAAAATATTAACCTTAGTAATCACAATGTAAATATGTGACTGTATAAAAAATCAATTACATAATGGCACATATTTGTGCCATTATGTAATTGAAAAAACAATATTAAAAAAAAAGTTATTTCTTTTTATGCCTGTTTTTTCTCAAATGTTTCTTACGTTTGTGGATTGACATTTTATGTCGTTTCCTTTTTTTTCCGCTTGGCATAATTTTTTTTCTCTTTTACAATTATTTTACTTTATTCTTAACTTCTGTTACAAACGTTTTAGCTGGTTTGAATGAAGGAATTTTGTGAGCAGGAATAATAATTGTAGTATTTTTAGAAATATTTCTACCAGTTTTTTTAGCTCTTTGTTTGATAATAAAACTACCAAAACCTCTTAAATAAACATTTTCACCTTTACCAAGAGATACTTTTATTGAATCCATGAATGCTTCTACAGTTGCTTGAATAGAAACTTTTTCAATACCTGTTTTGTTAGCAATTTCTGCTACGATTTCTGCTTTTGTCATATTACATTAATTTTTATTTGTTTAGTAATTTGTTTTTTAAGACTGCAAAAATAATAAAATTTTATATAAGTAATCTATTTTTTTTATTTTATTTTAATCTAATTCATTCAATATAAATTTGTTTTTGATATTTATTTTACAAAATAGAATTTTTTTTACGTGTTTTTTTATCTTTTTTGTCCGATAAAAAATAAAGAGGAAGAATTATGAATACTCCTTTCTCTGTTTTAATTGTTTTATTTCGAAAAAAAAATCTCGTTACAATGAGCAAAGCTTCCCTTTTCTTTAGACAATCTGTTTTTGGACAGCAAATTTCTTTAATTAATTAAAATTAAGTACTGAAACCAACCCATTTTTTAATCTACACACTTAAACTTATCTATCATTTTTGCAACATAATTAAAAAAGCTGCCTTACAAAATTGAGGCAGCTTTTTTCTTTTATCATAACTAAAAATTACTTTTTTTTCTTAATGACTAGCGTTTCCTTTAAATTTTAATTTTTCGCCGGTTTGTTCAACAATTTTTTTCAAATACCATTCAGGTAAAGCAGGCTGGTCAGGAAAGGCAGGTTGCGTATATCCATTATACATAAACTTGCCATCTTTTTCTTTTTTGATGTTTCCGTCAATGTATTTTACCAATAAATACTCATACAATTCTTTCCATTTCACAAAAGTAAGACTTCCTTGTTTGCTCGAAAAATCAGTTAACATTGCAATTGCTTTAGAATTGTCTGTTTTATAGATTTCTGATGCAATTTTATCAGTAGTTGCTACAGCATTAACAAAACCATTTTCCAATTCAAGTTGTACTTTGTGAATATCTTTGTACATATCATTGTAACGAGTATAGCAGTAATTGGAAACCTGATTAAATATCCAGAAACCTGAGGTTGGAGAATATTTTAACATACTACCATTGCCTACTTCAAAATTAATAGGTATTTTGGTAATTCCGCAATACATGGGCATATAAACAGAGGTATAACTATCATCAACACCAAACCATAAGATACCACCAACTGGATTAGGTAGCCATGAACGCGATTGAGCTACAAATGAAAATCCGGTTTGTTGTGTAGAGATTGCTCTTTCATGTATATAGCCAATACCATCCACCTTCCAAGTCATAGGTCTCCAGCGGTAGCCGCTTTGATATGGGCCTGCACCAAAATCTTTAGTCATATCCAAAGGAGTTCCTTCGTAATGATCTCTCATCATACCAACTACATCCTGTAAGCTGAGTTTTTGATCGGGTTTTACCCATAAAGGCATACGATGTGTTAGATTTTCGCCTTTTGCATAATCAATATAGTTTACCATGTCTTTACATACTTTATTAAAACCAGCCCAAACTCTAGCTTCGCTGAAACGGGCTCCACCAAAATCCAGAGGAGCATAAGTGGCAGAAAAATCGAATTCTACATCTTTTCCGGCAAATAATTTTTTCTGACGGGCAACAGTTATTACATCATAAGCATATACGGTTTCAATACCGGGATTAAATATTTTAGATAAATTTTTGCTTGAAATAGAAGTCTTTCCGTCTTCTAATGGAAAAGTAGTAATACGTGCATGGTTGGCATGACCAGAAATATATCCATCAGGAATACGACGTGCAACCCATACAGCACCTTTACTATATTGTTTCGGGTCAATTTTGCCAGTTGCTTTATTAATTATAGGTGAGCCTTTGCCAATAATTTCAAATATCCAAACTTCATTAGGATCAGAAATAGAAATAGATTCGCCAGTACTATAGTAACCATATTCAGCAACTAATTCGCCCATTACTTTAATGGCTTCACGAGCAGTTTTAGCACGTTGTAACGCTAAATACATCAGACTGCCATAATCAATAATTGCTGTAGTATCCTGTAATTCTGCAAGTCCAGTATAAGTGGTTTCGCCAATGGCAACTTGGTACTCATTCATATTACCAACAACAGAATATGTATGTAATACTTGTTTGATTTTACCCAATGGTTTTCCGGTATCCCATTCATAAATATCCATCATGCTACCTGCTGCATAATCTTTTGCTGGACGATAATATAATTCACCATACAAAGTATGTGAGTCAGCTGCATAAGTAATAAAGCAAGATCCATCTTTAGAAGCTCCTTTGGTTACCAAAAAATTGGTACAAGCCTGGGCGTAAAAAAACACACCAGAAACATAGGCAATAATGCCTATTAAAGCAATAATTTTTAGTTTTTTCATACTATTTTTAAATTAATTTTTTTGAACGACAAACCTACGTATTTTTTTCAATATTCGAGTAATTATTGTTAGAAAAATTACAAAACTGATGTTAAAAGAAAAATTTTTGAAGTCCATTTTTAAAAATCGTCGCTTTTATTTCTACTATTTTGGACTCCGAATGGCAGGAATTCAAAAAAAACAGAAGAAGTGTTCTTTAAAAAGCATACAGTATAATTGCAATAAAACGAAATGAAATTTATGATAATCTTTGAAATATCCTGAATTATAGCGAAATAGTATAATTAATTTTTTAAATACCAACAAAGTTTCATTCTAAATCTCTGCTATTGACTTTCTATCCAAATCGTGTTCTTTTTTGTAATCGGTTACTGAAATTCCTGTGATATTTTTAAACTGAGTGGATAAGTATTGAACACTACTATAGCCCATTGCAAAAGCTATTTCGCTCAAGGTAAGGTCTCCGTATTCTATCATTTCTTTTACCTTTTCAATTTTATGGAGTATGATAAATTTTTCGAGAGTATTTGGTTCGTATTTGGAAAAAATTGTAGACAAATGTTGATAAGAATAACCTAATTTTTCAACCAGATAATCAGAATTACGAATAATTGAGTTCATATTATTGGCAAAATGAACTAGTTCAATAACAGCAATTTTTATTTGTTCAACCAATATTTTATCTTTATTGGTAACCATTTCAAATCCATTATCTTTGATTATTTTTTCAATTTGAAAATCACTAATTTTTAGGCTTTCATACTTGATGTCTATTTCGCCAAGTACTATACGATGTATCTGAATACAGTGTTGTTCCAACTCCTGCTTAAGAATTCGGATGCAACACTTACAAACCATATACTTAACATATAATGTTTTACTGACTTCCATTTGCAATTTACAATTGAAAGCAAATTTACATTTTTTTGGTTCATTTTTAGATAAAAATACTTCGAATTTTTTTGAGCAGAAATTGTGTCGAATTCCCTTAGATTATTTATAACTCATTTATGTTTTACAACATAAGTATTATCAATAAATCTGTCGTAAGCTTTTAAAAATGCGTTAAACAACAAATCTCCCTGAAGTTCGTAACCGGCTTTTGAAAAATGCACTTTGTCGCCAGCAGCTAAGCCTGCAATTTGCCATTTCTTCATAGACATATACCCACCCATTACTTCATGCAAATCCCAAACAGCACAATTATTACGATTGGCTAAATCCATTATTACTTGTTTTGCAACCATCATATCAGGATTCGGATAACGTTTTCTGCGATAGCTGTCAGCAGGTGTAGTAAGCAAAACAAAACTATTGGGCAATGTGTGTTTAATTCTTTCAATCAATTGATTGTAATGATTTTCAAAACTTTTTTTATCAAAATTCTTACCGTATGCATCATTGGTGCCCAATGAAATAATTATCCATTCAGGATTCAAAATTTTTAATTGAGCTTCCAGTAAATTACACTTTAAAAAACTACTTATTTCGGCTCCGTTTATACCCACTGCTGAACAAATTACACCTGGATCGTCGTTGTCTAATTCTATACCGTACAACGCAAAATTCTTTTGCAGAGAATCTGTTTTCTGAAAAAACAAATTTAGTGTATCAAAATGATTTTGGGTTGTAAAAGAAGTAAAACCCAAAGGATTGTAAGTACCATCAATAATCTGATTTTCTATTAGTTTTACCTGAAATACAGTATCACCAAGGTTATGAAATATTTTTACCTTATTAAAATCCTGATGTGGATAATTTTTATTGTTCAGTATTATTTGAATACTTGCATTGGAATCAATTGTAGTAACAGAAATACCAGCAATACCTAATTCGCAACCATTTAAATTCTGAATATTTCGGCAACGCTGCCATTTTCCAGTATATTTAACCTTATAGTTATCGGGATTGTTAGTTGATGCAACATTGTAAGGAAAAATAAATCCACGACTGCCCTTTATCCCAAGTGCAAAACTTTGTAAATGTTCACGCATGCTACCCGAAAAAAAATCAGCTTGAATATGTGAATCACCAATATGTATAAGTCTCAGGTTTCCAATACCATTTAATATTAATTGATTGAGATTTTTACAAATATTATTGAAATCAGTATGTGAACTTCCGAAAAAATGAAGAGTATCAGCATTTTGATTGACAAAAGAATATGCAATATTTTTATAAGGTGTTTCTTGCGAATACCCTACCCCCAACTGATTAATAACAAATAATATGAATAATAATATTTTCTTCATTTATGAACCTTAGTCTAAAAAAGACATAAAAAAACACTAAATACATCAAAATAAAAGCATTAACTTTATAACTTTAGGAACTTTATAAACTGTGTTTATTTGTTCAATGCGATTTTTCCTATACCGCTTTCAGATAATTTTAAATATTGCAAATAATCGTAAATTAATGCATTGTAAAACATTTCGGCAACTAAGCGAGCCCCTTTTTCGTTAAAATGAGTAAAATCTTTGTTGGCAAGAGCCGGATTGGCAAAAACCCAACTTGGCATAGAATTTTCACCACCCATAGCTTCAAACAAATCCCAATAGGCACAATTAGCTCTAAAAGCTGCATTTTTCTGGGCTTTTCTGATTTTTTCGATATTAGGATTGGTTTCGTAATTATCGCCTGCTTTTCGAGAACGATCAGAAATCCCGATAACTATTACGCAAATATCTTTATTGATACTTTTAATGGTTTTTAGCTGATTATAAAATCCTTTTTCGTAATAAGCATAATCAGGGACAATCGTTTTTTCGTTTTCCGGAACTGCATTTACACCAAATTGCATAATCACCAGTTTCACATTCAATAATTCATAAAATTTCTTTAAAAAATCAAAATTCATCTGTGCAAAACCATAACCGGAACTTCCTCGTAATGGAATGTTATCAACAGCAATACCTTTATCTGCATCCAAAGCAAAACCATAAATATCAGGGCTGTCTTTTCCTTTGAATTGCATTATTAAAGATGATGGTGATTTTTTAAAATCATATTCAAATACATTTAAATCTTTATTTGAAGGAAGTGTTTCGCTGCTCAATAATTCTTTGTTTGCTAAAAGGTTAAGCCTTACATCTTTTTTGTTAAATCCATAAAATAATCGCAGTTTTTGAAAGTCGCGTGTGTTTGCATACCCTTGACTGGATTTATTGATAAAAATACTTCCCTGAAAATGTGTAGAATCTGTCGACGAAGAATCTTGAAAAGCATTAGAAAATCTGGCAAAACCAAGCAGAGCACCATATCTGCTATGACCCAATTTGGGCACAGATTTACCAATTAAAGTGTATTTTACACAATTATCAGTAACAGATTCTGCTAAAGAGGCAGAAGGTGTTGCATTTACTAATTGCATCAAACCTATACCACATCCACCAAATTTTGCTTGTAATTTAAACCTGAGAAATCCGGTTATTCTATCTCCTTCAATTTGTGAATCGCCATAATGCATAATTCGGATTAGTTCATTCGCTTCTTTAAGCTTATAAAGTGATTGGAATATTGGATATAATATTGAGATGTTGTTATTTGGATATTCTATTTTACGAATATTTTTAAGCAATGCATTGCCTGAGGCTTTTGAAGTGTCATTAACCAATGAATCAATATTTAGCACAGTTTTTGTACTATCTAAAGGGTCGGAAATAATATTGGAAATATCAGCGTAAGTTTGTTTTTTTGAAGAAAAAATTTCCTCAAAATCAGGAAAATAAACACTAATATTCTTGCTAATAATAATACCATTTTTAGGAAAAACAAGCATCAAACAACTAATTAGTAAAAATACTAAAAGGATAAATAACAGAATTTTACCGGGTTTCATTCGTAAATTTTGAGGTATTTTTATACTTACTATTCTTTAGATTTAATTTTAATAACTTGTCCCGGTGTAATTTGCCCGTCTTTATTAAGCTTGTTCCACTCAATTAATTCTTTCACTGAAACACCTTCAAATTTTTTGGAAATGGCCGATAAACTTTCTCCCTTTTTAACTTTATAGGTGATTTCTTTTAATTTCTTTTCGCTCTTTAGTGGTGTATCTTTTGATTTCTTTGTTTTAATTTCTTCTTTTGAATCAGCTTTTTTAGTTTCACTTTCTTCTTTTTTTAATTCAGCCTTCTTTTCATTTGAATCTGGTTTGCTTTCTATATTTGTATTTATAAAAGGTTTGGATTCTTTCTTTTCTGTTTTTTCTTTCTTAGTAGTATAAATAATCAGTTTTTGACCTTGCTTAATTTTTTTATTCCGCATACGATTCCATTCTTTCAAAGCATCTACATCAACGTTAAATTTATTAGCAAGTTTAAAAAAAGTATCTCCTTTTTTTACTTTATAGTTAATCCTGATAATATCATCGGAAGGACTTATTTGCAAGTAATTATGAGAAGGTACTACCTCTGTATATTTTATCATAGATTCCTTAGATCTAGCAGCTATAGTATCTTCCATACCAATAAAGGTTGTAACTAAGTTGATAGGTAGTTTTAATGAATAAGCTTCGCTATTGCCGGGAATGATATCATTTTTATATTGTGGATTCATATCTCTAAGCTGTTGCATGGGAACATTTAATGCTTCAGAAATATCTTTAAAATTCATATCTGCATCTACCATAACAGTATCGGTAAGTGTAGGAAAGTCAATTTTTTGAGGAAAAAGATTGTGTTCTTTGTAGTAATTCATCATGTAATTTGCAGCAATAAAAGCAGGCACATAGCTTCTTGTTTCTGCAGGTAAGTAATCATAAATCTCCCAAAAATTTGTTTTCCCTGATCGTTTGATAGCTTTATTTACATTGCCTGGACCACAATTGTATGCAGCCAAGGCAAGCGTCCAATCTTTATATATTCCATATAAATCTTTGAGATATTTAGCAGCAGCATAACTTGCTTTTATGGGATCACGACGCTCATCAACTAATGAATTTACCTGTAAATCGTAAATTTTACCGGTAGTGTACATAAACTGCCATAAACCTGAAGCACCTACACTGGAAACGGCTCTAGGATTTAATGCTGATTCAATAATTGTTAAATATTTTAATTCTTGAGGAACACCTTGCTTGTCTAAAATTTCTTCGAAAATAGGAAAATAATACTGAGACAAACCTAACATAACCTTTACGTTTTTACGCTTCTTATTAACATATAACTCAATGAACGCTTTTACTTTATCATTGTATGTCATGTCTATTAATGAAGGAAGAGATTGTAATCTTTTAATGTAAACTGAGTCGGAAAAATATGGAATTACATCATTAAACGAATCAGCATCGGCTGAAGTGTTAATAGTATTTGTATTTATTTTTAGTGATTGACTAACAAAAAAATTATTAAGTAAGCTATCCAAATTTGCTTGAAAGTCTTTGTTGCTAATTTTAACTGTATCAACAGGAATGTAAGTAGTTGTATAATTTCCTGAAAACAAAAGACTTGTTTGAAAGAATAATAAAAATAAAATAATAAAATATCTAACTCGCTTTGCCAACATCATACTTACTCCCTTTTTTTAAATATTACCATATAATCTTTGCAAAATAAGCAAAAAATAATACAATAGAAGAAATAAAAATCTTAAAAAAATGAAAATACAAAAATCTAATATTAACTACAATTGCTTATTTAAACCTTAAATATTTTTAGTTTTTTATGTAGTAATAACGTTTTTTATTCATAAAATATTGGGTGGTTTCCAAAACTATTTTCTTCCAAAATCAGCTGGTATTTCGCCCCATACTTCTGTATCCCATTTTAGCAAAGGATTTTCCCATGTATTGTTGGCGAGCCAGTTTTCAGCTCTGTCAAGCAAATCAAAAAGCACTTCGTTTTGTGGAGTTTGTTCTAATTTTGTTTTGGCTTTTTTATTTCTGATCCATGCCAAAGCTGTCATGGAATCACTATATATAGGGATGTTGGGGTTTTGTTTTTGAAGCAAGGCCAGGGCATGAACAATGGCTAAAAATTCGCCGATATTATTGGTGCCTTTCGTAAAAGGTCCTTTATGAAATATTTCCGTTTTTGTTTGTGTATCAACACCTCTATATTCCATCAAACCTGGATTTCCTGCACATGCTGCATCCACAGAAATGCTGGGAATAATAGGTTTATGATTTTGAAGATTTGTTTTACTGCTTATTGTTTTGGGCTTCCCAATGTAAAGATGTGGTTTGGAAATAAAAGCTTTTTTTGCAGTTTCTAAATCTTCAAAAGATTTGTAAAGAGCAAATTCATATCCTTTTATTTGCTTTTCGCACTCTGCCCAGGAAGTAAAAATACCAGACTGAAGCCCTTTCCAAACTACATAATACTTTTGTTTAGCCATAATTATTTAGTGATGTGGTAATTTGATGATTTGTTGATGTTAAGATTTAATACACATAAATCCATAAATCAGGTTATTTTGCTTTAAAATAAGCATCTAATAATTGTTGAGCTGCCACATAAGAGCTGATTTTGTCGTCAGTAATTGCTTGTTGAAGCTCAGGAATTAAAGCTGCAACAGTATTATTAGTATAAAAATTATCTTTAATAGCATCGTTTACTGTTTCGAACATAATTCGTTTGGCTTGTTGTTGCCTTTTAAGATTAAAATAATTATTGCCTTTTGTAAATATGGTATAATCATTAATAATATTCCATATAACATCTATACCTTCCCTTGTATAAGCTGAACAAGTGGCAACTTCAGGTATCCAACCAGAATCTGTGGGTGGAAATAAATGGAGCGCATTTTTATATTGTGCTTTTGCCAATGAAGCCATCTTTTTATTTTCACCATCGGCTTTGTTAATTGCAATAGCATCTGCCATTTCCATAATTCCTCGTTTAATTCCCTGCAACTCATCACCAGCATTACCAAGCATAAGTAGCAGAAAGAAATCAACCATTGCATGAACAGCGGTTTCGGATTGTCCAACACCTACCGTTTCTATAAAAATTGTATCAAATCCAGCGGCTTCGCATAAAACAATTATTTCGCGGGTTTTTCTGGCGACACCACCTAAAGAACCTGCTGATGGCGAAGGGCGTATAAAGGCATTGGCATCAACAGATAATTCTTCCATGCGGGTTTTATCTCCTAAAATACTACCTTTTGACCGCTCACTGCTGGGATCAATTGCCAAAACAGCCAATTTGTGTCCATTATTTGTTAAATGCTTACCCAACGCTTCGATAAATGTGCTTTTTCCAACACCTGGAACACCTGTAATACCTACTCTTATTGAATTTCCTGCATAAGGTAAACATTTTGTGATAATTTGCTGTGCTATTTGTTGATGCTCATGCAAAGAGCTTTCAATGAGCGTAATAGCTTTGCTCAAAATAGTTCGGTTGCCTTTTTTTATTCCTTCAACATATTCATTTACAGTAAAAAAAGGTTTTTTCTGATCTTTTAATGTATTTGTTAGTTGAGGATTTACTGACGAAGGTTGTTCAATTCCTTCCTGAACTTTAAGTGCCGATTGAAATTCTTTTGATTTTTGCTCCATCTATCATTTGTATAAAACGACGATTTATTATTTGTTTTTTAATGCAATTGCTCTTTCTTGTAATTTAATATCTTCATTCGTTAAAGCGATCATTTCTATACCATGAGCAATTGGTTTTGTATCTTCATTTACATGTACAAAGGTAATAAATCCATCCACAATTATATCATTTGGATGGTTAATTGTACTTACATTAATATAAGCAACAATACTGGTTTTTCCACAATAAACGATTTTACTATTATAACAAACCGTTTTACCCAATTTCACGCTTTTCGAAAAGTGCATTCCATGAATTTTTAAACAGATTACATTTTTAGGATTGAGAATACTTGAAGCAGCAATAAATCCAGATTCAACAAACCATTCAGCACTTCTGCCTGCAAATAAGGTTCCATGATGGTTTAAATCTTCGCTCTTAATCAAACGATAAGTTGTAAATGCTTGAATATCTTTTTTTTCTGACATTAGAATTGTTTTTTTGCAAAATTACACTTATTTATCGGAAGGTATAGAACTTGAATGTGGTTTAATTTTGAACAATATATTGTTATTAAAAAATAAACAAATAAATTCGTATAAATTATCACCAAACATATATCTTTGTAAAAAGAAAAACAAACATTGATTAGTCCGGATATAATACAAACAATTATAGAAACAGCTCGCATTGAAGATGTTGTGGGCGAATATGTTTCGCTTCGCAAAAGAGGTGTTAATCTAATTGGCGTTTGTCCGTTTCACAACGAAAAAACGCCTTCTTTTACTGTTTCTCCTGTAAAAGGGATTTTTAAATGTTTTGGATGTGGAAAAGCAGGAAATTCTGTTAATTTCTTAATGGAGCATGAGCATTTTTCTTATCCTGAAGCTCTTCGACATCTTGCTAATAAATACAATATTGAAATTGAGGAAGAAGTTCCTTCTGCTGATCAAATAGCCGCTCTTGATGAAAAAGAATCGCTGTTTACTATTACTAATTTTGCACATAGACATTTTGTTGACAATCTGCTAAATAGCGAAGAGGGACGTGCCATCGGGCTTTCTTATTTTAAAGAAAGAGAATTCACTGATACTACAATTAAAAAATTTGAGCTAGGTTATTGTTTAGATAAATGGGATGATTTTACCGAACATGCTATCAAAAACGGCTATAAAATAAGTCAATTGGTAAAATCTGGTTTTAGCATTGATAAAGACGACAAGCATTACGATCGTTTCCGTTCCAGAGTTATGTTTCCTATACATAGTTTATCGGGCAAAGTTATAGCTTTTGGTGGTAGAATATTGAGTTCTGATAAAACAAAACCTAAGTATGTAAACTCGCCCGAAACCGAAATTTACAGCAAAAGCAAAGTGCTTTATGGACTTAACTTTGCCAAAAATGCGATTATTGCTCAGGATAATTGTTATTTGGTTGAAGGTTATACCGATGTTATTACCTTGTATCAGGCAGGTATCGAAAATGTGGTTTCTTCATCCGGTACCTCTCTAACCACGGAACAAATAAGACTCATCAATCGGTACACCAAAAATATTACCATTTTATATGATGGTGATGCCGCTGGTATCAATGCAAGTTTCCGTGGCATCGACATGATATTGGAGCAAGGCATGAATGTAAAAATTGTTCTTTTCCCTGATGGCGAAGACCCTGACTCTTATACACGTAAAAATCGTTCGGCTGTGGTGCAGGAATACATCAATGATAATGCAAATAATTTCATTTTATTTAAAACCAATTTATTATTAGAAGAAGCAGCCCACGATCCTATTAAGAAATCAGCATTGGTAAAAGAAATTGTCACCACTATTTCGTTGATACCCGATAGCATTCCGCGTTCTATCTATACCAAAGAGTGTAGTGCCTTGATGAACATTCCTGAGCAAACCCTATTAAACGAACTCAATAAACTACTACGAAAAAAAGCATCAAAAACATTACAAGAAGATGGACAAACCCCACTTCCTGAAACACCGATTATTCCCTCAGAAAAACAAATTGACGAAATTGAACTTGATGAGGCTGAATATCAAGAAAAAGACATTATCCGTTTATTGTTAAATTTTGGACATAAAGAACTGGATACTAAAAGTATTAATGAGGAAAACGAAGAAGTTACAAATAAAATCAGCGTTGCTGTTTGCATTGTAAATGATATACTTTCCGAAGAATTCAGTTTCAACAATCAAGCATATCAGCTCATTTTTAATGAATATGTAAAAGCGATAAAAAGCGATAAACTGCCAACAGACCAATTTTTTACAAATCATCCTGATAGCATTATCCGAAAAACTGCTATTAATCTATTGTCGTCATCTTATATGTTGAGTGATAACTGGCAGGAAATGCATCGTATTTCTGTTCCTACCGAAGAAAAAACAATTGTTTTGGAACAATCTGTAAATCACTCTGTTTTTTCGTTTAAACTTAAAAAAGTAGAAGAAATGCTTGCGAAGAATGCAAAGGAAATTAAAGAACTTGGCAACGATGAAGATTTTATTATACTGATGGAAAAGCAAAAGCGACTCATAGCTGCAAAAAAAATGATATCTGCCGCTTTGGGAAGAATTGTGATTCGCTAAAGGATTTGATGATACGAAGAAGAGAAGATGGGATGATTCAATTTCCAAAACAATTGTTACAACATAAATGTAATTCTTTCAGAAACCAAAAGCGATTCCTTGTCAAAGTAAAGGAATCGCTTTTTTAGCATTAAAACATTGAATAATATTGCTTTTTAAATTTATTGAGATTCCTCACTATCGTTCGGAATGACAAAAAAGAGATTCGGTAAATTTCAAAATTTAAAAGACTACATCATCAAATCATTACTCTAATTTCCCTACTTCTTTTTCAACTTCGGTAAGTATTTCGCATGATTTTACCAATGCTTTCATTGCATTGTGGTCATTGTAAAGTGGTCTGTCAATTTCCAAAAAATCAACATGTCGGCGAACGACTTCTTTGGCTTTCTGAACCCCTTTTCCAAAACTATATTCTCTGAAATCCAAAGCTTGTGCAGCAGCCATCAATTCAATACCTAAAATGCCATAAGCATTATCCAGAATCTGGAAGTTTTTCAAAGCAGTATTCATCCCCATCGATACAAAATCTTCTTGATCTGCCGCAGCAGGAATAGATTGGATAGATGCAGGTACTGAAAGTATGCGTTGTTCAACAATAAGGGTATCAGCTGTATATTGACTGAGCATTAATCCGGAAAACATACCGGCACCTTTGGTAAGAAAAGCTGGCAGCCCAACGCTTAAGGCAGGATTGTTCAAACGATTCAATCTTCGTTCTGACAGAACACTAACCATAGTAATGCAATAACCAGCCATATCCATTGGTACAGCAACCGGAGATCCCTGGAAATTAGCTCCTGAAAGTTGCAATTCTTCTTCTGGGAAGAAAATAGGATTATCGCCAACACCATTTAATTCTATTTCAACCTGCGAACGGGCATACGCCAATGCATCATGTGCTGCGCCAATAACCTGAGGTGTTGAACGCATTGAATAAGCATCCTGAACTTTGCACTTGATATTACCTAAGTGTAAATCGCCGCCATTTACCATTTTTAAAATAGAAGCTGCACTTCTTACAGCACCTTTAAAACCTCTTACTTCGTGTAATCTTGGATTATAAGGACGCATATTTGCTTTCATTGCTTCCAACGACATTGCAGCAGCTATTTCAGCCTGTTTCAGCCAGTTGTTAGCATCATAAAGAAAGAGGGCACTCATGGCTGTTAATACGTTACTGCCATTAATAGTTGCCAATCCATCTCTTGCTTGTAAGCCTGGAATAGGAATTCCTGCTTTGTCCATAGCTTCTTTGCCTTCATATAATTGCCCTTGATAATAAGCTTTTCCTTCGCCCATCATTAATAAAGCAATTTGCGACATAGGAGCTAAGTCGCCACAAGCACCAACCGAACCTTTTTCACACACAAAAGGTGTAACTCCTTTGTTAAGCATTTTAACCAAAGTTTGAGTGATTTCCAAGCGCACGCCTGAGTTGCCGTGGGCATGAACATTGATACGCCCAAGCATGGCTCCTCTTACATGGTCTAATGGCATTGGATTGCCAATACCTGCTGCATGATTATACACCAAATATTTTTGAAATTCTTTTACTTGTTCGTCATTTAGTACTACTTCCGAAAATTCTCCAATGCCAGTATTAACGCCATACATAATTTCTCCGGCAATAATTTTACGTTCGAGCATTGCACGGCACTTATTGATACGGGCAATGGCATCGGGATGCAATTCTACTTTTTGATTGTTACGGGCAACGTTAACCACGTCTTCTATCTTAAGCCCGCTTCCTTTAATAATAAATGTCATAATAAATTATATTTTGATAATAAATAAATTTGTTTGCTGATACAAACCTACATATTTTTTTTGACATGAATACTTTTGGAGCTGATTTTTTAATAAATTTGAATCGTTTATTATTTTGAAGTTAAATTAGCATAGTTGCGATAGTATGGCGGAATCTTTTCATTAAGAATATTTAGCAGAAATGAGAACTCTTTTAAAATCTGAATTTTCCTTATCTTTGCACACAATTATTAAGATAGCCCCCAAATGGCATAATCTTATTTAGAGATTTTAAGCTTTCAACGAATAAATAATTAATATGCAATATAAAAGATATACCGTTACTTCTGCTTTGCCTTATGCCAATGGTCCTATTCATATTGGACATTTAGCCGGAGTGTACGTACCTGCCGATATTTATGTGAGATATTTGCGCTCTATTGGCGAAGATGTTGTTTTTATCGGAGGGTCTGATGAACATGGGGTACCCATAACAATAAAAGCACGACAATTGGGTGTTACACCTCAGGAAATTGTTGACAAATACCATAACATCATCAAACAATCTTTTGCAGAATTTGGTGTGTCTTTCGATATATACTCAAGAACTTCTAACAAAGTCCATCACGATACTGCGGATGAATTTTTTAGGAAATTATACTACAAAGGCGATTTCATCGAAAAATTATCGATGCAATATTATGATGAAGAAAACAAGCAATATTTAGCTGACCGCTATATTACCGGAACTTGTCCTCATTGCAGCAACGAAAAAGCTTATGGCGATCAGTGCGAGAAATGTGGAACTACATTAAACGCTACAGATTTAATAAATCCACGTTCGGCAATTAGCGGAAATGCACCTGTATTGAAAGAAACCAAACATTGGTTTTTGCCGTTGGAAAACTATGAAGAATTTTTGAAGGAATGGATTTTGGTTGGACACAAAGATGATTGGAAAACCAATGTTTACGGACAATGTAAGTCGTGGTTAGATCAGGGATTGCAACCACGAGCCGTTACCCGCGACTTGGATTGGGGCGTAAAACTTCCATCGGAAATTGAAGGTAGCGAAGGGAAAGTGTTATATGTTTGGTTTGATGCCCCGATAGGTTATATTTCTGCTACCAAAGAATTAACTTCGGACTGGGAAAAATACTGGAAAGACAAAGAAACCAAATTGGTTCATTTTATTGGTAAAGATAATATTGTTTTTCATTGCATTATATTTCCTGCCATGTTAAAAGCCGAAGGCAGTTTTATTTTACCTGACAATGTGCCTGCCAATGAGTTTATGAACCTGGAAGGTGATAAAATATCTACTTCACGCAATTGGGCTGTATGGTTACATGAATATCTTCTGGATTTCCCCAACAAGCAAGATGAACTGCGCTATGTACTTTGTGCCAATGCTCCCGAAACCAAAGACAACGATTTTACTTGGAAAGATTATCAGGCAAAAAACAACAATGAATTGCTGGCAATTTTTGGCAATTTTGTAAATCGTAGCATGGTGCTGACACATAAATATTTTGAAGGAATTGTTCCTGCATTGGGCGAATTAAATGATGCCGACAAAGCTACGATTGAAGAAATTAATTTATTTCCGTCGAGAATAGCTAAAAGCATTGAAGCTTACCGTTTTCGTGAAGCCATTAACGAAATGATGAATCTTGCCCGATTAGGCAATAAATATCTTACTGAAAACGAACCCTGGAAAGTTTTTAAAACTGACGAAAATCGGGTGAAAACAGTTTTGAATATTTCAATACAAATATGTGCTAATCTTGCTGTGGTATGCGAACCATTTTTGCCATTTACGGCAACTAAACTCGCAAATATGCTTAATTTCAACCTTCCCAAATGGAATGAAGCCGGAACAATTAAGCTGTTGGCTGAAAATCATCAGTTGGGACAAACTGCATTTTTGTTTCAACGCATTGAAGACATTGAAATAGAACAACAAGTTCAAAAACTATTGGATACCAAAAAGGCAAATGATGCTGCCAATGTAAGAATAAATCCTGCAAAGCAGAACATCGAATACGATGATTTTGCAAAAATGGATATTCGTATAGGAACCATTATTGCTGCCGAAAAAGTAGCTAAAACTAAGAAACTACTTAAATTAACCGTTGATACTGGAATAGATAAACGTACTGTAGTATCGGGTATAGCAGAACATTACGAAGCCGAAAACATTATCGGACAAAGAGTAAGTATTTTAATAAATCTTTCGCCTAAAAATTTAAAAGGAATAGATTCGCAAGGCATGATACTGATGGCTGAAAACCACGATGGAAAACTTTGCTTTGTTGCACCAACAGAAGAAGTAAAAAACGGAAGCGAAGTAAAATAGTCGGAATTTTTTTGAATTTTTGAAAATTAATTCACAGCATACAACCAAAACTGATAAAAACTTGTCATCTAATTATTACCTATAATTATTTGATACTAAAGAGCTACTTTAACAGAATACTAAAGTGGCTCTTTTAGTTTTTATTCCACAACTTATCATTGTTGTTTAGCTTTTTCTGACAACAACAAAAGATAAGCATTATTAACTATTACAGATGTGTCTCAAAAATACAAGCATGTATTAAAAAATTTATTTCCATTTTAGTGTACTAATCAAATGGTCAATATCCTTTTCAATAAAATCAATGACAGGAGCCAAAGAATCGTTGCTTGGGGGCATATTAAAATACAATGCACCACGTATATAATGTTTTTTTCTATCTGTTACAAAAAACTGATAAGACGAAGCCACTGAATTTCCTTTAATATTATAAACTACTCCAAATACATTGTTTTCGACATTCTCATAAGCTTTTTCTTTAATGGAAGTTGCTTTTGAAATATGTTTATCTACAAATTTACGAGCACTCTCAACCAAACTATCTAAATTGTTTTTTACAGTTTTGTATGTAATATGTATTGTAGCATTATATGTTGGAAAATTTATATTTATCCAATATTTATCATCTAAAATTGTAGTATTGTTTCGTTTTATTACTGCATAACTTGGATATTCAAAAGAATAAGGGAAAATTGTATCAAACTTTTGATACGATTTTTCGGGCAAATCAATACGGAAATAAGCTCTTGGTTTTGGCGAATAATCTTCACCACCACAGGAAATAAGCGAAAACAAACTGATTAGTATTATAGAGTTTAAGATTAATTTTTGCATAAATATTTCTAATTAATTGTTACTTTAATGCGCTTAATCCTCCTATTATCAACGGCTTCTATTTGAAAAGTAAAATCTTGAAGTTGTATAATCGTATTTTTTTCTGGGATTCTACCTTGGTTTTCCAAAATAAGGCCAGCAATAGTATCTGATTCGCCTTTTATTTCATCAAATACTTTTTCTTCTATTCCAAGTATTTTATAAAAATCATTTAAAGTTGTTTTGCCTTCAAACAAATAATTTTTTTCATCGATTTTAGTAAAATCAACATCTTCTGCAGCTACATCAAATTCATCATTGATTTCGCCAACTATTTCTTCTAAAATATCTTCAAGCGTAACGATACCAGATGTTCCACCATATTCGTCAACTACAATGGCAAGGTGTATTTTCTTTTCTTGAAACTCTTTAAGTAAATCATTTATTTTTTTGTTTTCTGGTACAAAAAAAGAAGGACGAATGAGTTTTACCCAATTAAAACTATTATCCTCATTTAAATGAGGCAAAAGATCTTTAATATATAAAATACCATCTATTTTATCGAAATTTTCAGTATAAACAGGCATTCTTGAATACCTATTTTCTAAAACTATTTGCAACAAAACACTAAATTTTGTTTCGCTATCAATGGCAACCACATCAATACGTGATTTCATAATTTCTTTTACATCAATATCTCCAAAATTAACGATACCTCTTAAAATTTGGGTTTCTTGCTTAGGTGTTAATGTTCCTGATGTAATATCAATTACATTTGATAATTCAGATATAGAAATATTATGACCTTTTTTTGTAATTCTTTTATCAATCACAGAACTAGATTTTACCAAAATATAAACCAATGGATAAAAAAGACGAGAAAAAAAATGCAAAGGGGTAGCCATTAAAACTACTATTCTCTGTGCATTTTGTGTTGCATAAACTTTAGGTAAAATTTCCCCGATAAAAAGTATAAGGGAAGTAATAACTACTACCTGTATGAACATACCTAAAACTGGGAAATCGGTAAAATCAAATAAATTAGCTACTAAATAAGTGGAAATTATAACTATAGAGGTGTTTACAAAATTATTTGTAATTAAAACTGTTGCAAGTAATTTTTTGGGTTTCTCTAAAAGATGAATAATTAATTGATGTTTGGGTATAGATGAGTTTCTATATTCATCAATTTCGGATGGTGTAAGCGAAAAAAAAGCATTTTCAGAACCAGAAACCAAAGCAGAAATTATCAGAAGCAAAAAGATTAGCAGTATTCCTATAAAGATTCCTAACGTGAAAGACTTAACAATAACACTGGTGATTACCAGTGTTATTGTTAAATTAGATGTTATATGTATTACTTCCAATGCAAATATAATTATTTCAGACGTTTATAAAAACAGGTGAATTATAGATTAAAAATGCAAATTACGGAAAAAATATGTTTACAATGCAGATTAAAATGGCAAATCATCTTCTGGTCCGTTTGGAATATCTATAACTGGTGGTGGTACATTGTTGCCTCCTTCTATTCCTCCTTGTTTCGTATCAAGCATTGTAAAAGTATCTCCAACTATTTCTGTAATATATCGTTTATTTCCATCTTTATCGTCATAAGAACGATATTTAATTTTACCTTCAAGGTAAATTTTACTCCCTTTATGAAGAAATCTTTCAGCAACATCAGCTAAACCCCTCCATATTACAATGTTATGCCATTCTGTTTGTTCTACTTTATTCCCATCTTTGGTTTTGTAAGATTCGGATGTAGCAAGTGAAAATGCAGCTTTCTTTACATCATTTCCAATATTTGTAATTTCAGGGTCTTTACCCAAATTACCAACTAAAATAACTTTATTTACTCCAGCCATTTTTTTATTTTTTTATGATTAATAATTAAGTACAAACTTACAAAATATATTTGCAATATTTACTGTTATTTAACATTTTTTTATTTTGTATTTATATTGCTGTTTTTTAAATAGTTATCAATAAGCTTTGGTATAGGATAATTGTTTAACTCGTAAAAAGGTATTCTAATAAATTTATTTTCTAACTTTAATGGATGAGATATTTCAAGTTCAATGAAATATGCAAAAATAGTTTGATGAGTTAATTGGTGCTTATACATTTTGCTAAATCCCTTTACCAAATAACTATCATAACGTATAAATTTATTAATTTCTGGTATAACATCATCATTTAAATTAAGATCTTTTTCAGATTCAAAAAGAGGGAAATCATACATATTCTTCCAAATATCATTATTTGTTCGCTTGTTTAAATAAATAAACTCACCATCCATATTTGATATTTTAATAACTAAATAATAAAAGTAACGAAACCGTTGATTAATCTTTTTAGTTTTAACAGGGAATGCACTCATATTATTATTCATAAAAGCAATGCAGAGATCATTCAATGGACAAGTTTCACATTTTGGATTTTGTGGTAAACATACCATAGCTCCCAATTCCATAATAGCTTGGTTGAAAATATCAGGATTACTTTTATCAATTAAAAGATGTAATATGCTGAGTATCTCGTTTTTCCCTTTATTGCAATCAACAGGGGTAATAATGTTATATACTCTTGAAATTACCCTTAACACATTCCCATCCATCACGGGGTAACTTTGTTTAAAGGCGATAGAAGCAATGGCACTAGCTGAGTAACTTCCAATTCCTTTTAATTTGATAATATCATGATAATCGGCAGGAAATTTTCCATCAAAATCATTCATAATTTGATGTGCTGCATAAAAAATATTACGTGCTCTTGAATAATATCCTAAGCCTTGCCATAATTTTAAAACATCCTCTTCCTTTGCATTTGCCAATGTTTGTATGTCAGGGAATTTCTCAATAAAACGCAAATAGTATTGATACCCTTGGTTAACACGTGTTTGTTGTAAAATTATTTCGGAAATCCAAATTAAATAAGGATCTTTTGTATTTCTCCAGGGTAAATCACGATGATGATGATTGTACCAGTACAAAAGGTTGCTGCTGAAATTCATTTGTCAAAAATAGTTGGTAGAATGTAAGTTTATCCCTTATAAATATTGATAGTTTTTTAGAAGCTTTTACCAATCATTTTTTTGCCATTCTATTTTAAGATTGGTAAAAAAAAAGACGCCTTAAAAGCGTCTTTTTTTTGTTAACAATTGAGTTTAATAGAAAAAGATTCTATTATCTTCAATTTTTGCTTTATCCTGTATTGCTTTATATGCATCATTTCCTACTCTCTGTTGGAACATGCCTTGCATTTGCATTTGTATCATTGTATAGTCTTTAGTAGCTGGCGCTTTAATAAATTCATCTACACACATTACATACACACCACTATAACCTTTTATTGGTTTTGAAACAGCATCTTTTTTCATAGAAAAAGTAGTACCAATAACTTCAGGTTCATAACCTTTTCTTCCAACATTATAAGCGGCAAAATTTAATTGAGGAACTGTATCAACTTGAGTGTTGAATTTTAGTGCTAATTGATTCAAGTCTTTAGTAGAAGCTAATGCAGTTTTTAATTTTTCCTGAATCATTATCGCTTTTTTATCTCTTTTTACAACAAGTTCAAGTCTTTGTTTAATTTGAGCCAAAGGAGCAATTCCTTTTTCGCGAACTTCTTTAACTACAGCTACTACAAATTTATTGTCAATTTCGTAAACTTGTTTTGAAACATCATTTTTCTTAGTTTCTTCATTAAAAGACCATCTAATTAATTCTCTTGCATTTTCAACGCCAGGAATATTATCAGCCATTGGTTGGATATATTCGGCTGTACGCTTATTTAAACCTTCTTTTTTAATAGTAGCTTCAAATTGTTCAACTGTTGTGTTTTCACTTGCAAATTTATTTGCCTGAGCAAATACATTTTTATATGTCTGATTACTTGCTTCAAGACTACGAGTAATTAAAGCAACGCGAACTTTCTTTTCAGGTGCTTTTTTTGCGGTAATATTAATAATATGATAACCTAATGGAGATTCAACTACCACTACATCGCCCACTTTTGCTTTTAGAACGGCATCATTAATAGAAGGAATGATACCCTGATCAGCGAACCAACCAAAATCACCTTTACTTTCTTTTGTTGACTGGTCTTCAGAGGTTGATGATACGAGTAAACTAAACTTTGCAGTATCTTTTAATACAATTAATCTTAAACTATCAGCAATTATTTTAGCTTCTTCTTTAGTTCTTTTTATAGTTTCAGCTGCTCCATAAGCGCCTTGAAAAGAAAGAAGTATATGTCTGGCTTTCATTGAGTCTGGACGCATTTGAGCATCCATTAATTTTGCCATTTTAAACGACCCATTATCCATAAATGGAGGGAAAATTGTACCTATACTAGCATTAAAAACAGCAGAATCAATACTGAAAGGCAAAACACCTCTTTTCTTGAAAGTGCTATCGTATCGAGTATCAGAAAAAGAATTTACGAATTCTGGAATATTATCAGAAGTTTGAAAATCAGCAAATACAGTACTAACTTGTTTGGTTGTTGCTTCAACATCTTCTTTTGAAGGAAGTACTTCAAACATCACATAATCAATATCTCTTGATGGTTCTTGTTCAAATTCCTGTTTATGTTCTTCGTAGTAAGTTTCGTAATCCTTATCAGTTAATTTTACGATACTATCAGAAACTGTAGAATAGTCAACAGAAATCAAACGACATTTTGCAAAATCATTCTGAGCTTCGTACGCTTTTTTTGCAAAAGCTTTTGGCATATAAAAACTTTTTGCAATTAAATTGTTGTATTTTGTACGAATTCTTTCAGTTTTAATATATTCCTCAATTGATTTCCAATTTTTTTGTTCTTCAGGTTTCATTTGGTCAAACCCATTAATAATTGACATTACTCTTTGTCTATCAACTTGCCCTGTTTTAGGATTTGTAAAATTCTGAGAGATAAATTGATGTAAGAATTTCCCGTAGAACATATCATTCATTTCTTCAGGAGAAACTTCAATTGAAAGTTCTTCAAATTCTTTTCCCATTAATATATCACTTACTAATTGATTCCATACATTTTGACGTACTTGAAATAATTCCTGGGAAGTAAGATTTTCTTTACGCTGTTGTTGCTTCATCTGAGCAACTTGATCTTCCATTTTTCTTTCGAATTCGGGATATGTAATGTCTGAACCATTAACAACACCTAATTTTTTATTATTGAACCCTTTAGTGCTTTTAAATGCATCTTGTAATACAAATCCAGCAATAGCAATACCAATTAAAATAATTAGTAAACCTGATCTTTTTCTTATTGTTCCTATAATAGCCATAGTTCTTTTTTTTAAATAGTTGGCAAATTTACATTTTTTTTTGTAATTTATAATGTTTTTTGTTCAATTTTTGCAAATTCAGAATATCTTATATTTCAATAAAAATGATAATAGTGATAGCGGTACATTGATTTATGCTATCACTATTGATTTTATCTGATAGAAAAATTTATAATTTATTGAAACTACCTATTCAGTATTTATTCTAACATTCACTTTTTCGATGCGGGTTTCACAGGCTTCAAGAATAGTGAAAATAAAGTTTCCAATAATAATTTCATCGTTTAAATTGGGAATGCTTTCATGAGAATGAATAATCAATCCTGCCAGTGTTTCAAAATCATATGTTTTTGGTAAACCTAACAAATACTTATCGTTCAAGTAATCTATTTCAAGCCTTCCTGAAAAAATATATTCATTTTCGGAAATTTGTTTTTCAATATGATCTTCGGTATCATATTCATCGTTTATTTCTCCAAAAATTTCTTCAATAACATCTTCAAGTGTGAGCATTCCTGAAGTTCCTCCAAATTCATCAACCACTAAAGCTACATTTTTCCTTTGCTCAATAAATGCTGATAAAAGTTTATTGGCAAGCATGGTTTCAGGGACTATAATTATTGGTTTAATAACTTGATTGATACTTTGAGGTTTTTTAAGCATATCGTGAGAATGAACATATCCAATAATAACATCAATGGTATTTTCGTATATAAGAATTTTTGAAAGATTGGTTTCTATAAATAGCTCTATTAACTCTTGTATGCTAGTATTTATTTCGGTAGCAATTATTTCAGTACGAGGTATCATGCATTCTCGCAATTTCACTTCTCTAAAATCAATTGCATTCTGAAACATTTGTAATTCTTGTTGAATTTCATTGTTTTCAGAATTTTCACTCGAAAATTCATTGATAAAATTATCAACATCAATAGGAGTAAAAACTTGATTTTGCCGATTAAAATTGACTTTTAAAAGTCGCTTAAGCAAAAATTCTGAAAATACAATAAACAAAAATGTAATAGGAAAAAGTAAATAGTAAAAAATTAAAGCTGGCACTGCAAAGAAACGCAACGTAGTATTTGCATTTATTTTGAAAAGAATTTTGGGCAAAAATTCAGCAGTAATTAATATTATTAGGGTTGCAATAATAGATTGTGTGAATAAAATAAAAAACTCAGAATCAAAATTACTTGGAAGTACTTGAATAATATGAGGTTGAAGTACTCTTGCAATTACAATTCCATAAATTACCAATGCTATATTGTTTCCTAATAATAAAGCACTTATAAATTTCCAAGGTGTTTTTGAAAAATTAGACAAAATAATCGCCGAAAAGGAGCCTTTGTTTTTGTCAACTTCAATTTTTAATTTGTTTGCGGTAATAAAAGCTATTTCCATGCCCGAAAAAAAAGCAGAGAATAATAGCATTAATAATATTATAAGCAGATCATTCATATAAATTATTCACTTTTGTCAAAATTGATATTTCCTCTAGGACGGCGAATAATATAATTATTAAAACTGTCATCAGCGTCAAAACCATCACCGTACAATACATTGTCTTTGTTAACACGTTTTACAGCAACATTAGATGATATTGTTCTTCTGTTTTGATCCCATACAATGCTTTCGGTGTAAATAGTATCCCCTTTTTTAAAATCAATAATTATAACATTGTTTTTAGCTTCCATCACCTTTCTTACTTCATAATTAACAGCATAATCAGCCGATAATTTCATTTTTTCTTTCTTATTGTTATCATAAAAAACAACATTGAGTCCTTTAGGATATTTAGAATAAGATTGTTCGCCTTGGTAACGGTCTAATTGAGGGCTGGTCAAAAAAATCTGCAATCTGCCTGAATCGCTTATAATTACAACGATATCTTTTGCCGATTCTACGGGTAATGTCGTGAAATTAGTTAATGATTTTATTTTTTCTATATCGTTTTGGCAAGAAACAATAATGAAAACAAACAGAATTCCAGCAAGCAGATTTATCATCTGATGCTGGAAAATTCTGTTTAGGTATAAATTGAATCTATTTTTATTAATCAATTTTATAAAATGTTGTAATTATCTTACAGTTGTAGTTTCGTTGATCCAGCAACCTACTTTATAAGAATCTCCTTTTTTAAGACCATAGAAAAAGATGCTATCATCACTTGGAAAAGCTCTTGAATAAGATGAAATTCTATTATTTGCTGTTTCAATTATTTTAGGATTCGAATCAATTTTTTTAGCTTGATTGTATTTATCAACTGCAGCCCAAAAAGCAACTTTTGTAGTTAACTCATTGTCTCCACATGCCTTTGCTGATTGAGCATATAAGTCTCCAATAATAATGTAAGGCATTCCATCACCTGGTTTTGCTTCTAATGCTTTGTAAGCATAAGTTCTTGCTGTAGCATTTTGACCTAAGTTGCCATAAATATCAGCAAGTAATAAATATACTCTTGCTTTTTCGCTGTTTTCAGTAAGTTTGGTAACAGCATCATTCAAATATTCAGCAGCTTTTGCATATTGTTTTTTTGAATAACTCATCTTTCCCATTAAATAAGCTGTTTCAGGTGTTGGTTCTAACTTATACAAGTTCTCTGTTGCTTTAAAAAACAATGGATCTTCTGTGCATTTTTTCTTATCTAATATTTTAGTAATTTTCTTTAAAAGAGAAATATCATTAGGTGTTTGCTTAAATTTTTTATTGTAAATATTTACTAATTCCCGACAAGAAGTATAAGGTTCTATAGCTTTTTCGATGTTTTGCAAAACTTTGTCATATTCATCTTTATTTTTTACATCATTTGCCATGTTTTTTTCTATCAAATCGCTTATAAAATCATAGTTGTCAAGTATTAAAGTAGAATCTGCTTTGCCGGTTTTAACGTATTCTATAGTGGTTAAGCAATAGTTATACATTACAATAGGTTCGGCATAATTACCACTAATTTCTATTGCTTTTTTGAATAGATTGTAAATATTTCCTTTTTCTTTAGGGCGATAAGCCAATAAATCATTTGCTTTTTTACCTAAATTTAAGCCTTCTTTACCAAAAAATTCGATTCTTTTATCCCATATCATTAATAAAGTATCAATACGCTTTTCTTTAAGTTTTGCATCCTTCTCAATATCAATAGCATATTTCAGAATAGTTGCTCCTCTAATGAATGTATTTTCGCTTGCCATAGGACAATTTAAAAATACTTCTCGCCATGGCTTATAAGCATCTTTATAATTTGCTTGTTTGTAAAATTCGCTATATAGCGAAATATTGGTTATACAGTTAACGCTATCTTCTGCTGTTTTTCCGTATTTTTGAGCAGATGCAGTTAAACTAATAAATAATGCACTTGCTGCTAACACTAAAATTTTGATCGTTTTCATTTTGTTATTATTTTATTTTTAGTCAAATTTTCTTTTAAAGAACCAGAAATCATAAGCCGAAAATCCAATTGTAATCTTTGTAAAGTTTTCTTTAATTAGATTGTTATCAATCGTGCCTCTTTTCCCATATTCAATTCCTAAGTTTATAGTTGACTTGCTTTTTCTTAGTGGTAATCCTAATCCAAAACTTATGCCAAACTCATCAATTTGGTTATTTTCTATTTTTAAATTCGTAGTAGAATATCTAAATCCTGCTCTATATGTTATTCTTTTAAAATATTTAGAAGAATAATAATCGGGTTTTATTTCGCCTCCAACTGATATTCTCATACTGTTTGTTAAAGAAGGGTCTGGTAAATCATTGTATGAATATTTTGCCCAATTTTGCCAATTAAAATCAGTACCAATAAGCCATTTATTTGCTTTTTCCAATGTAAATCCTATGCCAAAGTTCATTGGAATATGAATATTGCCTTCTATATCCGTTTGAGTGGAGTTGGTTGAGGTATCATGCACATATTCATAGCCAGTAGTGCTTTCCGAAAAACTGTACACCAATTGGTCTTCAGTAGTTTTTGCATTCATTGCATTGCTAAAAACAATTCCTGTTCCTAAGGTTAAGCCATTTCCAATTTTTTTTGTGTATTGCAATCCAAAATTGAAATTAAAGATGCCAAGATTAGTTGAAACTAAATCTTTTATGTTATAAGTGTAAATAGAATCAGGGAAATAAACTTTTTGAATTCTATCAATATAACCAAATAAATAAGAAACATTTACACCTAATGATAAATTTTGATTTATTTTGAAACCCTGTCCAATAAAAAACTGATTAAGACCTCCTTGTCCTTCAGATTTGTATTTTACAGTGCCAAGACCTGAAAGGACTTGACTTTCAGAAACGTTATACCCGACACTACTATAAGGTAATAATCCAAAACTTCCTTTCCACCATTTATTGATAGGAAAACCAAAAGTAATATAAGCCAAAGAAGTATAATTAGATTTTTGACTTAAAGTGCTTGTTTCGAGTTTTGTAAAATTACTCAACAAACCACCTTCAAAAACGAAAGACAGAGAATCGAAACTAGTATAAGATGCAGGATTTAGAATATTTACCGAAGAAGGATTTCTAACTGCATATCCAATTCCTCCCATAGCAGCATAACGACTGTTATTATATGATTGCAATTCACCTATTCCAAAGCGTGAATAAGGAGAATGAATCCTGTTTTGGGCATTTAAACTTAAAATTGTCATAATAAAAACCACAATAAGGGTTGGTATTACTTTTCTGTTACTTTTTAGCATTAAAATCGAGTATTATGTTTAGTCCAATTAAAACAATATTTGAAATTGCAAAGATGCTATTTTTTAATATTTTATCAAAATATTTCATATCACCTCCACTTAAAATAATTTTTAAGTCTTTATATTTATCTGTATATTCATAAGTTATACCTTTTACTTCACTGAAAACTCCATTGATAACTCCCGATAAAATTGAATTTTCGGTTGTATTGCCTATGATTGAAGCTTTTAATTTTTTTTCTACTAACGGTAGTTTTCCAGTAAAAGTATGTAAAGCTTTAAATCTTATTGAAATGCCGGGTGAAATTGCACCACCTAAATATTCAGCTTTTTTGTTGACAAATTCATAAGTAATACAAGTTCCGGCAATGATTATCAATACATTTTGATTAGGGAAGAGGTTATTTCCAGCAACAGCAGCTGCTAACCTATCCTTGCCCAAGGTTTGAGGCGTTACATATTTATTAATTATGGGAATAAGTGTATTTTCAGTAAATTCAATAAAATTAAAATTTTTATTAAGAAATGTTTTAATTTCGGGAGGGTGATCAATTACAGAGGATAATATTGCAGATTTGATGGGGTAATGAGCTATTATTTTCTGTATTTTTTTTAAGGTAATTTTTTTATATGCATGCATTTCCAACATTTGATTACCTTCAAAAATTGCGATTTTTTGTAATGTGTTTCCAAAGTCTAAAACCAACTTCATATAAAAATTTTGAACGGCAAAGTTAATCAAAATTAAAAGAATAGCACTATTTGATTTTTATTTAAAGTCTATATAGAGAAATATTACATATTATTTTTGATGTGTTCAAAATTAGTTAAACGAAACAAATAATAATTGCCTCAATATTAATCAGAATATTTTTGCTGTATAAAATATTTTTGCTAATTTTAACTCCAGAATTTTTTATATAGACTCAATAAATTTAATCCTTGGTATTATGTTGATTTCACCTTGCGGGGCTATTTGCGATGAATGCCCATTTTATATGAAACCCTGCACTGGCTGCAGAAATCTTGATGGTAAAGTTTTTTGGTCGGATGAAGTGAGTGAAAGCGGAATTTGCCCAATGTACAATTGTTCGGTTAATGATAAAGGATTTGACAGTTGTGGAAAATGCAAAGACTTACCTTGCGATATGTTTTACAACATGAAAGACCCAAATATGACAGAGGAGCAACATCAGGAATCTATCGTTAAACGGGTAAAGACGTTAAAAAACTAAAAAAGATCTTGTATTTCGTCTTTTATAATTTCAATTGCTATTTCAATGGGTAGTTTTTCTACCGAAGCAGTAAGCTCAAATATTGCTTTTGCCAGTTCGGCTGAATCGGCTGTTTTATCGATATTAGCAGCTACATTGCTGATAACATTTATCAGATCTTCTTTGGCATTTTTTACAATTTGCCATGATTTTGACGAAATATAAAGTTGTTGTGATAAATTGTGTTCGTATTCTAAACGAATTGCCATAATCATAGCCGATTGCAATTGCATTACATTCATATTGGGTTCGCTCACTCTTAAAACAAGGCTGTTTGGTGATATTCTTTCCAGAAACAATACAATTCTTTCGTAAGCCTGCAAACGAATAGGTGTAACAAACTGTTGATTGCCCGCCCGATTATTCATTTTCATTTCGAGCAAACGCTTTTTACTATCATTTTCCAAAAATTGTTTGAAAATATAATATGCTGTGGCAAAAACAATTATTGATGGTAGAATATATTTTAAGATTTCCAGTATTTCGCTCATGATTTTCTTATTGAATTATTTTGCAAACCTACAAGTTTTTTCCGGAAATTAAAACTAAGTAATAAGAATAATTTATTGTTGCATATAAACGGAAGTATCAAAATCTACTGATTTATTTTTTTTTGAACGCGGATAGTTCTGTATTGCTTGCCAGTCCATGCGCTATTTAAAAAGCATGTTTTGGTACATAAATTATTTTAGGTCAATCCTTGCTTGGTGGCAAAATATAAAAGAAGAATTAGGAATTATTAATGATTAATTATGAATGATGATTGAAGATTGAAGAATGAAGAGAGCGTCTTGAAGACTTTTGGGAGGTAGTTCATAACTTTTGGAAGAAAGACCATGACTTTTGGGAGCGTCTTGATAACTTTTTGATGCGTCTTGATAACTTTTGGATGCGTCTTGATAACTTTTGGAAGGTTAAGGAAGATTTTTGGAAGGTTAAGGTAGGTTTTTGGAAGCTTAAGGTAGTTGATTTGTAAAGAAATGTACCTGACAGCACATAAGCTTTACCAGGCTTAGCGAAGGCTATTTATGCCTTGGTTTTTTGTTAATAAATATACATGGTATTAAAATTATTGTATATTTGTAAAAAATAAATATGACATTTGTCAGGACTATTCAACCAAAATACGGATGTAAAGGATGATTTTGTCAGACTTATAATAATGTTAGGCTTCATGCTGAAAAGACTATAAACGATTAAAATATGTTTGACGAATTAACAAAATACCAGAACAATAATCATTTCTTTTTTACTGCAAAAGAAGAACTTGAAAACGTATGTAATGCTCCGAAAAACAAAAGTGGAGTTTACATCGTGCATGAGATAAAGAATGGAAGAATAGAATTGGTTTATATAGGTTCATCGGGTAAAGTTCAAAACAATGGGAAAATTAAACATCGGAATGGTGGACTTTATGACAGAATTGTAAATGGGCATCAATTTGGAAAAATACCAAGAAAAAAATCATGGAAACAAAAACTAATTGATGAAAAAATTGAATCGTTGGATGTCTATTGGTATGATACATTTAATTCTGAAAACATTGACATTCCGGTTTTTGTGGAAGCAATCATAATGCAACAATTTTATGAAGTACATGGAAGATTACCTCGTTGGAATAAAGAGTTCTAAAAATGAAAAACCATATTCTGCAAATAGAAAAAAAACTTAAAACAACAAAAAAACTGTTGTTGCAAGATTCTATATTGCAGAATGACATTGATTTTTCCCATGATTTTATACCTCCCTTTTCAAAAGCAGACAACCCGTCAAAAATAAAATTGGTATTCATTGGACAAGACCCAACTGTGAGAAGAAAAGAGTCACGTAGAGAAATTAATGTAACATTAAACCTTGACAAAGAAAACAGCCTAAAAACATATCTTAAAAAAGTTTGCGAGATTCTTGAAATTGATTTGTATAAGGAAGTTTACGCAACCAATTTATATAAATGTTTTTTCAAATTTCCTCCAGCTGATGACCAAACGATTTTAACCAGACATTTTAAAATATGGATGGACATGTTAATAAGTGAATTGTCAATATTTGAAAACGCAATTTTCATCACATTAGGAGAACCTCTAATAAACCAATTGATTCATTCAAATAGCAACAAAGTAAAATATTACTGGGACTACATCGGACAAACTAAATCTGGACTGAATTTTAAATGCAATGAACCACCAGATAATTACTTACAAAAAAGAATTTACCCGATAGCTCATCAACCAACATGGAACAGAAATGAATTTTACAAGACATATTTGAATGACTATTTGGAATACATAAAAAGGAATGAAAAACAAAGCACGAAAGCCTAATCGAGTGGATGGCTCCGCCAGTAATTAGCTGACGGAGTGCACCCCTCACACCACTGTACGTACGGGTCACGTATACAGCGGTTCATTAAGATGTGGAGCAACTTTTTCGTAAAGTTCAAGCAT
>Ga0247840_10000214_pt1 | contig 118487 bp, 91 predicted proteins | sample LaCruzMarch2015__FD_192404 | JGI IMG/M metagenome (GOLD analysis project Ga0247840, IMG submission 192404) | Freshwater microbial communities from meromictic Lake La Cruz, Castile-La Mancha, Spain - LaCruzMarch2015_17m | ecosystem: Environmental > Aquatic > Freshwater > Lake | place: Spain... | reverse complement strand
GGTCACGAATGCCTCGCGAGTTGGTTTGGTTTCGGGATAAGTGGCCAAGTTGCCACAAGCAAAAACTACCCCGCAAATCAAGCCCGCGCCGCCGAAATCTAACCCCGGTCATGATGGGCGCTTACAATCCTAATGCCAAAAAGCCACCGGTCAATCCGATCGCGTCGTTCCCTTGGGGATAAAAACCGAGCAGTCTCCCGAGGATGAATGCAACCGCCACCAGCAGTGATATTCCCATGGCAATTTGGATTTTATGCTTTGGCAGGCTCGTCACGAAAGCAACTCCGAAATAGGATCCCAGGCCCGATGCGATAATCAGAAGCCAGAGTGTGGTTGGATCAATCTCAACAACTTGGATATAGATAAGAGCTTGCAATATCGTTGGCAGAGTGTGCCCAACATTCAGAGTTCCTGGGATTTTGTCGTCGTCGACGACTTTGCCAAATCGAAATAGAGCGGTTGTGACTGCAAACGATCCTACGCCGAGGGTATCTAAGAAGTCGGTCACAAATCCTATCAAACACTGCAGCGGGTTTGGCCAAATCGAATCTTTGGGTTGCTTTCGTAGCGAGTAACCCCAAAAAAGCGAGAAAATGATTGCGATACCTGCAAGAAGCACTAACAGCGTAGTTTTCGGATCCGGCACAATTCAGCCCCTAGATAATCGCATTTAATAAGTCTTAGACGAAAATGGTTGAGTAGTTCGTCAGTTTGGAACAATCAAGTTGCTCTAAAGTGTATTCGACACGCTGCCCAAATGTTCACCTTGGATAAACAATGCAACCACACCATGAACGACGTAAACTGTTGATGTTAAAAAACCCTTAGTTGACTGGCTATGCTGTGTCGGATAGCAGTGTAATCTGGTTTTTTGCTGGTGCCATTGATTCATACTGATGATAGCCAACCTCGCGCCAACGCAAACCGAACTATTTCGGCACGGCTTCGAAGTCCTAACTTCAACATCGCCCGAGCCTTATGCGTGTCCACTGTTTTTACGCTAATATCCAGCTGGTTTGCAATCTCCTTGTTCGTATAACCCTTGGCCAAATAACGTACAACTTCCTCCTCACGATCGGTGAGTCCGCCTCCAGAGGGTACCGCTGACGCCGCCTGCCCTGTCAAAAATAACCCGTCGACTAAGTCATGAACGATGGATGGATCAAGGTAACGTTCACCCTTTGAGACCGCACGAATAGCGAGGAGCAGTTCTTCCGACGCAGATCGCTTAAAGAGATAGCCTGTCACTCCAAGTCGCACCATGTGTTGTATGTACGCTGGGTCTTCGTTGGCCGTCAATGTTAGCAAGTGCGCTGTGCTCCCCCTGGCCTTGAGCTCGGTAATCAATTCCAAGCCGTTCATGACCGGCATACTGATGTCGAACACGATCACATCGGGAACCAGTTTTGCGACTAGCTCCAATGCTTCTTTTCCGTCCGATGCCTCTCCAAGAACCAGAAGGTCTGGTTGTGAGTCTATGAGTAACCTCAATCCATGACGGACAACTTGATGGTCATCGACTAGGATAACTTTAATTTTCTCCGACATTGAAACTCCTCGTAGACGAAAACGGACGTTTAACGAGTTTTCGCATGATCAGAAGATTTTGCAATCGGCACTTTCGCAAAGATCATCGAGCCATTCCAAGATGGGTTGAAAGCTAGCCTTCGACGACACTCGTCCTCGGCGGGAATCTTCCGCGTTCCAGAAAAGATACCACATAACATAGAACTCTATGTTGCTACCGTTTCCATCGGCCAATCCATTGGGCGCACTATCCAATGAACAATTAGATCAGTCGAATTCTTCGACGACGGACAATTGGAATTTAGCGAAGTCGGCTTCGCGGGCCGCGTCCATGCATGCAACGACAGCACCATGCTTACTGTCTTCATGCGCCTGGATAATGACGCTGGGTGGTTGATCTTCGTAGAGAAGGCGAAGGTCTTTGAGGACAACCACTAATTCTTGGCGACTCGAAGCATCTTGAGTTCCACCATTGGGTGAAATGATCGTGTAGGCACTAAACTCATCGACTTGAATGATCATTTTCTCGGCTGGATCTTCGACTACGCTCTGCGGGTTTGAGCTAGCCTCATCGCTCAATGGCGGTTTGGTTCGAATACCCTTTTGAATACTGAACGATGCAGTGAGCATAAAGAAAATTAGCAAAAGAAACGCCACATCCACCATCGGCGTAATATCCCATTCCAAATCTTCCTTTTCTTTCTTATGGTTCTCGCCTTTGATCGATCGAGGAGGCCGTTTGGGTATGTCGAAAGTAGTCGCTTCCGCATCGAAACTCTCCGCAAACGCTGAACTAGGCTCCGAAGGTACTACGGGGTTCAATGCAGGAAACGGGAGGGGCGGGGGAACTAGCGTAGGCACAACCGCATCGGTTTGACGATTATCTTCGAGTTCCGCCGAGCTCTTTTTGGGGACAGTCAACGCGATGTCACAGGCTGGGCAACGGACTTGTCGACCTTGAAATCGATCCGTAGTTACGATGGATTTAGAGCAGGATGGGCAGCCAAATCGAATGCTCATTGTGCTTAGTGCTCCACTGCAATCATGATGTCATATTCCGGGTTCATGACGCTTGCAGCAGCTCTCTGGATGCGAACGATTTCCGAGGTGCGCACGGATGGCTCACCTTGAATGAGCAGATACTTTTTCTTTTCGTCTTGGAAGGCTTCGGAAATGTACTCCGCGATTTCAGCGGACTGTTGCTCCGGATCATTCGAAAACGGTTTTCCCTTAAACGTGCTTACGGCGGCGGTATCGGCTGTGCCGCGTGATTTAATACAGAGTACGACGGCGTCGTGTATGGCGGCCATCTCACCATTTTTCGCTTTGGGAAGAACGGCAACATTTTGCGGTGCCATTCGTGCCGAAACCATGAAAAATATGAGTAGCAATAAAACGACGTCGATCATCGGAGTGATGTCAAATTCGCCATCAAAATCCTTTTTCTTGGTCTTCTTAGTACGTAGCATCTCGTTCCTGCCAGCCTTGACTTGTAATTCGAGGTTTAGCCAGCTCGGAATTTGCGCTTCTGAACATAATGAAGGGACTCAAAAAGGCGGTTCATGCCAAACACAACCAGTTCCTCCATTTGCCGGATTCGATTGCTGATCGATGCCATCGCGGTCAGCAGTGCCACCGTAATTAGCAAGCCAATCAGCGTGTGCTCCAGGGCCATTCGAATGTCGCGAAGCAATTGCTTCGTGGGTTCCGCTGCGGTGGCAGTTTCGAGTGTTTCGAACGCACTCATCATTCCCGCAACCGTTCCAATCAATCCAAGCATAGGGGCGGCTTTAATAATCGTGGAGATCCACGAGAGTCGGTTCTCAACATCGGACATAACATCAAACTGGAAACGATCCATAAGCCAACTTTCCAGCTTTTCCGTTTCCATATCGCGATTGTCCATAGCCAAGACAACCATCATGGGGATCGCTCGCTTGTCTCCTTCGCACAACGTCAAGACTGAATCAACATCACCTGCTCGCAAGTGCTGTTCAACTTTATCAAGAAAATCATCCTGCTCTTTCTCGCTCTTAAATCGCTTGTCACCGATACGGGTCCAAACCATGACCATGCAAAAAAGGCCCCAGAAAGCGGCTGCTCCCAGTAGGTAGTAGTCAGCATGCCCTACAAACTCATAGACGCTTCCCATCGGCCGAAGATCCTTATTCCTCAAATGGTTTGACGCGAAGTCCATACTGCTTCGCAAGGTTTTATCTTAAATCGGGACACCTCCTATCGGCTATGAGTAGTTTCAGGAGATCAAGGTAGGGTTTTTCCCTAATCCTTAAGTTTGAACTACGAGTGCAATTTGCTCGGCGGTGATCTTGAAGTGATCGTACAACTGATTGAACGGGGCAGACGCTCCGAATGTGCTCATGCCTACAAATTTTCCGTCGAACCCCAGGTATTTATCCCAGCATTGCCGAATACCTGCTTCGCAAGCCACTCGCAACGTTCCGTCGTTTGGTAACACGCTGGCTCGGTAATCCGGCGTCTGGTCATCAAAAAGTTCGAAGCAGGGCATGCTTACAACGCGAGTCTCAATTCCGGCTGCCGCCAGAAGTTCTTGAGCTTTGAGACAAATTGGGATTTCAGTTCCTGTCCCCATGATGATCGCTTTGGGTTTGCCTGAGCAATCGCTCAGGATGTAGCCTCCTTTTTCTGCACCGGCCGCGTCACCCATCTTGGTTCGATCGAGTGTTGGAACGTTTTGGCGGGACAACACCATTGCCGACGGATGTTTAGTCAACTTCATCGCAGCTTTGTAACTGTACAAAACTTCATTCGCATCCGCGGGACGGAACACGTACAAGCCGGGAATGGCACGGCATGCGGCCAAGTGTTCAACGGGTTGGTGAGTTGGCCCATCCTCACCCAATCCGATCGAGTCGTGAGTTAAAACGTATAACACCGGTTGATGCATGATGCTGCTGAGCCGCATCGACGGACGCATGTAGTCGGTAAAGACGAAGAAGGTTGCGCCATAGGCGCGAAGGCCTGCCAAGCTCATGCCGTTCAATGCCGCAGCCATTCCGTGTTCACGGATACCCCAGTGCATGTTTCGGTTCGCATAATTGTTAGGTCCAAAGTCCCCTTGGCCATCGAGCAACGTCATCGTCGACGGGGCCAAGTCAGCGGACCCTCCGATTAAACTGGGCAAGAAGGGTGCTAACATGTTGAGTACTTTGCCGCTGCTAACGCGAGTCGCAAGTCCCTTTGGGTCGGCAGCGAATGGCTTTAGTCCGCTGTCCCAGCCGAGCGGCAATTCGCGATGAACGATGCTATGGACTTCTGCGGCTTCCTTTGGGAACTTGGCTTGGTATTCTGCAAACAATTTCGACCAAGCGGTGCTTGCTTGCTTGCCTCGTTTCCCCATCGTATCGGCAAAAACCTTGCGAACTTCATCCGGCACATAGAACTTTTCGTTTTCAGGCCAACCGTAGGCTTTTTTCGTGAGTTTGATTTCGTCCTCACCGAGCGGAGCCCCGTGTGCATTGTGCGTGTTGGCTTTGTTGGGGGATCCGAACCCGATCACCGATCGGACGATAATAAGTGTCGGTTTGTCTTTGGTTGCTTTGAACTCGTCAAAAGCCTTTTTCAAAGCGACAAGATCGTTCGCATCTTCGACGAGTATGGTATGCCATCCGTACCCTTGGAAACGGTGTCCGACGTTTTCGTTGAAGGCAAGATCGGTGTGGCCTTCGATTGTGATGCCATTGTCATCGTAGATCCAGCAAAGATTGGATAGCTTGAGATGCCCAGCGATGGAGGCGGCTTCGGAGGCCACGCCCTCCATCATGTCGCCGTCGCTGCAAAGGGCGTAAACGTCATAGTCGAACAGGTCAAAGCCGGGGCGATTGTATCTGGCTCCAAGGTGTTTGGCGGCGATTGCCATTCCAACCGCATTGCCAACTCCTTGTCCGAGCGGCCCGGTGGTCGTTTCAATGCCTGCGGCATACCCCAATTCCGGGTGACCCGCGCAAGGGCTATGCAATTGGCGAAAGTTTTTAATGTTTTCGATGGTAATGGATTCGTCGCTAGTGACTTTCCCGTGGGCGTCCACGCCTCGAATTCCAGCCAAGTGAATCATCGAATACAGCAACATCGAAGCGTGACCGCACGAGAGCACAAATCGATCCCGGTTCGCCCATTCGGGGTTTTGGGGGTCGTAGTTTAGCGCATCGGTCCATAACTGGAAAGTCACGGGAGCCAGAGCCATCGGTGTTCCGGGATGTCCGCTGTTCGCCGCTTGAACGCCATCCATGCTTAATGTGCGAATGGTATCGACCGCTAGTCGCGAAATGGTTGGGATTGAAGCGTTCATCAGATAGACTTTGACTTTAGGGGTTTGCCGGACCGTGGACGAGCAGGAAACAACACGAATTAACTCGCGAGAATACCTATTTCGCAACAAATTCGCAATCCATGGTCCAGGACGATTTGGAATGGTGTTGGTATTAAAGGACCTTCTTCCGTGCGGTCCATCGTTGACATGGGTGCTCGTTCACAGGTACAATTAAGGGCTTTCCCAAGCGTGATCCCATTTCGCTTCCTAGCTGAAAAATGGAAAACCAACATCGCCGGCTCGATCGGAATCGCGTCGGCGTTGTTAATTTATTGGACCTGCAAGATCGTTGCGTACGCAGGCAGAAAAGAGATCAGGACCCAACGTGAACGTAAACGAGCAAAAGGAAGCGATTGCCAAAGCCGATACACTCATCGAAGCGATGGGCTGGATCCGCAGGTTTCGCGGCAAAACGACGGTCATCAAGCTCGGTGGCTCCTTGATGGGAAACAGCGATGCGTTGCGACATACGTTGCTCGATATCATTTTTATGGAATCGGTCGGAATGCGTCCTGTCGTAGTTCACGGTGGAGGTCCGTCGATCAACAAGGCGATGGAGGCCGCGAAGATCGAACCTGTCTGGGTAAAGGGTCGCCGATTGACCGACGCTCGCACGCTTGAGATCGTCGAAAATGTTTTGGCCTACGAATTGAATGAACAGCTAACGCAAGAGGTCGAACGTTTTGGTGGGCGGGCGATGAACCTTAATTTCCGCACAACAAACGTTCTCTTTGGCGAAAAGCTGCTTCTTGAGGAAGCTGGCTCGGAACCGATCGATTTGGGTTTCGTCGGTCAAGTGACTCGCGTCGATCGTCCTACGATAGAGAGTCTCACGTACACCGAACAGATTCCTATTATCCCGTCGATGTGCATCGATGCAAACGGTCAGAAGTACAATGTCAACGCAGACACTGCCGCGATGGCGGTCGCGGAGGCTTTAGGTGCGGAGAAGCTGATCTTTATTAGCGATGTCAACGGAGTGCGACGCGACAAAGCGGATCCCGAGAGCGTCATCCATTCCATGACTGCGGCCGAAGCACGCCAGCTAATCGCCGATGGAGTCATCGTGGGAGGCATGATTCCGAAGGTCGAAGCCTGTTTGTCTACCTTGGACCGTGGCGTTGGAAAAGTGCATATCATCGACGGGCAATTGCGTCATTCCTTGCTGCTCGAAATTTACACGACCGCTGGAGTTGGGACCGAGATAGTCCAAAGCCGACAGTCGGCTGCCACGCGCATCGGCCTGACAAACACATGAAGCACCTGCGTTCCTTATTCGACCTGAGCATCGACGAGTTTCACGACATTCTCAACTTGGCGGACTCGCTAAAACAAAAGTTGGCCGATGGTCAGCGTCCCGATTTGCTAAAGAACCGAAGTCTGGCGTTGTTGTTTGAAAAGGCCAGCTTGCGCACAAGGGTTAGCTTTGAAGCAGGCATGATCCAGCTTGGCGGTGCCGCGATTTATCTGACCAACGATGTCGGTTGGCGAGAACGTGAAACGATTGGGGACTTCGTGCGAGTCCTCAGCGAGTATTGCGATTTTGTCGTCTGTCGCGCCATCTCGCAAGCAACGGTTGACCAGCTCGCGGCCTACAACGTTTTGCCCGTCATCAATGGACTTACCGACCAATCGCACCCTTGCCAAGCCATGGCGGACATTATGACCATGCGCGAGCAATGCGGGGGAGAACTGAAAGGCAAACAATTGACTTTTGTTGGCGACGGAAACAATGTTGCACGATCGTTATTGAAGAGCGCTGCGATTTGCGGAATGAAGTTTCGACTGGTTGGACCTACCAAATTTCAAATCGAAGCCAAGTTGGTACAACGTGTTCGACAGCACTTTGGCAACCTCGATTTTGACCAAAGCCCTGATATTCCAGCGATGGTTCGCGATTCCGATTTTCTCTACACCGATGTGTGGACAAGTATGGGGCAGGAGACGGAGGCCAAAGAACGCACGGCCTCGTTCACCCCTTACCAAATCAACGCTGCCATGATGAAACATGCTCCCACCCACTGCAAAGTGCTTCACTGTTTGCCCGCCCGGCGCGGCCTGGAAATCACCGATGAAGTCATCGATTCGCCGAGCAGTATCGTTTTTCTGCAGGCGGCAAACCGGTTGCATCTTCAAAAAGGCTTGCTCGTTTGGCTGGGAATCCAGAATGGAATCATCCCCTCGGACGAAGTAACGAAGTAAGATAAAGATTGCTACGAAGCTCCGAGCTAACATTCGCGATGCGACCGCAGTCCCGACTGAATGGCTTAACATTGGTACGGAGCTTTGCTGTCGATCCTTGTCCCCAAGCGTATGACGGTGGTGTCCCCTTTGGAATCTATTTGCAACATCAATCTCGAAACGGTTTCGCCGTTGGAGATGCTTTTTGCCATTCAAAAACAAAATCGCGAACTACTGCTCGCATCTTGCGATGATGCCGACGGCGCTCCACCACAAAACGTGAGCGTGGTTGGCGCCCAAGGGCAAGACTACATCGGCTCTGGAATCCGCGGCGTTCACTCGATCACAATCCAAGGCTCGATTGGGGATTTCGGAATGTGTTCGTTTGGCGATGGCGAATGCAATATCGACGGAAACGTCGGCAGTTTCTTTGGACATTCCATTCATTCCGGAATTCTTGTCGTCCGAGGGTACGCATTGCATAGCGTTGGTGCGATGGGAGTTGGCGGTTTGATCACCATTTATGGCAACGCGGGCGATCGCGTCGCGATCGGAATGCAAGGAGCCGACGTTATCATTCGTGGCTCGGTAGCGGACTACGCTTGTCTCGGAATGCAAAGCGGAAGCTTAGTCGTAGGGGGCAACGCTGGTCAGCATCTCGGAAAAGCGATGCGAGGAGGAACGATCTATCTTCGTGGAGAGGCCGAATCCGTAAGCGCGGATGTCGAAGAACATCGATTGCGAGAACCTGATCGCCTCAAGATCGGTCTATTGATGCTCAAGGCGGGTATCAAAATCACAGGCAAGGAATTTCGCGTGTTCCGACCTGTCCAAGGAGAGACTTAAATGCAAAACAAGAAACCATCAGGCGATTCACCCGCCAAAAAGGTCACCGTGCAATCCAATACGCTCTGCGAGCCGCTGGTCACAAGACTTGATCCGATGACGCGGGACAAACAACAGTGGACCGACCATAAGTGCGTTATTCCAGCCATCGGCAACGACGTCGCGATGACTTTTCAGTCGCCACTATTTACCCGTTTGCTATTTGATTCAACACTTACGCCCGTTGCTCGTGTGCACTTCACAACCGCGATGAATCAATTCGGTCTTGGCTGGGTTGGGCCCCGATCCAACGATTCAGCCCCAACAACTCATGTGCATTCGGAATCAGATAACGATACGTCACCAAAGCGAATCACACCCCTGCAATTTGACGAGCCGATCGATGTGGAAGCGTTCGAGGGGGCGGCCGCAGTTGAATTTCAGTTGTACGGACTTCCGTTCCGTTCACTGCCATCCTCAAGACGAGCCAAGTGGACTCCAAGCGTCCCCATCGAGATCTTCGAATTTGAGCAGTTGGCTAAGAAAGTAGAATGCGTACGAATACTAACCCACGGCCGATGTGTCCTCGGAGCCGCGATTAGTCCTGGATCGATTTACGAAGATGTTCGATACATGGCGGACAGTGGATTTGATTACCTCTGTTTGTTGGTCGATGTCCAATGTGATTTGTCCCCAACGGGTAGCCGGCAACTTGCAACCATTCCAAATACCGTGGAGATCGCCTTGGATGCAATCAATAATGCTGGCTCAAAGATGAAAATCTTGCTGTCCGCCAATCTCAGAAATGCGGACGAAATGTTTCGGTATCTTCAAATGGGAGTTGCGGCTGTTTCCATCGACGGTTACTTGGCAAGCGAAAAGCCGATCGAGACTGCTCAAGCAAAGGATTCGTACGGCTCCATACTGAGCTATTCGCCACCGGCGGCATCGGCATTCGCATGGGTGGGGCAAACTGTCTCAAGTCTAGTAATGGAGCTATCGGACTGCGCCATCTACGCGGGACAATCCTGCGACCTACTTCGAACGCAAATGACCTGACGCGTACTCATTCAGGAAGCACTGATAGGTATCTCGTATGCCCTCTTTCAGTTCTACCTTGGGTTGCCAGCCCGTGGATTTCAACAAAGTTGTATCGGTTAGCTTTCTTGGGGTGCCATCTGGGCGTGATGGGTCGGTGAGAATGTCACCTTCGAAGCCAATTGCGGAAGCCACCATTTTCGCTAAGTCATAGATGCTGTGATCGATACTTGTTCCGACATTTACCCAGTCGGGTGGGTTTTCCAACTGACACAAATGAAGAATCGCATCCGCCAAGTCATCGACATGCAGGAATTCTCGGAGAGGCGTGCCGGTTCCCCAAATCGAAACAGTCTTATCACCATGCTGTTTGGCTTCGTGTATGCGACGTATTAGACCTGGGAGAACGTGACTATGGTCGGGATGGTAATTGTCGCCTGGTCCATAGAGGTTTGTTGGCATGGCAGAGTGATAAAGCACCCCATATTCCTGACGAAAGTACTGGCAAAGTTTGAGTCCAGCGATCTTCGCTAATGCATACGCTTCGTTGGTTTGCTCCAGTGGGCTTGAAAGGAGTTCGTCTTCTTTAATCGGTTGCTTGGCAAGTCTGGGATAGATACAAGTGCTACCAAGGAACAAGAATCGTTTGACGCCATTTCGATAACTCGCGTGGATGGTTGCCAACTCTTGTCGCAAATTGTCGGTTAGGAACTCAACAGGAAACGTTTTGTTGGCGTGGATTCCACCAACCTTTGCCGACGCGAAAATGACCGTTGCGGGCTTCTCTGCTTCAAAGAATGCGTTGACTTCCGCTTCGTTGCATAGATCAAGCTCGGACCTGGGTTTAGTGATTAACTGAATTTCGGGGTGCTTGCTCAGTCTACGGCAAACAGCAGAGCCAACCATGCCGCCATGGCCTGCAACGAAAACGGGTGATTCAATCATGAAACGGCGAAAAATAGATGAAGGTTGTAACGATGTCGTCCTAACATCGTCAGGACACCCAATCATACTTGGTTTTCAGCGGTAATCATCCCGAAATCGCTAGATTTGCTCGAGTTGGCAATCGTCCAATGCTACGCTTGCACCTCGTCCCATGTAGCGAACTGAAATCAGCAAGCGGATTTCGTTTTCTCGTCGCAAAATCGTCCCCTCAAATCCTTTAAAAATCCCTGTCTTAACGCGAACTTTCTGACCGGGCTCAAGCCTTGTTTCCGGTGAGAGCGGCGAGTTGGTAAGAATCAAGTTTCGAATTTGACGTAGATCTTCGACGAGTTGCGCTGGGTCCGCGACAGGCATCCAACGGCTCACGCTACCGGTACAAACCGCATTGTACCGAGCAATTTCGTCCCCTTTGATAAAGACGTAGTTGGGGAAAAGAGGCTCGACGGAGGTTCGGATTCGACCTTGCGGCGACCGATAGCGTCGAGCGATGGTTGGGCCAAAGAAAGGGACCCCAATCTTGATGAGCTGACGCATCAGTTTCTTCTCAAACCTAGCCAGGGTGTAGAGGGCCCACCATGGCTCCGGATCGACTTCGGGCTGATCATTCTCAAGGAAATCGAGCAAATTGAGTGGCCAAATGTCCTGTTCTGGTTTTAAGAGAGGCATACGAGAATCTGAATTCTGTTCAATCACGAGAGTGCGAGGCAAGTGAACGCCCTGTCACTTTTCGTTTCATTGTGTAGGTAAACTAGCACTTTTCTATACGGAAAGTGCTGAAATCCGTGAAATGGAATGATTTGTCCGATTTTTCATTATTCACCAAAAGACCGGCGCATGTTGCATTCTCGAGCAAGCAATTCAATTGACTCGAATCGCTGGAATATATACCCTCCCCGGCGACCAATTGCAGAAATTGCGTAGAATACATCGAACGAGTGGGTTGGAGCGAGAAAGCACTGACCTCCTTAATGAAAATCGATGGAACCGCCGTCGGACACTTTTGAAGAATCCACTTTCGAACGAACCCTAAAAATGGATCTGCTGGAAAAAATTTGGGAAGGGACCACCAACACCATTAATGGCGTCTTGGGCGGGATCGACCGAGGGCTTACTACTTTCTTTGGCTCTGCAAATTCGCGACAAATCAAGCGATATACCGAATACGCCAAACAAGTTGGTGAGCTTGAACCCAGAATGATCGCAATGAGCGATGCGGAGCTTTGCAGTCAAACGGAGAAATTCAAGAAACGCCTCGCGGAGGGCGAGACGCTTGATGATTTGCTAGTCGAGGCCTTTGCGGTTTGCCGCGAAGCGGGTCGGCGATTCATGCGGATGCGACATTACGACGTTCAACTTGTCGGCGGAATGGTACTGCACGGTGGCAATATCGCCGAAATGATTACGGGCGAAGGCAAAACCCTGGTGGCGACCCTTCCGGTTTATCTCAATTCATTGGAGGGACGCGGCGTTCACGTTGTCACGGTGAACGACTACCTAGCCCGGCGCGATATGGAGTGGATGGCACCCTTGTACATGGGCTTGGGACTTACTGTCGGAAATATCCAAAGTGGGATGGAAAATGACGAACGGCAGCGCGCCTATGCATGCGACATCACGTACGCAACGAACAACGAATTGGGATTCGACTATCTCCGCGATAACATGCGAATGGCCGCTCGAGCGGACGATCGCTTTGCCAAACACTTGCAGCAAGTCCAAGGTCCATTGCACTACGCGGTGATTGACGAAGTCGACAACATTCTGATCGACGAAGCCCGAACACCGCTTATTATCTCCGGACCAGCCTCACGTGATTTAGCGAAATACTCCGAAGCCGACCGCGTAGCACGTGCACTCAAACGCGAAGAGCACTTTGTGGTCAACGAAAAAGACCACACCGTCAACTTAACGGACGCTGGGATACGCGATGCCGAAAAGCTTGCTGGCGTCGAAAGCTTCTACACGGTTGGCAATATGGAATGGCCGCACTTGCTCGACAATGCGCTAAAGGCCCACCATCTATACAAAAGAGATGTTAATTACGTCGTCAAGGAAGGCGAGATTATCATCGTGGATGAGTTCACCGGACGTTTGATGGAAGGACGCCAATGGAGCGATGGGCTTCACCAATCGGTCGAGGCAAAGGAAGGCGTGCGAATCAAAGAAGAAACGCAAACACTTGCTACCATCACGCTTCAAAATTTCTTTAAGCTGTACAAAAAAATCTCAGGTATGACCGGTACAGCGATGACCGAAGCGACCGAGTTCAGCAAGATTTACCATCTTGGCGTAACGGCGATTCCACCGAATCGTGGACTGAAACGGATTGAGTTTTCCGATTCGATCTATCTTTCAGAAAAAGAAAAGTATGCTGCGGTCGCCGACGAAATTGAACGCGTTCACAAGTTTGATACGCTCTATTACAAGGACCAAAAAAAGGGATTTGTCATCGGGCTGATTCAATCCCAGAACGAGTCGACCATTCGCTTTAAGAAATCGGATTCCAAGGAAATCGAGGAGATCCCCGCAGGAGAGATCGAATCGATCGAAACCGCCGGTCGCCCGATATTGGTTGGAACAGTCTCGATCGAGAAGAGCGAACGACTCTCTCATCTACTCGACATGCGCGGTGTCAAACACGAAGTGCTCAATGCCAAACAGCACAAGCGAGAGGCAGAAATCATCGCTCAGGCAGGGCGCACCAAATCGGTGACCATCGCAACGAATATGGCCGGCCGAGGAACCGACATTATTCTCGGCGGGAACCCCGAAACGATGGCTTGGGCCCAGTTGCAAGACAAGTATCCCACGCGGCTTGAAGTCCCCAAGGAAGAATGGGATGGACTCGTGCATGAGATCGATCAACGCGAGAAAATGAAGGAAGAAGGGGAGCGAGTACGCGGGCTCGGCGGTCTCTATGTGATCGCAACCGAACGTCACGAATCGCGGCGTATTGACTTGCAATTGCGAGGACGATGCGGTCGACAAGGTGACCCTGGCTCAAGTCGATTCTATCTCTCGCTCGAGGACGACTTGATGCGTATCTTCGCCGGCGATTGGGTCCGCGAATGGATGAAGCGAATGGGCATGGGCGAAGGAGACGCTATTGAAAGCCCTTATGTTTCCAAACGGATTTCGGGAGCACAAAAGAAAGTCGAGGAAAGAAACTTCGAACAACGCAAGAGCTTGCTCGAGTACGACGAGGTCATGGACTTTCAACGCAAGAAGGTATATGGGTACCGTCAACAGATTCTGGAGGGTACCAGTTGCCGCGATCTGGTAATGCATCAACTGAAGCAGCAGATCGAAAGCAACATCGAACAATTCTGCGATCCGCTTTACGGGCCCGAATCGTATGCCAAATGGGCTGGCACTCGACTTGGTGTTCAGCTCGAACCGAAAGACTTCCGCGGAGTCGATGCTGCCACCGCAGATGCGTATGCCAAAGATCAAGCGGAACGAACTGCCGAAACACAAATTCTTGACGCGATCGATGAGAACCTCCCTTCGGAGGAAGATCAATCCGAATGGAATTGGGATGCGATGGCAAAATGGTCCAATACCCGATTCGGAACCAATTACACGGTTGGAATGCTCAAAAAAGTCGACCGCGACCGCATGGATGAGGAGTTGATCGGAAAAGCAAAAAAGAGCATCGAAGCGATTGACCTGTCGGAGGGAGCCGCGTTCCTGAGCGAAGAGTTTGGCTTGAAGATGCTTGTCGGTTGGATGCGAAATAAGTTTGGCATCGAAATCGCAATTGAAGACGTTCGTGGCGTTGATTTGGATCACCTCAAATCGAGACTGCTTGCAAAAGCAGAAACAACCTACATCGAGCGAGAATGCCAGTTCCCTGTCATGGTGGCGTTCAATCGATTTCAGCAACAAACCGGACCGCAAAGTTACTCGATCGATGGCGGTGCGATTGCGGAATGGGCATCAAGTCGCTTTGAAGAGCCCAACGTCCTTGATCAGCTTCAAGAGTCTACAGAAAAGTCTGCCGATACGCTTGTCGGGATTAGTCGCAAGTCGGTGGAGCGAGCCAGCCAATTGCGTGCGTCGGCACTTGAGAAAGCGGATTCACTTTACGGCAAGAGCACCAAGACTCTGGCTGAGGCAATTGGCGATTCAAATGGCTCTCTTGAAAGTGTCGCTGAATGGATGCGAGTAAACCTTAAGTGGTCAGGTGATGCAAGCGAGCTAAAGAAGTTTACCAAGGTTGAACTGTCGAACAAATTCATGCAACTGATTGACGACCGCTTCTACCCCGAAATTCGCCGTATGGAGCGCACCGTGTTGTTGACGCAGCTAGACTCCGCTTGGAAGGATCACTTGCTCGCGATGGATCACGTGCGGAGCAGTGTCAATTTCCGCAGCATGGGACAAATGGACCCCAAAGTCGAGTACAAACGCGAAGGCATGCGTCTGTTCGAGCAGATGTGGATGTCGATCGGCGAACGCATGACGGATGTCATTTTCCGAATGGAAGCCATGGACAGCGACATGGTGGCGGACTCTTGGGTAGAGACAAGTGCTCGGCACGATGCGTTTGATGTCACAAGCGAATTGATGGCCGAAAAGAACGCCGACCTAGCGGCAGCCGAAAACGCTGGAAGCAGTAGCGAGCCGGCCCGCATCGAAACGATTCGAAACCGGACTGAGCGGGCCGGTCGAAACGATCCTTGCCCCTGCGGATCCGGCAAGAAGTACAAGAATTGTTGTATGCGAAAGCAAGTCTAAGGAAGAATTGGTTCAATGGCATCTGGCCTATTTTTACTCCTCGATGACATTGCATCCATCTTGAATGATGTAGCCGTGTACACGAAGGCCTCTGCGACCAAGACTTCGGCGGTGCTCGGTGACGATTTAGCACTCAATGCTCAACAAGTCTCAGGAGTATCGCCCATTCGCGAGCTACCGATCGTTTGGGCTGTCGCGAAAGGTTCCGTGGTGAACAAAGCGATTCTCATACCATCCGCGTTGCTCCTCAGCTCCGTTGCACCATGGGCGATTACCCCGTTGATGATCGTCGGCGGTTCCTTTTTGTGCTTTGAAGGGTGCGAAAAACTTGCGCACAAATTCCTGCACTCCCGCGTTGAGGATGAAACGCACCACATCCAGCACGTGGAGATCCTTGCGACCACAGAAATCGACGTCGTTGCGGCTGAGAAAGAAAAAATACGTGGGGCCGTCCGAACAGACTTTATCTTGTCGGCTGAAATCATCGTCATCACCCTCGACATCGTAGAGAGCGCTCCCTTTATCACTCGGCTCATGGTTTTGGTTGGCATCGGAGTCTTGATGACCGTAGGGGTCTACGGCCTTGTGGCGGCGATTGTCAAAATCGATGATCTCGGTGCATATTTGGCTAAGGAAAAGGGAGCCCGTGAGAAAATAGGTCGATTTCTATTGGCATCCGCTCCGTACTTGATGAAATTTCTAACCATCGCGGGAACGGCGGCCATGTTCTTTGTTGGAGGTGGAATCCTAGTCCATAAGATCGGTCCGATAGATCACCAAGTCGAATACCTCGTGCACCTCGCAGCCGATGTGCCAGTCGCAGGATTTGTGCTCAAAACGATTACTAAATTGCTGCTGGATGGTTCGGTGGGGATAATAGCTGGGGCCTTGGTATTGATGGTTGTCACCTCCATTAAGTGGATGGTGCGTTCGTCGAAGAAGTGACGATGGGACGCGGGGAAGCGATTTTGTTTGCAAGCAGAATCGGACAATTCTTATTAGAATCGTAATCTCTCGACTCTTCTTTCTTTTCGTTTTCCGATGACGCAACCCATGATTTACAAACTAAAACTGCAAAATCAGGTCGATGGTTTGACGACTAAGAGCTGGACCTTTCTGCCGCCAACCGTCGTTGGACGCGATCCAAGTTCTGGCATTTGTATCGAGCACGACTCGATCAGTCGAAAGCACTGCCAGCTTTCACAAAATAGCGATGGTGCCCTGGTCGTTAAGGATCTCGAATCCAAGAACGGGACCTATATTGATGATGCAAGAATCCAAAGCAAGACATTGATGCCTGGCGAATCGATTCAAATCGGAGCCCTTCGGCTAGAGGTTGTTTTCTCCACAGAAGACGAATTACCGGCCAAGCCATCACCACGTCCGAGAGGTAGTGTTACGGAAACCCAACCGATGAAGAGAATTGATCCATTGCCTCCGCCGCCAGTCAAATCATGGTGGCGTCGACTAATCGAGTAGCAAGCCTTGTTTGTCCCTTATCCGTGTTTGACGGTTGGTGCGTTGGTCGGTTGTTGCTTCGGCGCGAGGAGGCTGATTTGGATTTAGGAATTGCCGGAAAAGTTGCGGTTGTTATTGGTGGGGAAAGCGGTATCGGAGCGGCTTGCGTGAACGTTCTCGCTCAAGAAGGCTCAATCATTTCGTCATGGGATCTGCAGTGCAAACCATTAGAAGATACAATTTCCCGTCGGGTCGTTGATGTTACGAAAAGCGAGCAGGTCCAAGCAGCTTGGAATGATACCGAAGAGCGATTGGGACCAGTCGATATATTGGTGCACGCCGCTGCCATTGGATCTGGATATTTCGGATTCCCGTTCACTCGTGTTCCCGTTCAAGCCTGGCGCAAAGTCCTAGAAGTCAATATTCTTGGAATGGCAAACATCGCGCATGTCGCCGGGCCTGCAATGCAGAGTCGCAAAAGTGGATCGATGGTTTTCCTTACAAGCATCGCTGGTCAGATCGGGTCTCAAACCGATCCGCCTTACAGCGCAAGCAAAGCCGCTAACATCAATTTTGCGCAGTGCATGGCAAAAGACCTTGCCCCTCACGGAGTACGAGTGAACTGTGTGTCTCCTGGCATGGTAAAAACACCCCTCAACGCATCAGTCTGGGAGGCTTGGAATACTCAACAACCGAGCGAACTACGCCTTACTTATGACGAGTGGGCCACAAAAAAAATCCAACAAGTGGTACCCCTTGGACGCTGGCAACAGGCCGAGGACATCGCTGCAATGGTCGTATTTCTAAGTAGCCCTCGCTCCTCCGAAGTGACGGGTCAAACGATCAACGTGGATGGTGGCAGCGTTATGCACTCTTGAGGATCTGTTCCGCCGCCAGTTCCAAGAACACTTCGGCAAGCTTGGGGTCGGCCCCCAACGTTCTCGCGATCAACCAGCGGCGATCGGGATGGTCCTGCTGCATTTCGTAGACCTTGCCCCGAAGTTGCTCAATGAGTTCGCCTTCGAACAGCAAGTGCGGTTGCACAATAATCGTGTCGCAATCCCATCGCGATGCTTGTTCCAAAAGTGTGTCAACATCGGGTTCGCCACCGGCAAAGAAGCCTGTCTCAAATCGCTTGGCATCCATTTCTGCTACGCGAAGCTGTGTCAGTTGCCGCATATGCGCTAGAGCGGCTAAGTCGCTTGTCCCCCGACCGACCATCGCCAAGCCAATGCTTCCAAACACTTGGCCGCGCGATTCGCAAATTCCAGAAGAGCATTTCACTTTCGCGCATGCGTTTTGAGGGCAGGTTGCTCCGCGTTCCAACGCGATGACTTCATCGAAACGCGAGGCGGAGAGAGCCAGCACGGATGAATGGGTTCCGAGCGACCCCGATTGCCCTACGAGCTCTAACCCACATTCGGTCGCCGCCTCCCCGACGGCTTCGGGAATATCTTGGCGGGCATGTGCGGCGGTAAACAAGAGAACCGGAACAACCACAATTCGCTCAATGCCTCGGACCTGAAGCGACCGGATGGCATGTGATATCGAGGGCTCTGCAAGCTCGAGAAAGCTACCAACGATGATCGCGGCAGGGGCGAGTTTTTGCATTTGCGATACCAGATCGAGGAGCTGAGCTGCTCCAGAAGCCTTGCGTGTGCCGTGCCCGACAACCAACACCGCCCCCTTTTCCTCGGAAAAACGATGCCATATTCCATTCGGATTGGAGCTTGTCTCGTCGGAGTTTATCTCGTTCGACTGGGTAAAGTTCTGGTTCGACTGGGTAAATTTCTGGGAATTAAACTTAGGCTCAATCATTTTTTGCATTTCGAGGAACTGGGATGTCTGGGTGGCCTGGGGTGTCAAGCTCGATCGTTTGTGTAGTGTATGCCGGTTGCAAGGACTGTGACGGCAACTAAGTAGCCGTTAAGGTTTCAAAAAAAGCTGTTTTCCTAAAGATCGACACGACAAGCACTTATAGGAACATTTATCGACCATGATTCGATTTCTTATTTGAAAGACTTGTCGGAATAAACCACAATTAGAGCACTTGTTTCAGAAATTCTCTAAGGTTACGACGCTATGGACTCAAGATTTCGCAGACGACGGGCATTCCGAACCCTCTTTCGAGGCGCTTTGGCAATCGCTGGTTCTTCCTTGCTACTCAGCGAACATTCGTACGCTCAGAACTGCGAACCGGTCAGATCCTATCGGCTCCAACCTGAAACGGTGTACGAGCAAGTGCCCGTAACATCGATGCGCATCGAGTACGAAGACCGATTGGTGGAAAAGGAAATCGTATCGTATCGTCCCGCAGTTCAAGAGCGAGTTGAGAAACGTCAATACACGGTTCGAAAACCAGTTATCGAGACTTCGACTCGCAACGAGTCGTACACGGTTTATAAACAGGTCGTCAAAACGGACTACGTGGACGAGACCACTTACGTCAACGAGACGTCCCAAGTCGAACAGATTATTACGACGATGAAACCCGTCGTCGAAACTCAATATCAGACGCAGCAGGTAATCGTTCAAAAGCCGATTACCGAGACGGTTTACCAGACTCAAAATTACTTGGTGGAACGTCCCGTTACCGAAACGACCATGCAACAGCAGCAGCATATCGTTCAGCGTCCCGTCACAGAGACGGTCATGCAAACGCAAAACTATTCGGTTCAAAAGCCGGTTACCGAAACGACCTTCCAGACGCAGAATTACGTTTCCTACCAACCTGTAACAACCTTCCAACCAGCCACTGTCGACGCCGGTGGACTTGTCGCCCAACCCTTCGTTATACCGGGCGATGTTCAGTATCGTTTGAGGTGGCAACCAGCGGGCTACAACGTGAACACGTTAACCGGTGTTCCGAATTTCAGGCGAGCCGGTTTAGGCTGGACGCCATACCAAGCCCCGGGACAAACGTTTGTTCAAACTTTCCACCAGCCGAACCTTCAGCAGGTCGCCATTCCACAAACAAGTTTCATGCCGCAGACTTTTGCGCAACAAGTGCCGATTCAAACCACCCGTATGCAAACGGAAATCGTGCAGCAACAAGTTCCGATCACATCGACTCGAATGGAGAGTCAAATGGTGACGCAGCAGGTGCCGGTAACCACGACTCGCATGCAAACCGAGACGATTCAAAAGCAAGTTCCCATCACCACAACTCGGATGGAAAATCAAGTCATTGAAAAACAAGTACCCATCCAGACTCAGAGAATGGAAGCGGTCCAAGAAAAAGTGATGGTTCCTCAAACCGTTCAAAAACCAGTCACTCGCAAGGTTGCTCGAGAACGTATTGAATACGTTCCCGAGACGCATGTTCGCCCTGTTCAAACACAGTTCACAACTTACAAACCAGAGGTGGTTTCGGAAGACGTGGTGATCAAGACTCCCTACATGGAGCGAATTGTTCAAAAGATCCAAGTCCCTGAGCGAATTGCTCGGTCCGTTCCGTACACTGAAATGCGAACTGTCGCGCGTACCTACACGGTGCGCGTACCCTTGGATAACATCGACCCAATCTATAACGGTTCGGTAAACAGTTGGCCTATCATGGATGGACCCGTTGTCACGGCAGGTGCTATTGAGTCAAAGGGGGCCAGCAGTAGCTCAACGCAAGCTGCCGCATCCGGTAACAACCCCGCAGCGCCTAATTCAAATAGTGGGGGAGTAACTTCAAAAAAACCAGCGCTAAACGAAGAAGCGCTTCTGCCACCAATAAAGAATGCAGAGTCTGATAATGGCGGACTGTCAATCGGTCCGGCGAGCGGCAAAGCACCGTCGTATGAAACAACGGCTAGTAAACCATCCTCTTCGGGGAAGATAAGGTTAAGGCAAGAGGATTAGTTAGTGTGTCTATTGCAGACGTAGTTGCCCATGATTCAATTCGTAGCAATGCTGCATTCTCGCGGCAAGCGAGAGTGAATGGGTGACTACGATGAGGACTGCGTTCTCTTCTTTCGGTACTTCCAGCAACAATGCTGCAACCGTCTCTGCGGACTGCTGATCCAAATTACCGGTCGGCTCGTCTGCCAGCACAACCATCGGCTTTAAGACCAACGCTCGAGCTACGGCAACCCGCTCTCGTTCACCACCAGATAGCTGACTTGGCAAGTGTCCCATGCGATGTTTTAACCCAACTCGCTCTAGCAATGCCACAGCCCGATCCCTCACCTCTTGAGAAGGTTTTCCAGTCGCGAGCGCAGGGAGTAATGTGTTTTCCAGCACGTTCCATTGAGGCAACAAGTGGTGGTCCTGAAAAACAAATCCGATACGTTCATTGCGGAATCTCGCCTGCTGATTTTCATTGAATTCGAATGGGTCTTGACCGCCGATTCGGACCGTACCGCTGGTGGGTGTATCGAGCGTTCCGATGATTTGTAGCAACGTTGACTTGCCTGCCCCACTAGGTCCAACGATAGCCATGTTTTCGCCGGCACTCAACGCAATTGAGACACAATCAAGGACGACGATCTCTTCCGCAGGTGTTTGATATACCTTGCGAATGTTGATTGCTTCTAGAGTTGGAGTTGTCATTTTTAGTAGTCACCAAGGTAGCTCGAAACAGTGTTCTGGCGAATTGCGAGTGCCATCTTATGCAAAGATCGGTTCTTGGTCTGCGCGAAACCGTTCAATTTCGCTGTAGGAAGCATCCGCCACGCTCGAAATTAGACCGTTGATGATCGAACGGTACTAAGTTAACGGTCTCTGCTCTCTCAATTTTCTTTCTCCATTTAAACGCGATAGAGCGGGAGGGTACTTTTTCAACAACTTTACCAACTGCGACGAACTGGTGGCTAGCCCCTCTGCCACCAAAGAGATCTCCCAATCCTTTTGTTCGAGTGTGTTCATCAACTCTGCCAACAGCGCTGGCCAGTCGGTGTTGCTGTCCGAGATGTTCACCCGACCGTTCAGGCAATACCGATTCCACAGTTCGGATGCAGCCAATTTTGCGGGCGTCACAAGCTCGTGAGTTCGCTGGTACTCGACGGCCAGCTTGCATCTCAACCGTTGGATTGCGACCTTTCGATTCTCGTTTTGCGTCCTGCGTTCGCTCGCATGTGCGATGATTCCAGCAGGAACAAACTCAACTTGAACGCTCGTTTCGACTTTGTTGCGATTCTGACCACCTGGCCCGCTTGCTCTCGAAAATGTGAGTTTGCAATGGGACAGCAATTCGTCATCGCTCCATCCGGCAGGATGATTCTCATTCATAGCTTAGCCAAACATCGATCAATCCGCTCGAGAGTTTCCGCTCTACCTAGAATCTCAAAGTAATCGAAGATTCCTAGCCCGTTCGCTTTTCCCGTGACCGCAACCCGCAACGCGTTGATGCATTGTCCGAGTTTGATCCCACGTTCCTCAACGAATTGCTTGAGTTGCGGCTCCAACGACTCGTGAGTAAATGTCTCTGCCGAGGCCAACACTTCTCGGAAATCACGCAAGGCTGAAATAGCCGACGCGTCTTTGGCCAATCGCTTCTGAAATAGTTCTTCGTCGATTACTAAGGACTCAGCCGTTGCGAAAAGTTCGTCAAACTGAAGGATGTCTCCCGCAACCTTGATGCGATCCCCGGCCGCTTGAACGATTTGTCCAAGTCGGTCCGCCATTTCGCATGGTGCGGGCTCCGACACAAAACCGGCCTTCTGCAAAAAAGGCAAAACCATCGCGACTTTCTTTTTCAAGTCGAGGTTGTTCATCCAACGTGTCTGAAACGCGACTAGCTTTTGCGGATCAAAAGAGGCAGGGGCTTTGTTGACTCGCGCCAAGGAAAAGTGCTTTACGGCGTCTTCCAACGTGAAGTGCTCGGTGCTGTCATCGAGAGACCAGCCCAACAATAACAAGTAGTTGAGAATGGCGCCGGGAAGAAACCCCGTTTCTCGATAAAAGTCGACAACAACTGGATTGAAGGTCTCTTTCGAAACCTGCATGTTTGCTCGTTGCGCAATGGTGTCACCCATTTGGCAAAGTGCGGCGAAGTCTTTCTGCTTGAGATACTTGTCTAGCTTGCGCTTGCTCAGCTTGGCAGTTCCGCCTGGTTCTGCCACATAAGGTAAGTGAGCGTAGATGGGAAGGACATAGCCAAGGCTTTCCGCGATGAAGATTTGTCGAGCCGTGTTGGGGAGGTGTTCGACCGCCCGAACCACGTGCGTTATCTGAAAGTCGTGATCGTCGACAACGCTCGCCAAGTGATACAAACACGTTCCGTCGGAACGCTGTACGACATGATCTTGTTCATCGGACCACTCAAAGGAACAATCGCCTCGAACGAGATCGTGAAATTGACATTGACCAACACGTGGCATTTTCAATCGCACGGCGAAAGGTCGCCCCTCGGCTTCGAATGCAGCTCGTTTTTCAGGCGTATCGGCCATGAACGCCCGATCGTATATAAACGCTTTACCCTCTTTTTTAGCCTGTTCTTTTTGGGACTCGATTTCTTCCGGCTTGGCAAAATCGAAATAGGCATGGCCCGAAGCCAAGAGTTTTTCCACCGCAGCTTGATAGTGTTCCAGGCGTTGCGACTGAAAGTAAGGTGCAAAAGGACCATTCACCTCCGGTCCTTCATCCCAGTTGAGCCCCAGCCATTTGAAGCCATCCAGAATTGGCTGTAAAGCTGCTTCCACATTGCGATTTTGGTCCGTATCATCGATTCGAAGCAAGAATTGACCCCCCGCTTGTTTTGCTAGCAGATAGTTGAAGAGAGCCGTGCGTACCCCTCCAATGTGAAGGTAACCGGTTGGGCTTGGGGCGAAACGAGTGCGGATCGTCATCAAAAGTCGACTTGAAAAAAGTGGTAGAAATGGCAGGATGGACCGAATCATACGAAAAGGTAACATGCGTTGCCGGTTTCGTCACGAGAAGAACAGTCGTCTGTAGTAAGGAACGATCGATGATTCGAAAAGCGTTGGTGGCAGGGGGATTTGTGCTCATCGGTTTTGCCATTGGTTGGATGTTCCAAGGTCGCGGCACGAGTCTGCTTCATGCAAAACCACAGAGGGAAAGCTTTTTGCTCCCCCCTGGAATCGTTTTTCCTGACGGTTTCGTGGCGATGACTTCCGAAGAAGCGATCAATGTTTCGGTCTACGATCAAACCAACCGAAGCGTCGTCAACATCTCGACGAAATCGTTCCGGCCGGAAACGCTTTTTCTGGAGTCGGAAATCGAGGGAAACGGCAGTGGGAGTGTGTTCGATCAGCAGGGCCATATCCTGACGAACTTCCATGTGATCGATGGGGCCAAAGCCATCAATGTCACTCTCTTCAATGGCGATTTGTTTCCGGCCGAACTTGTCGGACAAGATGCGGACAACGATATCGCCGTATTGAAGATTACTGCACCTGAGTCGCTTCTGTTCCCTCTGACTTGGGGCGACTCAAGCAATTTAAGAGTCGGGCAACACATCATCGCCATAGGCAATCCATTCGGCCTTGAACGCACCATGAGCACCGGCATCATCTCGCGATTGAATCACCAAATCACATCGAAAACAAAGCGTCGAATTCGTTCCATCATTCAGATTGACGCTGCTCTCAACCAGGGAAACTCAGGCGGACCATTGTTGAGTTCACGCGGTGAGTTAATTGGAATGAATACCGCAATCGCAACACGAAGCGGTGACAACGCGGGCATCGGTTTTGCAATTCCAATCAATACCATTCGTAGAGTGGTTCCTCAATTGATTTCAACCGGACGTGTGATTCGCCCAACCATCGGAATCATGCAAGTCTTCGAAACCGAGAAAGGACTGCTGGTCGTCAACATGACGCCCAATGGTCCGGCGGAGCGAGCTGGCCTGCGAGGCTCAAAACTCGAACGACGCAAAGTTCGCCGAGGGGTGCTTATCCTGGAACAAGAAGTCATCGAACATGGTCAATCCGATCTAATCGTTGGCATCGACGGTCAAAAAGTGAAACGCTCGGATGATTTGTTGAGTGTCATCGAAGCCAAGAAATCAGGGGATCAGGTTCTCTTGACCGTGATTCGGGGCGGACAAACAATCCAGATTCCGGTGATTTTAGGGAGCAACGAGTAATAGACTAAGTTGCACGACGCTCTGACGTCGTACAGACCAAAAACTACCACGTAGCACAGGCTGCCAGCCTGTAATAGTTTAAAAAGCACAGGCTAGCAGCCTGTGCTACGGGACTATCTAATGCTGCCGCACACCTAAGTACCTACACAAACTAAAATTTGGCTTGCAAATCAAATTCAAGCAAGGTTTTAAAAAATTCATGTGGATCTATCGAGTCGGGAAACGGTATGGAACTTGACCCCATACAGAACTCAATTACCAGAGGTGCAAATCCATGAAATTCACGACAATTAGCCTTTCCATCGCCTTGATCGCTGTCCCAACCGTGGCTTACGCTCAACAAGACGGAGAAAAAGGAAAACCAGCGGGCAGACGTAACGAAATGCAACGACCCAACGGACAACCGGGAGGTCCGGGTGGCCAAGCTGGTTTTGGGGGAATGGCGCCCGGCCAAGGCATCGCGATGATGGCAAAGATGTTTCCAATCATGATCGCCCTGGATTTGGATCAAGATGGAGTGCTATCTGTCTCCGAAATCGAAAATGCTTCCAAATCGCTCATCAAATTGGACAAAGATGGTGACGGACGACTCAGTGCGGAAGAACTTCGACCCGACCCATCGAAAATGCAAGGCATGATGGCTGCGATGGGCGGAGCTGGTGGGCCAGACGGTCCGATGGGTCAACGCACCCCAGCCATGATGATGAAAATGTTTGAAGCCCGCGATACCAATCGAGATGGAAAACTTTCCGGTGATGAGATCCCAGAACCGATGCGCGAACGCCTCACGATGATTGACAAAGACGGAGATGGAGCCGTTCAAAAGTCGGAACTCGAAGCCGCCAACGCCATCATGGCTGAGCGTAATGGAAAAGGATCAGGTCGTGGAAACACGAACGACGGCAGCGGTGTCAAACCAAAGCGACCAGGCCAATAAGGCTAGAGGCAGCCTGAAACGTACCAGGCCAGCAGTCAGCGGTCGCCAAGCGATTATTTCTCCAATTGTTTTTCATTATCGATCAGCCATGGATAAATCATGATCTCAAGCACTCTTCGATTCGCCATCGCTTTGGTTTTGGTCGCCCAATGGTCTCATGCCTTTGAGGACGATCCAACCAACCTTTCGCCGGATGCGGTCCAGTTTTTCGAGACGAAAATCCGACCGGTGCTTGCCGAAAAGTGCTACCGTTGCCACTCCTCAGACGGGCAAGGTGTCCGAGGCGGGCTTTCGGTTGATAACCGCGACGCATTGTTGGCAGGTGGTGAATCAGGGCCAGCAGTCGTCCCAGGCAATCTCGAAGAAAGCATTCTTTGGAATGCGATCAACCATCGCGACTATCGTATGCCTCCGAAGAGCAAGTTGCCTGACTCTGTGCTCGAAGACTTCCGCAAATGGATCGAAATGGGAGCCCCAGATCCACGCGTGCAAACGGGTGTTGCCATCCACTCTAAAGTGTCCGCGGATGATATCTCCAAGGGCAAGGAGTTCTGGTCGTTTCGGGCCCCTAGGGACATTTCTCCCCGAGTCAGCAAGTTTTCATCGTGGGCAAAATCGACCATCGATCGATATGTCGCTCAAGGCTGGGACGACAACGATTTGACGCCAGCAGATGACACCGACGCAACCACGTTGCTCCGCAGAATCTATATCGACTTGGTCGGACTGCCCCCTTCTTCGGAAGAACACGATTCCTTCGTCCGTTCTTTCAAGAGCAGCCCAGAAACGGCGATCTCGAACATCGTCGATGAGTTGCTTGAACGACCCCAGTTTGGAGAGCGTTGGGGACGCCATTGGCTGGATGTCGCGAGATACGCCGAATCCACCGGCAAAGAAGTCGAAATGACATTCCCACATGCGTGGCGTTATCGCGATTACGTGATCGATTCGTTCAACGCAGACAAACCCTACGATCGATTCATCCAAGAGCAAATTGCAGGCGACTTACTACCTGCGAAAACCGACGCTCAATGGCAGGAACACTTAATCGCTACAGGTTTTCTTGCGCTCGGGCCCAAGTCGCTTGCGGAACAAAACCCACGTCAATTTCAAGCCGACTTGATCGACGAACAAATCGACACGACCACGCGAGTCCTACTGGGTGTTTCCGTCGCTTGCGCACGTTGTCATGACCACAAATTCGATCCCATCCCACAGTCCGACTACTACGCGCTGGCAGGAATCTTTCAAAGCACCACAACCTTCTACGGCGGCAACCGAAGCCAACGCAATCGCCAACCCAGCAACTTGATTATTTTGCCCATTGAGGATAACTCGAAAACGGACAAGCCGATCTCGAAGAGCGAGTTAGCAGAGCTGAAGTCGCAGTTGAAAGAGGTAGAGAATCAATACGAGGAAGCGCGTCGAGCTCAGCGCAATCCAGCATTAGCCAAAGACAAAACGCCTGGAGGCCGCCCGAGCTTTCTCAACGTAGCCATTCTCGATCAAGCGATCGCCATGCTCACGAACAAGATCCATTCGGTCGACAGCGATGGAAAACCCATTTCGATGTGTATGGGTGTTCAAGATGCGGACAAAGTTCGCGCGGCTCGTCTGTTAGTTCGAGGTGAAATCGACCAACCAGCTCAAGAAGTCGAGCGCGGTTTCGTGCAAGTGCTCTCGAACCAACGCGTGAAGCTATCCAATAAATCCTCAGGGCGTCTCGAATTCGCAAAATGGATCGCTTCCAATGACAATCCGCTGACCGCCAAGGTAATGGTGAACCGTATTTGGCAACATCTCATCGGCAAAGCGATGGTTCGCGAACCTGATAATTTTGGTTTCTCAGGCCCTGCTCCAACGCATCCTGAGTTGCTCGATCATCTCGCACTCGATTTCATGAATAATAAGTGGTCCGTTAAACATACCATTCGCTCGATTGTAAATTCGCGTGTTTACCGTTTGGCGTCCACACATGATCCCGACCGATTTGAGGCTGACCCAGACAACTTGCATGTCGCACGCGCCAATGTTCGACGCCTTGACGCCGAATCGATGCGAGACTCGATGCTGGCGATCGGTGGACAGATTGATTTGAACCGACCGCGAGCTTCTGTGATCGCATCGTTTGGGCAAGTTACGATGGGTCCAAATGGTCCGGTCTCGATCCCACCGGCAGCGATCTCAATGATACTGGACAAAGACAAAGCGGGGGCCGCTGGTGCGGCGGGGCTAAGAGCTTTGGGGGGGGGCCGCAATGCGAACGCGAATCCGTTTGAGGTGCCGAGTTACTTTCGCTCTGTTTACTTGCCCATCGCACGCAACACACTGCCGCGAGCACTCGATGTTTTTGACTTCGCCGAGCCAAGCCTAGTTGTGGGTACGCGAGAATCGTCGAACACGCCGGATCAAGCTTTGTACATGTTAAACAATCCATTCGTATTGGAACAAAGCGACGCGCTTGCCAGGCGAATCATGAAGCTCTCGAGCAACCCGATCGATCGCGCCGGAAAGGCAATCAACCTAGTTTACGGTCGATCCGCAACCGAGGCTGAGTTACGATCCGCAAACGTTTTTTTCCGAAAAGCGGACGAGAGCAAAGGCTCGTTACCTCGCGAACAACAAATATTTAAGACACTCAGCGAATTCTGCCAAGCATTGTTCTGCTCTGCGGAGTTTCGATTCATTAATTGACAGTAGGTCGCCGCACCTGCCGGGCGCGACCATTGGATCCTGTACTGCACTCTTCAACCCTCAGAAACCAACTCATGTCTTCTTACTTGCCACAGATCTCGCGGCGTGAATTATTGCAAACGGCATCGGCTGGCTTTGGCTACTTGGCGTTTGCAGGGCTGAGCACGGCTGCCGCAGCCGAAGACACCGCCTCAACGAATCCCTTATCACCAAAAGCTCCCCACTTCAAAGCGTCCGCTAAACACGTCATCTTTCTATGCATGCAAGGTGGTCCCTCGCATGTTGACACGTTCGACTACAAACCCAGCCTTGCGACCGATGCTGGAAAGAGCGGAGCGGGCGGAAAGTTCGGCGGCGGCAAGCTATTGCCTTCGCCTTGGAAATTCCGACAACAAGGCAAAAGTGGCCTGTGGATGTCCGAACTCTTCCCCGAACTGGGCAAGCATGCGGACGAAATGTGCCTCATCCGTTCGATGCACTGCGATCAACCGTCGCATCCGCGGGCAATGACTCAAATGCATACCGGCAACGCACAATTTGTTCGCCCCTCCTTGGGTGCGTGGACGCTTTATGGACTAGGAACCGAGAACGCGAGCATGCCCGGGTTTATCGCACTGAATCCACCCGCTGCCGCCGCTCAAAACTTCGGAAGCTCATTTCTTCCGGCAATCTACTCAGGTACCAAAGTAGGCCGCCCTCAAGGCCGTGGTCCAGCCATGGCAATGCAACGTGGTCAGGCAGATGCGGGGCAACAAGTGGCTGACATTTCAAGCTCACGAGCCAGCAAACAATCGCAGCGCAATCAGATCGACCTTATCCAAGATCTCAATCGCCAAAAACTCGAGCGTGAAGTTCACCAACCCGATGTCGAAGGTGTCATTGAGTCTTACGAGTTGGCATTCAAGATGCAAGATGTGTTGCCGGATCTAATGAATATCTCAGGCGAATCCGAAAAGACGCTCGCCATGTATGGCATCAATCAAGGTGACTCCAACGATTTTGGACGTCAATGCCTTATGGCTCGTCGTTTTGTCGAATCGGGCGTTCGTTTTGTCGAAGTAACGCATGGCAATTGGGACCATCACCAAAGGCTCTCAACGCAGCTTCCTGAAAACTGCTCGCAGATCGATAAGCCCATTGCAGGCTTGTTAGCCGATCTCAAACAACGCGGCTTGCTGAAAGATACGTTGATCGTTTGGGGTGGCGAGTTCGGACGCACGCCGGATGCTCAAAATGGAGACGGTCGCGATCACAATCACAAAGGATACACAACGTGGATGGCAGGTGGCGGAGTCCGTGGCGGCCTGAGTTACGGTGCAACCGACGAACACGGCTATCAAGCCGTTGAGGACAAGTGCCATATTCACGATTGGCACGCAACGATTCTGCATCTGATGGGTCTGGACCATGAGAGGTTAACATATCGCTACGCCGGCAGAAACTTTAGGCTAACCGATGTTGCTGGGAATGTGATCGAAAAAATTATCGCGTAGACACTTCTTTTGCCCTCCAATACGCAATGCACGAACGAGCAAAGCCCCAACGGTGCGAACGGAGATAGCCCAGGGCAACGCCCTCATCTTTACCCACATTTCAGAACACACTAGTGCGTCTGCAACGCTAAAAACTGGGGTTGGCTTTTGAGCTGAAATTTCGGATTCTATGTGCAACAAGGAGGATCCTATGAACAAGAAGTATATGGTACGGCTCAGCCAGGATGAGCGTAAAGTTTGCACAGAGGTAGTTAAGAATCTTAAGGGCACGTCTCAGAAAGTCCGACGAGCTCAAATTTTGCTGAAAGCGGATGCCGATGGTCCTGCGTGGGTGGACCAAAAGATTTGCGAAGCGTTCGACTGCCGAGTCCAAACAGTCGAGAACATTCGCAAGCAATTCGTCTTGGAAGGATTTGAAGCGACTCTGGAACGAAAGAAGCGATCTGAGCCGCCAACACCTGCGAAGCTCGATGGAAAGCAAGAGGCAAAGCTCATTGCATTGCGACTTGGCAAGCCGCCTGCTGGCTTTGGTCGTTGGACCCTTCATCTCTTGGCAGATCAATTGGTAGAATTGGAGGTCGTTGATTCCATTAGCCACGAAACCGTTCGAAGGACGCTAAAAAAACGGGATGACCAAGCGAAAGATCGAATACGGGGTGATTCCCCCACACGCGGATGGTGAATTCGTCGCGCATATGGAAAAAGTGCTTGATACCTATGAAAAAGCCTATGACCCAGAGCATCCGGTACTGTGTATGGACGAGCAACCGGTTCAGCTAACCAAGGAAACTCGCCAAGAAATCAGCGCAACCAAATCTCACGCCAAACGCGTGGACTATGAGTACGAACGCAACGGCACAGCAAGTATCTTTATGTTTGCGGAGCCGCTCTCGGGTTTTCGCCAAGCCACAGTTCGCCCGCACCGAACCAAGCAAGACTGGGCAATCGAGGTAGCAAATCTGCTGGATACTCGATACTCGAAGTGCAAGGTTGTAACGCTGGTCTGCGACAATCTCAATACACATACGATGGGTGCTTTCTACGAAGCATTTACAGCAGAGAAGGCGAGGGAATATGTTCGCAAGATCAACTTCGTGTACACGCCCAAGCACGGCAGCTGGCTAAACGTTTCAGAGTGCGAATTGAGTTGCATGACCAGCCAATGCCTCGCAGGTAGACGCATTGGGGAGTTAAATGAACTTCAGACGGAGATAAAAGCATGGGCAGACAAAACTAATCTAAAGCAACGCGGTGTCGATTGGCAGTTTAAGATCAACGATGCCCGAACAAAACTAACTCGACTCTACCCAAAAATTAAGATGTGAAGACGCACCAGTAGCCAAATTCGATATCGTCACTGGGGCCATACGGACATTGGAATACAAGCAAGAGATTGAAGATGGCGTTTCGAAACGCAAGCTCTCGTAAGATAGCTGATAACAAATGGAATCTCGTCTGCTACCTTTAAAGAGCCGCAATTACCGTTGCCATCCGCCACCCAGCTTGAAATAAGAAAAAAAAGAATCTGCAAGGTCTGCGACGTAGCCTGGCCCGACACAGCCGACCAAAGTCAAAGTAGTAGGCACATTCCATGTGCCGTCCACCTAGAATCCTAAAGTAGTAGGCACATTCCATGTGCCGTCCACCTAGAATCCTGGCAAAAGCGTGACTGCGAACGGCACGGCGGAGCGTGCCTGCAAATTTTGTCGCAATCTTGAGATTGTTTGGCGGACGCCGGCGACGAATTCGACTCTCTAGAGTATGGCCATTCCATGATTGAATTCACCATTCCCTTTACTAGGAACCAGTGCACAGTCATAATTTTATGAACGACATCTGGTACGCTGGCCGTTCCAACTTGATTTTTCTAAAGTGCGTATCCATTCAGCCATGATTGACGATCCAAAACCACAGCGAAGCGACGTTGCACTACTCGACCGAATTCGTACGGGCGATCAGGATGCTGCGCTGCAGTTGTATTTTCGGTACGCGACCCGACTGATCCAATTGGCTAGCAAAAAAACGCCGGCGGATTTGGCCCCGAGGTTCGATCCTGAGGACATCGTTCAGTCCGTTTTCCGGACCTTTTTCCGTCGAGCGGCCAAGGGGCAATATGAAGCACCCGAAGGGGATGAGCTTTGGAAATTGCTGATGGTTATGGCGCTTAACAAGGTCCGCTCCAAGGGGAAATACCACCGATCCAGCAAGCGGGACGTTCGAAAAACACAGGCGCTGTCTGCTGGAAATGAGCACTTAAGCGATAACAACTTCGAAGAAGCCAAGAACATACTTTGCATTTCGGTGGAGGAGATGATTTTGGAACAGCCGCCGAGCCATCGCTCCGTCATTCGCCTTAGAATCGATGGGCTCGAGGTGCAAGCGATTGCGGATCGCGAACATCGCAGCAAACGGACGGTCGAACGCATTCTTCAGTCGTTTCGAAAGCAGTTAATGGATTCAGCCTTGCTAAGTTTAGGAGAGCAGGATTCATGCTGAACCTCGACGAATTCGTTGATGCTCTCGAAGAGGAAGTGGCTGCCAAAGGGGTGCTCGCGGTCGATCTCCAAAAGTTGGCCCCGGCCCCAAACACGTTCGGCAGTTTAGAACGAGAACGGTCCGGCATACTGATTGAAATGCTCCGAGTTTGGATGGAACATCGTTGGCAATCCGGATATCCTGTTTCTGTTTTTGATTGCCTCGACGAGTTTCCAAACGAGTCTTTTTCGGAAGAGGAGCTAGAGAGCCTCCGATTTGAAGAACAGAGACTTCGAAAGACGGTTGAGAAGACTTCCGAAACCAACTCTCGCGATGTGTCGATCGAATCGTTACCTAATCTTGGCGAGATGTGGGGCGAGTTTGAGTTGCTTGGGATCCTAGGTATCGGGGCATTTGCGAAAGTTTATTTGGCTCGACAACATGGATTGGCTGGTCGACTAGTCGCATTGAAGTTGACCTTCCGTCAAACCCATGAGTCGCATTGGCTTGCGACCCTCCAGCATTCTGCAATTGTGCCTATCTACTCAACGCACTGCCTGGGACAAATCTATGGGATCTGCATGCCGTTCCTTGGCAATTCGACCTTAGCGGATTTGTTGCAAGAGACACCAAAATCAACAACCATTTCGAAGGGAAATTGGTGGTCCAAATCCAAGCGAAAGAGTTTCGATGGAGGAGGCGCTCTTTTGAGCACTATCCATCAGCGGCACGGTCAGATCGACACGATCGTCAAGACGGTCGAGGCAAAGTTAAGCGACGATACCCAGCTACCTTCGAGCGTTGGCATATCGAATCCAGGAGTGCATTCACCTGCTTCGCAAAACCTTAGTCATTGTGGCTATGTCGATGCAATCTGCTGGATCGGTTCGCAATTGGCCGATGCGCTCTCGTACGCGCATCGCAATGGAATTGTGCATTCGGACATCAAGCCTGCCAACGTACTTGTCGCTTTTGACGGGCAACCGCGTCTGTTGGACTTTAACGTTTCGTACAAGAGCACTCGTGACGGCATCGTCAAAACAGATTTTCCTCTTGGCGGTACGATTCCATACATGTCTCCGGAACATCGACAGGCGTTGAGTAAGCCAGCCGTTGTTGACGCCCGGAGCGATGTTTTCTCGCTAGGCGTCGTGCTGTTCGAGATGTTGACAGGGCGACTCCCCCAGCCTTCCGCAGGCGCAGCCAATCCAAGCCAGTGGAATGCCTCGGTTTCACCTGCGATGTCAGCGATCCTTTCCAAATGCTTGGAGCACGATCCAAAAGCGAGATATCAATCCGCCGAAGCATTGCGAGACGACTTGACCGCACAACTTCACCACGAGCCATTGGTGCATCAACCCGAGCCTAGTCAGATAGAGCGTTTCTTAAAATGGTGTTATCGCCATCCACGGCTATCATCATCTATTTCGATCGCTTCTTTGGCGACCATGTTGATTGCTTTCTTGATAGCAGGTGTGGTTGTCAGGCAAAATGCTCTAACCCGAGCGGATTGGGTCCATCGAATCGATTTGCTGAGAGAGAGGCTCCCAAACTCGATGGCCATGTTGACGTCCCTCGACGCCGTTCCTGAGCTAGAACCCGATGTTTCGACGGATATTCAACAAACCTTTGCTCTCGTCGAATCCTCGAAACTCTTGCCTAAGCATGTCGATCGTCGCTGGGAAACAGGAGACAGTGTGAGCGATGCCATTCGATCCGACCTAAGACTGCTTGCATGGCTCGCCGGGCAGAGGTCCTGGAAAACCCCCCTTGCCATTCCGATTGGACTTAACGACAGCAAAGACTCAGGAAACGATCGTAAACAAGATGAAGAAACGCGAGACATATTTAAGAAAATTCAGGCTCGCGAGTATCTTGCAGCCAGCGCCTTGCTCAACAGCCGAATCGACCAAAACCCGCGCGACTATGTTGGCTGGTGGTTGTTAGGGGACTGCTACAATGCATCGCAAGACTTCTCAAATGCTCAAAAAGCGTACACGGTGTGCATCGCTCTACAACCCAAAACGGCCATCGCCTACCTGAACCGCGGCATGGCTTGCTATTCTGCTTCCGCGTTTGAATTGGCAGCACAGGACTATGCAAAGACAAGTACACTTGCTCCATCCTGGCATTGGTCTCGATTGAATAGAGCACTGTCCTTGCAAAAGCTCGGACGAATCGATGATGCCATTTCAGAATTGGACATGGCCATAGAGGCTGGCTATGTGACGGTTAGCGTCTATCGATTGAGAGCAGAACTCCTTGCCGCATCCGGTGATGCCGATGCTGCAAAACTTGACTACGCCAATGCCTTGCAGTGCGAACCCAAGACAGACCAGCAATGGATGGACCGAGGTCTGATACGTCTCAGCTTGAATCCTGCGCAAGCCGCTGAGGATTTTGAAAGTGCATTGATTGCTAACCCAACCTCAATCGACGCAAATCAAAAGCTCGCGTATGTGTATTCTGAGCTACTTCAAAATCCGGAAAATGGTCTTAAGCATTCGAATCGACTTGTCGAATTGGCCCCCTGGCAACCAACGCATCTGGCGGGTCGCGCAGTTCAGTACGCACGTGCGGGGCAGACACAAGAAGCGGTTCATGACCTGCAATTGCTTGAAAAAATGTTGTTGCAAGAGCCCATCGTGATGTACCAAGTAACCTGCGGCTATAGCATCCTCGCCGGTAACGCGGCGTTGCAGGGGAAAGAGACCCTTGATTATTTCAAGTCCGCATTTCGTTGGTTCACCAAGGCTGTCCGTGCGGATGCAAGTATTTTATCAATTGCCATTTCGGATCCAGACGTACAATGGCTGCGCGAGCAGTCCGAATTCCAAGAAATCGCGAAGGCTGTTACCTCTCTCAATTTACCCAGCCCCTAAGTGAAGACAATGATCAAACGAAACAGACAGCCGAAACGCAGCCTGCGTATAGAAATGCTTGAAGATCGCGATATGTTTGCTCGCGATGACCTAGCTTTCGCTGGCTTCGGCAGCTTGACCTTTAGCATCGCACCGGACGGTGCCCACGTCGGACACGAGATGAGCTCACTGAATAGCAAGTTTGACCAGGTCACGACGACGGCTGAATGGAAACAAGCACTGGCCCGTGCGTTTCAGAAATGGAGCGTCCATGCCGACATCAACATAGGAAACGTTTTGGACAATGGTGCCGCCTCTGGTGTCTATGGCCCAACCCGTGGCGACGAACGCTTTGGAGACATTCGAATAACCGGTTTTGACTACGGAAAGGATACATCTGCGAAAGCTGTTTCGGAAAGTTCAAGATCGGTAGGCACGTGGGCTGGCGACGTCTTTTTCAACACGGCGGTAGACTGGAAGGACGCGAAAGCTATTGAGGCTGCAGCATTGCACGAGGTTGGACATGTCCTGGGGCTTGGGCATAGCGACGACCCCGCGTCGCCCATGCACATTCATGGTCCAAGTGGGGCGCTGGAGTTGACTGCAAAAGACATCCTCAATCTGCAAGCCATCCATGGAATTAGAAATCTGGATGTGAACGATGCCGAAGGCAGAAACGATTCCATCGCAAAGGCATCGAACATCAAAGGTGGAGACGACGACTCCACAGTTCTCGACGGCTTTAATGGTAGCCAAGTTTGGATTCAATTTGGCGATCTTCACAATGCAGAAGATCGCGATGTGTATCAAATTAGAACGTCACCCAATTACTCGGGGCCGTTGTCTGTCGAATTGCGTACGTCCGGACTTAGCCTTGCTTTACTCAATGCGGAAATCACCGATAGAAACGGAACGATTCAATCGCACACCGTAATGTCAGGCGAATTCGGGGGGACCTCCATACTGACTCTGGACAAGACTTCCCCAGACGGAAAGTATTATTTGCAAGTGCATTCAGGTTCCAACCCGTTTTGGGCAACGGGCGACTATAGCATTACCATTGCTACACCGAATCGGTTGCAATCCGATGCCACAGCAATTGCCGACTGGACTCGAAAGGCCCATCGTTGGTATGACAACAGCGGTCGAACGAAATATGGTTTTTCATACCGGTTGTTGGCAAATTCCAGCGATGGACCCGCAACCGACGACAAACATACGGACGATTCACTTGGCAAGAGCGTTGATATGCGATTGGCGCTAACGACCGCGTCGCGGACAGTGTATCGTGCCGTTGGAACCATCAGCGACTTGGTCGACATCGATCACTACCGAGTTTTCGCTCCGAAGGTACTCAACGACAAGAATGAAATGGTCATCGACTTGGAGTCGTTGAAAGTGGGAGGTCTTGTTCCGGAAATAAAGCTGTTTGACAAGCGAGGGGTAACCTTGAAGCCCTCGGTACGTGTTCAAGGCTACGGACAAAATCAGTTGGTGTTGGGGAGTATCCAACCTGAACAAGAGTTTTACATCCAATTGACGGCGGGTCTCGTAAGCAATGAGTTTAAGACGGGAAGCTTTTCGCTCGACGTTACTTTTTCATCCCCTTCCGCTCAGCCCGAGTTACTGCTTTCCGGGACAATGACGGCGGGAGCAGGAACAGTCGAGCGAGAATGGTATATCGCCAAGCCGCAATTGTTTGGATTGTCGCTCGAGGGAATAACTCCCTCTCCTTCTACGGCGGGCCAAATCTGGTTTTCCGTTTTTGACGATCAACGGAGGCTCGTTGCTGGACTGGTCGCGCCATTGAATTCTCTTCGTTCCGCGCCTGGCCTATTTCTCAACTCGGGCACCTACTACTTTCAAGTCGCAACGAACTCGGGCGGCTCGGACGTTTCGTACCGACTAATGGTCGAGCGTCCGTCGCAGGCGGTCGGCCCTTTGATAGGTGGCACTGCGGTGCAACCGCTTTTCCTTTGTCCAGGCTCGACAACCCAATACTGTTATCCCAATAGCCCAACACCTACCCCCTTAACACAGATGGTTGGGCAACAGCCTGCGGTCCCGTTGCCGGCACCGTCCTCGAAACCAATAAAGTTGAGCCCAGATGCCTGGTATTGGTCCAATAGTTTTTTACCGACGAATCCGAGCAATGCGTTTGACGTGAACGGAAATGGGCTCGTCGATCCGCTGGATGTATTGGTCGTTATCATCGCAATCAATTCGATTGGTTTTGGTCCGGTACCGCCCCCTCCTGAGTTTCTAGGTTACATTGATGCGAACGCGAACGGGCTCTTGGACGCACTAGACGTATTGAGAGTGATCAACTACTTGAATGCAAATGCGTTTCTGTAATGATTGGCCATCGGTGCAACAACGATCAAATACCTGAAGAAGTAGAATTCATGTGGCATAGGCTTCCAGCCTGTGGATAGGGAATCATCACAGGCTGGAATCATCACAGGCTGGAAGCCTATGCCACAAGCTCTCGGAATGACAACGATAAAAACAACACCAGCACGCATCGCTTACTTTGCAACGGCTCCAGCGTGTCCTTTGCTACGTATACCTTGGTGATTTTGCCTTCAAATTGATAGTGTCGGCGTTCGAAGTAATCTCTCGAAACTGGCCAACGTCCTTTGCCAACGTCCTTTGCCAACGTCCTTTGCTAGGCGATTTGGCTCGATGCGTCGCATGTGGACCGACTGCTGCAAAGCCTGCCCGGAAACCAACCGTCGACACTTCGCTGGGGTTCTCGGCTCACAGACCTGTTGCGGCAATATGCCATGGTGACATGCCGGCCTACGAGAAGCTAGGGCCAAATGTCTAGAATTCTTTGCGCAGAAAGTTCGCGCGTGGCACTGCTGGAATGAATGCGATTGCAGACTACTTCGCTGCGAATCGGTCTCTCATCGACTTAACTTTGTCGTGATCCGCTCTCACACTCGCGTACTGCTTTTCGATAAGGTCACGAATGGAAGTTTCAGATACAGCGGACATTGCGTCCTCATACGCACTCTTGATAGCATCCTCCCCGCGTTCTGCTTCTGCCAGGATTGCATACGGATCCCCTCCACTGATCATTCCACGCAAGTTGATCCAAGCCCGATGCAGTGCACCAACATAGGAGCCTTGCACCGCTGCCGTCTCACCGCTCCATGAAATGAATTCCCTAAGTTCGAGTGCGTTGTTTCTTCGTTGGCGAGCTAGTTCGATAAACAAAGCCGCGATCGATTTATCCTGGATGTCCTTAGATGCTTCGGTGAAGCCTTCGTCCGAGTCGATATTGATGCGGACCAAGTCATGCAACTTGGCTATGGTGAGGCTTTTTAGTTCTATTTTCGTTTCCATGATGGACTCCGGTGTCGAAAATTAATTAGGCAAAGGTCGAACCGAGTTCGGACCGTAGATCACCCAACAGAGCAAACGAAGGGCCAATTGATAACGCGCATCCCAGAATATGTGTCTTCACAATGGATTTGCGTGATCTCCGTGCGTTTTCTCCCCCTCTCCCCGCTTCGGAGACTGCTGATTTAGTGGATTTGCCGCAGTCAAAGGCTCTATCACAACCCGAAGCGTTAGAGCGTTAGCGTGTAGTGTTTAGTACGGAAACCTGACGATCGCCTTGCTTGACTTTCCTACCGAATCGAGTCACCTTCGAATACGTTCTTCGTCCACTCAAGGTTTTTTGAAAACTCTTCCGAACTTCGTTTGAACTGGCTTACTCGAGTGACGTTTTTGAAAGAGATTGCCGCCACCACGATACTCAGCATGGATAAACAACCACCGACGGCCAGTTGTGCAACCCATTCTTCCCATTGGAAATAATAGGCAACTGCCGAGGCAAGGCCAAAGCCTGCGACCGGCAAGCAACCCAGCAAGCAGCAACAAGCAATCATGATCGCAGCAGCCCATCCTTTTGACTGGTGGAGTGCAGACTCCGCATCTGCTTTGAACAATTTGCCCTGCAGTTCCGCAAGCTCCAATAGGTCGCCAGCGAACGCCCCCGCAGTCGACTTGATGTCCCCTACCAGATTGGAATGCCTGTATTTTCCATTCATCTTCTCGATGTCAACCATCCCAGAGTCCCCCCAACTACGAACGCGATCGCCAGGAAAGTCGCAGGTTTTGCAGCTATGATTTCGCGAGCAGTGTCGATTGGATCGGAACGATTCTGATCAACCTCGAGTGCAATTGCATTGTCCGAAAGCATCTCCTGTTGATGGCGTTGCTCGTGCAGCCCCTTAGTCCTTTGGTTTGGCGTGCTGAAATCGATCATTGATTTCTCCTTTCGCGATCCCGCGTTGCAGCATGTTTGCAATGTATGTCTTAACGGCGTTCGATACGATCGAAGTTGCCATAATTGCAATCGAATTGCCGATGGTTGACCGAATAGATTTGTTGTCGACCGGCGGTGCACCCGTCGCCAGCATCGATGGAGAGGGTTTGGAAACTACAAAAAAGGAATTACGAACAACTCCAAAGCCAACCAAGGATGCGGCCGCTACGGAAAGGAGCGGCTTGGCTCGAACATATTCCTTCCAGTCGACAAGTCGCTTCGCCTCTCCCTGAAGCTCGACGACGTGATCGTGACCGGACATCCGTACTGAACGCATGCGTTCAATAATCTGCTCCACATCCACCTCGGTCTTACTTTGTGCAGCGCTGATCACGATCGCTTTCGATTCGACATGGAGAGCCCAAGCAGGATTCCCGCGAGAACTCCAGATCCTACGGCGATAGCCAACGACTCCAGCGGCCGACGACCGACGCTTTGAGCCGTATAGTCCAAGCCTTTTTTAGCTTCCGAAGCGACGCGCCCGTATTGGTCACGAATGACTTCTTCCGCCGAGTCAACATATTGCGAAGCTCGATTGGCGACTCGACCGTAAGTCGATCCTGCCGTTTCGCAACATTCCGACAAGAATGAAGCAATTTGTTCTCGACTTTGGCCTGATTTGCGTTGAACCAACCCTACCAACTGTTCGAAATTACCCTCAACTCGGGCCAGCTCATCTGCAGTGAAATCGCCAAATTTCCGCTTGATCGAACCAACGATATCGTTCCAGTTACCCATCAACTGATCTCTAGTAATCATTTCAATAATCTCTACTTGTACGAGTCGGCGGATTTGTTTTTGATCCGTCTTCGGATCAAACTACTGTTTCAACAAGCAATGCAATCGCCATGCCGCAATGGAAACATTTCTTAATCGCGATTAAAAGGTTGGTCGTAAGTTCAAAAATGGTGCAGTCTGTTCGAAAAGCGATCAGCTTTCGACGCTCGCTGGCACATCACATATCAGCTCCGGCGATCCGATTGAATTAGGCATAGTCGTGAGTTTGTTAGCCAACATGGTCCGGCGACATTCCCTGCCATAGTTCGAATGAAGTTCCTCCTGCAATGCTATCACAACAATTAGGTATGAATTGCAGTTGACCAAACGTGTCAAAGCCTTGGATGACACTCTCGGCAAAGGAGTATAAGCCATGTCAAAGAAACCCAAGGAAATCGACTTTCGCAGGGAAGCCGACGATCAACTCAAAGCTATCAAGTCACGTATTGGACAGGAGGTCCCACTCAGCAACCGCTACGTGCGAGGCCAGCGGGCGATTCTTGTCTCTGTTGATGGTCAAACCGCAACGCTTCAATTCCCCAACGGTGCGACGCTTGCCAATGTACCGCTTCGGGATTTGGTAGATGACAGCGGCTACTGGAAACCTTAATCCTAAAATAATTTCGAATTCACTTGAGCATTGACCTAAGTTGTCACCGGCTCATCTGATAGTGATCATGTTGGGACGCGGCAGACCAACCATTCCCGCACTGCCGCCGCAATCGAACTCAAGGAAGAATCCAAATGCTAGTTCTAAGTCGCAAAGTTGGTGATAAGTTGGTTATCGACGGCAACATCACTGTGGAAGTTGTCAAAATCCAAGGCAACCGCATTTCGCTCGGAATCGTTGCGCCATCCAATGTCAAGATTCTTCGGGGTGAGTTGAGCCAACCGAAAGTGGATGCTCAAACTTTTGAGATTGTCGTTGAAGATGGGTTGCTGGTGGCTTGCTAGAGATTGGTTTGGCAGGTGGTTAAGCTATCCACGACCCGGTTGGCATGGCTTCAGTGTAGATCAGTTGTCCTCAACTGATCAGTTTTCCAAGCAGGAACGATTGGGACAATCGTTCTACACTATGGTCGCACGATAAAGCTGTCTGTTTTCGAACTTCACACTTCCAATTTCATCCGTGCGTTCCTCACCTAAGATTGACGAAGGTCCGCAAGTCATCGTTGAACAACGCCTTGTACCGTCAGGCATTTGTTAAGTGCAAAGATAGTTCAAGCTGCTGAAACCCTTGCCGACATGCGAGACTTACCCGGCGCGCGTTGTCATGAATTGAAGGGAAACCTCGCCGGGAAGCTTGCGGTTGACTTGGTGCACCCCGATCGATTGATCTTCTCGCCCGATCATGACCCAAGGCCAGTATTAGCTGATGGCGGGTTAGATTGGCAAAAAGTTACCAAGATCGTGATCGAAGGTATTGGCGACTACCACTAGTATGTTGGGACCATTGTCCCGACCGTAGGTACTAAAAAAATGCTCGGGACAATGGTCCCAAGCTACGAAGCGAAGCTTAACACAATGCCCCAAAACAAAACCAAAATAAAACCTCGGATTCCGTTCGAACCCGATTACGCAGTAGCTCCCGGACGCACGTTGCTAGAGACAATCGAAACGTTGGGGATCGATCAAAACGATTTCGCACATCCACAGTTTGGACGAAAAGTCCAACCAACAAAATCATCCTGCTAACGATCCGCAACAGAAAGACCCTCGATTGCTCAACACCATTAAAACGTTTTTTGACCCACGAATGTCTTGCCCCTCTGGTGGATTTTCTCCGTCTGGGGAAAAGCCAGCGGCTGTCTACGCAGACTGGTTTGAGCAGCAGCTCATTGAGCCGATGGCCTTTGAACCAGTTAGCCGCGATGATTTGTGCTTGGCGCATTCGAGAGCTTATGTCGAAGGTGTATTTTCTGGCACAACAAACAACGGGCATGGAAACAGAAACCTTGACGTTGCCGAATCGACCCGTTGGACGGTTGGCTCGATGGTTGCTGCGGCTCGAGAAGCTGTCCGATCGCGCGTGGCATGTTCGCCATCGAGCGGATTTCATCATTCTTGCTATGGTGCTGGTGCAGGATTCTGTACGTTCAACGGATTGATCGTGGCCTGTCGGAAGTTGCTCGCAGAAGGTTTGGTGCGACGAGTCGGTATCCTTGATTGTGACTGGCATTATGGAGATGGTACGGACGATATCATTCGGCGACTCAATCTAACCGGCAACGTCGTGCATCACACCAGCGGTGACGAAGAGTTTCGTGATTCAAACCACTACTTTGTTTGGTTGGAGTCCGCAATCCAACAGCTTCGAGACGCCAACGTCGACTTGATTCTCTATCAAGCTGGCGCAGATGCGCACATCGACGACCCATTAGGAGGTTTGCTCAACAATGAGGAGCTTTCCAAACGCGACTCCATGGTATTCGAGGGATGCAACGCTGAAAAAATTCCGATCGCTTGGAATCTGGCTGGCGGCTATCAACAAGCCGCGGACGGCAGCATTCACAAAGTGATCGAAATTCACCGTGAAACCATGCGCCAATGCAAACGAGTATTTGACCAAGGATTATTGTTAACGCCGTACTGCATCATCATTGACGGAGAATGCCGATGTGGGGAATAGTTCGTTGGATCTTGGCGTCCATCACGTTGGCTGTTGTTACGCAGGTAGCACATAAGAACCCACGCCTCGGCGCGTTCATTCTTACGCTGCCCATACTAAGTATCATCGCAATGGTCCTGCAGTGGCAGCAAAACCAAGATCTAGCGACCACTTCTAAGTTTGCTCGCGAGACACTTGTGCTGGTCCCGTTGGGGCTTCCGTTCTTCCTACCACTAGCATTCGCAGATCGGCTCGGGCTCAACTTCTGGCCCGCGTTTGGGATGGGAATGCTCCTTGCAAGTTGTACGGTCGGAACTTGGCTTTGGCTTGGTCCAAAATAAACTTGGATCAAAGAAATAAAGCTTACGTCGACTATCCTCCGCCCGCTGCCAATAACTTCTCACGTGTCTGTTTTCCGAGTTCCAACGCAAAGTAGTCTCTCTTTTGTGCTTCACCATAGCGTTTAGACAACTCCTCCAAGTCACAATTCTTTTTCTTCAACGCGGCACAAATCGACTTGTATTCCGCGATCAACGGTTCGTTATACTGCTTTTCAAATCCCATCGCGTCCGTCGCATACAGTTGGTCTGCTTCCCAAAGAATAGCTTTGCCTCCAAGTTCGGTGATCTCGGTCGCGAGCCATTGGAATTGCTCCTCGGTTCGCGGCGTCTTGGGCAAAACCCAAATGGCATCTTGAATCGCAATCGCTGCCAGTTGTTTCAGCTTTCGCCAGACGAAGACACGGCCGGCCGTTGGCTCCCGAGGGATTTTGTAGGTCAGGAGCAACCATTTCCGCACAAGCCGAACTCCGTTTAATGGAGCAAAGGATAAATCGCTAGACCGATGATCGCTGCGGCGAGCACGACAATGGGTTCCGGCAATTTCTTAAATCGGAATAAAACCGCAACGGTTATCAAGAGCAACGCAATCTTTGGCCATTCCGGGGTCCCGTCACTCGTGAAAATCGTTCGTCGTCCCAATACCACACAGGATCCAGCAATCGCACCCACAGCAGCAGCTGTCACGCCATCGACAAAGGCAACAAGGCCTGGTCGTTTGCCATGCTTCTTGAAATAGGGGGCTGGAAGAATCGTGAATAGGCAGCACGGCAGAAACGTTGCCAACGCTGCAATGGATGCCCCAAGGAAGCCAGGACCAAATCCACCTTCTCGTCCGGTGACGATGTAACCGATGAAACCCACCGTAATGACAACGGGCCCCGGAGTGATCATCGCGACGGCGACTGCATCGAGAAACTCTTGGTCGTTGAGCCACGCATATTCCTTGACGACCCCACCATAGAGAAAAGGAACGATTGCAAGTCCACTTCCAAAGACAAACGCGCCAGCCTTGGTGAAGAAAAATGCGATCTGCGTCAACAATTCACTTAGTGGTGCTTTGGCTGACGCGAGCAGCATCCACGGCTGGATCGAGACACTTGCAGCCGTTGCGTTCTGCCTGCGCCACCATGGAATGCGTGACGAAAGGACTAAGAATCCCGCACCAAGGAAAAGAAGAATGTTCTCGCTCTCGGTGATGATGGTCGCTGCTGCGCTCGCCAAGTAGATTCCCAAAAGGAGCTTTTGCTTGCCAAGCGTTATCTGAGTTAGTTTGTACGCGCTGATCGAGATGATGCCAATAACACTTGCGCCCACACCGTAGAAAACGGCTTGCATCCATCCAATCCCGCCAAAGCGAACGTAAGCCCACCCCAGTGTGAGTACCATTAAGAAAGAGGGCAACACGAAAGCTGTGCCTACTACAGTCGCACCGCGAACTCCATAGTGAACGTACCCGAGGTAGATCGCAAGTTGTGCCGCGAGGGGTCCCGGCATCAGCTGCGCCAGCGTCAGCCCCTCTTTGTACTCGGTTTCCGAAATCCATTTCCGATCCTCGACAAGATCGCGGTGCATGTAGCCAACTAAGGCAACCGGCCCGCCGAATCCGAACGTGCCAAGACGCAGTATGTATTTTGTTAGCTCGCTGAGCTGATAGCCTGGAGTGGAAGCTTGTGTTGTTTCGGTCGTCATAAATCGCGTGAGATCATTAGATATGTAACCGTGGTTACTCCGATTGTAGCGACACACTTTCGTTCGCGATACATCACAATCGGCGGAATCAGTTCCTAAGAAGACTTGGAAATTGGGAGCAAAGGAGCGTCTTTTTGCCCGCGATCTTCCCGCCGATCTATCCAAAAACGCTGCTTCGCTGGATCGACAACGAGACATTATGGAGCGTTATCTTTTTGTCAAAGTGGCGCGTAAGCCTCTCGAAAGCGACGATCGGAGGTGCGGCTGAAGAAACCACTGAAAAGTCGAAATTTTTCAGGTTCCGTGGTTGAGTCACGCCGCAAATCGACCGTACAATATTCGACTTTGGATCGAGGCCTGTTACGCAACGTTCCTCGAACGGGCATCAGTCGCATACTTACCCGTTTCCGAGTCATTGTTCTAATCCAGTCGTCAGGCTGGGAATGTGAGCCAAAATGAACTTTTCTAAGCTTTTCAATCCGCGAGCTCGCTCCCGAAAACTGGTTTACGAATCGCTGGAACTGCGGCAACTCATGGCGTCCGATCTGGTCATGATGAACAACTTCATGATGCCCGAAGATGCGGATATGAGCGGCTTCATCACGCCCCTCGATGCTTTGGTCGTCATCAACCAGCTCAATTTTCCAAGCATAGTCAACCCGCTCAGCGGCGGAGCGGCAGATAAACGCGTAGCCGTCGATGTCGACGCCGATGGAAGTCTTTCGCCCTTGGACGCGTTGACCGTTATCAATTACATCAATCGGGATTCGGCAGATGGGGTGGATGTGCTCCCAAGTTCCGTAAGTATGGAGAATCGAATTTCACGACTCGAGCGAGCGATTGCGACCGGCGAAATTCCGGAAACCACGGACGTAGCCAAAGCTGCAGAAGTACTCGCGATCCTATCTGCGGGCGGTTACCCGGAACTTGGTGACAAACTCGTCGATGGGTTTTTGACGAACGAAAACGATATGGTCCACGTAACCATCCCCTCCGACGCCACATCATTCCCTGATGTGGTCATCGATGCCTTGGCGAATGACACAGGAACGGGATTGCGGATCGTGGCGGTCGGCGTCCCTGCCACAGGAACGGCAACCATCGAGCAGGATCCTGCGAATCCTGGTCGCGATGTCGTTCGATATACTCCTGCAGCACAAGCTGCAAAGTACGATCGATTTTCTTACACCACCGAGGACGCTAAAGGGAACCGCTCTACTTCATTCATTTCCGTGAATTACGAGCAAGACCCACAGGGGTTTGGTCCCTTCAGCGTCGATGTTCCCGAGAAATTCATTGCGACACCTGGACGCTCGACGACTTTCCGAGGAGCCGACGGAGATCCGTTGATCCAAGTGAATTACGATGGTGACCAACCTGCCAACGTTGGGATCCTACTGAACTGGGCACCGCCTGAGGGTGCTTTCGCAGGGGACCGATTCGCGGGAAAGCTTAAGACTTCCGCAAATGTCGACGACGCATCGTTCGGTCCATCACCGACCGGGTCGGTATGGATTTTCGGCTCTATCCCGGGAGTCAACCAGATCCTCGCCAACCTGGAATACGAGCCAGCGGCCGGATTTGCTGCACCGGAAGGCATCCGTTTGAACGTATTTGCATTTCTATATGGCGTTGTCAACGTCAATACGATTCTGACTGGTTTTGACATCACCGTTCCAAGGGCCGCGCAATCCCCGGTCGCAGTCGATGATTATTTCGAGGTTTCATCGCTGGATGGACCGCTCGAGCTAGATGTTCTGATCAACGACATAGCAAATAGCACGACATCAGGTGCCGGTCTTCAAATCACCAGCATCTCACAACAGTTTAATTCTGATGCTCGGATAACGTTCGATAATGCGACGGGCAAGGTTACTTACACGGGTAGGGAGTACAATTTCTTCGGGTTCGATCAGTTTGCGTACACGATCAAAAATGAATTGGGAGTCGAATCGCAAGGGATCGTGACAATCGTGTTGAGTTAACGCATCGAGCCATGCAGTTGATGAACACCCAAAACGTCTCGTGCTCAGGCCAATGGCAGCGATTCAGAAAGATGTAACGTGTTCGTACTCTCCACCACGATTTCACTGGCTGGCCAAACGCAATTGGCAATACCTTGCCTGCATTTGGATAGCTTGAGCTCGATTGAACTCCTCGACGTTCTTTCGATCAAGCGAAATGGGATGGTCGCAGTTTGCCGATTCACATTGGCGTCGAAGACCAGTCGATTTCTTCCATTTGCGTGAAGTTTCGGTCCCACAATGACATCCAATAAGCACCCTTTCCCGAGTAACAAGCTCCCCGATCGTCCATTCGATGCCGAGTTGGCCGAGTGGATTCGCGGAGCTGCTCTCGGCGACCAAGAATCGCAGAAGAAGATTTACCAAAGGATCGCCGCACAAATAGTTCGTATTGTGCGACGTATCGTTGGGCAGGACCATGTCGACGATGTGGTACAAGATTTCTTTGTAACCTTGTTCGCCAAGATCAGCCAATTTCGATTTGAGTCGTCTTTTGAGACCTGGGTTCACCGTACGGCCGTCAATCAATCCCTGCAACACCTTCGCAAAGCAAGTCGCGAGCAAGAACGGATACGCCAATATGCTGGAGATGCGGCCGTGCAATCCATACCGAAAGATGAGAGCTCCTCGCGTGAAGACGCAGAAGTGCTTGAGATCGCGATGAACCATTTGTCGGGTGACCAACGTACGCTATTGCACATGAAAGAAGTCGAGGGCTTCGGCTATCAACAGATTGCCGAAGTGCTTGGTGTTCCAGAAGGGACCGTTGGTTCCCGATTGAACAAGGCGCGTTCTGAACTGCGGTCTGCGCTTACTCACTTGGGATGGGAGGTATGAATGCCATGAATTGCAAAGAAGTTGCTGATAGACTGTCCCCATTCATGGATGGCGAACTAGACTCTGGCTTGAATGCGCGAGTGTCGCTGCATATCGAATCGTGTGATGCTTGCAAAAGAGATCTGGAATCCTTCCGACGAATTGGGGAGTGGATGCGAGAAGTCGAGGCTCCCGTCGATACGGAAGGGTCTTGGGGACGAATCGAGGCGGCTAGCAGTCGTTTGCCTTCACGAACATTTCCATTTAGATGAGAATCGCACAATTAGGTGAAGGATTCTTGTCAAAACAGCATCCAATCCTGCGTTGATGTTCCTGTGGCGCGTCTAAAATGCTAGTTTTAGGCAGCTTATCGCCGTTTATCGACCTTTTTTACGCTCGTTCCTGGAAGCCAACATGTCGAGAAATCAGAGCCTTTTTGCCTTAACCTTGTCCGTATTCGTGGTGACCAGCTTCGTTCTAGTTGGCTGTAACCAATCACCTACTACTGCGAACCTACCAGCAAATCCCATAGTCGATGGCAATTCAAAGACTTCAAAAACAGTCCAAAATAAACCTGCAGAAGGCGAGCATCCGCATATTGCGGGAGCTCACGGTGGAATTGTGATTCCTATCGGCTCGGATAGTTATCACGCGGAAGCGGTCATTGAAAAAGACGGGCAGTTTCGTCTGCTAATGCTGGGTGCGGATGAAACGCGCATCCAAGAGGTCGATGTTCAACCAGTGAAGGCTTACATCAAGTCCGCCGGCGAGACCGACGCGACGCCAATCGAAATGAAAGCGGTCCCACAAGAAGGAGACGCTGATGGCAAGACGTCGCAATTCGTTGGGCTGCTACCGAAGTCAGCGATCGGAAAAGCGATCGACGTCACCATTCCGAATTTGCGAATCGGTACGGAACGATTTCGAGTTGGATTTACAACCGCTGTTCAGCAACACGATAACGGCATGCCAGCGGCAGTGAGCGGTGCCGAGGAACAAAAGCTCTATTTCACGCCCGGTGGAAAATACATGCAAGCAGATATCGATGCGAACGGAAAGCTGCCAGCTGGTGCCAAATTTCGCGGGCTGATGACCAAACATGATATGGCCCCAATGCCCGGCGACTTTATCTGCCCAGTTACATTAACCAAGGCAAATCCAAAAGTCGAATGGCAAATCGATGGCAAGAAGTACCTGTTCTGTTGCCCCCCTTGCGTAGACGAGTTTGTTCGCATGTCAAAAGAAGAACCGGATAGCCTTAAGGCACCCGGAGACTATGTGCAAGCAACAAAGCTCGATCCGAAAATTGCAGAAGCGCTCTCAAGCCTGAACAAGGCGGATCGCACCTTGGTTGAGTCACAGAAGTACTGCGCCATCATGACCGACAAATTACTGGGCTCCATGGGTACACCTCTGAAAGTCGAGGTCAATGGCGAGCCGGTATTCCTGTGCTGTAAGGGCTGCAAGGCGAAAGCACTTCGCGATGCAGACGCGACCTTGGCGACGGTTGCAAAGCTTCGCAATGAGCTTCGCAATGAGATTCGCGGTGAGATTCGCGGTGAGATTCGCAGTGAGAACGGAGAGAAACGCTAAGTTAGGCGAGCATACCCGTAGCACAGGCTGCTAGCCTGTAATAGTCTAAAAAGCACAGGCTGGCAGCCTGTGCTACGTTGTAGTTTTTGGTCTGCCGATCGCCTTAGTAAAACCTCGATGATCACTTCAATGCCAAAACTTTTTGCGGGGCTAGCTGCAATATTGCTAGCCGTTTCGCAGGTCCATGCCCATGAAGGCCACCGTCCACTGCCAACTCGAGGCATGGAGGTTAACGTCGAAACGGGAACGTTGATCCTGACCAAGGCAGCCCGTGAGACGCTTGACGTAAAAACCGTCGCAGCAGAATCGCAAGAGCTCCCCCAAACATTAAATGCCTACGGTTCCATTGTGATGCCATGGGATCGACATGCCGTGATCGCATCACCCTTGACAGGTCGAATCGTTGATTTGAAAGTGAGTCCAGGAGAGACGGTAAGCGAGGGGCAAATTTTGGCCGAAATGGAAAGTCCAGAACTGGAACAGCTCATACTAGAACTGAGAGCCGCTCAAGGTGACCTCCTACTATCATCGCAATTAGTCGATAGCGTTGGACAAGCCAGTCGAAGTGGTGCTATTCCAGCAGTTCGATTCATCGAAGCGAAGCTAAAGCAAGACCAAGACAAGACGTCAGTCGAGTTGGCCTCAGTCAAGTGGCGATCATTACAGCTTCCTGTCGCGATGCTCGATGCCATCCTTCAGTCTCCCCAGCAGAATCATCGACAACTCCTCCAGCTTCGATCACCTATCGATGGTGTTGTAACTCATGCCGATCTATCGTTAGGCAAGGTTGTCGATCCAAAGGAGCACCTGTTCGAGATCATCGATCTTAGAAGTGTGTGGCTAAAAATCCAAGTTTTAGAAAAGGACCTCACAACTGTTTCAGTGGGACAAATTATCGAATTTCAAATAACCACCGATTCATCCATTTCCTACAGTGGCGTAGTGGACGTAGTGGATTCTTATTTGGATCCAAACACCCACTTGGGGACCATTTGGGCGACCATAAAGAATGAATTGAATGGTCCTCACATTCTGCTGCCGGGAATGACTGGACAAGTAAAAGTGGATTCGATCAAGGGGAACAATCACCTCGTGGTGCCAGTTTCATCCGTGATTCGCGATGGAGCGGAACGCTTTGTTCTTGTTGAACAAGAACAAACAGCAGTCGCTTCGACTTACAAGAAGCAGCCGCTTGTGCTTGGCAAACGAACCGGAGATTTCATCGAAGTTCAAGGTGGTAGCCTCTATCCCGGTGATCGCGTTGTTACTCGAGGCAGCCATGAATTGGGGGGCTTCTTTGCAAAGGGAGTCCTCAAAGTGAGTCCTGAATCGGCTCGCGACATCGGCTTGAGGACGGCACCCGTTTCGACACACACCATTAACGAAACCATTGCAATTGACGGCTTGGTTGATGTTCCTCCGACGAATCGCAGTATTGCCTCTGCCCAACTCGGTGGCGCCATTAGCAAGATACTGGTTGATCGCGGCCAAAAGGTGCGCAAAGGCCAAGTGCTTGCTGAGGTTTCAAGTCAGGTGTTTCAGAGCCTGCAGCTTGATTTGCTTAGGGCAAACTTGAATCTCAGTATGAAGCGAACGATGGTGGAAAACCTGCTTGCCGCAAGAGAGTCAATCGCTCCACGACAACTTTGGGAGAACGAGAGTCAACTCAATCAATTTGCCAGCAGACGCGACATTGTTATCCAACAATTGAAGACAGCAGGGATCACCGATCAGCAAATCGCGGAGTTGTTGAGCAGCCAACGACTTATGATTACGTTGCCGGTACTCGCTCCAATGGACGGAGTCATCATGGGCTTTGACAAGTTTCTAGGTCATGTGGTGCGACCGGATGAACCACTTTTCGAAATTCACGACGTCAGCCACGCATGGATTCAAGGTTTCATTTCGCAGCGGGATTTTCCACATGTTCGAATAGGACAACATGTGCGGATGCGATTTGTAGCTGCTCCTGACGAGATCGTCGTCGGAACCATCACGCGAAGCGGTCAATCCATAGCCGTGGGTGACCAAACCCTTTCTGTGTGGATTGAACTGCAAGAAAAGCCATCGTTCACCTTGCAACACAACATGCTTGCGCGAATCCACATTGAAACCGGAAAAGTGGAAAGCTCGCTGTCGGTCCCAATAAAATCAATTGTTCACGAGGGGTTGCAGTCCTATGTATTTGTTGAAGGTGCCGATAAAACATTTGAACGTCGATTTGTTGTGACAGGACGTTCGAACGATTTGCAGATCGGAATCGTCAACGGACTATCATCCGGAGAGTTGATTGCCGTAAGCGGTGCAGCGGCGCTTCAATCTGGCTATGCGGCTCTGAAGTAGTGTAGAACAGTTGTCCTCAACTGTTTCGCAGTTCAATGAAGTGCCTATTTGGCTCAGGCGGATGACTCACAACCCGAGGCGTAACGGCTGGTTGCTTTAATGGTATGACGGACTTCCAAGTCCGTCGAATTCCCGATTGACGGACTTGGAAGCCCGTCGTATTGCCCTTTCCCAATAACGTCTCCACTAAAACACCAAGCCGGTAAGCGAGGGATTACAATCGGCTCCTCGCTTACGCATCGGGTTGCTAAAGCAGCGCACGCAGCGCCTAAAGCTTATCACAAAACTTGACTTACCCAATATGCTCAACGCTGTTATCCGATTCTCACTTCACAACCGAGGCCTCGTGTTGATCGGTGGGTTGTTGATACTTCTCTACGGCGGCTTCAATCTTAGCCAAATGCCAGTCGACGTCTTTCCCGACTTGAATCGGCCGACGGTGACGATCATGACCGAAGCGCCAGGTTTGGCGCCCGAAGAAGTCGAGGTGCTGGTAACTCGCCCGATCGAATATCAGCTCAATGGTGCGACAGGCGTTCAGCGGGTACGGTCGGCTTCGGGGATCGGGCTATCCATTGTTTGGGTTGAATTCGAATGGGGGACGGATATCTATCGCGACCGACAAATCGTTGCAGAGAAAATGCAAATCCTGAATGCAAGATTGCCGGATGGTGTCAATCCGGTCATGGCTCCCATCTCGTCGATTATGGGCGAAATCATGCTGCTCGGCTTGCGTTCGAGTGCGGTTCCCGCGAATGAAGACGCGGCGGAATCGCAGCGGATGCAATTGAGAACCCTGGGTGAGTTCACGGTTCGGAATCGTCTGTTAGCTGTGGAAGGCGTTTCGCAAGTCACCGTCATGGGCGGAACATTGAAGCAGTACCAAATCATCACGTCGCCGGCGAGGTTGGCGGCGCAAAACATCACGCTTCAACAATTGACCGACGCCGCACAAAAAGCAAACGTTCTCGCGGGAGGTGGCATTATGGTTCGTCCGCCACGCGAATCGTTGATTCGAATTAGCGGCCAGAGTCTTTCTTTGGAAGATATCGAAAACACGCCGATTCTATGGCGAGGCAAGCGGGCGGTGCTCATCAAAGAAGTTGCCGAGGTCCGTTTTGGAGGTCCCGTCAAACGTGGCGACGGCAGTGTCCGCGTCAAAACGGATCAGGGTATCGAAGGAGGGTCGGCGGTTATACTCGCGGTCCAAAAACAGCCCGGTGCCGATACACTCCAATTGGATCGCGAGATTGGTACCGTCCTAGACGCCCTACAAGCCGACTTGCCACCCGACATTCTGATCGAGCGAAGAATTTTCAAGCAGGCGGACTTTATTCGTTCCGCAATCGACAATGTAGTCGAAGCGGTTCGCGATGGAGCGATCTGGGTTGTCGTCGTTCTATTCCTGTTCATGTGGAACTTCCGCACAAGTATCAGTTCACTAACAGCGATGCCGATGTCGATCTTTCTAACCTTTATGATCTTTCATTGGTTTGGGATCTCGATCAACACGATGACGCTCGGTGGAATCGCGGTCGCTATCGGTGATTTGGTCGATGATTCGATTGTTGATATCGAGAATATCTATCGTCGGCTCAAAGAAAACCGACAACTGCCGATCGAAAAACAGCGTCTGGCACTCGACGTGATCTACGATGCATCGTGTGAGGTTCGCAATTCGATCGTCTATGCCACGTTGATCGTCGCATTGGTAGTTTTGCCTTTGTTTTCGATGGGTGGACTTGAGGGGCGAATGTTCGCACCGTTGGGCTTTTCCTACATGGTGTCCCTATTAGCGTCGCTTGTCGTCTCGCTGACTATCACACCGGTGCTTGCGTACTATTTGTTGCCTGGAGCGAAGTTTCTGGACGATCGCAGAGATCCTTTTTTGCTTCGCATTCTAAAAAGTGTCGCGGGCCGAGTGTTGCGAATCACTTTGCGAAATGCAAATGCCGTTCTTGTTTTAACCATGATCTGCGTCGCGCTCTCGTTAACTACATTGGCTTGGATGGGTGGAGAATTCCTCCCTCCGTTTAACGAAGGGACTTTTACGATCAGTTTTCAAACGGAACCGGGTACCAGCCTGATCGAAAGTCAGAGACTCGCCGAGCGAGCGGAGCAGATGCTGCTCGATATTCCTGAAGTAGTTGCCGTGTCTCGACGTACAGGGCGAGCTGAGTTGGACGAGCACGCTGAAGGTGTGAACTCCTCCGAAATTGACGTTCGTATCCAAGAACATCAGCGAAATAAGCCTGGAGTATTTGCCTCGGTGATTCGATCGATTCCGATTGCTCACCTATGGGGGTTCGAGACCGTTGGCCGTCCCAACGAATCCGTGATGGCGGATATTCGCGATAAAGTGACACTCATACCTGGCATCAAAGCCAACATTGGGCAACCTATTTCGCATCGTTTGGACCACATCATGTCTGGCGTGCGTGCCCAGATTGCGGTTAAGGTTTTTGGCAATGATCTGCGTGAACTGCGCAGTGCGAGTCAAGACATATACACCGCCATGAGCCAGGTTCCAGGCGTTGTCGATTTGCAACTGGAACCTCAAGTCGAAGTGACGCAAATTCGATTGCAGGTTCGTCGCGAAGACGCTGCTAGATATGGTCTCGCACCCGGCGATGTTGCTAGCCTGTTGGAAACCGCTTACAAAGGCCGAGTCGTTTCGCAGGTATTGGATGACGATCGTTACTTTGGAATGGTTGTCTGGTATGACGAAGCGTCCCGAAACGATCCAGATGTGATTGCTCAAACGATTATCGACACACCCTCGGGGCGTCGTGTGTCACTTGCGGAAGTGGTAGACGTACTGGATACGACGGGCCCAAATACGCTCAATCGAGAGCATGTTCAGCGGCGCATTGTCGCGTTCTGCAATGTCCAAGGCCGCGACCTTGCGAGCGTCGTTTCGGACATTCGCAAATTGACGCGGCCCATCGAGGAGCGGCTTCGCGAATTGCCAGGCGATTACCATATCGAATTTGGAGGACAATTCGAAGCACAACGAGACGCAAATCTACGATTGCTTCTTCTCGGTAGCCTATCGGTGGTTGGCGTATTTCTTTTGTTGGTAAAATGTCTCGCATCCTGGCGAGCCGCCTTACAAGTTTTGGTCAACATCCCATTGGCGGCGATGGGCTCTATTCTCACCCTCTTGATCGTCAATCAGCCGTCGGCAGAAGCGTTGGCGGCTGCGTCGTGGTGGCAGTGGCCCAGCGTTTGGATTGGAGCGACAACGCTATCCGTTGCTCATTGGGTCGGTTTTGTCACGCTGATCGGGATTGTCAGTCGCAATGGCATTATGATGATTTCGCACTATATGCACTTGATGGAGCATGAAGGTGAGGAATTCGGAGAAGCGATGATCATACGAGGGAGTCTCGAACGCTTGGCTCCGGTGATGATGACCGCCACGACTAGCTTCATCGGTTTGTTGCCATTGGTTATGGGAGCTGGACAGACAGGCAAAGAGATTCTGTATCCGCTAGCTCTCGTTGTCTTTGGAGGAATGCTCACGTCGACGATTTTAGACCAATTGGTCACGCCAGCCTTGTTCTACCGTTTCGGACATAAGCGATGAAAGCAGGATTAGCGCCCTGTCCTTTTTAGTTGCAGGACTTTGCTAAGATGCATGTTTGGTTTCGAGGATAATTTGCCATTTCGAAAGTGCTGGGTTTGGTTGACATGTTGCGACGATTAATGATTTTGACTTGCGTTACGCTTTCACTTCAATGCTGCAATGCGAGGGCTGACGACGCCATTTCCATTGCAACCGGGGACGCAAAGGGACCGAAGCAGCCTCAGGCGACAGTTGCGGCCGACGGAACAGTTTATGTGGTATTTGGATCGGGTGATGAAGTCTCCTTTTGCAGTTCCACAGACAATGGAAAGAGTTTCAGCACACCTGCAGTCGCTTGTCGTGTTCCAAATCTCTCGCTTGGAATGCGACGCGGTCCTCGCATCACTGCCTTTGGCGACTCGTTAATCGTCACTGCGATCGGCGGAAAACAGGGCAGGGGGAAGGACGGAGACGTGCTCGCATGGCGATCGAACAATCGCGGCGAAACCTGGAGCGGACCTGTTCAAGTTAACGACAAAAATGATTCGGCGAGGGAAGGGTTGCATGCGATGACCGTTTCTGCGACCGGCGAAGCGTGGTGTACGTGGTTAGATCTTCGCAATCAGCGCACGGAACTTTATGCCTCAAAGTCAGTAGATGGTGGAGCGAGCTGGTCACGAAATCAACTTGTCTACCGTTCTCCGGAAAAGAGTATTTGCGAATGCTGCCATCCATCGATGGCAATTCACGACAAGACCATCCAAGTGCTTTTTCGCAACTCACTCGCTGGCAACCGCGACATGTTTTTGGCGTCCGTGAAGCAAGATGGCAGCGAGATCAATGTGAATTCGAGACAGGTGGGAAACTTGCACTGGAAATTGAGCGCATGTCCAATGGATGGCGGCATGCTTTCTATTGATGCGAAAGGCTTGGTCTCAACGGTGTGGCGACGCGGTAGTGAGATTTTCATAGCGACCGACGACAAGTCCGATGAACGACTAATCGGAATGGGCGAACAACCCTGGATGACATCTACAAAGGAAGGTCCGATCGTAGTTTGGTGCACGCGACGTGGCGGTGAGTTAAAAATGAAAATCGATTCCGATGACGAGGTGCATACGCTGGCTACGAACGCGTATGACGCAGTCGTTACGGCAGAGCCGGTGCAGGGCAACAATGTCTATGTATTTTGGGAGCAAACCGAAGGCGGGCGGTCAAGCATCTTGGCGAAAGCTGTCAAAGTTGATTCCTTAAGGTCTAAAAATTAAACACAGCAACGAAAGCCGACTCGCCGGTTGAAATTCAGACGCTGATCGCGTAACGCAACTCGGAAAGCGAAAAAGCACAAGCACTCGTCGCTGGTGGACTGGACAACTTGAATACGTTGCTGCGACACGGATTTTTCGATCAGCCGGAAGGCGTTAGACTCCGGTTTTCGATGTGCTGTTCGCACAGAGATTGAGAGAGCAGCAGCCGCAAGCTGACCTTGAAGTCATGAAAACATTTCCAATATTGGCTCTACCGCATCCTGGCTAGCACGCCTCACGGTCAAGACATGAACTTCAGGCGGTTTGATCGTAAAGACGGCGCGATAGCTTGGACGACTACCAACGCCAAGCGGCATTTCTCGAATTTCGAACTCGACTGAACCATTCATTGAGAAAAGCGCTCGACCAGCACAGCTCGGTCCGAAGTTTTCGCTCGATCTATGGGAACTGAACGTCCCGCCTGCATGTCATCGACTCCTTCTCGAATAGCATCCAAATCGGAGCGGCGTTCCAATTCGGCTAACAGACCACTATCGATCACGTAGTAAACGCGACGTGTAGTAACAACCGTCGCATTGACTGTTCGCTGCCGCTGGTAACGGCCAACCAGAAGCTTGCGAAGCGGAAGTTCGCCGGCATCGTTCTCGTTAACGATAACGATAACGAGAGCTGGGTTGGAACAGGACGGCACGGTTCAACCGGTGTGATGACGGCTTGGGAAGCCTTCTCGTTGGCGTAAGTCTCGCTTGATACAATCACGAGATGATCTCACGCACTACGCGTCCGTGGACGTCGGTCAAGCGGAAGTCACGACCCGAGTGACGAAAAGTCAGACGTTCATGATCGATCCCGAGAAGATGCAGCATGGTGGCGTGGAGATCGTGAGTATGAACAGCGTCCTCAGAAGTCAGAATGCCGTATTCGTCCGATTGGCCGTGTACGGTGCCGCCTTTGATGCCACCTCCCGCCATCCATGACGAGAAGCACAAGTTATGGTGCTCTCGGCCGGCGTGGTCGGCTTGCATATGGAATGGAGTGCGACCGAATTCGGTCGTCCACACAACGAGCGTCCGGTCTAGCATGCCTCTTTGTTTGAGGTCGGTCAGCAATCCGGCAATGGGCTTGTCGATGGCTTTGGCAAGCCGTTCGTGGTCGCCCATGTCTCCGTGCGAATCCCAGTTTCCACTTGACCCCACATCGATTAACTCCAGAAAGCGCACTCCACGCTCTGCCAGTCTGCGGGCGACCAAGCACTGCCAGCCAAAGCCGCTCGTTGCACCGCGTTCCAGTCCATATAGACGAAGTGTGTCTTGCGTTTCCTGCGATAGATCGAACGCCTCGGGAGCCTCCCGCTGCATGCCGAACGCGGTTTCAAAAGATCGAATCCTCGCGTCGAGCGATTGATCGGCGGCCCGCTTTGCGAGATGAGCTTGGTTCAGTCGGCTCTGTAGAGCGAGCTCCATTTGCTGGAGCTCGGTGTTCGCATTTCGCGGTCGAATATTGGGCAGCGGTTCTGTTCCAGGCATGACGTGTGTGCCCTGATGGCAGGCGGGCAAAAAGTCGCTGCTCCAAGTTTGTGCTCCTGCGTATGGCGCGGCGGGAGCCAGGACCACGAACGATGGCAGATTCTGATTAACGGTGCCAAGTCCGTAGCTCACCCACGATCCTGCGCTCGGTCGCGCGAACTGTGCTGAACCCGTATGAGCCGCCAGGGTCGCTTTGTCATGACCATCACTCTCGCAGTGCATCGCGTTGAGTACACACACATCGTCGATGACGGAACCCACGTGCGGAAACAGATCGCTGACCCAGGTCCCGCTTTGACCATACTGCTTGAAAGCATACCGCGGCTTGATCAGGAACCGGTTGAACTCACCCGATTTATTCAGCCACCGCGAGGCCGTAATGGACTTGCCATGATCGGCGATTAACTGCGGTCGATGATTGAAGGTGTCGATGTGCGAAGTACCGCCGGTCGAGTAGAGGAAGATGACTCGGTCGGCTTTCGCGGCGTGGTGGCCGTTTCGCGCAGAGAGCGGATTTTCCGGTGCCGCCTGAAGTTCGCTGCACATCCCGGCTAATGCAACTGCTCCGAATCCGCCCGATGCGCGGCTCAGAAAATCACGGCGTGTTTGTAATTGTTTCATTTTGGTCTTATCCAATCATTTGCTCTAATCCACGTACAGACACGCATTGCTTGTCAACAAAACTCTCGCCAACGCTGACCAGGCTGCGATGTCTCTCTCACCTGTCGCCTCGCTGCCTGCAAGTTTCTCCCGATAGGCCGACACAAACGCGATTGCATCATGGACAACGGCATCCTCCGGAATCTGACCGTGAGCTGTTTCGAACGCCCATCGCATTTTGGCTTGGTCGTCGCCGGACATTGATACAACGCGGCGCGCGAAGCCGTCGGACGCCTCGTAGACAAAGGGCGAATTCATCAGAAAGAGAGCTTGTGTCGGAGTCGTCGTCGGCTGTCGAGTTGCAATGCTCTGGTTGGGATCGGCAGCATCGAACAAGGCCAGGTACGGATGCCGTCGGTTTCGCTGCACCATTAAATAGACGCTGCGATGGTTTGAATCATAAACCGCATGGAACGGATTGTGGATGGTGAACGCCCATGTATCGACCTCAGGAAATGGATGAGACTCTGGCACTTTTCTATCAAGTCGTCCACTGACGGCGAGCATGGCGTCGCGGATCGACTCGGCATCCAAGGAACGCCGTGAATACCGCCAGCGCCAACGATTTCCAGGATCGACAGCGAGGTTCGCTTCGTCATCGACGCTGGACAACTGATACGTTCGCGAACTCATGATCAACCGATGCAGCGACTTCACCGACCAACCCGATGCAATGAACTCGCCGGCTAGCCAGTCGAGCAACTCTGGATGTGTTGGTTGCTCGCCGCGCGAGCCAAAGTCGCTGGGAGTTGTGACGAGCCCCTCACCAAAATGCCACTGCCAAACGCGGTTCACGAAGACGCGGGCTGTCAGAGGGTTCGTGGGCCGCGTGATCCAATTCGCCAGCTCAAGCCGTCCGCTGCCGGAACTAGCAGGAACAACTTCGCCACCGAGCACTTCAAGATTCCGGCGCGGAACTTCGTCGCTGAGCCGATGTGGCTCGCCGCGCAGTTGCAGACGACTATTCGTGGGCGAACCTTCGGCGACTCCATACGCGACCGGATAAGAGAGCTCAGTCGAGACAGCTTGCCGGCGTCCGGTTAGCATCTTGATCTCAACATCGAGCACCGCCATCCGTTGCTGCGAATCTGGTTCCACCGTTCGAGGAGCGACCGGCCCTGAATCGGGCGCACCAAAAGCCGTTGCACGAAGTCCAAGGTTGTCCAGGTCTCGTGAACATGCCGCTCCCGCAACATGCCCAATTCCGTCACAGATAAAGCAGTCGATGACACCGTCCCAGTTCGGCCCAGTCTGCTTATCTTGAAAGACGGTCAAGTTATCGCGTGTGCCAATGATCCCGGAGTACGTCTTCGCGGCCGGGTCAATCGTCAGTCGCAGCGTGACCCAAGTGCCAGGCGTGAGCTGTCGAATGACTTCCCAATTGGAGCCGTTGCGAATCGCAAATTCCGTTGCGGTCACGCTGCATTCAACAGCCAGTGATTCAACGACACCGCGACCAACGAAGAACCGGAACGCGCCCTTCTCTGTCGCATCGACTGCTCGAAAATCGATCGTGAAGTGCATCTGTTTGTCAGACGCTGCCCGTAAGCCGTTTTCGAAAACGTATCGCAGGCCCTCGTTTGGTTTGCCGCTTCCAACTCGAATTCCCAATTTCCCTTGAGGGTGAATATGGTCGAACGGACTCTGCGCCTCCGCGGTCACCTCGATCGGCCCCGCGCTGAACCAGGGTTTGCCGGGTGGCTTTCCGGCCTGCTGCGCCTCGAATCCGAGGTCTACTCCACCCGTCTGCGAATCTGGGTCCAGTTCCGACCGTTTGCGTTTGAGTGCAGCAATCGCATTGTCCAGGCGAGCGAGTTCTTCGGACTTGGCGTTCTCCCGTTTCGCGACTTCATCAGGAGTCACCAGTGGCGGAAAATGCGAAGGACGTTTCTGCTCTTCGCCGCCAGGAAAAGCCCACTGCGTGCTTTCCATGATTCCATAAAGTGCATAGTAATCAGCGGCTGATATTGGGTCGTATTTGTGATCGTGGCATCGTGCGCAGCCCAGTGAGAGTCCCAGCAACGAGCGACCAACCGAGTCAATCACATCTCCAAAGTCCAGATACTGATAGTCAGGAGACGCCTTGTATCCGTAGCGTTTTCCGATCGCCAAAAATCCCGTCGCGGTGACTCGATCGGCATATTCTTCCGCTGGTCCGTTGCGAGCGAGAATATCGCCAGCGATCTGATCGCGGACGAATTCGTTAAAGGGTTGGTCGCGGTTAAAAGCGTCGATGACCCAATTGCGATACTTCCCGGCTTCGCGCACCGGATAGTCGGCTCCATCGCCCGCAGTGTCTGCATAGCGAGCTACGTCGAGCCAGTGGCGTCCCCAGCGTTCTCCGTAGGCGGGCGACCTGAGAAGTCCATCGACCACTGTCTCAAATGCGTTCTCAGATTCATCGCGTAGAAAGGCATCGATCTCGCCGGGGGTCGGCGGAAGTCCAGTCAGATCGAACGTCGCTCGGCGAATCAAGGTGCGGCGATCGGCGTCGGCGACAGGCGACAATTCGTGTTTCTTTAGCTCAGCGAGAACAAACGCATCGATTGAATTCCGCGACCAGAGATCGGCAGCGTCTTGCGGTCGAGCGACCGCCTCCACAGGTTGAAAGGACCAAAAAGCTCCAGACTGTTCGAGACTCATGCGTTTCGAATTCGGTGCGGCGGATTCGCGGCGAGGATCAAACGCACCACGTTGGACCCACGCTTCGAGATCTGCGATTTCAGCGGCGGTCAGTTTTTTGTTGTCAGGTGGCATTTGCAAATCGGGATCATGATGTCGCACCGCCTGAATGACCAAACTCTTGTCAGGCTCGCCGGCGATAATGGCTTCACCGCGATCACCACCGCGCATCCAAGCGTCGCGCGAATCCAGTCGTAGGCCACCTTCTTGTTTCTTCGCTCCGTGACAGTCCTGGCAATGCTTGACCAACACAGGTCGCACGCGTGACTCAAAGAAGTCTTCCTCGTTTTCTGCACGGCACGTGTGGGCCATTAAAAGGATGCATACGGTTAATCGCGCAATGACGAACTGCCTCGATACTTTTTCAGACTTACTCATCGCATGCCTCATACCGATCGACTATCCAACATGGTTTTCACGATTAAGATATTTTCTCCTTCAACAACTGTCTTGCTCCAGTAGGAAGTGGAATTTCCGTTGAATAGGTTAACATAAACTTTTTACCGGAGAGATTTCCATGACCAATTCACGTAGAAAATTCACAGCGGAACAAAAAGCTGCCATCGTTCGGCGGCACCTAAAAGGAAAAGAGTCGATTGCCACGATAGCCGAAGAGCTATCGATTCAGCCCAACGCTAAGGGACAGGCGGCCAGTCTTTAGGTTGACAGTCAGAAATTCGTTTGGGGCCGAGCGGCTTTAAGAAAGGAAAGAACCTTTCCGATTCGAAAAGCTCGTCAACTGCACGTTCCATATCGGTCGCGTTTGCCGGCAGTTCGTTTCGCTGGACGTAATTTGCGGAGACGTATATGCCCCATCGATCTGCGACGAAAGCCGTGGGGATTAAGGCGCATCTCCTTTCTCTGCGAAACCCCTCGCCGGATAGCTAGGCAACTTTCGATTTGGTTACTCACAGACGGAGCAATTTTCAGATAGGGAAAACAGGTAAGGGGAGGGTTCCCGGAAACGGGAGTCCTTACCCGATTGCGTCCGCTTTTTGGTGTGGCATCGCAAGACAATGTTTAGTGAAGCGGTTCGAAATACGGCCGCAATATCCGAATGATTTCGAGGAATGCACGCGATACTTCCGTGACTGGTCTTAGGTTATTGACGAAATGTCGCTTTGGTGTCAGAGTTACGTTTCTATATACTGGCACGAAAACGACGATATAGCGAAAGTGTGCCAAAAATATTAGTACGAGTTTAGGCACCGAATCGACATGAACACCGTTATCGGCCGGGAAACACCGTTATCGGCCGGGAGCAGGAGCAAGTGGAGTTTCGCGAACTCCTTGCGAAGAAGAACAGTTCTCTGGTGACATGCCATGGTCGACGTCGGATGTCAAATTGATCTTCTGATCCAAACCAAGCGATCTGTTTATCTGTGTGAAATCAAATTCAAAAGCCAGATCAGCACCTCGGTCATTCAGGAAGTCGACCGCAAAATCGCCGCACTTAAACTGCCGAAGAATCAATCGATTCGAACCGTCCTGATTTACGACGGCCAATTGGCGCCGTCGATAGAAGAAGATCAGGCCTTTGATTTTCTTGTCCCCGCAAGCGAGCTTTTTGCAATCTAGGGATGAACTTCCCCAAGGCGGTCTTGGATCGTCATTCCCGGCAGCGTTGACTGAACCTCGCGCCATCGACTTTCATCGATAGAAAACGCCGACCATAGCTTTACGCGTTTTAGTCGCGGCTGCTGTCGAAGCCATTCCAGCACGCGCGGTGTCACCCGATTATCATCAATACATATCTCGACCAACTTTGGTAGCACTGGGAACTCGAAACGAACCGTACCCAGGTCGATATCCCGTAAGCAAAGCACTTCGAGGTTGCGGAATCGCCCGAGGAATCGATAGTCCTTATCGCTAACAGAATAAGCTGGAAAGAGCGACATGCGCCGAATGTTTTCAGCGGGAGCATCCGCAACTAGCACGAGGCTATCGCTTCCGGAGTTCCAATGGTCTAGCGTCGTGATGTAAGGAAAACTTTCCAGGCACTTCGTACAATCTGTAGGATTCTTGACCCATCCCAGGCCTTGATCCGCGAAGTGGACGGTGCGCACTCGCCAGCCCAGGGGTACCGGTTCAGTCCCTGCTACGCGAACTTGAAGGAATCGGCTATTGTCTGTCAGTTTCCTCAACCACGCTGGTGCCGCATCGATGAACTCGAAGCGAGATGCTTGGGGCTCGACCAGCAACTCACGGGCTTTCGCCTCGCGTTGGATCTGTCGGACCGATTCGGTCACTAAGGTAACGATGACGGCCACGGCAACGAAGATGCCAAGCAGTTCTGGTAGCGAGACTTGCCAAAATGAATTTCGTTTCCTTCGCCTGTGTTCGGCGAGGAAACCGACTGCCAACAGGATTGCGGTACAAGCCAGCGCGTTGAACAGACAACCCATCCAGTTCGGAGCAAGCATCCCTTTCCAAAACGTCCAGTTTTCGAAACTGGTCCAATAGCGGCCGCCGGGAATCGGTATCAAAGGGAGAGGATTACCATGCTTGCGATACGATTCCAAGCGTTGTTGGAGTTGCTCGCGTCCCTCCCCCACTGAATTTGGCTTGGGAACGAAACGGTGCAAGTGAACCCATGGCCAGCCATGTACTTGTAGCTGAAAGTCTCGAGCATAGTATCGATCGTCAACCTCACCAGGGATCACGATTAGCAGCAGCGCAATTGCAGTCCAGCAAATAATCAGCCAAGTGCTGAGATGGAGTGGGTTTTTCCGCGAAACATTCATCTCGTTGAAGCGTTCTTCCTTCGCTAAGCCGAGTTTACTACTGTGATTGGATCGGTATGGTACGCTGCTTTGGCGTGTTCTCAAAATCTCTTTGTTTCAAGAGGTCACACGATAGTTCGAATTCTACCGCCTCTTCTGGCGTGGATCGTTACCAGACTGGCATATGCCAAACCTCAGTGTTTTGACGACTCGCGCGACTCGAAAAACGACTCGATTTTCGGTGCGCGACGCGAAATACAACGCCGCACTCCGTCATGCACCCAGCCAGCATGGGCGCACCAGAACTCCCAAGCAATTGGCCAGAAACGCGAAAAACCCAAAGCAGCCAAGAGAGTGGAAAGTAGAGAGTAGAGCAGTCCTACGGAGAGGACAGGAACCGAACTTTCGGCTGTTTTCCCAATGATTTTGGGTAGTTCGAAAGGTGCTGAAAACAATTCGCTCGATTTGAGCATCGTTGGGAACAGGCTCGAAGCATCAACTGCGACTTGACTCAACGATTGACCGATGAGACTATTGAGTAACAACTAACTACCCCAGAAACCGAACGGTTGAGCTCTCAAGCGATGTCAAAAACGATCCATGCAGTCTTCGAAAATGGAATCTTCCGACCAGTGGAGCCCGTCGATCTACCGGACAAGGTTGAAGTTGAGTTTGAACCACGAGTGATCGAAAAAACCGGTGGTTGGCCCGATGGCTATTTTGAAGCTACTTCGGGGGCGTTCGCGAATGAAACATTCCTTCGTGCAGATCAAGGAACGTTACCGGATCGAGGTCATTGGTAATGCAGTATTTGCTCGACACGAACGCTTGGATCGTCTATCTGAAGGACCCTAATTCGAGTATTCGTGCCAAGCTTGCATCGATCTCCCCACAGCAGGTTGTCACCTGTTCCGTGGTTCTGTCTGAGTTGCTACATGGTGCCGAGAAATACGGGAACCGACTCCAGCGATTGAATATCATCAAGTCACTGCTCGCACCATTTCCATGTGTGCCCTTTGACGAGGTCGACGCAACCTACTATGCAACCATCCGGCATGAACTTGAACTCCAGGGCCAGGTTATCGGCCCTTACGATCTGCAAATTGCTGCCATCTGCCTTCGCTATGGCTTTGTTCTCGTAACAAACAATGTGTCGGAGTTCTCCAGAGTTTCTGGCTTGAAAGTTCAGGACTGGACGTAAGTCGCGGTCGAGCATCACGAAGGTCGCGGCGTTCGCAGCGGCCCGATCTTTCCCGATCTTCCCCGAGCTGCGACCGATCCTCGACGAAGCGTTTGAGATCTTTGGCGACAAAAGCGAATATGTGGTCGCGGCTCCCCAGTATCGAGCGGCGGCCAATACAGCGATGGGTTGGAAGAACTCGAACCTACGCACCGAAATGACGCGACTGCTGCGCCGCGCCGGCGTCTCCGGTTGGCCACGATTGTTCCATTCGATGCGAGCCAGTAGGCAAACAGAACTGCAACGCGAATTTCCGCTGCACGTCGTCTTCTCCTGGCTTGGCAACTCGCCACGGATCGCACAGCAGAGTTACTTGCTGGTCACCGAGGAGGATTTTGCCAAGGCGGCTGGCGTGGCGAAGGTGATGGTGGAGGGGTGAGTGAATTGGTGGTGTAGGGAGGGTGCCCGGAAACGGGCTGGCTTCCCCGATGTTCTGCCGTCTTATGTATCTTCGATGTAGGCGTCTATCGTGAACGCTCGGATAATACAACGCCGCAGGCGCCATGCACCGAGTTGCATGGGCGCTACAGAACTCCAAAGCAATTGGCCAGAAATGCGAAAAACCCTGGGAAAACCAGGGTTTTGCAGCGGAGAAGACAGGAACCGAACATTTGGAGGTTTTTCCGATGTTTTTAGATAGTTCGAAAGGCCGTTGCCGTGGAATCGCAGAGAGCAGGGCGGATCGTTAATCATCTCAGTCGTCGCTAGAGAATGACGGAAGTCCCTTGACTTCGGGGAGCTTAAAAGCAATCATGTACTTACATTGGTCGACCATTGGAATCGATTGTAGCGTGGAGTAGGCGATGATCAAGAATTTGGTGAAACATGGAAATAGCTGGGCGGTTGTGATCGATCGTCCCATCTTGGATTTACTCAAGATCGCACCTGAGTCCCAAGTCGAATTGACTACCGATGGCAAGTCCATTCGGATCGCGCCTGTCGATTCTGACGACAATAAAGCCAAGGTTCGAGCTGCACGAGCCAAGGTTAATTCGAAACACTCCAAGGCTTTCAAGAAACTCGCGGAGTAATAGCCCGTGGTCTTCCTAACCCTGGATGACATCCTCGAATCTCATCTAAATCAAATCGATATCTACGGTGGTAGTCACGGTATCCGAGATATCGGTCTGCTTGAATCTGCCATCGCTCAACCCGAGGCGAGCTTCGGCGGTCAGTACCTGCACGCAGACATTTTTGAAATGGCTGCCGCTTATCTTTATCATCTGGTGATGAATCATCCGTTCGTCGATGGAAACAAACGTGTAGGTCTGGAAGCTGCATTGATATTTTTGGAAATCAACGATGAAAGCTTAATCGCAAATGACGACGAACTTGTTGATCTTGTACTGAAGACTACTGCTGGCCAGATTGGGAAACGGCAAATCGCAGAGTTCTTCCGATCCCATTGCACTTGATGAAGATACACTCTCTGCACCCATTCCTCGACGAGGCGTTCGAGACGTCGGGCACGAGAGCGAATACGTGGTCGCTGCACCGCAATATCGAGCGGCAGCCAACACAGCGATGGGTTGGAAGAATTCGAATCTACGCACCGAAATGACGCGCCTCCTGCGCCGCGCTGGCGTCTCCGGGTTGGCCACGATTGTTCCATTCGATGCGGGCCAGCAGACAGACCGAACTCCAACGCAAATTCCCGCTGCACGTCGTTTGCTCTTGGCTTGGCAACTCACCACGCATCGCCCAACAAAGTTCTCTGCTGGTCACCGAGGATGATTTTGCCAAGGCGGCAGGAGTGGCGTGGGGAGGGTTCCCGGCAATGGGCGGCCTTACTCGATTTGGAGGGCAACTCAACGCCAACCTTTTAACCTCGCCGCCTCGGCCTCCCGGGCCTTACGGATCTTCAATTCGTTCTCACGGTTCAGTTCAGAAAACCTCTCATGGCGAGCGAAGTACGGGCCAAGCCAACCGTCTTCATGTGTGAAGGCCATGGTCCAGGCAAAGTTCTCGGGAAACACATACCAATCGGACAAGTAGCAATTCGTAGGACGTTGGTCCGTTACAAAAGCCACATCTCTATCGTTTGAAAGCACAATGTACTCGCTCGCAATTTGAAGCTCGTACTGCGCCAACGCCTCTTTCCCCATCGCGGAGGGGTAGCGATTTGCGCTGAAGGTATGCCAGAGGTACGCCTTGGTATTTGCACCCCGCCTGTTCTTGGCAAACACCTCAAGCCAGGCATCTGCCAACGCAGATACCTCAAGCGCAGACAACACACGCAAGGCCTTTCCAGGTTCTATTTCGATATCCTCGGGCATATCCCCTCTACGCCGCCCAAATTGTTCTTGGTCGGATCAGCCAACCTTGTAGACCGCACCATTGCAGCCTATGACTTAAGCCAAGCTCGACCCGAAGTGCAATGATATCAGGCACTTGCGAGCCGCTCAATCATTGGGTGGAGTGATAGGCTGATTCGGCCTATCCTCGCCACATCCACTTTTTAGAACATCGCTCAGGTAGTTCGAATCCTACCGCCTCCACGGGTGTGGATCGGTGCCAAAGAGGGGCCATTCAAATCCCCAGTGTTTTGGCGACTCGCGCGACTCGAAAAACGACTCGTATTTCAACGCGCGACGCGAAATGCAACGCCGCATTCGGCCATGCACCGAGCCAGCATGGGCGCTACAGAACTCCAAAGCAATTGGCCAGAGATGCGAAAAACCCAAAGCAGCCAAGAGAGTGGAGAGTAGAAAGTAGAGCGGTCCTACGGACAGGACAGGAACCGAACTTATTGATGTTTTTCCAATGTTTTTGAAGAGTTCGAAAGGCACAGAGTCTCAGTTCGCTTTCTCCAATCGTCTAGGCACCAAAGCGACATGAACACTTTTATCGGCCGTCGTCAGGAAACTCGGAATGGCTCCTAAGACCTTGATTCTTGCCAAATGGTCCTCACGAATATACGCTCCCATCTAGTGGAAATATCGGTCGTCGGACATGCTTGAAGTCGAATTTGGCTAAGTTTGATGAGCATGGCCCGGGAGTATCGACCCAAAACTGCCTCGCCGCGATCGGTTCGTATGCTCTGCGATGGGCTACCGCCGCCTTGACCACGATGATCGAGAATCTTTCGGGGGCTAATCCGACGTGTCGCCATTGTCCGAGATCCATCGGCGGGGTTCGATTGCTCGTCAATAGAATCGTGACACCATGATGGGTAACGATCGCACACTTGCCCATGTCAAAGTGGTCGCCTGCGATACTTGCAAGATGGCTCTGCTTGTCTTCGAGTTCGAAAAATCCATCGCAACAACGCACCAGTTTACAATCAATCCGCATGGCTGGTTGGCTTATCAGACCTTGACTGTAACCCAATTCCAGAGGAACTATATCCCCGCCGCAATGATCGCTCAATTTCGAAACTGCTTGCGGCGCCCATAAGCAGATTGCAGCATTGTCAAATTCATTTTCGACGAGTGCTTGAAGCAACTCTGTACCATTGCCGGGCGCGCCGCCGCCAATGTTGTCGGAGGGTTCAACGAGTACCGTTAGGCCATTTAGCTGCTGCGAACGACGCAACCGTTGCAAGCGTTCAAACACCTGCTCAACCGAGTCTTCGGTAGTCGAGCATTCGCTCAGATGCTCCATGGCGATCGACGCAAGTTCGTCCAGGGCCGCCTCGGCCTCATCGGTGCGGCCCTCGGTCACAATCGAAAAGCTTAGGCCAGTGTCGGGAGTGTCGGAATAGGCAAAGCCAGCGTTGATGTTGACTGCCCAGAATGCTGAGTGCTCTCGCTCTAAACGCCTCGCATGATCCAGCAAACGTTTCATCGGTTGAGCAATGCTTGCAGTAACCGTCGGAGGCAAGATGATCGGCACTTGCCTCAATACTTGGCGAGGTCGAACCTGGCACAAAAGCGAACGCGATAAAAGTAAGGCTGAACGTATCGCGGACTCGCGAGCATCGGTATGCGGGTTCTCGCGATAGGCGACAAGGCAATCCGCATTGCTTGCCATCGCTTGCGAGAAATTTGCATGCAGGTCATAGACGCCAAAAAAAGGAAGCGTCTCTGCGCCGGGCATCCTTCGGATTCGACGCAGCAGCTCCCCCTCGACGTCAAGTTGATCTGAGCAAACAAAAGCGCCGTGAAGAACGAAGAAGATCGCATCTACACCAACGGACAGTCCAGGCAACGCATGCTCAGTAAATCGATTCCAAAACCGATCCAACACGCCCGCTTCCACCATTGGGCCCGGAACTGCACTGGCAAATAAGGTGGGTAAAACATCCCAGTCATTTCGATCGGAATATTCGAGCAAGCCGCCCAATGGCGAAGAATCGCCCGTTGACGGAAGCATTGCAGTACCCTCGCGGACGTCAAACTCATTCCACTGAGTGGAACCACCAAGGAAACAATGTGTCTCATGAAAGAGACCTAATACCATCAAGCGAAATCTTTTTTTGGCCATGTACGAGGCTTATATTCATAATCCAGGCGTAGCATCGGTACTCGCGGCAAACGCGCTTGCAGAAGCGCTTATTTCGTAAAATGCTAATAAATTTGTTGCGTTCCGTCAAATGGAACCGTAGGATCCGTCACCTGGAAACTTCACACCTACGGGAAGTGTTTTCTATCTTGGAGGCGACGGCGGGAAAACTCGATTTTGGCGAATGTTGCAAGAGATGGTATTGCAATGGTAGAAGATCAGACAGACCTCGGGGTAGCTCACTTAAATTACAAAGGGAATCAACTTGAAAATGGAAAAGACGTCCCTCGGTTCGACAGCAGAAAATTCAAATGAGACTCCTCTTGATTTTCCACCGATTCAGCTCTCTGAGATTCGCAAGCACTTGAGTGTTCCGCTTTTGTGCGATGCGCTGGATGTTTGCGGTTTTAGGTTCCAATCACCGCGACTTCAGCTTTTACCGTTGACAGGGAAATCGGGATTGCTTGTCGGTTGGGCAAAGACAATGCTCTGGGCCGATATGGCCCATGTCGATCCCAAGCCATATGAGTTCGAGCTTGCTGCGGTGGATTCTTGCCAACAGAACGATGTAATCGTTTGCGCTGCGGGTGGTTCGATGCGGTCGGGTATTTGGGGCGAATTGCTCGCCACGGCGGCGCACCATCGGGGATGTTCAGGGGTAATCGTCGACGGTGCTGTCCGAGATGTTCGGAAGATGACCGATATGGGTTTCTGCGCTTATGCCCGTGGGACCTGCCCATACGATAGTCGCAATCGGCAACGCGTCATTGATTTCGATGTGACAGTCGAATTGGGCGGTGTTCGGGTGAATCCAGGCGATTTGATTGCGGCTGACGAGGACGGACTGGTGGTTGTCCCCATGGCCGCCGCGCCAGGTATAATAAAAGCCGCTTGGGAAAAAGTGTTTGCTGAAAACAAAGTTCGCGAGGCCGTTTTGGCAGGCGTTTCCACTTCAGAAGCATTTCAACGATTTGGAGTTCTTTAGTCATCAATCGGATTGATCCTTCCAACACAACGTCCCTTTCTTGCCTCGCCGAGCGTTATGACCGCATACCGTCCGCAGTCCTGACAATGTTGTCAGAGATCAAGGATCGCACTTCTACGTCAGCTTCGACTTCTTCGAGAGACATGCTGCTTTGGGAGGCATTCGGCAATCCGCAACTACGTTTGGCCGTTTGATCACAGAGTGGCCAATTGCAAGCCGATCGTTAAAGTCAGAATGACGAATTCTCGCCGACTTCGAGGAGCTAACATTTAACGCGACACCGCAGTCGCTGGGCCAGTCGCGTCAGAAGCCGTGCGATTTGTGATTTCCGTTTTGTTGCTGACTCCATCGCTGATCATGCAAAACGCGTTGTATTTGAACACTTCCGGAATGTCGCCGGTAACGGATGGTGAGTTGTTTGAAGGCGTTATGAATCGTCGCATCTTCACTGATCGCACTTTTGAATTCGAATACGACCAGCGGCAGACCGTTGATGTACAGAATGCCGTCGGGGATGCGTTTTTCGCTGCCAACAATTTCCAGTTGATTGACCAGTTTAAACGCGGAGTGGCGGAGGAGCGGAGAATCGCGGAGTGAGGCTTATTCGGATACTTTGGGGCCATTGTAGTTGTTAACAATGCGGTGGAGGCCGTCGGTAAGTTTTGCTTCCTGCGAAGCTCATAGGCAAGGCAACGACGATAGACCGTTTCCAACAAACCTGGTCCCAAGCGTCGATGCACTTCAATCGCTGCACCAATGATCGCCGCTGTCAATTCGTTCTCAGTCATCTTCTTTCTCCTTCTTGTCATCCCTTCGCGAAACTCCGCTCCTCCGCGTCTCCGCGCCTCCGCGTTTATGTCCCATCGTATGTACTTTTAACGCGGAGTGGCGGAGGTGCGGAGAATCGCGGAGGGGCTCAAAAGATCTTTGACCACACTTCCATGAACATCAGTCAATCGGAAATCGCGTCCGGCGTGTCGATACGTTAGCTTTTCGTGATCGAAGCCCAAGCAATGCATGATGGTCGCTTGCAAGTCATGCGTGTGAACTGGATTCTCAACGACATGAAATCCAAGGTCGTCGGTCTTGCCGTATTGAAAGCCGGCTTTGGTGCCGCCGCCCGCCATCCACATCGTGTAGGCTTGTGGATGGTGATCACGCCCATTGGCACGCCCCAAAGATGCGTTCGATTCGATCATCGGAGTTCGGCCAAACTCACCTCCCCAAATGACCAACGTCGAATCGAGCATCCCAAGTCGCTTCAAGTCCTGAACTAAAGCAACGGTCGCTTGCTCGGTCGCTTTGAGGTTCCCTTTGTGATTGCCTACAACATCCGAGTGAGCGTCCCAGCCCTCATGATAGATGTTGATGAAGCGGACGCCGCGCTCGACCATTCGACGCGCCAACAAGCAAGCGCGAGCAAAGGATGGCTTTTCCGGTTCACAGCCATACATGGCAATTGTCTCAGCGCTCTCTTCTTTCAAATTCATCAGGTTGGGTGCCGACGATTGCAGTCGAAAGGCCATTTCATAGTTCGCGATGCGCGTCGCTATTTCGGGATCGCCAATCATCGCAAGCCGTTGCTTATTGAGTTTGTTCACCGCATCGAGCGAAGCCAATTGCGCCTCGCTATCGATGCCATCCGGGTTGGCAACATTGAGGATGGGATCGCCTTGGTTTCGGAGCCGAACTCCGGTATACAACGTTGGCAAGAAACCGCTCGACCAGTTGGCGGCTCCACCACTAATGCCAGCACCGGTCGACATCACGACAAAGGCGGGCAAGTCCTCCGTCTCGGCTCCTAAGCCATAGAGAACCCAGCTGCCAAGGCTAGGTCGGCCTGGTTGCGAAAAGCCCGTGTTGAAAAACATTTGAGCAGGCGCATGATTGAACTGGTCCGTCTTAACGGACCGAATGAGGCAAATGTCGTCCGCGATTTTGGGCAAATGCTCGAACACATTTGCAATCTCAAGCCCCGATTGCCCATGCTTTGCAAATTCGAAACGGGGACCCATCACGGCGGCATCAGGCCGAATGAAAGCGTAGCGTTGTCCCATAATCACCGACTCTGGCAACGGTTTTCCCTCGAGCTTAGTCAACTCGGGTTTGTAGTCGAAAAGATCGAGATGGCTTGGCGCTCCTGCCATGAACAAATGGATGACTGCTTTGGCTTTACCAGGGAAATGCGGCTGCTTGGCTGCAAGTGGATTGGATTGAACTGCATCCGCTGCGTTCGAACGTGGCATTCCGCCAACGAGCAGGCTTCCCAGTGCCGCTTTTCCAAGTCCAATGCCGCATTCATTCAAGAAGTGGCGTCTGGCCACTTGAACTGCTGATGGATCGATGTTCATGAAGTTGTCCTGCTGAGCTGATGGTTCGATTGGGGTTCGATTGGGGTTCGATTGGGGTTCGATTGGTCTTTGAGTGGAAAGTTGTTTGTTAGGCACGCGGCAGATTCGAGTTTACCGTAGACTGAGACCATCGTCCCAGCCCAACCTATTGTCCGCATGTATCGCTCGGGACAATGGTCCCAAGCTACGGCCTTTGTACGAGTTACTTAGTAACCGCTTCGTCAAGATTCATGATGACGCGGGCTACCAATGTCCAGGCAGCACGCTGGATCGCGTCGTCCGTTGTCAAGTTCTCCGATGTGGAATCGGTTGCGATCTTGTTGGCTGGCAATTGACCTTCTTTGAGTCGAGTGCGCTGATGCGAATAGAAGTCTAGCAATGCGTCTAACTCATCCTTGGTTGCAGGCCGAACTAAAATCTTGCGGAAGAGGTCGGCGAGTTTTTCATGGTCATCCCCCTTTGCGTTGACGGTGGATTTCCCAAGTTCACGAGCCGCTTGCATAAACGTGACGTCGTTGAGCAGGGATAAGGCTTGCATGGGAGTGTTCGTGATATCGCGGCGAGCCACACAGGCCTCGCCACTCGGAGCATCGAAGGTTGCGGTGAGTGCAAAGGGAGATGTTCGTTTCGTGAATGTGTAGAGACTTCGTCGAAATCGATCTTCGCCCGAACTCACAGTCCAAGCGAGCGATCCGTACGTTCCCTCGGTTGTGACGTTGGCCGGTTGCTGTGGGAACACACTTGGTCCACCGCGCTTCTTTGAAAGAAGGCCCGATATCGCGAGCGCTTGATCTCGAACCACTTCCGCATCGAGCCGAACTCGTGGTCCTCGCGAAAGCCAGCGGTTGTCTGGGTCTTTCGCCAGCGATTCTGGGCGGACCTCGCTGGATTGGCGATATGCTTGACTCATCACCATTTGCTTATGTAATTTTTTTAACGACCAACCCTGGGCGATGAAATCCAATGCGAGGTAGTCGAGCATTTCAGGGTGAGTCGGTGAGTCCCCTTGATAGCCGAAGTCCTGGGACGTACGAACCAATCCGCGTCCAAAGAACGCTTCCCAGGCGCGATTGACCGTAACGCGGGCGGTGAGTGGATTCGATGGCGATACAAGCCACTTGGCAAACTCAAGTCGATTGGTTGGCTGTTTGGTTTTGTCGCTCAAGACTAGTGGCGTGTGGGGTTGAACTTCATCGCGAGGTTGTAGAAACTCGCCACGGTGGTATCGGTAGGTAACGCGTGGGTTGTTGCTAGGACGTTCGCGCATCGCCAAAGTGCTCAGTGACGGAATCAGCGAATCTCGTAGGGCATCGATCTCTTTGCGAGCTTCCGCGAGTTCCGGAGTACGATCCAAGAAGGACGTCATCACCAAGTTACGATCGTTGGTCGTCGATTGATCCGCAGGATTTCTCAACAACTTGGCAACGTCCATGGGAAGATCATTGGCAACGCCGACAGGTTGCGTCGTGTAGGACCATCGAAACCTACCCATGCCGGGCGCGTACCAGCGTTCGCAAAGCATCGTGATTGAGATAGGACCGGCAGTGTCCGTTGGTTTCTCGAATTTGAAGACAGCCACGTGTCGGCGTCGTTGTCCGCCATCGATCGACCAACCTGATTGTTTGTCGCCATCGATGCACTTGGCCGCGGTGTTTCCTCCGCTCGCATAAGACTGGCTAGCCTCGCTGATTTTTAGAACTTGATCTTTTTGGGATACCGTAACTTCGCTCAAGAAAAAATCGCCGATGGGTCCTTCGTAGTAGACAGCCCCTGGGCCGCCCCTGGGCAGTCGTTCGTCTGGGATTGCTTCTAGCTGCAAACCGGTAACCCCTGCTGGGAGCGAATCGAAATCAACGACGTACGTGTCGGTCTTTTTGAAGTCACCGGTCGCCAGAATGGACTTATCGTCCAAGATCGTCAGGAGTGGAGTCGTCGAAGTGGCACTTACAGGATTCGCTACTTCCCAAGTGTTGACTTTTAAAGATTGCTCTTGGATCCATTCATCGAATCGTTTGGTCAGAAGCTCTTTGCGTCGAACGTCGACCGGAACATCATTGTCGACAGGTTTGCCAAGCGATATTCGAAATTTCCCCAGAACGTGATTGCTGCCGTAGTTGTGATCGAGTCGGACGTTTAACCGTTGTTCTCCATCTAGGGCCAACGATTTTTCAAATTTTACGGTCAGTTTGCGATCGACGTTCCATGGACCAGGTCCATGTATGGCCCAGCCGGTATTGGGTACGCCATCGATTGCATGATTGGCTGGGAACACGGACTGAGCAAAGTCGGCGCTCGCCTCGGTTAGCTTGATGGGAGAATCACCGAGAGAGGCTGTTAACTCTGTCAAAACGAAGTTGCCGTGGTCGGTGAGTCCTGGCCCTTTGCTCGGCAACGCGGGGTCCGAGAGCGCCTCCAGTTGAAGACGATCGTAAGAGCCAGCGGGAACCTTAAGCGTTACCGTAAACGAGTCCGTCGTCTTGGCTGGTGCTTGAGCGCGCACGATATTGTTTGCCTCAAGGGCGATCGTGGTTCCTTGTGCAGATTGGGGATTCGTGGCCTCGGGGACCAACCAAATGGTATCCATGGGCACTGGGAATCGATCCGCAAGTTTGGAGGTAAGCTCCTCGATCTTGCGCTCGACGTCGGCCTTTTTTGCGACAGCGTTTTTATCAGGGATGGGAAGTTCAGGTTCATCGGCATTGTTAAGCAGGGCGAACATCCCGTAGTACTCGTGATGAGAAATTGGATCGTATTTGTGCGTATGGCATTGCGCGCACCCCATGGTTAACCCTAGCCATACGGTCCCTGTGGTCGCAGTTCGGTCGGTCATGGCATAGAAACGAAACTCGAGCGGGTCGATTCCTCCCTCTTCATTCAACATGGTATTTCGATGAAAGCCGGTTGCAATTTTTTGGTCTAGGGTGGTGTTAGGGAGCATATCGCCTGCCAGCTGTTCGATCGTGAATTGATCGAAAGGCATATCCTTTTGAAGTGCGTTGATCACCCAATCACGGTAGGGCCATATCGATCGCACTTTATCTTTTTCGTAACCGTTGGTATCTGCGTAGCGTGCTAGGTCTAACCATTTGCGAGCCCAGCGTTCGCCGTAATCAGGAGACTGCAGCAGATCGTCTACTATTTTCTCGTAGGCAGCCTCGCTGGGGTTGGCTGCGAATTGATCTGCGGCCTCCGCGTTTGGGGGCAGTCCAACGAGGTCAAGGTAAACTCGGCGTATTTGTTCGTAGGGCGTGCCCGGATGTTGAGGTGTCAGGCCTAGCTCGGTCAGTTTGCTGTACGCGAAGCGGTCGATGACATTTTGATTCCAGAGTTTGTCATGAACGGATGGTGGTTCGGCCTTCTTGGGCGACTCAAAGGCCCAATGCATCTCATATTTAGCACCGTTTGAGATCCACTTTTTCAAAACGTCCTTTTGCGTATCCGTCAAAGTCAGTTTCGATGTGGCGGGCGGCATGACCACATCGGCCTCGTTTGACGCGATGCGGCGAACCAATTCGCTCTTGTCGACTGAGCCGGGCACGACGGCAATCGCCCCCGAATCGCTCGGGCCATATGCTGACTCGGAATGGTCGAGTCGCAATCCACCTTGTCTGGTCAACTCATCCGGCCCGTGGCATTTGAAGCAAAACTGGGAAAGGATTGGTCGCACGTCGCGCGAATAGCTGACCGAATCGTCTGCGGATGCGAACCCGGTTAGCATTGCGAACATGAGGCCGATGATTTTTCGATCGTTTTGCATAGCTCGGAGGGACTTGCTGGAAGCGGTTGTTGGGTCGCTTGCTGAGAGCAACTTAAGGAAGGAAATCGTGAGGCGAGGCAACGCATGGTAAATTGCGAAGTTGCCTCTAAGTATAGATTAGATTCGATTCGAGAAAAATCGGTTTCAGTTCACCGCAGCGTCGCTGACAATAATCGCAGATTTTCTCGGGTAGCAGCAGTTTTTTTGTGAGCCATCGTAATGATTTTTTCTATCGAGTTCGCATCGACGAATCTCAGGAATGGATCTTCGTCTGCCCGGTTTGCCTTGAGGAAGTAAAGCCCAGCAATCCTCGATACCAATATGGCGGTACCTGGAAAAGCAAGAAGCGGCATTGAATCAAGCGAGTTAGGGCTAAATTCTGTTACAATTGTTGAATTGATCTCGTACCGAACCCATTCCCACAAGTTAAACAGATGAATTCCTCGCTTTTCAAAAACCTGTCGACCCTTTGTTTCGTGCTCGGATTCGCATCCATTATTGGTTCGATAGCCATATGGTTTATGACTGGAGGCGAAGCGGCTGAATCAAAGGCACACGCGGAACGCTTTGGTATCTTCGTTGGGCTTTGGGCTCCGACTTTTTTTGCGCTTTCAAGTAGATTAGAGCGATCTTCCGAGATTGCTAAGAAATAGTTCGACTAGCCGTTCGCGAGCTCTTCATGATATCCGCTCGCTCACAAGCCAGCGCCAGACTGCCAATCTTTATGAATGACGGATCACTGAAATCTCGGGTGGAAAAAGTTCTCAAGGCTCAGAAGCAGCATGCGTTGCATTTGAGGACCAGCACGGCAGTAGAAAGAATTGGTTGGATCAAAAAGCTCCACGACTGGGTCCTGTCTCATCGGGAGGTCATCCGGGAAGCGTTGCATGCGGATTTTCGCAAGCCATTCACGGAAACGGACCTCAGCGAGATCTATCCGGTCGTTTCAGAAGCCAAGCATAGCATCAAAAAACTGAAGCGTTGGATGAGTAATAAAAGGGTCTCCACGCCCGCCACGTTTTTGGGAACGAAAGCGCACGTCCAATACGAACCCAAGGGTTCAAGCCTCATCATCGCTCCATGGAACTATCCCTTTAATCTTGCGGTGTGTCCCTTAATCTCGGCCATCGGCGCGGGGTGCACCGCCATCATCAAACCTTCGGAAATGACCCCCCATGTTTCTTCATTGATCCATTCGATGATCGGGGAGTTGTTCGAAGAGAACCACGTGTGCGTTCTGGAAGGTGGACTAGAAACCAGTCAGGCGCTTCTTGCTCAACCCTTTGATCATATTTTTTTCACTGGAAGTCCTGCGGTTGGAAAAATCGTCATGAGGTCGGCTTCCGACCACCTTGGTTCAGTGACCCTGGAACTGGGAGGTAAGTCACCCGTCATCATCACCAAGAATGCGGACTTGAAAGATGCCGCAAAAAAGATTGCATCCACAAAGTTCATCAATTGCGGTCAAACCTGCGTGGCTCCAGATTTTGTCCTAGTTCCAAGGTCGGTTCGGGATGAGTTTGTCAATCACCTTCAGGAGGCCATCACAACCCTTTATGTTCGCGAAGGAACCGGGGTGGAATTAAGTCCGGATTATGGGCGCATCGTAAATCAAAGACATTTCAGCCGTCTCAACGAACTGGTGGCGGACGCGTCCGGAAAGGGAGCCGTCATTGCCCGGGGCGGGAAGAACATTCCGGATGAGAAATTCATTGAGCCCACCATCCTGACGCATGTTTCACATGCAATGGCAGTCATGGAGGATGAAATCTTCGGTCCCATCCTTCCGATTGTGGATTATGAAGATTTAGATAAAGCCCTGGATTTCGTGAATGAACTGCCAAAGCCCCTTGCACTTTACGCCTTTTCAAAGAATGCAAAGGAGTTGAATTGCATTTTCCAGAAAACGAGTTCAGGCGGTGCCGTGGCCAATGACTGCGTCCTGCACTTCCTCCACCCAGAATTGCCTTTCGGAGGCGTCAACAACTCCGGCATCGGTAAATCTCACGGCCATTATGGCTTTTTGGAATTTTCCAATCCAAAGGGAGTTCTCAAACAAAGGGTCGGACTCACGACGGCTTCGCTACTCTTCCCACCGTACAACAAAGTAAAACGGATGGTTATAGACGGACTCCTGAAATACTTCTAAAGACCGTACACTCCCAATTTCGTGGAAGAAACTCGGCCTCCCTTTCAGCCTCTCGCAGAATGGCCCGAGAAATGCGGTGATGGTTTGGACGAGAAAGGTCCTTTCCGTCGAGTTACCGTAGACTCGAACAAATCGGAAGGATTATGAGCAAGGTCTTGCCAGTCTAATGTTGGGGTACAAAATGAGCACTGAGTTACTTATCTTGATTATTGTGTTGGTTGTCTTGTTCGGCGGTGGCGGTGGATATTATTGGAGCCGTGGACGACGCTAGGGAGCGCGCCCTGAACAAATAAATCATCGATCAAACTCTCGAATCCGTTGCGTCGCGTTCCCTTCGAGAAATGCGAGAAACGTCCGGCTGCGCGAATCGCTTTCCTTGAAGCATCGTAAGGTTACGACCATGGATTTGGCCGCTCTACAATCAAATCCGTAAGAAGGAATAAGCCATTTTTAGAATTGATCGATTGGCGATCAGGTTGTTGGACGTTCAGTCAGTTCTTCGAAGGATGGAATGATTTTGATCGAAAAAAATCTTTGGGCTCGGCATTTGCAGTGCACGTAGTAACGATTCGAGAGTTCCTCGAAACAAAGTCAAAACAATTGTAGGAGAAGATCATGGACATCGTAACAAGCATGACGATGATTGGCGCAGTTGGTTTATATGTTGGGCGGCGGAGGTCTAATCGGCGCGATTGCCATTTTCGCCGTCGCAAAGATGATGGGAAAGTAAGTTAAGGGTCGAATCAAAGAGGCCGCTGGCTCGCTAATTGGCAACGACGCGCTTCGCGAGGAAGGCAAGACCGATCAAGCCGTCGGCGAGGCAAAGCAAGTCGTTCAAAAGGTTGCCGATACGCTTAAGAAATCGGTCGAAAAAGTCGCAGCAAAAGTATCCAATTGATTCGAAGTTCCATATACGAAGGGGAGCATAAGCAACATGAAGGGCTTTGTGAAAGATATCGAGAGTATTGCCGTCAAGAATAACGATTTTCGACGCGTTATTTATACGGCAAAGTACAGCCAGCTCGTTGTAATGTCGCTTGCCCCTGCAGAAGAGATTGGGGAAGAGATCCATAAGCTCGACCAATTTTTTCGTGTTGAGGAAGGGTCAGGGGAAGCGGTTCTTGAAGGTGTTCGGACCCCAATTGCGAGCGGCTTCGCGATTATCGTTCCCGCAGGAACCAATCACAACATCATCAACACCGGCCGTGTTTCTATGAAGCTCTACACCCTTTACTCGCCCCCAAATCATAGGGACGGCGTCGTTCACCATACTCGCAACGATGCAGAGCGAGATGACGAGCACTTTGCAGGACTAACGACTGAATAGGGTGGCAATGACAAGCTGGAAGTAACCGCCGAAGGATGCATGCGTTGGAAGCACACCGCCCCTTGGGAGGTATAAATCGCGTTCGACGTGTGGCCTACGAAACATCGTCCAAATAGCGTCGCCAACAAGTAAGTAAATGCTCAGAGAGCTGAGGCCTTGAAAGCGACTGAGGCAATTCTCGCACGTTTAAGAAACTCTCATGGAACGACCCGTAACGATTGCAAAAACGTCGTGGATATTGACTCTCTCTTCGATTGCTGTGGTCGTAGCCGCGCTTTACCTTGCCAAGGCGATCTTGATCCCTTTGACGTTAGCAGTGCTACTGAGTTTCATGTTGAGCCCAATATGTGGCTGGATGGAACGGTGGAGGCTAGGCAGGATCCCTGCGGTATTGATGACTGCCTTCATTGGCTTTTCATTACTCGGTGTTGTCACTTGGATGGTGGTTTTTCAATTGACGAGTTTGTCACCGAAGATCCCAGAATATCAACACAATATTGAACTGAAGTTGAGCACGGTGAACCAATACGCCGTGTCATTGCTGAACAAATTGACAAAGACGACCGAAGGAATGGGACAGAGTCCGGCGGTATCAGCACCGGCGGACTTACCCCGAGGGACCATCGACCTACCCTTTTCGGTTCGCGTTCTCTCTTCCCCAGCGAGCCCACTGCAAGTTTTTGGAGGTATGTACGGCACACTGCTCGAGGTGTTGGGAAGCACCAGCATCGTCATCGTACTCGTGATATTCTTCCTAGTGCGTCGCGAGGACTTGCGAGATCGCTTCATCCACCTGATTGGAAAGAGTCACGTTACCTTGACGACTCAGACGATCGAGGACGCCGGTGCTCGGGTTAGCCGCTATCTGTCAACGCTGCTATTCATCAATCTCGCATTCGGTATTTCCGTCGGAATAGGACTTTATCTCATTGGTGTTCCCAATGTCCTGCTGTGGGGGATTCTCGCAATGGCTTTGCGATTTATTCCTTACATCGGCCCGTGGATTGCTGCTGTTATGCCAATTGGGCTTTCCATGGCCATCTCGACGGGTTGGCTCGCGCCTCTGTTGACCATCGGGCTGTTTGTGGCACTCGAACTTTTTAATAACAACTTGTTGGAGCCCTGGGTTTATGGCAAGAATACCGGCGTGTCGGCGGTGGCTGTCTTGGTGGCCGCGTTCTTTTGGATGTGGTTGTGGGGACCTGTAGGGCTTCTGCTAGCGACTCCATTAACGGTTTGTATTCTCGTTGTCGGCAAGCACGTCCCTGAACTATCCTTTCTCGACATCCTACTTGGAAGCGAGCCAGTCTTTGAGCCCCATGAACGCATCTATCAGCGTCTACTTGCGGGAGACCAGGAGGAGGCTGCGGAATTGTTCGAGGCACATCTTCTGAAAATGCCGTTGGTCGAAGTATACGACACGGTCCTCATCCCCGCCCTAGCTATGGCCGAGACCCATTGGCAACGAGGCGAACTCCATGACGGCAAGCATAAGTTCATAATGCAATGCCTAAAAGACATGATTCAATATCACAATGAAAGTATTCCGAACACGCTCTCAAAATCGGCCATCGAAAAAAACCCGTCAGCGGAAAGCGAGATAAGTCGGGACAAAGCCGTAGCCGACGGCCGTGGCTTGTCCGTTCTCTGCTTACCAGCGAGAACGGAAGCGGATGAGATTACCGCCATGATGCTTGGGCAAGTTTTAGGGAACAGCGGTAGCCTCGTTCAATCCATCTCTTTCACGTCGCCGGAAAGCGAGATCGTCGATCTGATAGAGCAGCACAAACCCGATGTGATTTGTCTTTCCGCCACGCCCCCTGCTGCATCAATGCATGCCCGATACCTTTGCAATCGTCTCCGCGGTCGACTTCCTGAGATGAAACTGGTTGTCGGATTATGGGGTGTACAAAATGACTTGAAAAAGGCAGAAGATCGCATTGGCTGCAATGCCATCGTTGTTGGGAAACTGGCCGATGCTCAAGAACAGATCTGCCTACTCTCACAGCCTCAAGTGCCGATAGCCGAGGCCACTTTGATTCCAAGTTTAAACAGGGTCACGACAGCCATCCTCCGGTAGCGCTGGCTCGTCGCAAGCCCGTGACAATCCCGGGGCAATGCCGCATCAGTTGCCATAACAAGTCCGTGCGATAGTTTTCCATCATTAAAACGATCGGCACCTGATTTAAGCCACAGTGCCAGGGTGAAATCCAGCCACCGCAGGGATGTCAGGGAATCCCTGGATACGTCGGATTGAAAGTCGCCTTAAATCCATACGTGCCCTCGTCTTTCAATCGGGCATCGTGAACGAAATAGTGCACCGTCGGCAGTACAATCTCGACTTGTCGAAACAAAGCGTCGGCCAGGCTGCCGATTTCCTTTTCATCGTTCACGTCGGCACTGAAGTAGATCCCGGCCAACAGGATTGTATCCGGTGGCATCCGGCTCGGGTCCCTAGTGACTGTTGGAAAAAGAAACGCAAAGTGCCCAGCGTCCGCTCGACAGGTACAAATGGGGCTACCACTGAAATCGGTAGTCTCATTTTGCTGACGCAACCATGGAAGTACTATCAATTGAATGGGACGCATTGGCTCTACAAGCTGGGTTGTCGATGCTGATGCAATCGCTTTCGTATGTGGCGTCAGGGGGGATTTGTTGGGTTCGTGGGAGGCTAAAGGAATAGAAAAGCCATAGGGGATCACTTTCTCCGCTGGAAATCTTTGGATCGTGGATAAATAGAGAACCCAGAGACATTGTCACCGACGGTCCGCTCTTCTGAGGAGCCCGGTGTTATGGCCAAAGCGACTTTAACATGCGCACCGATTCATCGACCAATTTTCGACCGCCGGGAGGCCCAATGATTCCGTCGTCAATTCTGCCACTGTAACCACCACCCTGGACGGCTCGTTCGGTGGGCAGATAGGCAGCGCAGTCCGCTGCCAGTTGCACTATCGAGGTTTGAATCGCAGGACTGCGCGATTTGATACGCAAACCATAGTCCGTAAAGAGCTCGAAGGGGTTAGTGCAATACGCTAAGTCATCCAGTCGAAGCGTGTGAACTTCGATGCCATAGTCTGGCTCGGTCGACTGAAGTTTGTATCGATTGACCATCGTTCGACTAACTCGCCAGTTGATATAGGCGGGGCTGGCAAGTTCGTTCACTTGGTTTTTGCCCGCCTCAAAAATCTTGGTTGATTCCGCGAAGCGTTCTTCAGTGACTTTCCATACTGGCAATGGAATAATTTCCACGCGATGCGCAAAACTCAGTTCCGATTTCTTATTCTGCTTGGCTACCTCTATCACATCCTCAACCGATCGTACCAACCGTCGAGCAATCTCCTGACGATATTGCAGTTTTTGTTTCTTGAGCATACTGCTGGTTGATGCTTTATCGATCTGAACGTGTGGTGATTGATCGCCGCTGGCGCCGGTCAATGGCAGCACGAAGAGATCTTTTGAAAATCGCGTTCTCAGCTGTTCGCGAGCATCGGACCAGAAGTCAGCCGACAAATAGGTTTCCCCCTCTACTTCTTGAGAGGGACAATAGACGGTGATCGCCATGCCAACGATTTGATCGTTGCGCCAAAAGCAAAGCAGATCTACTGAGTCGTCGGACGTTCCCTCCAAATGTGAGAAATTTGGGTCTCGTGTGTCGCCGTACATGCGTGTGGTCCCGTCAAAGAAAACAGCGCGGCGGTTCCTAGCAATCGAAGCATGGCCGAGCGCTGAGCCTGCATCACCAGGTAGCTTGGCTTGCCATGCGCGAACGACGGCTTGTGCGATTTGTCGCTCAAGAAAGTCCAAGTATTCGAGCGGTTGCATCACATTGATTTGATCGGCGGAAATTCGATAGGCCCAACTGCCTAAAAATTCATACGGATGTAAATCGGTTTCGTTTGCATCGGTCAGTGCGGGCGCGGTATGAGTATGCGTCGCAGAGATAATAATTTTGCTCACATCGAGATCGCCGACTAATTCGGATACCAATTTTCGAACGTTGATCACGGTTCGGCGGCGTATTGCACAAAGGTCGCAAGATACCCATACGCATTGATCGAGAACTTTCTCTGCGTCGCTTGTTTCGAGCGCTAAGGCAGTCACTGTGATCGGGTCATTGACCAGACTGCTGATGCGAGTTTGGTATTGTCCTCCGATCGCGACCGGGCGATTGGGGACAATACGTTCCGTTGCCCAACCGAACGACAACGTACCCGGTCTAACCGTCTCGGAAAATGCCGGCCTCGAAAAATAGGTTAGCCAAAGGGTCATTGCAACGACGATTAAAACGCGATGATTCATTATGGAAGTATTGGGGTTGGAGGGTTGGATGGGTGGCGGTGGGGCTGCCCCGATGGTGGCGTTGACAGTATTCTAGCTAACATCGACGAACCAGAAACGCTCGTTCGTTTTGAGTTCGTCGGCGGTAGCCTTGACGGCAAGATCTACGAAGGGCCTTTAGCCAATCCTTTCTATTGGACCACTGAGCATGGCAAGATTGGTTGCCGATTCAAAGTCGCCTCTGAAGCAGAGGTGGATGCGATGATCGCGGGCGAACCCACTGAGCCAATCCTCAAACACGCCTACGAGATTGCCGAAAACAGAGTCGAAGATGGGATTCGAACCGTTCAAGCCAACGCGATTTAGTTGTCTTGAATGCTGGTTTGCGAGGTTTGGGCTGCACACAATTTGCTGCCTACGACGGAGCGATGTCGACCAACGCAGCTTGCTCCGCAGGCTCTGCGGTTGAACTTGAATACTTTGCTGCTACACGGGGTCTTCGATCAGCCGGAAGGCATTAGCCTCCGGTTTTCGATGGGCTCAGAAAGCCAGCCGGACGCTAAGGCGTTGCGGCTCATAACGCTGATTCCGAAGGGGCAAGTTCAAAAAACATTGCAGCCAAACGAATTCGCTGAAATAGTGCAACACCAATTCAAATCAGAAACACTGGAATAGTTCTCGATAAAAGAGTATGTTCAACGCGGTATGTGAGAGTTGTCTTCTCCGATCCAATTTCCCCTGTTCTTTGTTCTAGGAGTACATTGCATGTTGACCGGTAAAGCTGAGTATCGTTGGAGTCGATATCGTTCTGATGCAAATCGCAATCGTTTTCGTGTCCGACTCGATGTTGAGCGATTGGAAGTGCGCGAGGTTCTGGCAGCGGCTTTTGTGCCGCAAGAATTGCTCGTCCAATTCAGTGACAATTCCTCTGAAATGCGAGCCGCCGCGTTGATGACCGTCCAAGGTGAACTGCGTGAAACCATTGAAACTTCCGCGATGCGAATGGGAAAAGAATCTCCTATCAATCGCATTCAAATACCCAAGAACGCAAGTATGGAAACAGCCATACGCGAACTCGCGAAATTACCGGGCGTGATCTCGGTCGAGCCAAACTGGTGGGTGCAAACCAGCGCAATCAGCAATGACCCCTCCTACACGACGAATAGCCAACTTTGGGGCATGTACAGCGATGACAGTCCCGTTGCCGTTGGTGGTTCTGGTACGACCAACGCTTTCGGTAGCCAAGCGGAGGAAGCTTGGAACCAGGATTATGTCGGTTCGCGTTCTGTTGTTATTGGAATCATAGATGAAGGTGTCGACATCAATCATCCTGACCTTGACGCCAATATCTGGACGAATGCATTCGACACCGCTGGTGATGGAATCGATAATGATGGAAATGGATACATCGACGACATCCACGGTTGGGATTTCTTTAACAATGACGCGAGCGTCTATGATGGAAGCGGTGATGATCATGGTACGCACGTAGCGGGAACCATTGGTGCAGAGGGAGGCAACGGATTAGGTGTTGCTGGAGTCAATTGGCAGGTCACCATGATCCCCTCCAAGTTTCTCGGTCCCACGGGTGGCTCCACCTCCAACGCCGTCAAAGCCTTGGACTACCTAACCGACCTCAAGACTCGCCACGGCGTCAATATTGTGGCTAGCAGCAATTCTTGGGGTGGTGGTGGGTACTCGGCGGCCTTGCATGCAGCCATCAATCGCGCTGCGGCAGCCGATATCCTCTTCGTCGCCGCTGCGGGGAACGCGACCAGCAACAACGATTCGGTAGCAAACTACCCCTCCAATTACAGCACGCTCCAGAATTCAACCGGAGCAACCGACAAAGCATCCTACGAAGCGGTTATTGCAGTCGCGTCGATAACCAGCACAGGACTAATTTCCTCCTTCTCGAATTACGGTGCGAATACGGTTGATATCGGCGCACCAGGGTCTTCCATCGTTTCGACTCTGCCAGGTGGAACGTACGGATCTTACAGCGGTACTTCGATGGCCACTCCACACGTTAGCGGAGCGGTGGCTCTGTATGCTTCGGTACATCCCCAGGCAACCTCGGATCAAATTCGCCAAGCCGTCTTGAGCTCCGCAAAACCAACCAGCTCTTTGTCCGGCAAGTCAGTAACCGGTGGACGGCTTGATGTTACTGCACTGGTCCAAGTGGTTCCGCCATCCACAGCCCCCAGCGTCTCGATTGCGAGCGCGAGCGTTAGCGAAGGCAACTCGGGATCAACATCCCTTGTATTCAATGTCACCCTTTCAGCCGCTTCGACCAACGACGTTACGGTTGATTTTGCAACAACGCCCGGCACTGCTTTAGCAGGTTCGGACTACACTACGACGAGCGGTACGCTGACTTTTTTGGCTGGCCAAACAACTAAGACCATCACCGTCAATGTTGTCGGCGACACCAGCGTGGAGCCCAATGAAACCTTCAACGTCAACCTTTCAAACCCGGTGAATGCTCAGATCGGCACTGCCATTGGAACAGGATCGATCATTAACGACGACGTTGCGGTGACCCCGTCGCTGGCTATCAATGACGTAAGCGGTTTGGAAAGCGCAGGTACGTTTACATTTACAGTGACTCTTTCGACAGCTAGCGCGAATACCGTGTCGGTCAATTACGCGACAGCAAACGGGACCGCGCGTGCCGGCTCGAATAGGGACTACATCGCTACCAGCGGTACTTTGAGGTTCACGCCAGGTCAATTGACAAAAACGGTGTCGGTGCGCATCAACAATGACACGACGGTCGAATCGAGCGAAACATTTACGGTGCGTTTATCGAATGCCACCAATGCGACCCTCGCTGACTCCAGCGGCCTCGGAACGATTGTTGACAACGACGGTAGAGTTGCTGGCGCTTCTCTGGACGATTCCTATTCGGCCAACGATGAGTTCTTCGCCGAGTTTTCAATGAAGTCAGAAGAGTCTCTATCTTTTCCACTGGCCGGCCCATCCGACTTGTCTTTCATGTCCCTTCAATCCGCACTGGATCCATTCGGACAGACCGACGATCAAGTCATCTCGGGCCTTGTGAATAACATTCTTCGTCGAGCCATGCGACGAAAGTCCTAGTGAGCCAATTCTCGATTTGCTTGGCCGTTGAATTCAGGAATTGAGTGGCCGTTTGGAGTTTTGTACAAAGGGGATGATGGATTGATCATCCCCTTGGGTTGGCATCGGTCATGGATCGTTTGAGAGGATCACTTTCATGGCCTTTTCCTGCATCGCATTGCCAAAGGTCTCGTACGCTTGCAACATCTGATTGAATGGAAAGCGATGTGTTATCAGTTGAGATGGCTGAAGTTTTTGCGAGGCAACAGGACGATTTGTCAGCAGCGTCGCGTTAACTGCTGGATTCATTTAAGAGGTGGCTGCTTGCTCTCGACTTCGTACTTGACATTGTGTGCTTGGGGAGCACACGTTAGCACACTATGATGTAACGAGCTTTTACGCAGAGCGGTGGGAGACCGTCGGTTTCCACAGGTTTGCATCAGGATAAATAGTGAAACGTCGCGGCACGCAATATGCTGAAGTAGAGGAAGTACATCGTGAACCCCTCAAATCCATCGATTGCAACGAAAATGGTCGCAGTAACCGTTGAAAGCATTTTTCGTGTGCGAGGCGTCACCAAGGTGTATCAGATGGGTGATGTCCAGGTGCATGCTCTTCGGGGAGTCGACCTGGAATTGTATCCAGGTGAGTTCGTAGTCATTCTAGGGGCCTCAGGGAGCGGCAAGTCGACGTTGCTCAACATCCTTGGCGGTTTGGATACGCCCTCTTCGGGCAGCGTTGCATTCCGCGACCACGACCTAAGCGGTGCAGGCGAGGATGAAAGGACTCGATATCGGCGTGAGCACGTTGGCTTCGTCTTCCAGTTCTACAACCTGATCGCTGGCTTGACTGCTCTTGAAAACGTTTCGCTCGTCGCTGAAATTTCACCGCATCCACTCGAACCAACGGAAGCATTAGCATTGGTAGGCTTAGGCGAGCGAAAAGATCACTATCCTTCTCAGCTTTCGGGCGGCGAGCAACAGCGAGTCGCTATTGCTCGCGCTATCGGCAAACGGCCGGACGTGTTGCTCTGCGACGAACCAACCGGCGCTCTCGACATTACAACCGGTATTGTTGTGCTGGATGCCATTGCAACGGCAAACCGTCAGTTAGGGACATTGACTGTCGTGATAACGCACAACGCATCTATCGCAAGTATGGCGGATCGAGTCGTCACCATGGTCGATGGCCGCATCGCAAAGATCGAATGCAACAAAAACAAAAAATCGGCTCACGATCTAGTCTGGTAAGTAGCTATGAGAACACTAGACCGAATGTTGTTTTCCGACTTGCTCAAGATGTGGCGTCAAGGAATTGCGATTAGCCTTCTTCTGGCTTGCGGGATCGCAACGTTTGTAATGTCAACCAGCGCAATGCAGTCACTCGATAGGAGCCGTGAGTTCTACTACTCTGAGTATCGTTTTGCAGACGTTTTCGCCAGCCTTACACGCGCTCCGAACGAGATTGCCAATCGGCTAAAAAAAATCGATGGTGTTGCTCAAGTTCAGAACCGCATTGTGCATAGTGTGTTGTTGGATATGCCTGACATGATCGAACCAGCATCCTGTCAACTTGTTTCGATCGACAACGAACCATCACACGGACTCAATCGCATTTTCCTTCGACAAGGCCGCCTTCCAATCAGTGCTGGTCGCAACGAAGTTATCGCAAGTGAATCCTTTGCAAAAGCTCACAACTTGAGACCGGGCGATCAACTAAACGTTACCATGGATGGGCGGAAGGAGACAATTCGTATTGTGGGGATCGGATTGTCCCCAGAGTATGTCTATGCCGTGCAGCCAGGGCTGTTGCTGACGGACAACCGCCGTTTTGGTGTACTTTGGATGCCGCGACGTCAGATGGAGGCTGCATTCAATATAGAAGGGGCGTTCAACAGCGTCACGATCGCGATGCAGCCGAAGGCTTCGACTGCAGAAGTCATCTACCAGATGGATCGCATTCTGAAACCGTATGGAGGCCATGGGGCATTTACGCGTCATGACCAAGAATCGAACCGACGTCTCATGGATGAAATGCATCAGATGCGAAGCATGGCTTATGTCACTCCGTTCATTTTCTTGTCCGTCGCTTCCTTCCTGTTCAACATTGTCTTAACTCGCTTGGTCCACCAGCAACGAGAGCAGATCGCGTCGCTTCGGGCGTTCGGATACACTCGATTCGAAATAGCATTGCATTACTTCAAATTTCTTCTCATCCTCGTGGTCATCGGCAGTATCCTGGGATGCGTGATCGGTTGGAGGATGTCACGTTGGATGACCGACATGTATACCGTTTTCTTTCGGTTTCCTGTACTTCATCGTGAGTTTGCAACACGCGAAGCACTCATTGCCATCAGCATTGGTTTCATTGCTGCGATCGCTGGTGGATTCTCGGCCTTAGTTCGCGTGGTTCGAATGGAACCCGCAGTGGCTATGCGTCCTGAACCTCCACAGGCCTTCGGTGGATCAATACTGGATCGGATGGGTTTGGCATGGTCGGTATCACCCCTTCTTCGAATGATCCTGCGTCGACTAGAGTCGAATAGGCGGGCAACGATTTTGTCGGTACTGGGGGTCGCGATGGGGCTAGCCATCTTGGTATTGGGTTCGTTCATGCGTGATACGATTGCGTTTGTTCTCGATTCACAATTCGGTCGCTCTCAGCGACAAGACGTCATGCTGACTTTCAATGAACCACTATCATCGAGTGCATTTCATGACGCATTGCATCTTCCCGGTGTGCTGTGCGCGGAGCCGTTTCGAACTGTACCCATTCGACTCAAACATGGTGCTCGGCAGTATCGTTTGGGTCTGATGGGTCTGATTGAAAGCCCATCCCTGTACAGAGTTCTCGACTCTCAATTGCATCCGATACGGTTGCCAGAACGACAGGGTCTTACCATTACGAAGAAGCTCGCAGAATTGCTGGACGTACGCCTTGGAGATGAGCTCATTGTTGAAGTTCTAGAGAACGATAGGTCCCCGGTGTCACTCCCTATAACAGCCGTGTTTGCGAACTACACCGATCCAGCTGCTTACCTTAACCGGTTGGACTTGCATAGGCTCATGGGAGAAAGCGAGCGGCTCTCTGGTGTTTTTCTGTCCGTAGATGCGCTCGAAATGAATAATCTGTATGCAGCGGTAAAGAAGACGCCTTCGGTTGCAGGAGTCCTTGACAACAATGCAGCACGAAAGAATTTTCAGGACATGATTCAAGAGAATACGCGATTGATGCGATTGTTCAATTCCGTTTTCGGAGCGTTGATCGCGTTTGGGGTCATTTACAATGCGGCATTGATCACGCTTGCTGAAAGTGGTCGAGACCTTGCGACACTGCGAGTTATCGGATTCTCGCGACCAGAGGTTGCCACGATCCTGTTGGGAGAACTTGTCATCATCACCTTACTGGCGATTCCAATTGGGATCCCGATCGGATACTTCTTCTCTTATCTCGCGACACTGGCTATTGATACGGAAACTCACCGCTTTCCCTTAGTCGTCGCGCGCGACACCTATGCATACGCAACGTCGACAATATTGCTCTCGGCTCTCTTCTCCGCGTGGATGGTTCGCCGAATGCTCAATAAGCTCGATCTACTTTCGGTATTGAAAGTCAAGGTATCATGAAACAAGTTCGGTCAAAACTACAGCTTTTGGCGGTCGTTATGATTGTCGCTTGCCTACTCGCATACGGCTTTTGGCCTCGTCCAGTATCCGTAGATACCATCCTGGTGAAACAAGGGGCGTTGACGGTTACCGTGGATGACGACGGAGAAACACGCGTTCGCGAGAAGTATAGTATCTCAGCTCCCGTGACTGGCCATCTGTTGCGATTGCAGCTACATCCAGGTGATCTCGTTGTGCAATCTGAGACTGAGATAGCGAAAATGATTCCCGCCAATCCAAGCCTTCTGGATGCGAGGTCTCAAGCGGAAAGCGAAGCGAGAATGCGAGCTGCGGAAGCGGGAAAAGAGCAAGCGAACGCCGTGCTGACCAGCGCCATCGAAGTTGCGGATTTGGCAGAGCATTCTCTTGAACGAGCTAGGAAACTAGCTAGTTCGAAGTCCATTCCGGAGGCTGAGATGGAACAGGCCGAACACGAAGCTGGACAGGCCAAAGCCAATGTTCGGGCAGCTGAGTTCAACTTGAAAGTACGAACATTCGAGCTTGAGCAGGCTGTCGCGGCTTTAACGCAATCGACCGACCAAACGATAAGTGATCAAACGGCAGCAATGACAATCGTTGCGCCGACGTGTGGTCGTGTTTTGAGAGTTTTTCACGAAGATGCGGGGGTCGTCAATGCAGGAACGCCACTCCTTGAGGTTGGCAACATTCAAGACATGGAAATGGTCCTAGATATCCTATCGACGGAAGCCGTTCGCATTCAGCCGGGGGCCAAGATCTTTGTCGAGCATTGGGGCGGTAATTCGACTTTGAACGGAATCGTACGGCGGATTGAGCCTGCCGCGTTCTTGAAGGTGTCAGCCTTAGGAGTTGAAGAAAAACGAGTCAATGTGATTGCTGACTTTGTCGATCCATGGGAGGCTCGGAAATCGCTCGGGGACGGTTTTCGGATAGAGGCACGCATCGTGATTGACACAACGAGTCCAGAGTCGTTGAAGGTAGCCTCCGGAGCGCTTTTTCGTCATGGGGAAAGTTGGCATGTCTATCGCGTTCGGAACTCCAGAGCCGAACTTGTTCCTGTTGCGATTGGTGCGTCCAATGGGTATGAGACGGAAATTCGTGAAGGTCTCGATCGAGGAGAGTGGGTGATCTTGCACCCAACTGACCAAGTCCGAAGTGGCACCAGGGTAAGTGCCCCCTAAATAGCTGACCAGAGCCAGCGGCCAAAACCCTTTTTGGGCCGCTTGGTGCCGCCAATCCCGCCAAATTTTCTTAGACGGGTGGCGATCAGAGGAATCGCAATGGCGTTCTTTGCGACTTGCTAAGCACATCGGCAACTGTTTTTCAGACCAATTAGCCGTTGGGCGATAGCCCCGGTTTTCCAATTGCTCGACATTCGTCGAGAACCGGGGCTAGCGCCCTTCGGCTAACAGTTTGTTTCACTTGAAGACTCATGCCGATGTGCTTTGCAACGAATCAGTAACCCATCCCAGAGGAATGGGGAATTTTCGTAAGCCGACGAAGTGAATTAAATAGTTTGTCCTGTCGCTTATGCGTCCACCATTTTTGAAAGCTGGCCAGTGCTTTTTCAAGCCGATTCGTTTCACGAGTTTGTTTTTGCTTTAGCTTGATTCGATCACGCCTCTTGGAAGTCGTAACGCTCAACTCATTCAGTATCGATATTGTCACGGCTCGATCGTTGATGTCTCCAAGTCGCTGCTGAAGAGTCTCGACAAGTGGAAAGACGGAACACGTGCGTTCCACTGGAAACGCAGCATCGAGCAACTCAATCGTATATCGCAGTTCTTTTGTCCTAATTCGGAAACAGTGTACGGATCGGAGATCATTGATATCGCTTGGACGGGCGTGATAGAATCGTTTGATTGCGTCACGTAATTGTTTTTTAGCCCAGACACCAACCAATCGCGAAGCGGATTCGTTGTTTTTTTGGATTCTCGCGAGCAACTTGAAAAGGCGGTTTTTCAGACCCTTCTTTCGGCCTGCTTTCACAAAACACCTTACGATTGGTCTTTGTGCTTTCTCACGTTGATGTTTGATTTGGGCCGCCAAAGAATTTGAAGACCCAGTGCCCGTTCCGATTACATGTTCCAAAAAAACATCTAAATCGCGAGCTTTGCCAGCGGCACGTCGAATTGTTTCGAGCTTCTTCCGAATGCTGCTCAGCTCCTTTTTAGGCAGTGCTCGCCGGTAAATATGTAACGCAGTCCCCATCCTACGGACCGAAACGCGAAGATGGTGAACATACTCGGCGTCATCGCATGATTTCTCTGCCGCCAAGGACAGAAAATGTAGTACAGCAGTCAACTGATGCTGCAGTGTCAAGCGGACTGCATCTCGTACCAAAGTATCACGTTTGATACCATTCATCCATCTATTTCGATTTCGGGCTATAACTTCGGACATAGGTGCGTTGCATCAACAGTGGTTACTTCGACAGGGCTTCTTCGGTCCACCCAAGAGAAACAAAGTGCGGCCAACAATTTCTTCATGAGATGATAGACTCGCATTGCGGTCTTGGTTGATCACGTTGGTTTAAGATCTTGTTCCGGGTGAAAATTAAGCAATGATTTGTTGTCGAGTTCGATTTGAACTTGCTCGCCGACGACTCGAATCGGGTAACTGCGGACATTGCAGCTAGGCTTCCTTTCCTCCAGGTAAGTACCGCTGCGAACACAGAATCGCCAATAATGAATTCGGCATCGAACCACGTCTCCTTCAACGATGCCATGCGACAAGGACGCACCAGCGTGCGGACACGCATCATCAATGGCATAGAATACTCCGGAAACGTTGAATACACCGAATGCCACCTCGTTGACCAAAATCATTCTAGCCTCGCCGACCGGGATGTCACTCACTTTGCAAATGTCGATAAATTCTGGCATATTTTCTGCATCGCCGTTCATTGCTATCGGGTCATTGATCGCTAGTAATCGCGATTGACCGCCGAAGGCAATGCGCGATCAAGGGCGTTGGTTGTACGGTGCATTTAGCGTACCAGGAACGTCGGGACGTCGCGTTTGATGCGTAGTAGGCGGCTACTTGCTGTTTTTCGGCGGCTGCGGTTCGCCTCTAACATTTTTAGTCTCCCCGCCCAGATAATCAATGACGGCACGGTACGCTTGCCACGCAAAGGGAGACGTTCCGATCAAAAAAGGGGAGGTGTTATTCGAAATCGACCCCACTTCCTATCAATACACCGTCAATCAGGCCAAGGCCGCATTGCAGGTCGCCCGAAGTGATGAAGCGCGGTTCGCGGCTGGAGTCAAAGTCGCTGAGGCTAACATTGCGAAAGTAGAAGCCGATGCTAGGGCTGCCAAGTCGACGTTGAATATGTCCGAGGCGGCAGGGACGGGTACGATCTCGAAACAAGAACTCATCGACGCTCGTGAAAGATACTCGGCCGCCGAAGCAATGTTGAAACAAACCGAGGCTAGCCGCGAGCAAGCCAACGCGGCTTATGCAGGTAGCAAGGATGCGATCGTGTTGTCTTAGGAGAAGCTCAAGACGGCGGAGTTTAGTTTGACTCAGTGTACCGTTCATGCTCCCGCAAACGGTTTTGTTACCAACTGGAATATTCGCGAAGGGACTTTTGTCGTCCCAACTCCTGCTGCCGCTGCGGGTACGTTTATCGATACGTCGGAACTTTCCATTGTCGCGCCATTCAAACAGCAGATTTTAGTCAACGTCAAGCCTGGTCAGGAAGTCGAACTCGTGTTCAAGAGTCATCCGGGCCGCTTATTTCATGGCAAAGTTGATTCCATTCTTGAGGCGACCGGGGAAGGGCAAGGGGCGGTCAGTGGGACATTGCCTTCCGCATCGAAAATCGGATCTCCAGGGATCCTCGCAGTCAAGATTTTGTTGAACGACGAGCAGGATAATAGCGGCCTGGATTTGGGAACAGCGGGCTCCGTTGCGATTTACACGGATTCGTTGAAGCCTATCCACATCATGAGCCGCGTAACCATGCGGATGAACAAATGGCTCTATTTCTTGCCATTCATGTGACAAGTCCTGAAGAACTTCGGGCTGGCCGGGCTTGCCAATAAGCACATCCGCAACTGTTTTTCAACCCAATTAGCCGTTGGGCGATAGCCCCGGTTTTCCAATTGCTCGACACTCGTCGAAAACCGGGGCTATCGCCCTTCGGCACTCAGTTTGTTTCACTCGAAGACTCATACCGATGTGCTTATCTCTGCCTGATCCTTATGTCGCATGCTCTCGAGCCGCTAACAAATCGGTTAACAAACCGCTTTTTTGAGGGAGCAACGTCAACTTAGTTTTGCAGTCCAATAGCTTTTGAGTTTCTAGGATTGTAAACATTGCTTCGGACGTTTCTTTATCTGCACAGATCTTCTTCAATGCATTTCCAACAAGTTCGGGCCGAATTGCGGCGGCCTTTGCAAATTCGATAGCAGCTTTGCGATCGGCGGTACTGGTAATAATGCTCACTTGGTTGGCACCATCCTGTTTGATGGCACTCGTCACTTGCCGCAATCGATTTACAACCTTGCTTTCAATCTGCCGAATCATTTCGGCATCACGAAAATGAACTTTGCGAATGTACACCGAACCGAGTCGGTAGCCCCATTCATCGGATCGAGGCGATACTTCTTCTCGTACGGTTGCGCTCATGCTGTGACGGTTGACCATCATGAGCGCCAGCGGCAAATTACTGAGGCAACGGACGGTGGAATTCGCAACATTGGCCGACAACGAGCCGCGAGGATCCATGTTTTTGAAAAGGAATGCCACTGGATCGCTTATAAACATTTCGTACCAAATCCCAATTCCCATCGGCGCGCCTTCTTCGGAATTCACTGGGGAACTTCGCAGGTAGACTTGGTCCAATCGCATGTCAAGGACATAGCATTTTCCAAGCCAGTTCACGACCAGAGCCTTCCATTCCATAAGAGGCCATAAGAAATGAAGTCCAGGCTCGTCGATAATTTCGACAACCTTTCCGAAAAGAACATAGACATGACATCGGCGTTCCTGGACGATGGTGTACACCCCGAATAAGCGTCCAATCGCCAATGCGACAGGTACGATGAAGAACGACAACACGAACGTAATGAGGAATGCAGCCAACGCAATCATGAGTCCACCTCCACAAAAGCTTGTTCCGAGCGACCGAATAGCGACATCCTGACGTTTCTCACGTATGCCTTGAGTACGCCGGAACCACTCTGTTTTAATGACTCAAGCTGCGTCGCCATTCTCTCCAATGGCTCGATCTCCGCCTGAGCTTTCAAAGTTTCAATTTCTACCGCCCGCTTGGACTGAACGATTTTTTGATCTGCGGCAGCTTGCGCTAAACTTATATCGGACGATACTTGGTTGTGTGCTGTGTTAATGGCAGCCAAGGCCGATTCAACCTCGGGAGGCGGATCGATTCCTGTTATGAGCGATGCGTCGAGTACCATTCCATACCTGGCTGCAGAAGAATGGCACTCGCGATCCATATGTTCGTTGAGGTCGCGCAAGTTCTTTCGTAAGTCATTGATTGAGACACCAAAGTTAACGCTGGCGTCCGCCTGAGTGTCACCTGCGACCATCACCTGAGGAATCGGAGGGGCTTCGAAGTTCGCGATTCTTTCGCGTAGCACAGACACAAAATAACCCATCACATGCGAGATCGGGCTTTTAACGCCAAACAGGTAAGCATAAAGATTGGCTTCCGAAACCCCATACCGAATCTGACCATCGAGTCCAATATTAAGTTGATCTTTGGTGACTGCATCCAAGATGGTTCCGCCCTTGTTGGCTTGTGGTTGATCGGGATCGTACGCCATATTCATGGTTGCTGTCGCGATGGATACGCGATGCACTTGCTGCCAAGGCCATTTCCAGTAGAAGCCGGGCTGCACGACGCGTACCTGCGGATAACAGTAGCGCTCTTGCTCATCCGGGGCCAAGGCTTCAGCGAGCGGTAAAGCCAAGGTCGTAGCTTCACCCAGTCGATCCGCTCTCCCAAACGTGGTGATTAAAGCTCGTTGATTTTGATCGATTATATAGAAGCCTGCAACGAAGTATCGAATGACAAACCACGCGACAAAACCTGCAGCAATTCCCATAAAAATTTCCATCTGCGGTTCCTCGTTTGAACAAGCATGAAGTAATGCACGACCATTAGGCAATCAGTTCAGTTTAAGCCAACGGTGTTAGAAGGCTCGAATTATTGCGAGAAAGGGCGCGAATTCTTGATTGATTTGGACTGCCAGATTTGAAATCCGACGAACGACGTTGGCCATCGAGCCGTAATCCCTTCAATGGGGGTATCGAAACCGAGATAGCTGAATGGAATCAGGGATAATTAAATTGCAAATCAGGGACAATTCCCATAAATTCAGTGACAATTGATCCTAAACCGGGATAAATACAAGTTCCACTTGTCAGTGCTCAACCAGGACTCGGATTCTCTTTCCCAACTTGTATCTGGTCGATCGAAAGGTTCGATTCGTGCCTGGCCCCTAACGGTTCGTGTCCTCGGAGTACCGAGGAACTTCGGGGTACCGAGCGGACAAGCATGGGGAAACGACCATCAAGTCGACGGTGGCCTCGATGTCCAACTCAGCCATCGCTTTGAATATTTCGATCAAGTTCGGTTGTTCGTCATTGCTGAAATTGCAATACGCTCTGCGCTCCACGCTGGCTTGCTCGCTTGACAGTGTTGGACTAGCGGCGAGGAATCATACCTCGGCATTTTAGCTAAAATAAGGCGCATCGCGATGTCCAACCTGTTGCCCCCTGATTTGGATTAGACTAATTTTGACGATTTCCAGCTAGATGTTTAGCCCCCTTCGCCGGAGCACTTCATCCTATCATGTCGCGCAACGCCATTTCGAATACTAGTCGCCAACGATCTAACGCTCGGAATCTCTTTCGACAACGAATGTTCGAACGACTAGAGCAGCGGTTGATGATGAACTCGGACTGGCGAAATCCTGCTCGTCCGTTGGATGTCAACAACGATATGTTCGTGTCGCCTCTCGACGCACTTGTCGTCATCAATGCACTTAATTCTCGAGGTGCTTCCAGCGACCTCGGTGCAAGACAAAATCGGCTCGACTCCTACCTGGACACCAATGGCGACCGAAGTATGAGTCCGCTGGACGCTTTGATCGTTATCAACGAGCTGAATCGTAGCGATCGAACATCGGACAACGCCAGCCAACGAATCGATGGCGAAGCCGAAACTGCTCCAGCTGGCTTCGTAAGTATCGTCATGGGAGGACTTCCCGGAACCCGCGATCAAATCGTCGCACTCTCGACGCAACTGACCATTGGTCGCGAAGAGTTCAATGAAATGGGACTATTTGTCGTTGATGGTCCCAACGGAGCGGTCAATGGAGTTTTGCCTAGCTCACCAAACTACTCGACCGAAGTGTTTGCGTTAGCCAACCGCCGAGTCCTCTATTCACGGCAATCCGTATTTCGTACTGCCAGCGATGCAACTTTCCCTGCGGGTACCACCCTGGGTGTCTATGTGCTCCAGGAAACCAGCGACAATGGTGACGGAGACAAACACCTTAGGGTTCGTGAGACCGGAACCTCCAAGGTGCGCATTGGCTGGGAAGAACATTTTTCTCCATCATCTTGGATTGGAGTAGGAGACCGTGGCTACGACGACGTCATGATCGATATGACAATCGGTCAACCCTACGATGGCAATGCCGAGCCTGTCATCACGGCGATACCAAATCAATTCATGAATGAAGAAACCGAGCTATCGATCCAAACGCTCGCGATGGACGCGGATTTACCCAATGACGCGTTAAGCTACTCGTTGGACATCGCACCGATCGGAGCGACCATTGACCCAACAACAGGCCGGTTCCGTTGGACTCCAACCGAAGCCCAAGGGCCAGGCAACTTTGAAGTTATCATTCGAGCGACCGATCTCGAAGGCGCTTTTGACACCGAAGCCTTCACGGTCACAGTACTAGAAGTCAATCGGCCACCGGTGCTGCAGACCATCCCAAATCGGCAAGTGCTTGTAGGGCAAACCGTTTCGTTTACAGCATCCGCGAGCGATCCGGATCTTCCTGCCAACACGTTGACTTATAGCTTGTTGGCTGGCGCGCCGAGCGGGGCAACGATCAACTCTGCAACGGGTGCGTTCTCATGGGCAGTACCTGCGGGCGCAACTAGCGGTGACTACCCTATTTCGATCCGAGCGACCGACAATGGCAGTCCTGCACTTTCGGACACGAAGAATTTTACCATCAGCGTTAGCGCGACCTGCGCGTTTGACGCCAACCTAACCGGTTGGACAGTATTCGAGAACGGCGGACCAAGCGATTCGAAGGGAAGCGTAACGTCTCAGTCTTGTTCGGCGGTGCTAAGAGAGGGTAACTCGTTTGAGGTTGGGTTGTCGAAAGATTTTGTAGTTCCGGCCAACTCCTCTGCAGTCAGTCTTTCGTATGACGGTTTAGTATTCGACGAGACCGCCAGTGGATTCATTCGCGATGCGTTTGAGATATCGCTATTGGATGAGTTTGGCAATTCGCTCGTGCAGAGTATCGAAAGCGAACGTGCTTCCATTTTCAACGCGACAGAAGGACTGCCAAACGCAATCGCATCGGGCATAAGAATTGAGAACGGAACGATAACAGTCGGGTTGGGTGGGATCGCTCCTGGGACGAAAGCAAAATTGGTTGCTCGACTGGTAAATGAGGATAAGGATACCACATCGCAAGTTGTGCTCACTGATTTCCGCATTGCTACCAGTAATCTCGCGGCAGTTCCAGCCGGTGGGGCTTCTTCTCAATCGCAACGACGTTCGCCTACCGCAACACCGACCGCAACATCGACCGCAACGGAGGGGCCGCAAGCCACGATAGGCGCCAATTTGCTTCCAAATGTTGGGAAAACAACGGGGACAAACAACAGTGGGATTGGAATTGGGAATGGGAATGGCAATGGCAATGGCAATGGAACCGCAAACTCGACACCTCAGTCTATTCGATTTATCCCTATATCCACACCTTTCAATTCGCCAATCGGCATCGACTACCATGCGCCAACCAATTCAGTGGTCATATCGGTCAATTACTCGTCTGGCAATCCCATTTCGTTTGAACGAATTGACAAAGACGGCAATCACACCCCATTTTCAAACGTCAGCGGTCTCGGTGACGAAGTCAAGATTGCGACGGTCAGGCCAGGCAACGTAGGCGGGTTTACCGCAGGCGACATGTTCTCAGGCAATGGCATCGATGGTGAGATTCTTAAGATTGGCGGCGATGGATTAATCGTTGATAATCCTTGGATAAGTCTACCTGGTAACGGTAATGGTTTAATGCGTGGTTCGCTTTACGTAGACAGAACCGGCGACTTTGGCGGAGACCTTATTGCCGCAACTACTTCCGGCGAAGTTTGGCGCATCAATTCGGCGGCTGTGCCAACACTTCTCGCTAGGATCGGAACGCACCTCGAGGGAGTTGTAACGGTCCCCAATCTTCCGGATCGCTTTGGCCCCCTAGCTGGAAAGATTATTGCTGGCGCAGAAGATCAGGGTCTGCTTTACGCAATCGATGCAACTGGAGCGGTGTCTTCGTATTCATTGGGCGTGAACATCGAAGATATCGAACTTGTACCACCAGGGGAGAACTTTTTTGGAGTCAACTTCGGAACCGGTAGGATCCTCGGTGCTCCGGCAGCTTCGTTCAAGTCCATGGTTGGCGACATACTTTTGACGCAAGAGTTCCACGGAGGTTCGGGACTGTATCGCTTATTCTGGGATGGTACTGTTCTCAAAACCGAGCAGTTGGGTTTGGCAAGCGATACAGCCGCAGTAGGACAATGGGAACACGTTACGTTCTCACCGTCGGGAATTTCCGAGCTAGACGAAGTTCCACAACCACCTGCGATCGTTGTTTCGGCACCAGTGCATTCCGCAGGCGTAGGCGAACGAGTTCTGCTTTCTGGCATTGCAGAAGCGTTTGGCAATTCTGCTCCAAATATTAGGAATCGCATTTCATACGTAACTGTCAATGGCAAGCCAGTTGATGTGCTCGACAATGGCGCAAGCTTCTTCCAATCAGAATTTGTTGGCCCCGGCATAAATCGCTTTGTCTTTGAAGCGACGGATGACATTGGGCAAACAGTGACTGCAGAACTAACCATAGAGGGTTTGATCAAGCAACCTGGCAGCATGGATTTCCGAAACTACGTTGACCTAACATCGGCTTATACCGGACTGTACTCAAGGACTTCCTTCAATGATGGATCGAAGGAACTTCTGGTCAACTTGGCGACAAGAAACGATGGTACCTTTGTGAGTGATGTGCCATTAATTGTAGGTGTGAAGAACATTAGCGACCCAACTGTATCTATCGTTGGCTTTGACGGCCTGACCCCAGATGGGATTCCATACGTTGACTATTCGCAACATGTTCCGAGCGGTACCTTAGCGCCGGGAGCCACAACCGGGTCACCCTCGATAGCATTTCATAACCCCAAAAGCATTCGATTCGACTACGAGCTTGTATTCTATGGAAAACAGAACACACCGCCTGAGATCACATCAATACCTGATATCGAGGCACTGTCTGGCAAACAATACGTTTATCCAGTCATCGCTATCGATGCAGACAACGATACGCTCATGTATCGACTGACCGAATCGCCAGCTGGAATGGCCATTGCAGAAACCACTGGCAAGATTACTTGGACGCCGACAGTGGCTCAGATTGGCAATCACAAAGTGGTCGTGCAAGTTGATGATGGACGTGGTGGCAAAGCAAACCAGACATACCCCGTCTCATTAATCGCCGCACCGCCCAATCGTCCACCGGTGATAACAAGTCGACCAGTTGTATCAGCAACGGTTTCGACAAGTGTTCCAGGGGACGGTTTCGCAGACGTCGTTCTGGGTTACTTTGCGGCTGGTTCTAGCGGAATCGCCGAACCTTATGGAGGAAACGTTAATCCCAATAGAGTGATCGGACTTGTGGAGAGCGTGAATCCGAATGTGGCTATCGGATCGCCTGGGATCGCCCCGTATACAACACAGAATCTTGGTGTCGATTGGTTAGCAATACCCAGAGATTCGTACGTTACTTTGGGCTTTGTGGACGAAGTAGTTATCGATGGCCCAGGCGACGACATCTACATTCGTAGTACAGATCCTTCCGATTCTGCGGGTGAGCGGGCAAATGTATATGTGAGCGATGGAATCAATGATTTTGTGCTGCTTGGACAAGTTCGCCAATTGGGCCGTCAAGGATTAGATTTGGCATCTATCAACTTCAAGCACCCAGTCCGAGCAATTCGAATTGAAGGTGTCGACAATCTTGGATGGTCGCCTGGCTTCGATCTATTTAGCGTCGAAGTTTTCCCGAACAGCATCGGAGATCCTCGAGACTATTTGTACGACGTCGATGCCGTAGATCCTGACGATGATGTTCTGAACTATTCTCTAACGACCAATCCTTCTGGAATGTCTATCAATCCCGTTTCGGGATTAATTCGTTGGTCGCCAACGCACGAACAAATCGGCGATCATCAAGTGAAAGTCGAGGTGTCCGACGGACGAGGCGGTCTCGCTTTTCAGGAATTCATTATCTGCGTCCACCCGGATCCGAATAATCATCCGCCTCTCATCGTTTCAAGTCCAAGTTCACAGTTCGATATTGCGGGAACTTCAAATGTTGCACGGGGTAATGTCACCCCTTCCGAGATCATTTTGAACACGACGGAAGCTAGAACCACACAGTCGGTTTCCATGGTTGTGCCCGATTCCGGAACTGATCTGGGCTCGGCAGATATTATTTTCATTGTTGACGAGTCAGGCTCTATGGCTGGTGAGCAAGCGTGGCTTGGCAACATCATTCAGTCTATGGACTCTTCCCTTTCCGCAGCAGGGTTGACGAACAATCGATTTGGTTTAGTAGGCTTCACGTCGAGTGGTCGAGTGCTTCGATCGGGGGCCGACGCTCTTATGACAGCCGCAAGTTTCAGAACGGCAACTGGTTTGCTCTCGACTGGGCAAGGTGGCGCGGAAGACGGATATCTCGGAATCGATTTCGCCTTGAGGAGTTTCCAGTTCCGTCCCGGTACTGTTCGCTGCGTTGTCTTGGTTACAGATGAAGAGCGTACAACTGTATCATCGAGTCTTACCTTCGCCTCTACACGTCAATTGTTGTTGTCTCAAAACATCAACTTCAGTCTCATAGCTAATGCCAATCTCAAGGATACTTCAGACTCTGCCGTATTCGGCGTTGCTGCCGACGGAACGGCCTACTCTAGCAATGGAAGTGGAGGATCGACATCAACTTCTGGAGGACGGTTCGTTGGCTCGGAGTCGGTGGGTGGTGGAGATATCGCAAACATAAAGACCGAGTATGTCGATCTTGCGTGGCAGGCCGACGGCATTACCTGGGATCTGAACTTCTTACGAGATTCGGCAGCGGCAGCCACGGTTTTCACGGAGGTTTTCGTAGACGTATTAAGTGACTCTATTGTTCGAGACATACCCATTGACGTACGGGCTTCGATTCCAGGCATCGGCTTCCAGAATCTCTCTGGCACTAAGGCAGGTGCTTTACCGGGGCAAACAGTTAGCTTTGACGTCTCATTTGATTCCAATCGACCTCTTCGATTTGACTTGCAGTTCATCAATGCAAACGATCAAACCGTGATTGCGTCCATTCCAGTCATTTTGAACAACAACTATCTTTACCAGGTACAAGCTGTTGACCCAGACGATGACGATATTTCTTACAGTCTTGTAAACCAAGTTCAAGGAATATCGATTGATCCAAACTCTGGAATAGTCTCATGGAATTCCCCAGTTCCAGGTACAACTACAGTCCAAGTTAGAGCATCCGATGGCCGAGGTGGTAGTGACATTCAGTTGCTTGAGCTAAATATTCGACAGGGAACAGGAGTACTCAAAGGGTTTGTGCGAGAAACGCCTCCGTCCACTGTTCCTTTAGGAGGTGTCGTTGTCTATCTGGACGGAAACAACAATGCTCGGCGCGACGCAGGGGAAACATTCACAACAACGGATCCCACCGGTGCGTACCAGATCGTCGGACTAAGCCCTGGCACGTATTCTGTCCGTTCCAATGGTAAGCTCGGCTATGCACAATCTTTCCCGCTTCTTCCGTTTCAAGGCTATCAGACGGAGCTAGTTGTAAATGAAACTAAATCCGATTTGGATTTTCTTCTCCAACCAATCTCAACATCAGTTCTGCCGCTGCAATTGTTGGACATTCCATTATTAGAGATCCAAGCGGGGCGGAAATTCAATTACCAGCTGGAGTCGCTTAATGCTAGGCCTGGAGCGTCGATCTATTCACTTTTGGCACCGTTCGAAGGTGTTGGAGTACATGCGACAAGTGGGATTCTGTCATGGCAACCGAGTCTCGATCAAATCGGCGAACAAAACCTAGCAGTAGGAGTTACAGACGGGAATGGCAGGTTCGACAGCCAAGTGATCAGGATTCGTGTTCAGAAACCGAACTCATCCCCAGCGTTCATTTCTACGATACCAACGCAAGCTGTTTTAGGCCGTTCCGTAGGTTTCGACCTGATACTTCAAGATGCTGATGGCGATTTTGTCAACATTCAACTCAGCTCTGGATCGGTCGGTTCACTGACCGAATCTTCGACTACGCTTCCAAATGGACAGCCAGGCCCGAAGCAATATCGCTTTGAATGGACCCCAAATTCCGCTGATGTTGCAGCAGGTAAGCGAACTATTAGCTTCGAGGCAAACGATGGTCGCGGTGGTGTCGCAATTCACTCCTTGGACGTTACGGTGCTTGCAACAGCACCAAATCGTAGGCCCTCAATTCTTTCAAAACCTCGCACCATCACTTATCCAGGAGTTCCGTACGCTCATCAAGTGATTGCTGAGGACCTAGATGGAAATCCGCTCCTGTATTCGCTGGCCAAAAAACCAACCGGTATGACGATCTCCGCGCACGGATTGATCCAGTGGTCAACTGATACGCTCCTCGCAGATCCGCAGGATATCGAAGTTGTGGTCGCCGACGGCCAAGGTGGCACCGCAACCCAAAAATTCCAGATTCGCGTTGCGTCTCAATTGGAAAACACGCGACCAACCATCGTCTCGAATCCGAAATTGGCTGGCCGCGAAGATCGACTTTACTCGTATGATGCTGTAGCAGACGATGCTCAGGGTGACGAAGTGGTTTGGTCGCTTGTTCGCGGGCCCATCGGAATGTCGATCGGCTCTAATGACGGACGTGTTCGCTGGACGCCTCGCGATGACCAAATGGGCATCAATACGGTCACTATCCGAGCGACAGACACGTTAGGTGCTTTTTCAGAGCAGAGCTTTGCGATTGATCTTGCGTGTGTCAATACACCTCCACTCATCCTTTCGAATCCGATCACGCAAGCCTATGTAGGGGAACTTTATCTCTACGGGGTACGCGGGATCGATCCAGACGGTGAGTCTGTGCAATTTAAAATAATCGCCGCTCCAACTGGAATGACCATCTCGGATACTGGACTCATTCGCTGGACGCCAGTCGCGGCTGACGAAGGGCAAACACGGCGAGTCGTTGTAGAAGTTTCCGATATCGACGGTGCAAAAGTCCTTCAGACTTATGACATCGTTGTCCAAGGCTCAACCAATCGGAATCGCCCACCGGTCATCAATTCATTCCCAGGCTTTTCTATCACGACAGGAGCTACCTACAGCTATACGGTCACGGCAACCGACCCAGACAATGATGCAGTCTCGTTTAGCTTGGTTACAAAACCGGTCGACATGACAATCAACGCGACCACCGGCGTTGTGACTTGGACTCCGACATCTGCTGCCGTCGAAAACGTTGTCGTTGAGGCCCGAGACGCTCGTGGTGCTATCTCGACGCAAGGCTTCGCGGTGAGCGTTCGCGACAATCGACCACCCGTCATCAGCTCGAACCCTCCAACACGAATCGAAGCAGGCGAAACCTATCGATATGCAATCTATGCCAACGATCCCGATGGCGATGTATTGACCTATGTCTACCTAGATGGTGGGCCCGGAAGCCTGATGGACGGGCAAGGCCGAATCACTTGGGATGTGCCAAGCGATTTCGCCAAGAATGGACCCGTTCAAGTTCCAATGTCTGTATTGGTCCGCGATTCCCGCGGTGCGGAAGTCAAACAGGATTACACGTTAACCGTTTCTGCGGACACCGAAGCTCCCCAAGTCCTACTACAGATTCGAGCTGGAAACTCCGTCTCTACCAACGAAGCCAATGTTGATATCGGTTCTAGTGTCGTTGTTCGAGTCTTGGCCACCGACAATGTCGGCATCGACGGTCTAACGCTTGACGTCGACGGTGTTTCCGTTCCGCTGAATGCTGCGGGCGAAGCGACAGTCCCCACGACAGTTCTCGGTACCATTGTCTTGCGTGGGCGAGCGACCGACCGATCCGGCAACCTTGGTGAGAAACTTGGCTCGATCAAAGTCGTGAACAGCGGTTCAGAACAACAACCACCGACCAACGATCCAACATTGCCGCCGAACCCTGGTCCCGCTCCCGGCGATACCAAGGCTCCGTTGGTTTCGATCACCAGCCCGGAAATCGGTGCTTCCGTAACCAACATCGTTCCAATCGTAGGGACGATCGACGATCCCGAAAACCATCTCTGGTACTGGCGAACTTACTATGCTCGGCTTGATCTGATCGACGTGAATTCGATTGATCTTTCCGATCCCGATCTGGTGCAGATTGCGCAAGGTACGAACGAAGTTATCAATGCCGAGATCGCCAAGTTCGACCCCACCAAGCTGGACAATGATTCCTACGTCATTCTCGTAGCTGCCTTCGATGTAAATGGCTCAGGCTACGTCGCAGCCACGATTGTCAACGTGGAGGGCAATGTAAAACTCGGGCAGTTCAATTTGGACTTCACCGATCTTTCTATTCCATTGGCAGGTATTCCTATTCAGGTAACGCGTACGTACGACACGCGTCAAGCCGGACGCGAAGGGGACTTTGGCTACGGTTGGTCGCTGGGAGTTCAGGACGCTCGCATTCTCGAGGTGGCAGCGATCGGTGCCAGCGGAGCGTTCGGAAACGGCGAGAGGACCTTCGTGCCAGACAAGACCAAGGTTTATCTCACCAATCCATCCGGTCAACGCGTCGGCTTCACGTACAAAGAAACCTATGCCAGCGGTGCCGCTTTCCTGATCGGCTGTTCCTTTGGTTGCTTCTACACACCATCGTTCGTTCCCGATCCAGGTGTGTATGACACATTGACCATTGACGAGACTTCCGTTTCGAGAGGCGGCATCCTGGGTGCACTGGTCGGAGGTATCAACCCAGCCAAGTACACGCTGACAACCAAGGATGGCACCAAGTATCGTTACGACGAAGCCAGCGGCCTGGAGAAAATCACAGATCGAAACAGCCAGACGGTTACCTTCACTGAGAATGGTATCAAGCACTCGTCGGGCACTGAGATTCAGTTCGTTCGCGACCATCGCGGCCGGATCAAAGAAGTTGTCGATCCGGATGGCAAGAAGATCGTTTATGAATACGATGTAGCAGGGGACTTAATAGGTATCACGAATGAAATTGGGCTTAAGTCAACGCTAACGTATCTAGCAACTCCAAAGCACTTCCTAAGTGAGCTTTTCGATTCTCAAAACGTGCGGTTTCTCAAAGCCGAGTTCGATTCGCAGAATAGGTTCATTGGCGTTCTGGATGCCCTGGGTAATCGAGTTGATAGTCGGAGCTTCGATTCTGATCGAAACGAAGCAGTTGTTCGCGACGCTCTCGGGAACGCTACTCGCATGTCCTACGATGCCAAAGGGAATGTCTTAAGTGAAACGGACTCGCTTGGCAATGTCATTCTCGCTTCCTATGACGCCAACAACAATCCAATCCAAGTGACAGATGCTAAGGGGATCAAAACGACCTTTTCTTATGATAACTCGGGAAATGTCGTCAAGTCGACCGATGCTCTCGGTCAGACCATTTCCTACACATACCGTAATAGTCTTGTACAAACCGTTACGGATCAACTTGGTAGGAAAATCACCTATGATTACGATTCAAAGGGAAACCTGATTCGCCAGACAGATGAAGCGGGCAGTGTTTTGCAATTCACATATGACAATTCAGGAAGGCTACAAAGCCGTACTGATCCCAAGGGTCTGGCTACTCGTTTTGAATATGCCGATTCTCGTGGATTACCAACAAGGGTGATCAATCCTGACGGGAGTAGCGTGTCGTTTCGATACGACTCGAGAGGGAACACTACACAATTCACAGACGAGCGCGGCAAAGTTACCAAGTACTTATACGACAACATTGGTCGCTTGCTTTCTACGACGGATCAAGCTGGTAAAACAGTCTCGTATGAATATGAGGGGCCGCGAGTAAAGAAACTTGTCGATCGACTGGGGCGATCAACTACGTTCGAATACGATGCTGCCGGAAGACGCACCAAAGCAATCGATGCAGAAGGGGGCGTTACAAGATATGAATACGATGCCGTCGGTCGTATGACAGCTCGAATTGATCCGAATGGAAGCAGATCGACGTTTGCGTACGACCCCAAAGGTAAGCTCGTATCGACGACACAACAAGGAATTACAGTCTCATACGCGTACGATCAGAATGGTAATATCGTTTCACATACGGACGCAAATGGCAACACAACTCGTTATGAGTATGACGCGCGAAACTACCGAACGAAGTCGATCGATGCCTTCGGCGGTCAAACTACATACGATTATGACGCGGCTGGCCAGTTAGCAAGTCTCTCGGATCCACGAGGATTTGCTACTCGATACACCTATCGCAGAAGTGGTCAAATAGCTACGATAACCGACCCTCTCGGAGGCTTAACCCAATATGGGTATGACTCGGTCGGCAATGTTACGTCCATCGTGGATTCGCTAGCTCGTGAAACAAAATTTGACTATGACTATGCTGGACGCGTAACAAAACAAATCGACGCACTTGGTGGAGAGTCTAGGTTTTTGTATGACCCAGCAGGCTATCAGCAGTCGGTTACTGACCAACTTGGACGCGTAACTTCCTACGACTACGATTCGGTCGGACGTTTGATCTCAACTAGAGACGCTTTAGGAGGGATAAACGTATATGTTCGTGACGCTGAAGGCAACGTCGTTCAGCACACGGACCCGCTCGGTAGAATCACAACCTATGCCTACGATGGCTTGAACCGATTGATATCGGCGACGAATCCCGTTGGTGGCACAACGCACTACAAATACGACGCGATCGGCAACTTGACGGAATACATTGATCCGCTGGGTAACAAGAACCAGTATCGTTTCGATGAACTTTCTCGCTTGGTGGTTGCGATTGACGCACTTGGCAATCAAAGCTCCTTCGAATACGACCCGGTCGGAAACGTCACACGCGAAATCGACTCGCTTGGGCGTGCAACTGCGTATGTCTATGATAGTTTGAACCGACTTAGCTCATCGACAGATCCGTCTGGTCTTACGACACGAAATTCTTACGACGCTAATGGGAATCTAGTTGGCCTAACAGATCCACTAACAGGCAACTCGACAAATCAATTCGATGGATTGAATCGACTTATCCAAACTCAGATCGCGAGCGGTGGTACAGCAACGTTTAAGTACGACTCCGTAGGTAACTTGGTTGAAACAACGGACCCGATCGGTTCGAAAGTACTCAGGTCTCATGACAAGCTAAACCGGCTTGTTACATCAGTTGACCCTAAAGGAGAGATTACTCGATATTCGTATGACGCCGTTGGCAACACAACTGAAATTCTGGACCCACTTGGAAACAAGAACCAGTTTCAATATGACTCTTTGGATCGACTCGTAAATCACGCTGATCCGATCAATAGTAACCGTCAATACCGCTATGACGCCGTTGGCAACGTTGTCGAATCAATAGATCGAAACGGTCGAACGAGAAGGTTTGCCTACACCAAACTTGATCAACTAGAAAACGAAAGTTGGTTGGACGTTGATAGGGTCATACATTCTATATCGTTCGAGTATGATGTCGAAGGCAACACGATCGGCGGACAGGATGCCTTTAGTCAGTACCGGTTTAATCGAGACGCAACGGATCGAATTGTGGAAGTGGAAGGGGGGAGTCGCTCGCTTCCGAATCCGTTGAAGTTGACTTATCAGTACGATGCCGTCGGCAACATTGCTACGATTAGCGATACTGCGGGCGGAAGCCTTACACAGAGTTACAACGTGCGTGATCAGATCGCAACGCAAACGTGGCGAACGAATGGCACTATGGGGGCACGAGTTGAGTATTCATATGGTGACAATGGTGCGATTAATGCAATAAAGCGATTCTCTTCTCCAGCAGGCACCGCAGTCGCTTCTCAATCAAGATACTCATACGACGCATTTGGACGACTGTCCGATATCACCCACTTAAACGCCCTTGATACGATCGTCGCTTCGCACGAGTATGACTACGATTCGCTAGATCGATTGATCGCGGAGTCGAATAACGCGAATCGATCAACATATACCTACGACGCAAACGCTCAGTTGGTTGGTGCGGATCATTCGGTCTTCGGAGACGAGAGTTATACCTATGATGCAAACGGAAACCGCGTTGGTGGAGGTATCACCGTCGGTGCGAGCAATCAGATATTGGCTGACGGCAAATACGACTACATCTACGATCGCGAAGGCAATCTCGTAACAAAAACGGAGCGGAGCACGGGAAATGTTTCGCACTATGAGTATGACCATCGCAATCGGATGACGTCGGTAATCATTAAAGACTCCAGCCAGCGAGCCATTTACACGGTAACATATGTTTACGATATTTTTGATCGACGCATTGGACGTATCGAGGATAGCGATGGCGAGGGGCCAGGCGCCGCCACTTCAGTGCACTTCGTTTACAACGGAGAACACGTTTGGGCCGATTTAGATAGCACGGGCAATATTGTTTCCCGATATCTCTACGGAAACGCGATTGATCAAATTCTTGCGAAGTATCAGCAAAGTGAAGGAGTCACTTGGCAGCTAACAGACCGGCTTGGCAGTGTTCGCGATGTGCTCGATGCAAACGGAGTACTGATCAACCATATCGATTACAACAGTTTTGGCGAAGTTGTTCGCGAAACAAATCCGAGCGAGTCCAGTCGATACAGATTCACCGGGCGAGAGTACGAGTCGTCAACAGGACTCTACTATTATCGGGCACGTTTTTATGATCCGGTCCAAGGTAGATTTCTCGGTCAAGATCCGTTGCAATTCGGGGGAGGGGATACCAATCTTTATCGGTACGTGTTCAATACACCTCTAAACGGCGTTGATCCCAGCGGCGAGGTCTCCTTGCTTTCATATGCAGCTCTTTCCGCGTTTATTGTCGGGGCAACCATTGGGGCAATCGAAGGACTTGTGTGTGGTTACCTTGACGCTGCTGCTGGCGGTGGCGATCCTGTAGCAGGTGCAGCTCAGGGTGCGCTATACGGCGCTGCGTTTGGAGGCGCTTTCGGCGTAGTTTCCGTCACATCTACTGGCGGAATTGCTGGGCTATTCTTGTTCGTAGGACTTGTTCTTAACGCTTACGATATCGCGACATCTCAGAATGCGGCACAGTTCACCGTTCGAGCTGGTTGCGCCGTTGGATTTGTGCGAGTCACTCCTCGAGGTCCCAACGGTGGTCCAGGAGGATCTGGTGGCCCCGGCGGTTCTGGAGGTCCTGGAGGTCCTGGAGGATCTGGAGGTCCTGGAGGATCTGGCGGTCCTGGAGGATCTGGTGGTCCTGGAGGATCTGGCGGTCCTGGAGGATTTGGTGGTCCTGGAGGATTTGGTGGCCCCGGCGGTTCTGGAGGATCTGGTGGTCCTGGCGGTCCTCGAGGATCTGGTGGTCCTCGAGGATCTGGTGGTCCTGGAGGATCTGGTGGTCCCAACGGCTCTGGTGGCCCCAACGGACCCAACGGACCCAACGGACCGAATGGCCCCAACGGACCGAATGGCCCCAACGGACCGAATGGCCCCAACGGACCGAATGGACCCAACAATCCGAATAACGGGGCGTGCTTCGTCGGAGATACCTTGGTTTGGCTAGCGCCGGACGAAAACCAAGAATCACCACCTACTCAAATGTTTTTGGCCGGTGTCAACCCAGGCATTTATGGAGATGAATGGGAGGTTAGCGAAGTTCTCGTCGCTTCTGCCATTGCTTTGGTAGGAATCGCTGGTGCTCAGGTAATACGTGGAAAACGTCGAAAGAAGGGGGCGACTCTTGCTTGCGACATAGAACTACATGATCTAGCGTTGCTTAGCGAAGATCTTTACGACGAAACTCAGGGGGATATGCACGATAAGCCCAAGACAGAAACAGAATTCAAACGTAATCATCCGTCCGAAAATTGCTCATCGATGAGAACAAGCATCGATGCCTCGCAAACCGAGAGAAATGAAGCTTCCGTGACCACGATCTACGTCGAAGATGCAATTACTCCTGAAAGTCAAGCCAGACAACGAACGACTGCTCCACAAGTTGAAGCTCAACCAATCGATTCAACCACTGGATCTTTCCGGTTGCATCTCGCACGGATTTGGATGGCGATTTGTTTTGTTGCAGCCGGTCTCATCGGGACGAATTCAGATTGGTACGGACATTCTGTTGCCCCCGATTCGTCAATCCGTAGTGTTGGCAGCCTCACTAACGAACCCGTGCTACGTCCTATTCGTGACGTAGCGATCGGGGATCGCGTGTTAGGGACCAATCCTCTCGGCAAGGATGAGTTTCAATCCGAAGTCGATAATCAAGAGTGGCGTCACATTCACCTTCGGTTGCAAAAGAGCAACAACGAATATGTCGATATCCAACTGCTCAGACCAGAGAGCTGGATCGAAGAGCACCAACTAGAAGTCAAACGGCAAGTGACTCTCGACCTTCAGGAACTGGGAGTCTCTGGAGTCGCAGAATTGATCAGCATTGACGCGTGTCCAGAAATCTCTAGTAGCAACGGCCAGATTGTCACGGGTAAGTTCGTTCACCATTCGAATGACTTGGTCGAAATTCAGGTTGCGGGATTGGAGGAACCAATCAGATGTACAGCAAATCACCCTTTCTGGTCAGCGACGAAACAGGAATTCGTTAGGGCAGATCAACTCTCGAAAGGGGAGTTTTTACAGGGCTTAGACTCGCAACTTGCTGTACTTTCTGTCAGCGAATCCGCTAGTCGCGATCAGGTGATGAACCTTGAAGTCCAATTCGACCATGTGTATTTGGTCTCGCACTTGGGAGTACTAGTTCATAACAATTGTGGTGAGCCTGGATTCCCTGCCCCAAAGGGAGCACCGTTAGGCGCAGGACATAATGCGGCAAATGCCGCAAAGCTTACCGAACATCTTCGACAAGCTGAAAAATACGGTGCCGCTGGATTCAAAGAACTCGAGAACGGTCGCTTCCGTTACTTCGGTAATGTTACCCCGGCGCGAACTCCTGGCACGATGCAAGGTACGCGATTGGTTCGGGAATGGGATCCTGCGACAGGCAATAGCCGTACCTGGCTGGAAACTCTTGACCAACAGGGACGCGTACGCATAGTACGTCCTGAAACTGGAGGTCCCAAGATTCATTACCAGTTCGACGAGAACGGCAACTTCATAGGGACATTCTAATGGAACTTACTTTAGCTATGATCAGGTCAAAGTTTGACGAACTCGATCAAGATAAATGTTCAAGGGAATCCGCTTCAGAATGGGCTCGATTGCTTCGTGAAATAGATGATCGCAATGAACTTGTAATAGTCCTTGCGGAACGCAAATTGATTTGGAATGCTCTGATCTTTATTGAAAGTTACGACATGAAGACTGGACCGAATGAATACTTGTACTGTCGAGAAGACTTACTCGCAAACAAGCCCTAACCGCCGGACAATAAGCGTGACCGAAGTAGAAACGCTTCAAGTCCGGCGCGTAAAGGAAACAAAAAGAACAAAAAAAAGAACAAAAAAGGACAGGCACAGCGATGATGAGGCGGCTCCTGGACGTAAGGATTGGATCGAGAATCGGCTCAGGAACTTAATCAGATCTTTGCTGTTTCCGTGGGCGGATTCAGTCTGATGGACAACCATTTGCACTTGCTGCTGCGTATCGATCCTGAGATTGCTAATGGCTGGTCGGATTCGGAAGTGGTCGAGCGTTGGTTTCGACTGTTTCCGCCTCGCGGGTCGGATCGCAAGCCAATGAAGGTTTCCAAGGAGCTGGTGGCGGCTCGTGTCGGCAACATGGAGTGGGTGGCGGGTGCGCGTGAGCGATTGTCGTCGCTGGGTTGGTTTATGAAGTGCCTCAAAGAGCCTTTGGCTCGTCTTGCGAATAAGCAAGATAAATGCACTGGGGCTTTTTTTGAGGGGCGGTTCATATCGATTGCGATTCTGGATGAAGAGTCGCTTGTTTCGGTGTGTGCTTATATTGATTTAAATCCGGTTGCTGCTGGGATTGCTGCGACTCCAGAAACGAGCGAGCACACTTCGATTAAGGCTCGGGTAGATCATGTCGTTTCGAATGGTCGGGCCGAGGATTTGCAGGCGGCGGAGCTTGGTAGTTTGGCGGCGGTTCGGGTTAGTGGTGGGCTTGAAGATGAGCTTTGGCTGGTGCCGGTTGAGGATCGTCGTGGTCTTGGTGCAGTGCGTGAAGGGATGCGGAGCGGGTTTACGCTGGGCCAGTATGTGATGTTGGTTGAGTACACAGGCCGGATGCTGCGTGATGGTAAAGCGGCGATTTCGGCAGAGGTTGCGGATGTTTTTGCGAGGCTTGGTTGCACGCCGGAGACTTGGGGAGTTCGGATGTCGAAGCTTGCAGGAAGCCGGTTGCTGGGTCGATTTCTTGCGGCTACCCGGGACAAGTTGCGTGAGTTGGCAGGGAAGTTGCAAGTTCGGCATCTTGCCAATGTAGGTTGATCCGCTGGGGTTCGATTTCGATTGAGTCTACGGAGTCGAGTCTGCGGGGGCGAGTGCTTCGCGTCGAAGCTGCCTATCTGATTCGGGCAGCGATGGTTCCTCTGCTCAATCGCCATTTTTCTTGGTGAACCGTGCATCTCCCAATGGAATGTTATATGCAACTTCTCAACGATGTACCTCATGTGCAACTCATCTTACGTCCGTTGATAGTATCTGAAGTAGGCTAAGTTGACTGATGCGATTTTGCGAGTCACGGAATTGCTGTGCCTGTCCGTTTTTGTTTTGCGAAGCACCACAAATCTCTGAAAGATTTTGGTCTATCACCATTACGGTTAGTTGAATTCAACAACCAAGCGTAGTCGGCATAGTCGTAATCGGTTGTGACCGATGGCCATGCTATCCACGAAAAACCCCACCAAGGAAAGTTTCGGATTTTTGAAAATAGTTGCTTTCCGGCTGCCAAATCTCAGAATCCGATCGGGTGAGGCGTCGACAATGCAGCCAGTTTTACGAGTTGAATCATTTGGGTACAATTCCCGCATGAGCAAAGCAAAAAAAAAACTAGCAGAATGGCAAATGATTGAATCGGGAAAGTACCCCCCAAGGCATTTCCCTTCCCGGGAAGACTTGATTGCCAAGTACAAGAAGGCGTGGAGCAAGGCCGACTTCGAAAAAAACCTGCCGCTACTTAAGAAGTCCGAAGGATATGAATCGTTCACGTTTATTTTAGAAACGGATGCGGCTAGATTGCGACAAGCCGCGAGCGTATTTGGTTGGAAGCTACCAGAACCAGTCATTCTCGGAACGCTTCCATACGGTAGCCCTTTTGCATATGTGGAGACATTCGGTCCCCCAAAAGAGTTTTTGATTGTTTTTAGTGAGGCAATGTTCCTTTTTCTGTATGTATCAGCGAAGGCGGTTGCGTCGTGTTTGAGGTTCAAACATAAACGTGGCGCACTCGAGATAGACCTTCGAGTGGAATCGGCAATCAACGCGATAGAGAACAACCCAAAACTCTTGCCAATGTTCGAAGACATTCTTCTTTGCACTTTGTTTGAGAAACATACCGGGGTTTTCGCGAGCGCGCAGCATATCGTAAATCCAACTAGGCAATTTTTTGCAATAATCCTTACTGATATTTCAGAAGTGTTTCTTCTTGGCCATGAGTTTGCGCACGCAATGGGTAAAGACTCCGGCACGGATGGAATGGAAAATGACGCTGTGGTTATTCACAATATACCTGAGTACGACACAAACTGGAAAAGCGAACTAAGGGCAGATACGATTGGCGCTATCCTTGCAATTGAAGTTGGCTTTGAAACGGATATTCATCCAACGGCTTCTATCATGGGGATTGATTTCTGCTTAACCATGTTGGACATTCTTGTTCGGGGTGTTCATATCGCCAAGGGCGAATTCGAATGCACTTCCATGGAGTGCAAAACCCATCCGCCACTCTCATTGCGAAGAGAGTGTTTTAGACGTTTTGCGAAAGAAAACATGCGCCATCACGAGATTGACTTTGATTTGGAGTCGTTGAAGGCTATCGAGTCGATAATTGAGTACTTGTGGAGTAGAACAAAACCCTCTGTTTTAAAAATGGCAGCAGACGGGGTTGCCCTTTCTCCATTGTGGAATGAAGCGTAAGGCAAGGTAATCTTTAATTCGTCCTTACCCCCTCTCTGGCTAGCAATTGTCCGATGAGGAAACATCGAAGTAGGTTTCCAGCGTAACCTCGTTTTGATCGACATAAGCGTCTAGGCGTTGTATGTGGCCTCTATCGCGTCCAGGATCGATTCTGCGGCTCGAAGCTCCGACAGGATCGGTCCCAGCTTCTCAAGCGTGTATAGGTCATCCAGCGGCGTGGCATCGATCAATTTTGCGATTGCCGTCCGGCTGGCCTGAATCGAGCGTTAGGCGGTTGCTAGCAGGTCGTTTTGGGCTGCCTTTTTGTTAGGCATCTGGACTGCGCGCGTCGGATTTGTGTAAGCGCCCATCGTGTGCGCTTACGGATTTGTACCACCGACATCCGTCTCGGTTGAAATCCCAGCGTTTTCTGACGGTCGTTCGAATCCCTTGTCCTCCGCTGATGTGGTTTTCGTTGAAGAAACGTACGGGGTTCCGATGACTTGTAAGGTTGATAATGGACCGCGAAACGCTTTTGCAAGCAATTGAACACGGCCCGGTTCGTGCCACGATAAATGATGGATCGAGCTACGATATTGAGCTTAGGGTTTCGAAGCTCGTCGAAGTTGCGTCAACAGCATTTTGGCTTCTATCGACAACTTCGGTTCTAACTCGGCGAGCCGCGATGGAATGTCCATCGAGGCGTGCAGTAGCGTCAGGATAATAATCTTGCCCTCGATCCCCGTTTCGCAAACCAGTAGATGCTGCTCGATTCGGTAAAACTTGAGCGACTCGTGAAAGTGCGATTCTTCGCGAAGAAGTTCAGCGTTGTCCGAGACGCGACCGATTCCTGCTTCGAGCTTACCGATGTACTGGGCGGCGACTTCCTTTCCGAATTGTTCCAATGAATAAGATTCAATGCCTGCAATGTCGCGCAGCGCACGCTCGGTTAGGTGAACCGTCCGCTTTTTGCCGGCTTGCTTAGCCACTACGGGACTTTCTTTAACAAGCTGCGAAGATCGCCCTTGAAAGCATGCATTCGACCATGGATGGCATCCTGATATCCTTCCAGGATTGCGTCACGTGCAGCGGCCGCTTCCTGTCTACTTTTCTGTTGCCGTAAAAGATCTCGCATAAATTCGCTGGGAGTCGCGTACAGCGTTCCATCCCCAGAATTCGCGTCAACGAATGCCCTCAACT